>ERZ869909.494-NODE-494-length-45867-cov-7.891701_pt1 | contig 45867 bp, 37 predicted proteins | sample MGYA00520892_ERZ869909 | MGnify/ENA primary metagenome ERZ869909 (study PRJEB32215, sample SAMEA104723947) | bioreactor metagenome | biome: bioreactor; feature: anaerobic bioreactor; material: water | place: China | collected 2015-03-12 ... | reverse complement strand
GCTTGTCGAACATGCGCGAAACACCCGGAGGGGTAAGCTTGGAAAGCCAGTTCATTGAATTGTCCCAGGCTGCCTGTTGTCGCGATTATCGCGCATTATGCGTTGCTTGCGCCAGTTCTTTGGCCAGTTTTATCGCCCCGGCAACGCCGGTGTCCGCCAGAGCGTCCACAATCGCCGAACCGACGACCACCGCATCGGCCACTTTCGCGATCTCTGCGGCGCGCTCTGGCGTCTTCACGCCAAAGCCCACAGCAACCGGCAATCCGGACGCCTTGCGGACGCGATCCACCGCCCCGGACACCACTGCCGTCTGGCCGATTCCGGCGCCTGTAACCCCTGTCGTCGAGACGTAATAGACAAAGCCCGACGTGTTCTTCACCACCTGCGGCAGGCGGTCATCGTCGGTGGTGGGCGTGGCAAGACGGATGAGGGAGAGCCCTGCCCGCTCCATCGGCTCACGAAGCGGCGCGTCCTCTTCGGGCGGCAGGTCGACGCAGATCACCCCGTCCGCTCCGGCTGCTGCTGCCGCATCGACAAACGCTTCATAGCCAAAAGCGTGGAAGGGGTTCGCATAACCCATGATCACGACGGGCGTCGTGGCATTGGCTTTTCGGAAATCCGCGATCAGATCCAGCACGCCGCGCAATGTCATGCCGCTATCCAGCGCCCGCAGCGCCGCGCGCTGGATGGGCGGGCCATCGGCCATGGGATCAGTAAACGGCGCGCCCAGCTCGATCACATCAGCCCCGGCCTCGACGAGACCGTGCATGACTTTCAGCGTCGTGGCGGCATCCGGATCACCGGCCATGACATAGGCGACGAACCCGGCTTGCCCGTCAGATTTCAGGCGCGCAAACGTGTCGGAAAGACGTGTCATCATCACAGCTCCACGCCCAGTGCGCCAGCAACAGAGAACACGTCCTTGTCGCCGCGCCCGCACATATTCATCAGGATCACGCCGTCCTTGCCCAGCTCCCTGGCGAGATCGCGCACACGCGCGAGCGCGTGGGCGGGTTCGAGCGCAGGAATGATGCCTTCCAGCTTTGAGCAGAGCTGGAACATGTCCAGCGCCTCGGCGTCGGTGGCGTGGCGGTATTCGGCGCGCCCTGCATCGTGCAGGAAGGCGTGCTCCGGTCCGATGCCGGGATAGTCGAGCCCGGCAGAGATGGAGTGGCCCTCCACGATCTGGCCGTCCTCGTCCTGCAAGAGATAGGTGCGGTTACCGTGCAGGATACCCGGCTTGCCGCCATTGAGGCTGGCAGCGTGGTCGGGCGTATCGACACCCTTGCCGGCGGCCTCGACCCCGATCAGCCGCACGGATTCGTCTTCAAGGAAGGGATAAAACAGCCCCATCGCGTTCGAACCCCCGCCAATGCAGGCGACCGCCGCGTCGGGCAGGCGGCCAATGCGTTCGAGCATCTGGGCGCGCGCTTCGCGGCCGATCACGCTCTGGAAATCGCGCACCATCATCGGATAGGGGTGCGGGCCGGCGACCGTGCCGATCACGTAGAAGGTGTCGTCAGGATTGGTCACCCAGTCGCGCAGCGCCTCGTTCATCGCGTCCTTCAGTGTGCCGCGCCCCGATGTGACGGCGTGAACCTTGGCGCCCAGCAGCTTCATGCGGAAGACGTTGGGCTTTTGCCGCTCCACATCGGTTGCGCCCATATAGACCTCGCACGGCAGGCCGAAGCGGGCCGCCACCGTCGCGGTAGCGACGCCATGCTGGCCTGCGCCGGTCTCGGCGATGATGCGGGTCTTCCCCATCAGGCGGGCGAGCAGCACCTGGCCCAGGCAGTTATTGATCTTGTGTGCGCCGGTATGATTGAGCTCGTCGCGCTTGAACCACACTTGCGCCCCGCCAAACTCTTCGGTCAGGCGCTCGGCGAAATAGAGCGGGCTCGGACGGCCCACGAAATCGCGCGCGAAATCTTCCAGCTCCTTCACGAAGGCCGGATCGTCCTTCCATTTCGCGTAGGCCTTTTCCAGCGCCAGCACGTTCGGCATCAGCGTCTCGGCCACGAACCGCCCGCCATAGGCGCCAAACAGGCCGTTTGCGTCAGGGAAATGCGAAAAGGCATTGGGCTGGGTCATGTCAAAAGGCCACGCGCTCAAGGGAAGGGACGGTGTGATCTAGAACGGGAATGCCAGCGTGGAAAGCGCCAATGGTGGCGCCGTGCAGAGGCCCGCAGGCACCGCAGATCAGCCGGCAGGGCTAGCGGCCCTTTCCGGGCCGGGGCTCTGCTGGCCTGAATTCCGGCACGCGTACCTTTGTCTTGTGGTCGCCCGGGCCCTTTTTCCCGTCCGGCATGAGGCCGCGATAATAGCCTTTCTGCCATTTCTCTTCGGCGGCCGCCTTGTCGCCCGTCTTCAGGCGGCCAGCGAAATCCTGGCGGCTTTCACGCCAGATATTGAGCTGTTCGAGTGTTTTGGGATCGGACTGGATGGCACGCAGCTCGGGCGTGATCCGGTCAAACAGGTCGCGGCGCACGGGGAAGAATTGCGCTACCGTCTCACCGGCCTCGAAGCGTATTTCGCCGGGCCGGGTAAAGCGCCAGTTCATGGTGAAGGAATAGGGGCTCCAGTCGGTTTCGATCACGCCTGACAGGGGCGCGATGCCGTCCTTGATGCCGTTGACCGGGCCGGTCACCCAGATATTCCAGCCCGGCGGGGTACGCAGGAGGAAGCTCATCTCGAAGGTGAGGATGCCGGACCCGAAATTGCTCATTGCGCTACCCGGCTGGTGCATGGTCAGCGGCAGATCCAGCACCACTTCGACGTCCTCGACGCGAACACCGCCATTCCAGCGCGCGGTCAGCCCGGAGGGCGTGAACACTTCCCAGCCATGCTGGTTGGCAATCGCCAGCGGCAGGCAGCGATAGGCAAAGCTTTCGGGCGTGTCATCCATCCACTGACGGCGGCCGGAGGCAGCGCGGATGGTGGGAGCCTGCGCGGCGAGGGGATGGCAGAGAAGCTTCATGGGTATCGAACCGGTCTGCTGACGTGAAGCGATGAGCCTAGCGCGGCGTCCGGGGGCCGGGAACCCGTGTCCATCACCGGCAAGTCTCGCAATTTCGCCGCGATTGGCGTATATCGCGCCGCCATGAGCACGACCCTTGATCTCTCGGCTGCGAAGCGGCCTGCCGTGACGCCATCCCTGGCCGGGATGACGCGCAACCAGATTCGTGACGCGCTGATCGCGGCCGGCCTTGTCGACGAGAAGAAGGCAAAGATGCGCGCCACCCAGATCTGGCGCTGGGTCTATCATTACGGCATCCGTGATTTTGCCGCGATGACCGACATATCCAAGGAGCTGCGCACGTCGCTGCCCGGCCATTTCACGCTCGACCGCCCACGCGTGACGGAGCGGCAGGTCAGCGTGGATGGCACGCGCAAATATCTCATCGAGCTGTCACCGGGCGTTGAATGCGAAACCGTCTTCATTCCGGGCGTCGGCCGCTCTGGCGCGCTGTGCGTGTCGAGCCAGGTGGGCTGCACGCTCAACTGCACCTTCTGCCATACCGGCACGCAGGCACTGGTGCGCAACCTCACTGCCGCCGAGATCGTCCAGCAGGTAATGGTCGCCAAGGATGACCTGGCCGAATGGCCGAGCAAGCTGGAAGACCGGCAGATCACCAATATCGTGTTCATGGGCATGGGCGAACCGCTCTACAATCTCGACCATGTGGCAGATGCGGTGGATGTGATTTCCGATGGCGAGGGCATCGCCATTGGCCGGCGCCGCGTCACGGTCTCCACGTCCGGCGTGGTGCCCAAGATCGAAGAGCTTGGCGCGCGCACCAACACGATGCTGGCCATCTCTCTTCACGCCACCAATGACGCCTTGCGCGACGAGCTGGTGCCGCTGAACAAGAAATACCCGATTGCCGAGCTGCTGGACGCGATCCGCGCCTATCCGGAGCTTTCCAACTCCAAGCGTGTCACGTTTGAATATGTGATGCTCAAGGGCGTGAACGACTCCCCTGGCGAGGCGAAAGCCCTGGTGCGCCTGTTGCAGGGCATCCCGTCCAAGATCAACCTGATCCCCTTCAATCCGTGGCCGGGCTCGCCTTACGAGTGCTCGGACTGGGACACGATCGAGCGCTTTGCCGACATCGTGAACAAGGCCGGTTATGCCAGTCCCATCCGCACGCCCAGAGGCCGCGATATCCTCGCCGCCTGCGGGCAGCTGCGCTCTGAGAGCGTGAAACAGCGCGCCAGCGAGAAGCGCCGTCTGGAGAGAGAGGCGGGGGCGGCGGGCTAGCCGCTGCCAGGGCCCATGGCCTCACCACCGGCGGGCGGGAAACGCTGCGCCGAACGCGGAGGCAGACCTGCCAAGGGTGCGCGTAACCGCCGCATGCCGCGTAATTGCGCTGCGATTTAATGTGACACTGACTCACAACATCATCAATGTGGGCACCGCGTCCCATGATCGCCGGATGTCCCCGGCCAGCTGAAATTTCAAGGTTATCCGCGTGCACGTGACCGGCACCTCCAGCCTCGCCCCCTCAACCGGCTTCGTTGCCGGTGGACGCACCGACCTCGCCGCCCTTGCCCGGCAATTTGCCGAAGACGGGCGCGTGCGCATACCCGGCATACTGACCGCCGATTTTGCCACCAAGCTGCACGGCCGGCTGAAATCCTGGGCCGAGTGGCAGCTGGTAACCGTGTTGTCAGGCGCACACCGGGAGTTTGACAGCGCCGGCATGGACGCGCTGGATACGGTCCGGCGCGCCCAGTTCGACACGCTGGTTCACGAGACCGCCCGGAACGGCTTCCAGTACCTGTTCGACAACTGCCCGCTCTACGATCTGGCGCGGGCGGGCATGCTGACCGATCCGGTGCTGAAGACGGCCTTTGACACGGTGCGCAGCGAAGCCTTCCTCAGTCTTGCCAGAGCCGTGACCGGCCATGACGAGATCAGCTTTGCAGATGCCCAGGCCACCCGTTTCCGGCCGGGCCATTTCCTGACGGCCCATGACGATGATGCGCACGGCAAGGGTCGTGTTGCGGCCTATGTGCTGAACCTGACACCGGACTGGCGGCCGGATTTTGGCGGCCAGCTTCAGTTCTTCAACGCGCATGGCGACGTGGCGGAGGCCTATGTGCCCCGCTTCAACGCGCTGTCCCTGTTCAAGGTGCCTGCCGACCACGCGGTCAGCGTGGTGGCTCCCTTCGCGCCGGGTGCGCGCTACGCCATTACCGGCTGGCTGCGCGCTGGAGAGGAAACGCCCGCGAGCTAGCTTCGGCACGGACGCTCTGCTATCCCGCGCCGGATGACAGCTCCTTCCAAGTTCACGGCGCGCAAATCCCGCCCGCTTTCCGCCCGTGAGGCGGCCCTGAAAGCCTTTCTCGCGATGGAAGCGGAGGGCGCGGCGCTCGATAGCGCACTTTCCGCGCAGGTCGGCCATAAGTCGATGGAAGCGCGCGACCGTGCCTTTGCCCGCGCGATCCTGTCTGCCGCAATCCGCCGCCGGGGCACGCTGGAGGCCGCCTACAACACCTTCCTCGACAAGCCCTTGCGTCCCCGCGAAGTGTTTGGCCGGGCCGTGCTCACCCTCGCCTCTGCCGAGCTATTGGTGCTGATGACGCCGCCGCACGCCGTGGTCGATGGCTGGGTGAGGATTACCGGCGCTGCCGAAGAGGGCCGGCGCCTGAAAGGTCTGGTCAATGCCGTGCTGCGCCGGGTGTCGGAGCGCGGCGGCGAGGCCTTCATTGCCGCCGATCCGCTCATCGACCTGCCTGACTGGCTGCGCGCCCGCTGGGTGGACATTTATGGCGAGGATACCGCCCGCGCGATGGCCTTGGCCAGAGCCGGTGCGCCGCCGCTGGACCTGTCCACGAAGCCGGGCTTCGACGCGGCGGGTTTGGCAGCCGAGATCGGCGGGGCGCTGCTGCCCACCGGGACGGTGCGCAAGGACGGCATTGGCGATGTCACGGCACTGCCGGGCTTTGAGGCCGGAAACTGGTGGGCGCAGGACGCGGCCGCAGCGCTGCCGGTCATGCTGCTGGCACCGAAGGCGGGCGAGCGCATTGCCGATATCTGCGCAGCACCGGGCGGCAAGACGCTGCAGCTTGCCGCGGCAGGCGCGGACGTGATCGCGGTTGACCGGTCCGAAAAACGGTTGAAGCGCGTGGGCGACAATCTTGCCCGCACCGGCCTCAGGGCCGAGATCATCACCGCCGACGCCACACGCTGGCAGCCGGACGGGAAACTCGACGCCGTGCTGCTGGACGCGCCGTGCAGCGCGACCGGCACACTGCGCCGCCGCCCGGATGTGGCGTGGTCCAAGGGGGTGGAGGATATCGCAAGCCTTGCGGCGCTGCAGGCAAAGCTGCTCGATAATGCCTTCGCGATGCTCAAACCCGGCGGGCGGCTCATCTACTGCACCTGCTCGCTGGAACCGGAGGAGGGCGAAGACCAGATCGCGGCTTTCCTCGCCCGCACGCCCGAAGCGGCCCGAATCCCCATCGGCGCCGATGCATTGCCGGGTCTTGCCGAAGCCATCACGCCGGAGGGTGACGTGCGCACGCGGCCCGATGTGTGGGCGGACAAAGGCGGGCTCGACGGCTTCTTCATCGCGCGGCTGGTGCGAGCAAAATAAGCATCACTGGCAGGGCCTGCTTGCCCTTGCCGGGGGGCGCTGATATGCCCGTTGCCATGGCGCGCGCGGTCAAGATTTCACCTTCCATCCTCTCTGCAGACTTTGCCCGGCTGGGCGAAGAGGTGAAGGCTATCGACGAGGCTGGCGCGGACTGGATCCATGTCGATGTGATGGACGGGCATTTCGTGCCCAACCTCACCATTGGCCCGGCGGTCGTCAAAGCGCTGCGCGGCTGGTCGAAAAAGCCGTTCGACGTGCATCTGATGATCGCGCCGGTTGATCCCTACATCGCCGCCTTTGCCGAGGCAGGGTCAGACATGATCACCGCCCACCCGGAAGCGGGCCCGCACTTTCACCGCACCATCCAGACCATCAAATCCCACGGCGTGAAGGCGGGAGCCGCGCTCAATCCGGCCACGCCGGCGGAGATACTCGCGCCTGTCATCGCGGATCTCGATCTGGTGCTGGTGATGAGCGTCAATCCCGGCTTTGGCGGGCAGAGCTTCATTGCAAGCCAGCTGAAAAAGATCGAGGCGCTGCGCGCAATGATCGATGCGGCGGGCTCGGGCACGCTGATCGAGGTCGATGGCGGGGTAAACCCCGAGACTGCCCGCCAGTGCATCGCCGCGGGCGCGGACGCGCTTGTGGCCGGCTCGGCGGTATTCTCCGGCGGTCCGGGCCGCTACCGGGCCAATATCGAAGCCCTGCGCGGAGGCTGACGCTGCGCCGATGGGCACACTCGTGACCAGCCGCGATATCGGTCAGGCAGCCCTTGGCGTGCTGCGCCGCGAGCTTTCCGATTTTGCCAACTTCCTGCCCCCCTACCGCATGATTTCGCTGGCGGGCGGCGGCGGGAAGCGGCGCATCCATCCGCCCGAACCGGTTCCCGCGGGCGATGCCGCGCGCGGGGCCGCGCTGCTGGCCGGGCGGTTTACCCTGGCTGGCGAGACGCTGGGCGTGCCGGCCGGAGAGAGCGTGTGGGCCCTGCCCGCGCCCTCGCGCACCTTTGCCGAACATCTGCACGGATTTGAATGGCTGCCCGACATGCTGGCGGCGCGTGAAGGCCAGGCCGGCGAAGCGGCCCTGACCTGCATTGATGACTGGCTTTCCTGGTTCGGCAACTGGAACAGCTTTGCCTGGAGCCCGGTCATTCTGGCCAGGCGCATCCGGGTGTGGTTGCAGGTATTACCCCTGCTGGACAGCGGAGATGACCGGCGCGCCCGCGAGATGCGGCTGAAAAGCCTTGCCCGCCAGGCGCTGCGCCTGCGCCGCGCGCTCAAGCTGCTGCCGGCGAGCGCCGAACGCATCGATGCCGCGATTGCGCTGATGACCGCCGCCATCAGCCTGGAACTGGGTAACCGGGTGCGCCTGGCCGCCGAACGTCAGCTGGCAAGCGACCTGAAGGCGCAGGTTCTGCCCGATGGCGGGCATGTCAGCCGCTCGCCGATGACCTCGGCGCGCATCCTCGCGGCGCTGGTCCAGCTTGATGGCCTGGCCAACAGCCAGGGTGTGGCGCTGGACCCCGAGATCGGCCGCTCCATGGACCGGCTGGCAGGCGGGGTGCGCTTTTTCCGTATCGGCCCCAAGGGGCTTGCCAGCTTCCACGGCGGGGGCGAAGGCTCCACCCGGCTCATCGAGACCGCCATGCGCGGGCGCGAGAAGGTCAAGGCTTTCAACGTCGCGCCACATTCGGGATATCATCGCGCCGAAGCGGGTGGATCGGTTGTCATTATCGACGTGGCCGGGCCTGCCCGCGGCGTGCATGGCATCCAAGCACATGCCAGCGCCCTGTCCTTCGAATTTGCGCCCCCTGGCGGACGGCTGGTGGTCAATTGCGGCTGGAGCGACAGCCAGCCGCCCGGCTGGCGCGAGGCCGTGCGCGCCACCGCTGCGCATTCGGCGCTGACGCTGGAAGAAACCTCCTCGGCCCGCCTGATTGCGCCCGGCTGGAAGCGCAATCTTCTGGGCGACCGGTTCGAAACGGGCCCGGATCCGGTGCGTGCCAGACGCAACGAAGAAGATGTCGGCATATGGCTGGAAGCCAGCCATGACGGCTACCGCGCAAAGTATGGTGTGGGCATACGCCGGCGTATCTTCCTTGCGGTGGATGGCGGCGATCTGCGCGGGGAGGACGGCATATTCCGTCCCGTCGAGGACGGCCCGCCCGAAGACCCGGAAAAGCTTCTGAATTTCGCCATTCGCTTCCATCTGCACCCCGGTGTGAAGGCGTCCCTCTCGCGCGATTCCTTAAGCGCCCTGCTGGTCCTGCCCAATGGTGATGGCTGGCGGTTTCGTACCGATGGCGGCCCTGTACGGCTGGAGCGCTCGGTATATCTCGCCAGCGGGGCGACGCCCGTGCGCTCGACCCAGCTGGTGATTGCCGGCGAGGCGGAATCCTACGGGGGAGGCGAACGGCCGCCAAACCGTGTAAGATGGGCGTTCCAGCGCCTTGGTCGGGTCGGCGGGGCGTGATAGCCAGACGCCAGATTGTTAAGGAGCGTTCCCCTCATGTCGGATGAATTCCTTGCGCCGGTGCGCCGGGCGCTGATCTCGGTATCGGACAAGACGGGCCTGGTGGCCCGCGCCCGCAAGCTGTCGGAGATGGGCGTGGAGCTGGTCTCCACCGGCGGCACGCTGGCCACTTTGCGCGAATCCGGGCTGGAGGCGCGCGATGCGGCCGACGTCACCGGCTATCCGGAAATGATGGACGGGCGGGTTAAAACCCTGCACCCGCGCATACATGGCGGGCTGCTCGCCCGGCGTGACCGGGAGGATGACCTGGCCTCGATGGAAGAGCATGGCATCCCGGCGATAGACCTCCTCATGGTCAATCTCTACCCGTTCGAGGAGGCCGTGGCCTCCGGCGCGGACATTGAGGGCTGCATCGGCAAGATCGATGTCGGCGGGCCGGCCATGATCCGTGCCGCTGCCAAGAACCATGCGCATGTCACCGTGTGCGTCGAGGGCGACGACCTGGAAAAGGTCATCGCGGAAATGGAACAGAATGAGGGCCAGACGACGCTCGCCCTGCGCCGCCATCTGGCCGCCAAGGCCTTTGCCCGCACCGCCGCCTATGACAGTGCGATTGCCGAGCGTCTCGCGGCCGAAACCGAAAATGCCGACAACCGCTTCTTCGCCATTGGCGGGACGCTCTCGCAGGACCTGCGCTACGGGGAGAACCCCCACCAGAGCGCGGCGCTCTATGCCAGCCCCGCTCCGCGGCCCGGCATCGTTTCGGCAAAGCAGCTGCAGGGCAAGGAGCTGTCATACAACAATCTGGCCGACGCCGACGCCGCGTTTGAACTCGTCAGCGAGTTTGACGCCGAAGAGCAGGCAGCCTGCGTCATCGTCAAGCACGCCAACCCGTGCGGGGTCAGCGCTGCCGATAATCTCGCCACCGCCTATGACCGCGCGTTTGCCGCCGATCCGGTCAGCGCATTTGGCGGCATCGTTGCACTGAACCGCAAGCTGGACGCCGATACCGCCGACCTCATCGCCTCGCACTTCACCGAAGTGGTGATCGCGCCGGAAGCTGACGAGGCGGCGATGGAAATCCTCGCTGCCAAGAAGAATGTGCGCGTGCTGGTGACGGGCGGTCTCGCCGATCCGGCCCAGGCGGGCTGGAATGTTAAGTCGGTCGCCGGCGGACTCCTGGTCCAGTCGCGCGATACCGGACATGTGCTGGCCAAGGATCTGAAAACCGTCACCGAGCGTGCGCCGAGCGAGGCGGAACTCGCCGACCTGCTGTTCGCCTGGCGCGTGGTCAAGCACGTGAAATCCAATGCCATCGTCTATGCCAAGGGCGGTACGACGTCCGGCATCGGCATGGGCCAGACCAGCCGGCTGGATGCGGCCGTGCTGGCCGCGCGCAAGGCGGAACTCGCCGCACAGGAAAACGGCTGGGACGAACCGCGCACGCGGGGCTCTGTGTGCGCCTCGGATGCCTTCTTCCCGTTTGCCGACGGGCTTAATGCGGCCATTGAAGCGGGCGCAACCGCAATCATCCAGCCGGGCGGTTCGATCCGCGACGAGGAAGTGATCAAGGCCGCCAACGAGGCCGGCCTTGCCATGGTCTTCACCGGCATGCGTCATTTCCGGCACTGACACGATTTGCCAATTTGTAATTTGCCCCGGCAACGCGGCACCTGCTTCCTCTGCCTGGCGCAAAACTCTTGCGCGGGAGGAAAGCGATGATTGCAGCCCTGGTGATATCTGTCCTTCTGGCCGCGTCGCCTGACGATGCACACGCGCCGCTGGCAGAGGTCTCGATTGTCCGCGCGGGTGAAGCCTTCGAGGCGGAGTACCGGTTCCATCAGGAGGCGCAGGCCTGGGTGTTTTACCGCTCCGGGCGGCAGCGTGGATCAGGTGCACACTGGCGCAGCGCCGTGTGGGAGATCACCACGCCGGGCGTCGTACTCGCAGAGGACGGACACTTTACCTATCTGGCCGCTGCGGATGGCGGCCCGGTTCCCCGGACGGTGTCGGTCCGGTTCGCGCCGCAGCCGCTCGGACTGGCGGCGGACTACGATCCGGCCCTGATCTTCTCGGACGGCTCCGTCGCGCTGTTTTCCGACCAGTTCGACGTATTTCCGCGCGCCAGCGCAGAGGCCGCTGCCGGCCTGCCCGCTGATCTCAACATGGCTGATGACATACCTGTCCGCCCGACCCGGACATGCTGGCGCGATCCTGGCGGACCGGTTCTCTACCGGGGCGAATGGCAGGACAATCCTTGCGGCTCCAACGCCCAGACCTATGCGTTCTTCGGCCGGGAGGGAGTGACCGAGACAGCTGCGCTGGCGACCATACTGGATACCGGGCTGCCTGACTGGATCGCCGCGGAAATTGCCAGCTTCTCTCCGCAGGCTGCCGCCTGGTACACCGGCACGCTTGGCGAAGGGCTGGAGAGCCGGCCGATGATCATGGCCAGCTGGAACGGGCCAAGCTCCGGGGTGACGAGCATGGGAGGCAGCGTCCTGCCCGGCCTGATTGTCATGGCATTCGAAGGCGAAGGCCTGCTCACGGCCCAGCCCCGGCTGACCGGCCAGATGCGCTGGTTCATCGCCCACGAGATCGCGCATTTCTGGCTGGGCCAGACCGTGCGCTATGCGTATCAGCACGACATGTGGATTACCGAAGGAGGAGCCGACCTGGCCGCCTTGCGGGCTCTGGAAGCGCTTGATCCCGAATGGCAGGGCAGCGCGGCATTCCTCCAGCAATCCCTCGACGATTGCGCGGCGCGTGCCGCCAGCCCGATCGAAAGCGCGGCGCAAAGGGGCGATTTCAGGGTCTATTACGCCTGCGGCACGATCTTCGCCCATGTCCTTGAACACGCCACCGGCCGAAGCTGGCCAGAGCTGCTGGCCGGCATGATCGCGTCCAACCGCGATACGGGCGTGCTCACACGCGAAAACTGGCTTGCAAGCCTGGACGGCCAGCCGCACGGCGAGTTGATCGCGTCCATCCTGTCAGGCTTGCTTGAGGACGGCGCAGACGACAGTGTAGCCGCTCTTGCAAGACTGCTGGAGGCAGCCGGTGTTCCCCATGCGCGCAACGACGAGGGCCAGATACGCCTTGTCCCCTGAACGGTGCATCATGCTGGCGGCCCTGCTGCTGGTTACCGCGTGCAGCAACGCACCGGAAACGGTGGAGCAGCGCATCGCGATGCTGGCGCCGCATATCACGGTGCTGATGCCGGAACAGGCGGACGGACCGGTGCCGGCCGTGCTGATGTTCTCCGGCTGTGGCGGGGTGATTGCGGTGCAGCACGACTATGCCGCCATCGCCAATGATCTGGGGGTGGCCGCGCTGATCGTGGATTCCCACGCGGCACGCGGGATCGGCCGGATGGGGGCGCGGCTGACCGTGTGCACAGCGGCCCGCATGCGCGGGGGCACGCGGGCCGGCGACGTGGTGGCTGCCATCGCCCATGCCCGCACCCTGCCCGGGATTGACGCGTCGCGCCTTGCCCTTATCGGCTGGAGTCATGGCGGCTGGACCCTGCTCGATGTGCTGAGCCTGACCACCGAGGGCGCAGCGCCGGCCGGCCTCGACCACCTGCCCGACAATGCGCTCGCCGGGGTGCGGTCGGTGATGCTGGTCTATCCGTGGTGCGGGTTTCTGATCCGCGCCAGGGACCACGACCTGCCCGCCTACCCGCCGGTCGACGCGCTGCTGGCAGGCGGCGACGTGATTGCCGCTCCGCAGGCCTGCACGGCGCTGTTTGAAGGGCAGACGGCCGCGAATGCCACGATAGTCTGGGAGACGCTCGACGGCCTGACCCATGCCTTCGATGCGCCTGACGAGGTGTTTGACCCGCGCGTGCGCCATGATGCGCAAGGCACGGCCCACGCGCATGCATGGTATGCCCGCCTGCTGGGCGAACACCTGGTGTCGCGGCAGGAGTAGGCTGGCCATTCAAGGCATGCTCGCGCATGCTGGCCGGCACAGTGACAGGAGAGACCGGATGATGAAGCCAATCGCTTCGCCAGCAAGGCAGACGGCCACGGCCGTGCTCGCAGCTTTCGTCCTGGCAGCGGCGGGCCTCGTACTGAGCGGGTGCGGGCGCGGCGGAACCGATATGGACGCCATTGGCCGGACCGGGCCGGTCATACTGGTCGTGACGGGCGTGGACGAGGCCCACAGAGGCAACCGGCCCGTACTTTATGAAGGGCTCTTTGCCATTTACGGCATCGAGGTGCAAAGCGCGCGCGGCTTCACCCGCCCCGAACTGACCGCAATGAGCTGGCGGCAGATGCGGGCCGACTTCCCGGTAGGCACGGCAGAGCGGGTATTTGACGGGCCGCGCCTGTCTGACGTGCTGCGTGCGGCAGGGCTGGAAGGCGCGAGCGTGCGCCTGACCGCGTTTGACGGGTATGAAGCGGAGGTGCCGGCCGACCTGATTGCCCGCTACGAGCCGATCCTGGCGCTGCGCGCCGATGGCGAGCCGCTGGCCACGGGCGGGCTGGGGCCGGTCATGCTGGTCTGGCCGCGCCGCACCCAGAGCACGCTGTCGGACATGAATGACGATCTTTGGCCGTGGGGCGTCTTCGCCATCACGCCCTACCAGCCTTGAGAAAGTTCAGGGGGTTTTGCACGCGGGGACTTCCCGTTGGGCTTCCGCCTGCCTAGGGTCTGACAAAATCAGTAAATTTCCGGGGAGTGGGAATGGACACGTTTTTCGACAATGTCACGATTTTCAGTGACTTTCTGTGGGGCGGCACCTGGGGCGACCAGCGCATCCTGCCCGTAGGCATCATCACCATTGCCCTGCTGGGTACCGGCATATTCACGATGATCGTGTTCGGCGGGCGTCCGCTGAAGCGGCTTTTTCCCGCCTTCGGGGAATTGTGGGCCGGGCGCAAGAGTGGCGGCGAGGGCGAGATCACGCCCTGGCAGGCGCTCTCCACGGCTCTGTCGGGTCAGGTCGGCACAGGTAACCTGGCCGGGGTGGCCACTGCCATCACGCTGGGCGGGCCGGGTGCCATCTTCTGGATGTGGGTGACCGCGATCTTCGGCATGGCGCTGGCCTACGCCGAAAGCTCGCTGGCGGTGCGGTTCCGCGAGAAGCATGCCGATGGCAAGTATCATGGCGGCCCGATGTACTACATCCAGAACGGGCTGGGCAAAAAATGGAAATGGCTCGCTGTCCTGTTCTGCGTCGGCACCATCCTGTCGGCGCTCGCAACCGGCGGGGCCATCCAGGCCAACTCCGTAACCCAGTCCGCCGTCGAGGCCAGCACATCGCTGGGCATAGACCTGCCGCGCTGGGTCGTCGGCGCCGTGCTGGCGTTCCTGGTCTTTGCCGTCATCATCGGCGGCATCAAGTCCATCGGCACCGTGGCCGGGCGCGTCGTGCCCTTCATGGCCGTCGCCTACGTGCTGATCGCGCTGTTCATTCTTCTCACGCATGCAAGCGAGATTCCCGATGCCTTCGTGCTGATCTTCACCGAGGCATTCGGCTTCCGTGAAGCGGCGGGCGGGTTTGCAGGCTACGTGATCATGGCCGCCATCAGGGCCGGGGTTGCACGGGGTCTGTTCTCCAACGAGGCAGGTCAGGGTTCTGCCCCGATCGCGCACGCTGCCGCGCAGACCAGCAACCCGGTCAAGCAGGGCGAGATCGCGATGCTCGGCGTGTTCATCGACACCATCATCATCTGCACGATGACGGCGCTGGTTATCCTGACCGTGTCCGGCAGCTATGCCAATCTGGACGGTTCGGTTGTGGAGTTTGCCTGGCAGTCGGATGCCTTGCAGGCCTCGGCGATCACCACCGCCGCCTTCGCAGAAGGCATTTACGCTGGCGGATGGATCATTCTCGCAGCCCAGGCACTGTTTGCCTTCACCACGATAATCGGCTGGTCCTACTACGCCGAGACGTCAGCCACCTATATCGTCGGCGACTGGGCGGCCCGCCCGTTCCGCTTCGTATGGGTGGCGGTCGCGTTCCTCGGCACGCTGATCGTCAATGTGGACGGGCTGTGGCGGGTTGGCGACGTGGCAAACTCGATGATGCTCTTCCCCAACGTCATAGCCATCCTGCTGCTGACCGGCGTCGTGATCCGCTACACGCAGGAATATGACCGGAAAGGTATCGTACCGCCTGCCTGGTTTGGCGATACGCCGCGCGATGCAGACGGAAAGCCGGTGGTTTCCGCTGCCTCTGAAAGCGTCAAGGGCGGGAAGCCGGGCGCCTAACTCAAGGAGCGGGCAGCGCTGCGGCCACCAGATGGTCCAGCGCTGCCCATTTCTTGTAGTCACGGGCGGGTGCCTCCGCGCCGTGCCAGGCCGCCCCCAGGGCGGCCTTTTCGTTTGCGGGCAAGGCCGAGACCGGATCAAGGCAGATGCGGATGGTGAAGAGCACCGCGCCGCCTGGTTCCAGCTTTGTGATCGTCTGGCGCTCCACGCGCACATGCAGGAGAGTTTCGGCCTCGCCCGGGTCCGCTGCCAGCGCTCTTGCCCGCAAGGGGGAACCATCGGGGGTGAAACGGTCCGGACCTGCCTGCAGGGTCCAGTTGAAGCGTTCAAGCACCTGTCCGGACCGCACATGGTCAAAGACGCGGGCAATGCGCGCGGCAAGCTGTGCGCCGCCGGGAACGGGTTCGTGCAACTCCAGCAGCGTCTTTCCCGCCGCGTGTGGCAGGGAAAAGAAGGTGGGCGAGGTCAGCACCGCCGCGCCGACGCGCCAACCCTCTTCGCCCGGCATCATCAGCACCAGATCATCGCTGACATGATGGGCAAGCTGCCATAGTGCCGGTGCCTCGCCGCTGATGTCGGGCATGGCGAGACCGCACGTGCGCAAATGGGCGTGGGCCAGCCGGGCAGCCTCGCGGGCCGCGCTGCCGGCATTGTGGGCCTCATAGCTTGTCAGCGCCCGGTCATTGAGACGATCACGGCGTTCCACCAGGCTTGCTGCCTCGGTGTCAGGCAGGAGCCAGTGTTCCGGCGCTATGGGTTTCAGAGCGACGGCAAAGCGCGGCGGACCTTCCCGCCAGGGCGTGTGCGGCGGACGTCGCCGGGTCACCAAGGCTCTCCGGCGAGCCGGCCGGCCACCCACACCAGAACCAGCCCGAGAAGGATGCCCACCGCGTCGACACCCCAGTCATAGAGCGAGGTTGACCGGTTGATGCCGGGCAGGGACTGCAGGAGCTCGATAAGGCCACCATAGGCCATGAGAATCACAAACAGCCAGACCCGCCCCAGATTGGGCCACGCTGCCCGGGCCAGCATGGTCAGGACGATGAAGGCGGCAAGATGGTTCACCACATGCCAGCCGAGCAGGGCAGGCATGCGCGAATTGCCCGGCCACAGCGCAAAGACGCTTGCCGTAATCAGGGCCGCGAGGAAGAGCCAGCCCCACCACGGGCTGAAAAAACCGGCGAGTCTGGCCGCCCAGCGTGCTTGAGGGGGGCGTTGCCCCTCGCCTAAGGTGCCGGCCCGATCAGCCGAGGATTTGTTGACCATCATGACGCTTTCACTGCTCGACACGATTCGCGCGCCCGGCACGCCCCGTTCTGACTGGTCCCGCGACGAGGTCAAGGCGATCCATGATGCGCCGTTTGCCGACCTGATGCATGCCGCAGGCCATGTCCACCGCCTGCACCATCGCGCAGGCGAGGTGCAGAAAAGCCAGCTTCTGTCGATCAAGACCGGCGGTTGCCCGGAAGATTGCGGGTATTGCAACCAGTCTGCCAAGTTCGAGACCGGGCTTAAAGCCTCAAGGCTGATGGATACTGAAACCGTGCTGGAAAAGGCGCGCGCGGCCAGGGCGGGCGGTGCCACGCGGTTTTGCATGGGGGCGGCCTGGCGCTCGCTAAAGCCCCGCGACGAGCCGAAAATCTGCGAGATGATCGAAGGGGTGAAGGCGCTTGGCCTCGAGACCTGCATGACGCTCGGCATGCTCGAAGAGGGACAGGCCGAAAGGCTGAAAGAGGCCGGGCTCGACTATTACAACCACAATCTGGATACCTCCCCGGAATACTACGGGAAGATCATCACCACCCGCACCTGGGAGGACCGGATCGAGACGCTGGGCCGGGTACGCGGCGCCGGGATCAAGGTGTGCTGCGGCGGCATTATCGGCATGGGCGAGGGCAAGGAGGACCGGATCGGCCTCCTGACGGAACTCGCCCGGCTGGACCCGCACCCGGAAAGCGTGCCGATCAATCATCTGGTGCAGGTATCGGGCACACCGCTGTCAGGCTCTGCGCCGCTCGACGGGATCGACTTCGTGCGCGCGATTGCCACGGCCCGCATCATCATGCCGCTCTCGGTGGTGCGCCTGTCGGCGGGCCGGGAAGGCATGAGCCGGGAGCTGCAGGCCTTGTGCATTCTCGCAGGTGCGGGCTCGATCTTCGTCGGCGAGGAGCTGCTGACCACGCCCAACCCGTCCCTGACGCGCGATGCGCAGATGTTCGACACGCTGGGCCTGGAAGCGCGTTAGGTCCTTGTCTGCCCCGTGCCAAAGACCTGGTATTTCCAGCTGGTGAGCTGATCAGCGCCAACCGGACCGCGCGCATGAATGCGGCCCGTGGCGATGCCGATCTCGGCGCCGAAGCCGAACTCCCCGCCGTCGGAAAACCCGGGCGAGGCATTGTGCATCACCACAGCGGCATCGGCGCGGGACAGGAAGGTTCGGGCAACCACCTCGTCGGCGGTGATGATGGCCTCGGTATGGCCGGAGCCATGGCGGGCGATATGAGCCAGCGCGCCCTCCACACCATCGACCACCGCCATCGAGACGATGGCATCGAGATATTCGGTATCGAAGTCCTGACTGCAGGCGGGCGTTACCGACGGGGCGAGCGCCTGCACCGCGCTGTCGCCACGCACCTCGCACCCCGCTGCCTGCAGCGCCGAGACAAGGCGTGTCACCATCGCTTCGCCGGCCTGCCGGTCGATGAGCACGCATTCAGCGGCATTGCAGACGCCGGTGCGGCGCATCTTGGCGTTCACCACCAGGCGTTCGGCCATGTCCGCATCCGCTGCGCCATCCACATAGACATGGCAGAGCCCGTCGAGATGGCCGAGCACGGGCACGCGCGCTTCCTCCTGCACACGTTTGACCAGCGCCTTGCCGCCACGTGGAATGACAAGGTCCAGCGCGCCGTTCATCCCGGCCAGCATGTCGCCGACATAGGCGCGGTCTGTATCAGGCGGTGTCGTGATGATGGCGTCCGGCAGGCCCGCCTCACGCAACCCGCCACGCAGAGCCTCAAGGATCGCCGCGACGCTGGATGCCGCGTCCGATCCACCGCGCAGCACAACCGCATTGCCCGAACGCACGCACAATGCCGCCGCGTCGGCAGCGACGTTGGGGCGGCTTTCAAAGATCACCCCGATCGCGCCGATGGGCACACGCACCTGCGCAATCACGAGGCCATTGGGCCGCGTCCAGCGTGTGATCTCGCGCCCTGTCGGATCCGGATGGCGGGCCACGGCGCGGATACCCTCCACGATCCCTGCCAGTCTTGCAGGGTCAAGGCGCAACCGGTCCAGCATGGCACCGCCCGTGCCACCGGTTTCGGCGCGGGCGATATCATCCGCATTGGCAGCCAGCACCCTGTCAGCCGCCGCCGCGAGGCCATCAGCCATCGCCTCCAGTGCGGCAGTCCGGCCTTCTGCGCTGGCAGCAGATAGCGTGCGGGCCGCATCCTTCAGCGCCGCGCCTGCACTGACGGCCCAGCGCGCATCGTAACCGGTCATGGCGCAGCCTCCAGCACGAGATCATGGGCGTGGATGACCGCCACGCCCCGCCGGTAACCGAGCGCAGCTTCAATGGCGTCTGACCGCAATCCGGCGATGCGGGCAAGCTCGTCAGACCCGTAGGCGGTTATCCCCTTGGCGACAGGTATGCCGTCCGGCGCGCTGAGCCAGAGCGTCTCGCCGCGCGCGAACTGGCCCTCGACGCGGACAATGCCGGCCGGAAGCAGGCTCTTTCCGGCGGCAACCGCGCGCGCAGCTCCATCGTCGAGGTGCAAAATGCCACGCGGGGCAATGGCGCCGGCAATCCAGTTGCGGCGGGCCGAATGGCGGGACGTCTCCGGCGCAAACACCGTATGGCGCGCGCCGCGTATGAGCCGGTCCAGCGGATCGTCAGCTGCGCCCGCGGCAATAATGGTGGTAATGCCCGCGCGCGCGGCGATGCGGGCAGCGGCAATCTTGGAGGCCATGCCACCCGTACCCGTTCCGGCCCTGCCCGGCTCGCCGCCCAGCGCCTCGATTTCCGGGGTAATGGCCGCCACGCGGGCGATGAGGTGCGCGCCGGGCACACGGGCCGGATCGGCGCTGTAAAGCCCGTCCACGTCCGACAGGAGGACGAGCAGGTCCGCATCGCACATCTGCGCGACGCGCGCGGCCAGCCGGTCATTATCGCCGTAGCGCAGCTCAGCCGTTGCAACCGTATCGTTCTCGTTGATGACGGGCAGCGCGCCGGCGGCCAGCAGCGCATCCAGCGTCGCGCGGGCATTGAGCCAGCGGCGGCGGCTTTCCATGTCGTCAAAGGTCAAAAGCGCCTGCGCAGCGGGCATAGCGTGGGGCTCCATTGCGGCGTTCCACGCCATCATCAGGGCCGTCTGGCCTGCAGCAGCGGCCGCCTGTTTCTGATCGAGCGACAGCTTGCCGGAAGGCAGGTTCAGCCGCCTGCGCCCCAGCGCCACCGCGCCCGACGAGACCAGCACCATCTCAATGCCGCGCGCCTTCCACCCCGCCACCGCATTACCGATCGCCTCAAAGCGCGCCCGGTCGGGGCCGCCCGATTGCGGATCAATAAGGAGGGATGAGCCGATCTTCACCACCGCGCGCCGCGCCGTGGAAATCAGCTCTGAAACAGGCGCGGTCACGGCTTTGTCCTTCAAGGGAAACGGGCTGCCGGATGCAGCTTATCGCAGGTGCAGCATCGTGCAATGGCGATGCCTAGCTTCCCTCGATCTCCTCGCGCAGCATTTCCAGTTCCAGCCAGCGCTCTTCCTTCGCTTCGCGCTCAGCGCTGGCCTTCGCCAGCGCCTCACTGGCCGCCTGGAAGCGTTGCGGGTTGCGGGCGAACAGGGCCGGATCGGCGAGTTCCGCTTCAAGCGTCGCGATTGTGGCGCCGAGCGCGTCTATCTCGCCGGGCAGGGTCTCCAGCGCGTGCTTGTCCTTGAAGGAGAGCTTGGCACGTTGCGGGGCTGACGACGCCGGGCGGGACTTCGGTGCGGGCGCAGCGGCGGCGGGCTTTGGCTCCTGCCGGGCGCGCGCCTGCACGCCCTCGCCGCGCTGGGCCACCATGTCGGAATAGCCGCCCGCATAGACCTGCCAGTGCCCGTCTCCTTCATAGGCGATAATGCGGTTCACCGTGCGATCGAGAAAATCGCGGTCGTGGCTGACCAGCAGCACGGTACCGGCATAGTCGGCAATCAGGTCCTGTAACAGGTCGAGCGTTTCGAGATCGAGATCATTGGTCGGCTCGTCGAGCACCATCACATTGCCTGGCAAGGCAAGTGCGCGTGCGAGCATGACGCGGGCGCGTTCTCCCCCGGACAGGACATGGACCGGGGTGCGGGACTGTTCGGGGCGGAACAGGAATTCCTTCATCCAGGCAGCGATGTGGCGGGTCTGGCCGTTGATCTCGATATGGTCACCGCCCCCGCCGGTGAGCGCCTGGGCCAGCGTCCATTCCGGCTTCAGCTGGGCGCGCTTCTGGTCGAGCTGGGCTATTTCCAGCCCGACGCCGAGCCGGACCGAGCCGGCATCGGGGGGCAGGTTTCCCACCAGCATGTTGAGCAGTGTGGTCTTGCCCGCCCCGTTGGGGCCAACCAGGCCGATGCGTTCGCTGCGCAGTATGCGGGCCGAGAAATCGCGCACGACCACGCGATTGCCGAAGCTCTTGGAGATATTCTTCGCCTCGACGATGAGCTTGCCCGACTGCTCGGCATCCGACGCTTCAAGGCTTGCCAGGCCCTGCGGGCCGGAATGGGTACGATAGCGCTCTTTGAGCGCCTTGAGCTCGCCGACGCGGCGGACATTGCGCTTGCGCCGGGCAGTGACGCCGTAGCGCATCCAGTCTTCCTCGCGTGCAATCTGCCGGGCGAGTTTATGGTGCTCCAGCTCTTCGGCCGCCAGCACCTCGTCGCGCCAGTCCTCGAAATGGGCAAAGCCCTTGTCGAGGCGCCGGGCGATGCCCCGGTCCAGCCACACCGTGGCGCGCGACAGGCTTTCCAGAAAGCGCCGGTCGTGACTGATCAGCACCAGCGCGCTTTTGGTGCGCGACAGCTCGTCCTCCAGCCATTCGATAGCCGGCAGGTCGAGATGGTTCGTCGGCTCGTCGAGAAAGAGGATATCAGGCTCGGGTGCCAGCGTGCGGGCCAGCGCGGCGCGGCGCGCTTCCCCTCCCGACAGGCGGGCGGGATGTTCGGCGCCCGTCAGCCCCAGCGCTTCCAGCAGCATGCGGGCACGCCACGGATCATCGCCGGGTGCCAGGCCTGCCTCGACATAGGCCAGCACGGTGTCAAAGCCGGTCAGATCGGGTTCCTGCGGCAGGTAGCGCACCGTCGCGCCGGGATGGATGAACCGGTCGCCGGAATCGGCCTCGATGAGCCCGGCGGCGATCCGCATCAGCGAGGACTTGCCCGACCCGTTGCGCCCGACCAGACAGATGCGCTCGCCCGGCGCGACCATCAGTTCGGCGCCGGTCAGCAGAGGGGTCACCCCGAAGCTGAGATGGATGTCCTGAAGGGAAAGAAGCGGTGGGGCCATGGGCCAGTGCGATAGCGCAAAGCATGAAGGCTGTCAGCGCTCTTGCGCTGCCCTGCCCGGACGGGCGATGCTCCAAGGGCTGAAACGTCCAGAGGTACCCCATTGGCTGTCTACCGCAAGCGCCGCCGCATACTGCTGGCGACCATCATCGTGAGCGCCACTGTCGGCATTCTCGCGGCTGGCTGGTCGTGGTCCACCCGCAACCCGCAGGATCTGACCCTGCAGGAACTGGCCCAGGCTGCCGGCCGGTCCTACGTGTTCGGCTATCCGCTGGTACTGATGGACGAGACACGGCGCGATGCGATCGAGCGAGCCGGGCTCGCACCCAACCGGCTAGCTCATGTGCGCAGCCTGCCCGAGGCCGGGTTCACCGCCGTTGTCCGCCCCAATGCGGACACCCTCTATTCCATTGCCTGGCTGGAGCTCGGCGCTGTACCGCTGCAGCTCGACATCCCCCCAATGGAAGGGCGCTACTGGCTGTTCCAGGGGCTGGATGCGTGGACCAATGTCTTTGCCGATGCCGGTGTCAGGACACTCGGCGACGGTCATACCAGCGTACTCATTGCCGGGCCTGACTTTGAAGGGGAGGCGCCCGAGGGCATGGTGCTCTACCGTTCACCCACCCGCATGGCCTGGCTGCTCGGGCGGATAGAGATTGACGGCGGTGATGATCTGCATGCCGTGCACAGGCTGCAGGACGGGGTGCGGCTCTACCCCTACCGGGCCATGCCTGGCGGGCAGGGCGTGTCGCTCGAGCGCCCGCTTGCCGGCACCGGCGGCGCTACCCCGCCGGAGCGTGTAGCGGAACTGGATGCGCCCACGTTCCTGAACCGTCTGGGTGCGCTGATGGTGGCCAATCCGCCGGCGTCATCCGACCGTGATGCACTGCACCGGCTGCAAGCCATCAATGGCGGTCCCGGACAGGCTGTAGACTGGTCCGAATACGGCATACTTGCGATGCAGGCCATGTTGCGCGGCGTGGACGCCGCACGCGCGCGGCTGGACGCCGGCCCAGTCCAGGCAGCAGGCTGGACCGTCCCCGAGGGGCATATCGGCCGGTATGGCGGCGACCATGCCTACCGCGCGGGCGTCGCTCATTACGGCCTTGGCGCCAACCTGCCAGAAGACGCGGTATATCCCGCCGCATCCCGCGACGCGGATGGCGAACCGCTGGCGGGCGGGGTGCATTACCGCATCCGCTTTGCGCCCGGCAACCTGCCTCCGGTCAACGCCTTCTGGTCGGTCACGCTCTACGACGCTGACGGATATTTCATCGCCAATGACGCCAACCGCCATGCGCTGACCAGCCGGGATGCGCTGGTGGCAGACGAGGATGGCACGATCACGCTGGATATCCATGCCGGACCGCCGGAAGAGGGAAGGGAATCCAACTGGCTGCCTGCGCCGCCACGCGGTGCCTTCACCCTTTTGGCGCGGTTGTACTGGCCACAGGAGAGCGTGCTGGACGGAAGCTGGACCATGCCGCCGGTGGAGCGGGTGGAAGAGCCGGCCGGATAGCTATTCGGCGGCCCGGGCCAGCTCGGACAGGGCGGCGTTCGCCGCGCCCGCGTTCCGGAACTGCAAATGGCCGTCCTCGAGGCGGCCATAGCGGATCGTCACCATGTCCTGCAGATAGTTCTGATAGGTGCGCCAGGGCGCTTTTCTACCCTGGCGGGGCAGGTGCGGCAGGGCGCGCTGGACATAGCCCGAGGAGAAATCGAGCAGCGGCGCCAGCTCGATACCGGCCGGCGGCACCGGCACGCAGTAATCGTACCCCTTGCGTGCCATGTGGTTCAGGAGCCGGCAGACCCGCTCGGCGGTAAGATCGATCTTCAGGGTCCAGGAGGCATTGGTATAGCCAAACGCCAGCGCGGCATTGGGCACGCCGGAGAGCATCATGCCGCGATAGGTGATCCTGTCTGCAGGGAGCACGGGCTGGCCATCGACGCGGATATCCATGCCGCCACCGACCTGCATTTCCAGCCCTGTAGCGGGAATGATGAGATCGGCCTCGATGAGTTCGCCGGATTTCAGGCGGATGCCATCCTTCTCGAAGCGTTCGACATGATCGGTGACGATGCTGGCCTTGCCGCTTTTCAGGGCCGCGAAGAAATCGCCATCGGGGGCCAGGCAGAAGCGCTGGTCCCACGGCTTGTAGTGCGGCGAGAAATGGCGCTCGACGTCGAAATCCTCGCCCAGCTCGGCGCGGATCGCCTTGATGACCCCTCGCTTGACGAAATCCGGCCAGGCGCGCGACAGCTGGAAGAAGAACATGGACAGGGCGATATTCTTCACCCGCGAGAGCGTGTAGGCGAGCCGGCCGGGCAAGAACTTGCGCAAGGCATCGGCAATGGCATCGCGTGAAGGGCGCGCCGCGATATAGCTCGGCGATCGCTGCAGCATGGTCACATGCGCGGCTGTCCCGGCCATGGCAGGCACCAGCGTGACGGCGGTAGCGCCCGACCCGATGATCACCACGCGCTTGCCGGCATATTCATGACCTTCAGGCCATTTTTGCGGATGGATGATCTCGCCAGCGAAATCCGCCAGCCCCTCAAATTCGGGCATATAGCCGTGCTCGTAGCGGTAATAGCCCGAGCAGATCATCAGGAAACGGGCAATGAGCGTCCCGCGGCCGTCCGGGCCTTCGACCTCCACCGACCAGCGGGCGGCACTGCTGTCCCAGCTCGCCGCCATGACGCGCGTATTGAAACGGATGTGCCGGTCAATCCCGGCCTCGCGCGCGGTGTCTGTGACATAGCGGCGAATGCTCGGCCCGTCGGCAAACACCTTGCCGTCCACCCAGGGTCGGAAGTTATAGCCGAACGTGTACATGTCGGAGTCAGAGCGGATGCCGGGATAGCGGAAGAGATCCCATGTGCCACCGATCTGCGCACGCGCCTCGATGATGGCATAGCTCTGGCCGGGTGCGCGGTGCTGCAGATGCCAGGCGGCGCCGATGCCGGAAATCCCGGCACCGACGATCAGCACGTCCACACTCTGCGCTGGATTATCCGCCATGATGCATCGTCTCCGAACCCTTTGCCGGAGAAAAGTGAACACCGTTCACTTCACTCTGGCAAGAGTCCCGGGGCTAACCACATCCCAGCCGCTGGCGCATCGCATCGAGACTGCCGCGCGGACGCCAGGCGGCGATCGCTTCGACAACCGTGCAGCGCTGGGCGTCATCCAGGCGGGTATCGCTGGCGAGATCGGCTTCCAGCGCGTCGAAGCTGTCCGCGCCGGTGATGATCTCCTGACCATCTGCCTGCGGGCTGTCGAAACGCATCAGCACGCCGTCCGCGTTCCACCTTTCCCAGTGTGGCAGATTGGTCGGCCCGCCCGTGCCGGGCTCCCCTGTGCGGGCAAATTCGGCCCAGTACGCGCCCATGGCGGCGGCGAGCGCTTCACGTCCGCTGGCATTGTTGCGGTTGAACATCGCGCCATCGAGCCGCCCGAAGAACTCGAAATGGTTGAAGACGAACGGGATTTCCATGGCGTGGGCGGCGCCCAGCAGATGGGAAAGATCCATCACGAACAGCGCCCGTCCCTGCTCGTCCCAGTCGAACCGGTAGGCCCACACATCACCATGCCCGCCGGCCTGCATCAGGCTGGCAGGCTGGTCGACGGCGAGAATCCGCCACACCCGGCTCTGATACTCGGTGATGGTGTCATAGAATTGCGCGTCGCGGCTGACCAGGATGACGCCGAAATAGCGGTTCACCAGATCCTCGCGGAACGCATTGAACAGCTTCATCTCGTCGCGATTGGTGCCGGTGATGACCGGCACCGCATTGAACGTGTCAGGCGAGGCAAAGGCGTTGGCCAGACCGTCGCGCGGTATCGTCACGCCGTCCTCGATCATGCGCGGCAGGTTGAGGAAGGGCGCGCCATCCTCCCGGCGATAGGCGTTGAACACGGTTTCCAGATCGGCGCCGCGCAGGGTGGCCGGCGTGTAGCCATCCCCGGCTATGCGCAGGGCAATGTCCGCCGAGGTATTGGACTGGCCGGGTTCGGCTCCGCTGGCCGCTTCCCAGCTGACACTGTCAAAACTGCCTGACTGGATGATGGCGCGGTGGAACAGGCCGGACGCCAGCGGGGAGGCAAGCAGCCCCGCCACGTTATGGCCGCCTGCACTTTCGCCGAAGATCGTCACATTACCGGCATCGCCGCCGAACTCGGCCACGTTCTCCCGCACCCATTCCAGCGCCGCGATCTGGTCCAGCAGAGCGAAATTGGCGGCTGCATCGCGCGGATCGGTGGCGTCGCTGCGGATGGCGTCGTGGGCAAAGAAGCCCAGCCCGCCGAGGCGGTACTGGATCACCACCACGACAACATCCTGGTCTTTTGCCAGCTGCGCGCCGTCATACTGCCCGGCAAAGCCCCACACATTCGCGCCACCGTGAATCCACACCATCACGGGACGCGAGGCATTGTCCGCGCTTGCCCCTTCCGGTGCATAGATGTTGAGGCGCAGGCAGTCCTCGCTGCCCACAAGCTGGCCGGGCCGCACGCCGGAGGATGCCTGAAGCGCGCTGGTAAATTGCGGGCAGGGTTCCGGATGGTTCAACGCTTCGAAGCGGCCATTGAAGGCAGGGGCGGGACGGGGCGCGCGCCAGCGCAGATCACCTTCCGGTGCCGCCGCGAATGGCACACCGCGCCAGGCCCAGGCACCGGGGGAGTGCTGGAAGCCGACCAGCTCGCCCTGGGCCAGTGTGCGCGCCGTGGCGTCCAACGGCTCTGGCGGACGTTGTTCCGCACTGCCCGAACACGCGGCCAGCACGAAGGCGCCTGCAAGGCCAAGCCAGAAATGCCGCATCAAACCCTCCCCGATTCCTGATTGCCGGAGAGCCTAGCCCGCATGCGCCGTCCTGCAAGCGCGTTCTGGCCCTACCCAACCTTCGGCACGTTCACCAGCCGCACCCAGCCGGTCTTCTTGTCACGCACGACAATGATCCGGGCCGGGTCAAGGCCCGCCACATCGCGGCCCGCTTCCACCAGCAACGCCATGGAGGCCGCGCGCACCGTCTCGTCATCTGCCTGGGGGGCGAGGTGAAGCGAACCGCGCTTCTTGCCGCCCTCCTGGACCACAATCTCGATGGTCTCGACCGCTGCGCGCAGCATGTCGGTGTCGGCCTTGGGCCAGTCGGCATGGAAGACGCTGCCCTTTTGTCCGGCACGCTCCCACAGTTCCTCGGCCATATGCGGGGCGAAGGGGGCCAGCACGCGCAGGAAAGTCTCAAGGCCTGCCTTCGTTACAGGCTGGCCCTCGGCCACGTTGAGGAACTTCATCAGCTCGGCAATGGCAGTGTTCAGGCGCAGGTTTTCCAGGTCCTCGGTCACGGCCTCGACCAGCTTGCCGATGGCGATAGTGACAGCAGAGTTTTCCGTCTCCGCCGGGCTGGCGATGCCGGATACGGCGTAATTCCAGACCCGGCGCAGGAATTTCAGCGAGGCGGCGGCCTTCTCCGTTTCCCAGACGCGCCCGCCTTCAACCGGCCCCATGAACATCAGGCAGACGCGGAAGGCGTCCGATCCGTACTGCGCCACCACATCGTCCGGCGTCACCACGTTGCGCAGCGATTTCGACATCTTCGCGCCAATGCGCTCAACGGAATCGCCGGTGGGGACGTGGACGAAGCGGCCCTCGCCGCGCTCCTCCACCTCGTCGACGGGCAGGATCACGCCGCGCGCATTCTGATAGGCAAAGGAGGTCAGCATGCCTTGGTTGACGAGCTTGCTGAACGGCTCGGCCGTGGAGATGACGCCCAGATCGTGCAGCGCCAGATACCAGAAGCGCGAATAGAGAAGGTGCAGCGTGGCGTGCTCGGCGCCGCCCACATACAGATCGACCGCGCCCCAGGCTTTTTCCCTGGACGGATCAACCAGCGCGGTTTCGTTCTTCGGGTCCATGAAACGCAGCGGATACCAGCACGATCCGGCCCATTGCGGCATGGTATTAAGCTCACGCCGTCCCTTCATGCCGGTCTTCGGGTCGGTCACCTCCACCCAGCCGGCTGCGCGCGCCAGAGCGGGCGCGTCATAGCTCGTCGGCTTGTAGTCATCGACATGGGGCAGGGTGAGCGGCAGCTCTGACACATCAAGGCTGGTGCGCGTGCCATCTTCCCAATGAATGATCGGGATCGGCTCACCCCAATAGCGCTGGCGGGAGAATATCCAGTCACGCAGATTATAGCTGACAACGCGTCTGCCGAGATTGCGGGCGGCGAGGAAGTCGGCGACCGCCTCGCGCGCATCGCGCCAGCGCTGACCGGCCTGATAGAGCCCGGCTTCGGTACCAGCCGGCGGGTCGAGCATGATGCCGTCCTCGGTCCAGCAGGCCTCACCCTTCAGCACGGCCTCACGCTCAGGGATGTCAACACCCGGATCAATGACCGGCACGACAGGCAGCCCATACTTCTTCGCGAAGGCGAAATCGCGCTCGTCATGGGCTGGCACGCCCATCACCGCGCCGGTGCCATAGTCGGGCAGCACATAGTCCGCGACGAAAATCTGCACCCTCGCCCCGCTGACCGGATTGATGGCGTAGAGACCTGAGGGCACGCCTGTTTTCTCCGCATCCACCGTCCGGTCGAGATCGGATTTGCGCGCGGCTGCCTCGCAATAGGCGTCCACCTCTGCGCGGTGACTGACAGGCACAAGGCTTGCCACCAGCGGGTGTTCCGGGGCGAGCGCGAGGAAGGTGACGCCCGCGAGCGTGTCCGCGCGCGTCGTGAAGGTGGTGACGGTTTCGTCCGCGCCATCGATCGCAAAGCGGATTTCCACGCCTTCAGAGCGGCCTATCCAGTTGCGCTGGCTGTCCTTGATGCCTTCGGGCCAGTCCAGCCCCTCAAGTCCCGCCAGAAGACGCTCCGCATACGCGGTAATGCGCATTTTCACCTGGCGGATCGGCACGCGCACCACGTCAAAGCCCTGCTCGGACTTGCCGTCGAACACCTCTTCGTTGGAGAGAATGGTGCCGAGCTCCGCACACCAGTTGACCAGCGCATCGTCGAAATACACCAGGCGGCGCGCATCCTGATATGCCTGTATGGCAAGCTTGCCGGCGGCCTTCACATCGTCGGGGATGGGCAGTTCACGAATGGGGCGGGCCTTGTTCTGGTCCTTGTCGAACCACGCCTCGTACATCTGCACAAAGATGAACTGGGTCCATTTGTAGTAATCGGGCTTCGATGTCGCGATCTCGCGATTCCAGTCATAGCCCAGACCCAGCAAATCCATCTGGCGGCGGAAGGTCTTGATATTCTTCGCGGTGGAGACTTCCGGGTGCTCGCCGGTCTTTATCGCGTGTTGCTCGGCAGGCAGGCCGAAACTGTCCCAGCCCATCGGGTGAAGCACGTTAAAGCCCGCCATGCGCTTGTAGCGCGCCACGATGTCGGTCGCGAGATAGCCGACCGGATGGCCGACATGCAGGCCGGAACCCGACGGATAGGGAAACATGTCGAGCACGTAGAAGGTCTTGTCGCCGGGCTTCGGGTCCGGCGTGCGATACGTGTCCCGCTCAGCCCAGAGCTGGCGCCACTTGGTTTCAATCGCGGTGAAATCGTAGGTTTCGGACACGGGCGGGCAACCTTCTTTGAAAGCAGGCGAAGCGGCGGATGAACCGCCGCTTCTACTAGGCTCCAGCGTTTCTGGCAAAGCCCTGACGGGCAGCGCCAGTCTCAGGCCGCGCGGGCCTGCTCGAAGCGGGTAATGGCGTCCTCGCGGGCGAGGAGGAAGCCGAGCGCGTCATGGCCCTCGATCAGGCAGGTGCGGGCAAACGGCTCCAGCGAAAAGCCGGCGCGCACATTGCCGCTGGTAACGCTCATATCGGCAAGGCTTACAGTCACTTCCTCGCCCGTGCGTTCCAGGAGTGCCGCGTGCGCATCGGCGTCAATTTCGGCCACGATGAGACCGTTATTGGCGGCGTTCGCCTTGAAGATGTCGCCCGCGCGCGTGGTGATGACCGCGCGCACGCCGAAATCACGCAAGGCCCACGGCGCATGCTCGCGCGAGGAGCCGCAGCCGAAATTATCGCCTGCGATGAGGACCGCGTGAGTGGCGGTGCCGACTGCGTTGAGCGGATGATCGTTAAGCCTGCCCGCCTCGTCAAACCGCCAGTCATGGAAGCACGCATCGGCGAGCGCGCCGCGCTCGGTCGTGGTGAGGAAGCGTGCCGGTATGATCTGGTCGGTATCGATATTATGCTCATGCAAGGCAAAGCTGCGCGAGCGGATTTCGGTTATCGGTTCACGCTGCACCACACATCTCCATCATCTTTCGCGGATCGGTAATCGCACCGGCCACGGCCGCCGCAGCGGCGGTAGCCGGGCTTGCCAGCACGGTGCGCACGCCAGGGCCCTGACGGCCGGCGAAGTTGCGGTTGGAGGTCGAGACGACCAGCTCACCCGGCCTGCCGCTATCGCCGTTCATGGCGATGCACATGGAACAGCCGGGTTCGCGCCATTCTGCCCCGGCGGTACGGAAGATCGCGTCGAGGCCTTCAGCCTCTGCCGCCTTGCGCACCCGTTCAGAGCCGGGAACCACCAGCATGCGCACGCCCGGCTTCACATGGCGCCCGGCCATGATGAAGGCTGCTTCGCGCAAGTCCGACAGGCGGGCATTGGTGCACGAGCCGATAAAGACCGTGTGGACCGCCTCGCCCAGCAGGGTCTCGCCCGGCGCAAAGCCCATCCAGGCGAGCGCTTTCCTGTCGTCGGCAGTTTTGGGCCTGGGCACGGTTGCGTCCACCGGCGCTGCCATGTGGGGGGAGGCGCCCCAGGTGACCATGGGCGCGAGCCGGCTGGCATCCAGGCGCACCTCACGGTCAAAATGCGCGCCCTTGTCGGAACGCAGCTGCTTCCATTTCAGGCGTGCGGCCTCGAAAGCCGCCCCCTTGGGCGCATATTCCCGGCCCGAAAGCCAGGCAAACGTCACCTCGTCAGGCGCGATCAGGCCGGCGCGTGCGCCCGCCTCGATCGACATGTTGCACACCGTCATGCGCCCTTCCATGGAGAGCGCCTCGATGGCCGGGCCGCAATACTCGATGACATGGCCCGCTGCCCCGCCTGCGCCGAGCTTTGCGATGATGGCCAGGATCAGGTCCTTGGCGCCCACCCCGTAGGGCAGACGGCCATCGACATGAACCTTCATCGTCTTCGGCTTGCGCTGGAGTACGGTCTGGGTGGCCAGCACATGGGCCACTTCCGTCGTGCCGATGCCAAACGCCAGTGCACCAAACGCGCCGTGGGTAGAGGTGTGGCTATCGCCGCACACAATCGTCATGCCGGGCCGGGTCAGGCCCAGCTCCGGCCCCATCACATGGACGATGCCCCGGTCGAAACTGCCCCAGCCCGCCAGCGGAATGCCGTGGCGCGCGCAGTTCTCTTCCAGTCGTTCCACCTGCGCACGTGCCGCCGGGCTGACATAGACCGGACGCTCACCCTTGCGCCGCGGCGTGGTGGGGGTGGAGTGGTCGAGCGTGGCGAAGGTGCGATGCGGCGCGCGCACTTTCAGCCCCCGCTCGTCCAGCATCGCGAAAGCCTGCGGGCTCGTCACCTCATGAACGAGATGAAGATCGACATAGAGCATGGCCGGAGCCTCGGGGCTTTCCGGCACGACGATATGACTGTCCCACAGCTTGTCGAACAGCGTGCGCGGTTCAGACGGCGATGCGCTTTCCATTTCCGGTTTCCTTGCCAGATGTGTTGGCGGGTACTGGCTCCAGCCAGTTCCAGCGGTCGGGGGTGCGGCCTTCAAACAGGCCGAAGAAGCGGTCCTGCAGGCATTTGGTGATCTCGCCGGGTCCGCCCGCGCGGGTCGGCTTGCGGTCGACCGAGCGCACCGGCGTCAGCTCCACCGCCGTGCCCGTGAAAAAGATCTCGTCGGCGAGGTAGAGAATTTCGCGCGGCAGAGCCTGCTCGACGACTTCAATACCCTCGGCCTTTGCCAGCTTGATGATGCTGTCGCGGGTGATGCCCTGCAGGATGGAGGAGGCGGCCGGCGGGGTGAGGATGCGGCCATCCTTCACCGCAAAGATATTCTCGCCCGCGCCTTCGGAGAGGCGTCCTTCGGTATCGAGGCCGATGCCTTCGGCAAAACCGTTGAGCTTGGCTTCACGCGAGATGAGGAAGCTGGAGAGGTAATTGCCGCCGGCCTTGGCGCCGGTCGGGGCCGTATTGGGCGCAAGCCGGTTCCAGGAGGAGACGCACACATCCACGCCCCTGGTGCGGCCCTCATCGCCGAGATAGGCCCCCCACGGGAAGGCCGCCATGTAGATCTCCACCGGCGGCAGGGTCAGCGGCGCGACACCAATCGAGCCATAGCCCAGGAACGCCACCGGGCGGATATAGGCCGAACGCAGATTATTGGCCGCGACCGTCTCGAGGCAGGCTTTCGTCAGCGCCGCCGCGTCGTAATCGAGCGCAATGCCGTAGATTTTCGCTGAGTCCACCAGACGCTGCATGTGGTCATGCACCCGGAACCCCATCGGGCCAGCCGGCGTGTCGTAGACGCGGATGCCTTCAAACAGCGAGGTTCCGTAATGCAGGGCATGGGTCAGCACATGCACCTTGGCATCGTGCCAGCGGATAAGCTCGCCATTGTGCCAGATGTGCTCGACTTCCTGAATGCTCATCTCGGGTATTCCTATTCTGCCGCGACACCATTGGCCGCGTTGTGACTGGAACCGCTGCGCGCACGGTGACGCGTGACGGCGCTGGCATTGCACAGCGCGTCGATATACGCGCTGACACAGGCCGGCAGGATATCGCGATTGCGCGCGCGTCCGGTGAAGCTTTCGCCGCTGCTGCTGACCGTCATCTCGATCAGCACATCAGCGATCTGGGCCTTGCTGCCTGCTTCGTCAGCTTCCGCCGCGATGTACTGCATGTCGATAGTGTCGACGCTGGCCTCGACACCGATGATGTGGCTGACAGCGAGAAACGCCGCGTCCATGGCTCCGGGCGCCGCCGCGATGTCGGTCACGCGGCCCCGGCGGGGATGGTTCAGCTCCACGCGCGCGACCGGATCGGCATTGGAGGCAAGCGGCGCGCGGATTTCCACCCGGGACAGCGTCCACAGTTCGTCGTCAGAAGTGCCTTGCGAGCGCGAGAGGATGGCGGCGAGGCGCGCAGAATCGACCGTACCGATCTCGTCGGCGACGGCCTTGAAGTCGGCGAAGGCGCGCGCAAAAGCGTCATCATCCAGCGTGAACCCCAGTTCGGCCGCGCGGGCCGCCAGAGCGTGCTTGCCCGAGTGCTTGCCGAGCACGAGCGCGCTTGCCGGCCAGCCCACATCTTCCGGCTTCATGATCTCGTAGGTTTCGCGGTTCATCAGCATGCCGTGCTGGTGAATGCCGGCCTCATGCGCGAAGGCGTTGGCACCGACAATCGCCTTGTTGCGCGGCGGATGGGTGGAGGTGATGCGCGAGAGGGCGCGGCTGGCATTCATGATTTCGGGCGTGTTGATGCCGGTCGTGACACCCATCGCGTCGCGACGGGTGCGGATCGCCATGACGATATCTTCCAGCGCGGCATTGCCCGCCCGCTCGCCAATCCCGTTGACCGTGCACTCCACCTGACGCGCGCCGCCACGAATGGCCGCCAGCGAGTTGGCCACAGCCAGCCCCAGATCATTGTGGCAATGCGCCGAGAAGATCACATCGTCATTGCGGCTGACCTTCTTGCCCAGCATGCGAAAGAGCTCGAAAATCTCGTCTGGCGTCGCATAGCCGACCGTGTCGGGCACGTTGAGCGTGGTGGCGCCAGCAGCGGCTGCCGTGGAGAGGGCCTCGACCAGAAATCCCGGCTCGGTGCGGATGGCATCCTCTGCCGAGAACTCCACATCGTCGCAGTGGCTACGCGCGTAGGCGACCATGTCGGCAATGGCGGTGAGGATCTCCGCCGGGGTCATTTTCAGCTTGAACTCGCGGTGGATCGGACTGGTGCCCAAAAACACGTGAATGCGCTTTTTCGGTGCGTCTTTCAGTGCGGCAGCTGCCGCGTCGATATCCGCCTTCGAGGCGCGCGCCAGCGAACAGATGCGCGGACCTTCGATCTCGGCGGCAATGCGGGCAATCGCACGCGCATCGCCCGGCGAGGCCGCTGCAAAGCCAGCCTCGATGATATCGACATTGAGGGCTGCGAGGGCCTTGGCCATTTTCAGCTTTCCGGCCTCGTTCATGGAGAAGCCGGGCGCCTGCTCGCCATCGCGCAAGGTGGTGTCGAATATGGTGATCTGCTGGGTCATGACGCCGCTTCCAGTCTTGGCGGGGCCATACGCTCGCTGACTGCGGTCACGCCATAGGTGCGCGCGATCTGGGCTTTCAGCGTCTCGATCCGGCGCTGGCCGGGGCGCGGCCGCACCGTCATGCTCAGCCGGTGTGTGGTGCTGGCGGGCGCATAGCTCATCGCCTCCAGCGCAAAACCGCGCCGCTCCACAAGCCCGATAAGACGCACCACAGCCCCTTCAGCAGGCAGGAAATCGATATCGATCTGTGTGGTCATGGCTCACGCCTCCATCATGTCGGAATTGGATTTGCCCGGCGGCACCAGCGGCCAGACATTCTCGCGCGGGTCGATGCGCACATGGCACAGGACCGGCCCGCGCGTAGATAGCAGGCGCTCCACGGCGCCCGGCACATCGGCCCGGCGGTCCAGCGTGAACGCCTCGATGCCGAAGGCGCGCGCCAGCTCGGCAAAGTCGGGATTGTCCCAGAGATCGACCTCGGAGAAATTCTCTTCGTAGAACAGCTCCTGCCACTGTCGGACCATGCCCAGCTGGGCGTTGTCGATCAGGACGATTTTCAAAGGGATGCGGTAGCGGCGCAGGGTCGCCAGCTCCTGGATATTCATCATGATGGAACCATCGCCACTGACCGTGACAACGGTTGCATCCGGCTCGGCCAGCGCCGCACCGATGCCGGCCGGCAGGCCGTAGCCCATCGTGCCGAGCCCCGCGCTGGTCAGGTGCGCCTGCGGGCGCGAGAAGCGGCAATGCTGGGCTACCCACATCTGGTGCTGGCCGACATCGCAAGTGGCGATGAACCTGTCTCCGGCAGCTTGCGAAATCTGTTTCAGCAAGGCGGGCGCATAGATGCCTGACCCGGGTGCATCATAGCGGAACGCCCAGCGTTCGGCGTTCTCCGCGCAGGTGCGCCGCCAGCCCTCAATGGGTCCGGTCTCACCTGCGAGCGCCGACAGGATCGCAGCCACGTCACCGGCCAGCGCCACATCGGCGTGTCGCAGCTTGGAAATTTCCGCGGCGTCACCATCGATATGAATGACGCGGGCATGGGCGGCAAAACTGTCCAGCCGGCCGGTGGCCCGGTCATCAAAGCGTGCCCCGACGCAGATCAGCAGATCGCAATCATTCACAGCCGTGTTGGCGGCCCGTGTACCGTGCATGCCCAGCATGCCGAGATAGCCCGGCCAGTCCGTCGGCAGCGCGCCCAGGCCTTTCAGCGTTGCCACAGCCGGAATGCGCGTGCGCTGGAAGAAGGCGCGCAGCGCCGCTTCCGCCCGGCCAAGCGCGATGCCGCCGCCAAAATAGAGGACGGGGCGGCGGGCCGAGGCGATGAGGCGGTCGGCCGAAGCCAGCGCCATCGCGTCGAGGGGAAACACGGCCCGCGCCGCCGTCCGGCAGGCAAACGTGCCGGGGGTGACCCCGTTTGCCTGCGTTACATCCTTGGGCAGATCAATCAGGACCGGGCCGGGCCTGCCCGAGCGGGCAAAGCGGAAGGCCTCGGCAAAGATGTCGGGAATGTCCGCTGCATCGCGTACCAGCCAGGAGTGCTTCACGACCGGCAGGGTGATGCCGAACGTGTCGATCTCCTGAAACGCATCGGTGCCCATGAGCGGGGTGGCGACCTGGCCAGTGATGGCCACCATCGGCACGCAGTCCATGAAGGCATTGGCAAGGCCAGTGACGAGATTGGTCGCACCAGGACCGGAGGTCGCCATGCATACGCCCGGCTCGCCGGTAACGCGTGCCCAGGCATCGGCGGCGAGTGCGGCAGCCTGCTCATGCCGGACAAGGATATGCTTCAGCCGGGACGCGGTCAGCGCATCATAGACCGGCATGATCGCACCACCCGGATAGCCGAAGACATGGCTCACGCCCTCGCGCTCCAGCGCGTCAATGACGAGCTGGGCACCGGTGCGCGTGTCCGGGCGTTTATCCAATGTGGCGGGCGATGCGGGCGTCATGATCCGGTTTTCCGCCGCTTACGCCTGACCGGCATTGGCGCCGGGCTGGAGCCAGCCCATGCGGGCGCGCAGGCGGGCGCCGGTATGCTCGATGGGCTGGTCGAGATCCTCGCGCAGCAGAGCGGCATAGCGCGGCTTGCCGGCCTGGTTTTCCAGCACCCAGTCGCGGGCAAAGCTGCCGGTCTGGATATCGCGCAGCACCTCTCGCATGCGCTGGCGCGTCTCGGCGTTGATCACGCGCGGACCGGAAACCAGATCGCCATACTTGGCGGTTTCCGACACGAAGCTGTGCATCTTGGCGAGGCCGCCCTCATACATCAGGTCGACGATGAGCTTGAGCTCGTGCAGGCATTCGAAATAGGCGACTTCCGGCTGGTAGCCGGCCTCCACCAGCGTCTCATAACCCGCAATGACCAGCTCGCTCGCCCCGCCGCACAAAACCGCCTGCTCTCCGAAGAGATCGGTCTCGGTTTCCTCGGCAAACGTTGTCTCGATGGCACCGCCGGCCGTGCCGCCATTGCCCGCGCAATAGGCGAGCGCCTTGTCGCGCGCCTTGCCGGACGCATCCTGCCAGACGGCAAACAGGCTCGGCACGCCGGCGCCGCGTTCATATTCACGGCGCACCAGATCGCCCGGGCCCTTCGGGGCCACCAGGATAACGTCGATATCCCTGGCTGGCTGGATCTGGCCGTAATGGATGGAAAACCCGTGCGCGACCAGCAGCGCGTCACCTGCTTGCATGTTGGGGGCGATGTCGCGGGTATAGACCTCGGCATGGGTCATGTCAGGGGTCAGAAGGGCAATCAGGGAAGCGGCCTTTGCGGCTTCCGCCGGGCTCATCACCGTGAAGCCGTCACCTTTGGCGGCTGCCTCGGCCCGGCCGCCGGAACGCGCGCCAACGATCACCTCGTGGCCGCTGTCGCGCAGATTGCGGGCATGGGCGCGGCCCTGGCTGCCATAGCCGATGATGGCGACCGGTCCGGGCTTTATCGCGGACGGGTCGGCGTCGTTGTCTGTGTAGATCCGGGCTTGCATTTTCGAGGTCTCCTTGGCGTGCGTTTGGCGCAAAAGAAAACCCCCGCTTCCGGGTGGGAGCGGGGGTTCTTGCATTTCAGGTCTGTTCGTGACCGTCAGGCAGGGACAACCGCTCCCGGTATGGGAATGGTAAGTACGATCACAAGTACAAGCGTGACGAGGCCGGTCACGGCGATCATCCGCGTCCGGTTCATGCGCTCTGCGCGGTCAGCCATGACAATGGCGCGGCGGCTCATACCCGTTTTCCCAAAGCAGCCGGATGGCTGCGTGTGACGGCGCGAAACAGCTTGTCTCGCATCTGCGAAAACCTTGAGGCAGCCGCAACAAAAGCGCAAGCAAAAATTTGTCCGGATAAATGTAAATTTATTTATCGATTAAAAACATATAGTTAGGTGAACTTCCCGGCGCGCCGCAACCGGCCTGCTGCCGGATTTTAAATTTTTTTGTTTGACGCACGTGGCGGTTTGAACCCAGTGTTTGTGCGAATTAGCACTCGCAGCACGGCGCGTGGGTGCCTTTTGGAAAGACCTGAATCATGCCGGTACGGGGCTATATCTGCAGGCTTGACGGACACGGGCTGACCGCCCGGGCCCGCGGCATGCGCCCTGCCGCACGCGCCACCATCACCATGACCATTATCACCACCACCGGTAGCCCCGGGGGCGGAACGGATATGGTCTGACGAGGCAGGCAAACCTCACCAAACCAACCCGACCCGCTCCCCATCCGGCGAGCGGGTTTTTTGTTGCCTTGAGCCCGGCGCCGAACCAGCACCTGACAGGAAACAGCCATGAAACCCGACGTCCCGGCCTACTCCCGCGCACCGCTGTGCGTGCTCAAGTTCGGAAGCTCCGTCCTCGCCTGCGAGGCTGACTTCGACGCCGCAGCCCAGGAAGTGTTCCGCCATGTCCGCCGCGGTGAAAAGGTCATCGCGGTGGTATCTGCGCTGGCGGGCGAAACCGACAGCCTTCTGGCCCAAGGCGAGCAGGTTGGCGGCGCTGGCACCGCCCCGCATGCTGCAATGCTGGCCCGGCTTGCCCGCGTGGGCGAGCTGCGCTCGGCGGCGCTGATGGGGCTGGCGCTGGCGCGTGCGGGGGTCCGCACCGCCGTTCTTGATCCGCACGAGATAGGGCTGGAGGCCGAGGGCGACCCGCTGGACGCCAATCTCTGCGGACTGGACAGCGATGCCGTTGCCGACGCACTGGCAAACCATGAAGTGCTCGCGGTACCAGGGTTTACGGCCGTGCATCCGCGCCATGGAGCCGTGACGCTGGGGCGTGGCGGCACGGACCTTACCGCGGTGTTCTTCGCTGCGCGGTGCGGCGCCTCGCGTGTACGCCTGATAAAGGATGTGGACGGGGTCTATGCGGAAGATCCTGCGGAAAACCCCGACGCTGAACGCTACGCCGAGCTGGACTACGATGCCGCGGCAAAGGCCAGCAGCGGCCTGATCCAGCCCAAGGCCATCGCGGCGGCCAAGGCCGCTGGCGTGGTCATTGAAATCGCCGCGATGGGTGCGGGCGATGCCACACGTATCTGCTCCGCTCCGGCGCGCAAGGCCGCGGCGCGGCGCTCGCGGCGGCTCCGGGTAGCGCTGCTGGGGTGCGGCGCGGTGGGTGCTGGCGTGCTCGCTCATCTGCGCGCCCGCCCGGACCTGTTCGAGCTGAACCCGGTCCTGGTGCGCTGCCCGCAGGCCCGCACCGAACCGAAAGGCGCCGTATTCACCGACAGGCTGGATGCTGCACTCTCCGGTCAGCCGGACCTCATGATCGAATTGCTCGGCGGGGCGGACTATCCGGCCCGGCTGATGGAGGACGCACTGGCTCGCGGCGTTCATGTGGTCACGGCCAACAAGGCCGCCCTCGCCCGCCATTACGATGCGCTTCATGCTGCCGCCCGCACCGGCCATGGAAAGCTGGCCTATTCTGCGGCCGTCGGCGGGGGCACACCCATTCTCGAAACGCTGGAGCGTCTGTGCCGGTCCGGCGGACTCTTGCGTATCGAAGGGGTGATGAACGGGACCGCCAACTTCCTGCTGGACCGGCTGGCGGCCGGTGAAGCGTTCGATGATGCGGTCAGGGACGCCCAGCGTCTGGGCTTCGCCGAGGCAGATCCTGCCGCCGACGTGGACGGGCATGATGCGGCAGACAAGCTCTCCCTGCTGATCCGCGAAGCGTTTGGACTGGCGGTGAACCCGCACGATATACCGAAGGACTCCCTGGCAAACGTGGATCCGCACGCTGTCAGGGCTGCGCGACAGGAAGGGCTGGTGTTCAAGCAGATCGGCTCATGCGAGCTGCTGGCGGATGGCCGTGTGAAGGCCGGGGTCCGGGTTGGAGCCGTCCCTGTCCACCACCCGCTCGCCGGCGCCCGCAACGAGGAAAACCGGTTCGTGCTTACCGGCCGGGACCATGCCGTCCAGCTCCTGTTCGGAAAAGGTGCCGGGCGCTGGCCGACGGCTGCAGCCGTGTTCGCAGACATTATGGACATTCAACGCGGACTGTCCGAGCCTGCCGGTGCAACATACGCCCTGCCGGACCGGCCCGGTGCGCCCGCACTGATGAGGGCCTGACCGATGGGCGGCAGGAAGAGGATGGATGCGATGAAAGACATCGCAAGAGCCAGTGCGCCGGCCAGTATCGGCAATGTGGGTCCGGGATTTGACGTGCTGGGGCAGGCTTTCGATGCCCTGCAGGATGTCGTGACCGCCTATCGGGAGGCTGACCCGGGCGTGCGCCTGGGCAAGGTGTCGGGGCGGCTCAAGGCCCTGCCTGACACTCCCGAGCGCAATACGGGGCTCGCCGCAGCAACAGCGCTGCTCAATGCCGCCAATGCCGGTTTCGGCGTTCGCCTTGATATCGAGAAGGGCGTGCCTCTGAGCGCTGGCATGGGCGGCTCGGCAGCATCGGCGGTGGCTGCCGCAGTGGCCGTCAATGCCCTTCTGGACAAACCTTTTGCCCAGGCCGACCTGCTGATGTTCGCGCTGGAGGGTGAACGGGTCTCCTCCGATCCGCCGCCATGGGACAATGTGATGGCCAGCCTTCTGGGCGGGCTGGTGATCGCAGCAAGGCTGGATGCCAGCCAGGTCCGCGCGATTCCTGCTCCCACCGGCCTCGTATCCATCATCGCCCACCCGGATGCGGAGATCGAGACACGGGCGGCGCGGGGCATATTGCGCCCGACGATCGCGATGGACACGGTGGTGGATCATTCACGCCGGCTCGCCGCTTTCGTCGCAGGGTGCGCGGCCAATGATCACGATCTGATACGCGCCGGGCTGGAGGACGTGCTGGTGGAGCCTCAGCGGCGCTATCTGCTGCCGGCCCTGCCAGCGGTGAAGGCTGCCGCGCTGCAGGCCGGGGCGCTTGGGTGCTCGTTCTCGGGCTCCGGACCATCGATTTTCGCGTGGTGCAGGGAAGCCGATTGCGAGGCCGTGGAAGCGGCCATGCGCGAAGCATTTGCGGCGGAAGGCCAGAACGCACAGACCTACCATGCGCCCATTGCCTCGCGCGGGGCCCGGCTGGAGCCGGTTTCGGAGACAGTGGGGTGAAATTCGTTTCCACGCGCGGGGGGCAAAGCGCAGCCTTGAGCGAAGCCATATGCCGTGGCGGGGCTCCGGGTGGCGGGCTGTACATCCCCGAAAAGCTCCCGCGCCTGGATCCGCACGATTACGCCACAGACCTGCCTCTTGCGGGGCTGGCCGCACAGTTGCTGGAACCCTTCTTCGCGCAGGATTCACTCGCGCCGGATCTGCCGGCCCTGTGTTCGGAGGCGTTCGACTTCCCGGTTCCCCTGGTCATCCCGGACCCTGCGCGGCCTGCCTTGCGCGCGCTGGAACTGTTTCACGGTCCAACCGGCGCGTTCAAGGATTTCGGAACCCGCTTCCTTATGGGAGCGCTGGACCGGCTGGCGGACAGGGATCATCCGTTCACCGTTCTGGTCGCGACATCGGGAGATACCGGCGGTGCCGCAGCGCAGGCTGCAGAGGGACGCAAGGGGGTCCGGCTCGCAGTCCTCTACCCCAGGGGCCGCGTCTCCGCGTTTCAGGAACACCAGCTGACCTGCTGGGCAGATCCGGTGCGCGCCTTCCGCGTGGACGGTGATTTCGACGCCTGCCAGGCGCTGGTAAAGACAGCCTTCAATGATGAAGCGCTGACCCGGCAACATCGCCTGACCTCGGCCAACTCTATCAATATCGTCCGCCTGCTACCCCAAATGGTCTATCTTGCCGAGGCGGCACTCAAGGTCTGGCGCACCAGCGGCACCATACCCGGACTGATCATTCCCAGCGGCAATCTGGGGCATGCGCTGGCGGCACTCTATGCGCGGACCATGGGCCTGCCGATCGGGCCGGTCATCGTTGCAACCAATTCCAATGCCACGCTGCACGAATGGAACCGGACGGGGATTTACCGTCCGCGCCCCTCCGTGGCCACGATTGCCAACGCCATGGATATCGGTGCTCCGAGCAATTTCGAGCGGCTGGATCATCTGGAGGCCGATGAGCGCGCGATCAGCGTGGAAAGGGTTGATGACGCCGCCATCCGCTCCCGGATCCGCGAGGATTTCGCCAGAACCGGCTATGTCTGGTGTCCGCATTCGGCCATTGCCGCAGAGGCCTGGCACCGCCTGCCCGAAGCCGCACGCGAACAGCGTGTCTGGATCGCGGCCGCCACGGCCCATCCCTACAAGTTTGCCGACATCGTCGAACCTTTGACCGGCTCCAAGATTGCCCCCAGCCCGGCCTTGCAGGCAGTGCTGGCCCGCCCTGTACGCGCGCAAGCACTGACGCCTGACCTTCCGGCGCTGGCCGGTGTACTGGGAAGCAGGTTCAGCCCTTCTTCCCCTGTCTAAAGGACACGCCTGATGGCTTCAGACCGCGCCCCATCGCGAAACCTTGTCGAAGGCCCCAGCCGGGCGCCGGCCCGCGCCATGCTGCGCGCTGCCGGCTATGACGATGCGGCCATGGCCAGGCCGATGATTGCCATCGTGAACACCTGGACCAGCGTCACGCCGTGCAACATGCACCTCAACGTGCTGGCCGATCATGCCCGCGAGGGGATCCTCGCAGCGGGCGGCACACCGGTCGATTTCAACACCATCGTGGTAACCGACGGCATTGCCATGGGCACCGAAGGCATGCGCGCCAGCCTGATGAGCCGCGAGTGTGTGGCCGATTCCGCTGAGCTGGCCGTACGCGGACATTGTCTGGATGCGGTGCTGTTTCTGGCCGGGTGTGACAAGACGATTCCGGCCGCCGCCATGGCCGCCGCGCGCCTCGACCTGCCCAGTGTCATCCTTTATGGCGGCTCGATCATGCCGGGCAGGCTGGGCGCCAGGGCGATCACCATACAGGATGTTTTCGAGGCGGTCGGCGCCTGTGCAGCCGGACGCATCACGGAGGCCGAGCTGGGAGCGGTCGAGCGGGCCGCCTGCCCCGGCGCCGGGGCCTGCGGCGGCCAGTTCACGGCCAATACGATGGCGCTCGCCCTGACCTTCCTCGGGCTGTCTCCGATGGGTCTCAACGATATTCCGGCGACGGATCCGCGAAAGCCGGACGCGGCTCGCCGAGCGGGCGAACTGGTTGTGGACGCGTTCCGCGAGGGGCGCAATGCGCGCCAGTTCATCACGGCGGCATCGCTGAAAAACGCCGCAGCAGCGGTGAGCGCCACCGCCGGGTCGACAAATGCCGTCCTGCATCTGGTGGCCATCGCCCGCGAGGCAGGACTCGGACCGGATGATTTCGGCATGGACGATTTCGACGCGATCTCGCGCACCACGCCGGTCATTGCTGATCTGAAGCCGGGCGGGCGCTACATGGCCCCGGACATGACCGCAGCAGGGGGTACACCGCTTCTCGCCCGCCGGCTCAAGGAAGCCGGAAAGATCGGTGACGCGCCGACCATTACCGGTGACAGCCTGTTTGCACTCGCCGCCAGCGCGGGTGAGACACCGGGGCAGGATGTGATCCTGTCCGCGGACAAGCCGCTGAAATCACGCGGCGGCTTTGGCATTCTCTATGGCGATCTGGCGCCCGAGGGCTGCGTAGCCAAGCTTGCCGGGCATGACCGGCTGACATTTTCCGGCCCCGCACGCGTGTTCGACAGCGAGGATGCCTGCTTTGCGGCGGTGCAATCAGGCCAGATAGCCAAGGGCGATGTCGTCATCATCCGTTACGAAGGCCCGGCAGGAGGGCCCGGCATGCGCGAGATGCTCGCCGTGACAGCTGCCATCCAGGGCGCCGGGCTCGGCGACGACGTGGCGCTGGTGACGGACGGGCGGTTCTCCGGGGCCACCTATGGCTTCATGGTTGGCCATGTCGCGCCGGAGGCGGCCCACGGCGGGCCGATCGCCTTCATTCAGGATGGAGACCGCATCACGATCGATGTCGAGGCCCAGCGGATCGACACCGATGCCGACCTGGCCGGGCGCATGAAGGCTGGATTCTCCCCGCCTGCACCGCGCTATCCCCATGGCGCCTACGCGAAATATGCCGCGCTGGTGTCATCGGCATCTCACGGCGCGGTGACGTCCTTTCCGTTCGGCAAGCGCTAGCGGCCCGCCACAAGAAGGTTCAGCGCGTCGCCAAGCGTGCCCGCACCGTTCACTGCCCTGATGATCGCGTCTGAGCGGGTGCGTTCGGCCATGGTGACGAGGCGGGACGGGCGCCCTGCCAGCCGTCCCAGCAGCAGCCTCCCGGCAAGGCGTGCAGGGAGGGGCTGCGTGTCGAACCCCGGCGGCATGTCACCGCGCTCGATCGCATCATATGCCCGCCCGGCCCACGTCAGCGCACGTTGCGCGTCACGTCCCGGCGCGCCCACAATCGCCAGACCGGCGCCCCGGCTGGCCGCAAGCCGGGCAGGCGAGGCGCCCGATGGCCAGCGGTCTGGAAGACCCAGCGGGCTGGCGCTACGCATGCGTGGGCCGGTGTCCACTGCCAGACCGCCGGTAAATTGTTCCAGCGCCCTGTCGAAATCGGGCCTCAGCGCATCACCGGGCCGCGCTATTCTCACCGCCTCTACCACGGCATGGTCCGGCGCCAGGGGCAGGATGGTCTCGAAGGCAAGCGACTGCCCATCCCGGCGCAGCTTGTGGACCAGATGCGCGGTTCCCGCCTCGAAACAGGCCGATCCTGTATGCACTTCAGCGCGCACGCCAGTGCGCACCCATGCCCCGCGATTCATCAGTTCCGCCCCGCCGGGACGCGTATCAATCACAAGGGACGCCGTCAGCCCGCCCTCCGGCGTCTCTACTCGTGTGCCGCCTGGGACGGCATGAATGCCCGTCACTGCCAGCCCCCGGCGAAACACCACCGACTGGCTGGACGCGATAGCCGCCTCGGCACGCGCCGCTATGGCCTCTCCGCGCAGAAGTCCGTAACGCCCCCCGGCAAACGCGCGGCCCGCAGACAGATAGCCCGAGCTCATTTCCCAGCGCGGCCAGGTGGCGTTGAAGGCCGTTCGGGGCTTGCCCGGTTCATACCAGCTCCAGCTGCGCCGGCTCAGCAGCAGGGATGCGGCCTGCTCGACAAGTTCCACCCGCATCCGGCGCTGGCCGGACACAGCAAGGCGTTCGGCAAGCAACAGGCCGGCAAGGCCCGCGCCAATTATGATGAGTTCGGCGTCGGGACGCACGCGCAGGGCCTCCAGCAAATGGGAGATACCATCTCCAATCCAACCTCTTCCGGCAACCGGTCAAAGCGTATTGAGTGTTCAGTCAGTGAACGATACCGTCCTTGCCTGCCTGAGGGAGCAAGTAGCACCAGACATGTCATTTTCACCCGCATTACAGGCCTGGCAGGCAGACCATCTCTCCTGGCGCTGGAAAGGCCACCCGATTGCCTACTGGACCGGCGGGGCGTGGCAAGATGACACCCGGCCTGCGCTAATGCTCATTCACGGTTTTCCCACCGCCAGCTGGGACTGGGTGGATATGTGGGCGCCCTTGAGCGCCCGTTTCCGCCTGCTCGCACCGGACATGATCGGGTTCGGTTTTTCGGCGAAGCCACCTGAATATGATTACTCCATCCGCGATCAGGCAGACCTGCATGCCGGCCTGTGCGCCGCGCTCGGGATCGCTGAATGCCATGTGCTCGCGCACGATTATGGCGACACGGTCGCGCAGGAACTGCTCGCCCGGCATAACGGACGCGAAGGCGGGACGCCGAGGCTGCAGTCGGTGGTGTTCCTGAATGGCGGCCTCTTTCCGGAGACCCACCACGCCACCTTCAACCAGAAACTCCTGCATTCGCCGATCGGCTTTCTCGTCTCGCGCCTGATGACCGAGAAACGCTTCCGCAAGGGCTTCTCCGAAGTGTTCGGCCCCGACACCCAGCCCGATGATGCGGCATTGAAGGACTTCTGGGCATTGGTGATCGCCAATGGCGGCATGCCGGCGATCGGCCACAAGCTGATCCGCTATATCGCCGAGCGGCGCGCCTCCAGAGAACGCTGGGTCGGCGCACTGCAGGCGGCGCAAATCCCCTTGCGGGTCATCGATGGCGGGGCTGATCCGGTATCGGGCGCCCACATGGTCGCGCGCTATCGCGAGCTGGTGCCAAACCCCGACACGGTGATCCTTGAGGGCATTGGCCACTACCCGCAGGTGGAAGCGCCGGACGCGGTGCTGGCGGCTTTTCTGGATTTCCACCGCACACTGCATACTCTTTAGGTGAACGAGACGAAGGAGGGCCCGATGGCCGCCAGACGCGAATGGGATACGCTGATCCGCAACGGCCTTGTCATTGACGGGACGGGCGCAACGCCGGTGACCGGCGATATCGCCATCAAGGACGG
>ERZ869909.493-NODE-493-length-46040-cov-33.575637_pt1 | contig 46040 bp, 37 predicted proteins | sample MGYA00520892_ERZ869909 | MGnify/ENA primary metagenome ERZ869909 (study PRJEB32215, sample SAMEA104723947) | bioreactor metagenome | biome: bioreactor; feature: anaerobic bioreactor; material: water | place: China | collected 2015-03-12 ... | reverse complement strand
GGCCGCGGTGTCTCATCGTCGCAGGATCTCGACTCTGCAACCAAAAACGGCGAAAACACGGAACGTAACGTTATCAGTACGTTATTAGCCATGCGCCGAAGGACATCAAGAGGCAAGGCGAAGACTTACCATCTTTCTGCCCCGGCCCTTTGATTTGAATGCCACGGCGCTAGAAGGGTAGTGTGAGCCCGGACCATAACCTATATTCCGGCTCACGAAGACGACCCGTCTCGGAGCCTGGAAGCCGGGCGCGCTCAACGAGCTTCTACTGAGCCCGACGCGCCCAGCGGGCCCGACCCGACATTTCAAGGCCACGTATCCGTCAACCCGATCGGTTGCTGAGAAGATGATCCTCACGCTCGCGTTCCGTAATCTCTTCCATGACCGAATCCGGCTTGCCGTCACGCTGGTCGGCATCCTCTTTTCGATCGTGCTCGTCGCCATCCAGCTCGGCATGTATCTCGGCTCCAGCCGCATGATCACCGACATGATCGAGCGCTCCAACGGGGAGCTCTGGATCACCGCGTTCGATGCCAAGAGCTTCGAGGAAGGCGGCATTCTCCTCACCTCGCGCGAACGCCACCAGGCGCTCGCAACGCCCGGCGTCCAGGCCGTCGTCCCGCTCGTCGTCTCGTTCGCCGAGTGGCGCAAGGCCGAGGGCGGCTCGACCCGCGTCGTCGTCGTGGGCACGGATGCCGAAGACGGCGGGCTCGCGCCGTGGTCGCTGGTGGACGGCACATGGCAGGACATCAAGTCGCCGGACGCGGTCTCGGCCGACGACACCTACTTCCGCGAGCTCGGCATCGACGGCATCGGCGATACGGCCCAGATCGGCACCGGCCGCGTGAAGGTGAAGGCACTCACGCACCGCATCCGCTCCTTCACGCAGTCTCCTTACGTGTTCACGCCGCTGCAGCGGGCGCGCAACCTGCTCGGCGTGGATGGCGACAGGGCGTCGTTCTATCTCGTGCAGCTCACGCCCGGCACCGACGTGGAAGCCGTCCGGCAGGAGCTCCTGAAGCGGCTCGACGGCGCGGAAGTGCTCACCAAGGAAGAGTTCCACAACCGAAGCCTCAGCCAGTGGCTGTTCCGCACCGGCGCCGGTCTCGCGCTCATCGGCGGGGCGCTGCTCGGCATCCTCGTCGGCACCGTGATCGTGGCGCAGACGCTCTATTCGAGCACGAAGGACCATCTCAACGAGTTCGCCACGCTGCGCGCGCTCGGCTCGTCGTCGGGCTACATCTACAAGGTGATCCTGGCGCAGGCCGGGCTTTCGGCCGTGATCGGCTACGTGCTCGGAATCCTGATCTCGCTCGGCATCCTCTACATCAGCCGCAATACGCCGCTGCCCCTCGTCATGACGCCCGGTCTCGCGGTGGCGCTGCTCGGCCTCACGCTCTTCATGTCGGGCGTGTCCGCCATCTCGGCGATCATGAAGGTCACCCGCATCGATCCAGCCACGGTGTTCAGCAGATGACGAAAAATACCCCCGTCCTCGAATGCGAAAACGTGGTCAAGGAGCTCGGCAAGGGCGCCGGCAAGGTGGTGGCGCTCAAGGGCGTGAACCTCGCTCTCGCCAAGGGCGAGCTGACGCTCTTGATGGGGCCTTCGGGCAGCGGAAAGACGACGCTGCTCTCGATCCTCGGCTGCATTCTGACGCCCACGTCCGGCACCGTGCGCGTGGCGGGCGAATCGACCGAGGGGAAGACGGCCGAAGAGCTCGCGGACATCCGCCGCAAGCACATCGGCTTCATCTTCCAGTCGTACAACCTGTTCCCGACGCTCTCGGCGTTCGAGAACGTCCGCATCGCGCTCGACGTGATCGGGCAGAAGGGCTATCCGGCCGCGCGCCGCGCGGAAGAGGTTCTGCGCGATGTCGGGCTCGGACACAGGCTCCGGAATTTCCCGTCCAACCTGTCGGGCGGTGAACAGCAGCGCGTGGCGGTTGCCCGCGCGATTGCCGCCCAGCCCTCCGTCGTACTCGCGGACGAGCCGACGGCGGCCCTCGACAGCGAGAACGGACATGCGGTCATGGCATTGCTCGCGCGCGTCGCCAAAGAGCAGAACCGGTGCGTGCTCGCCGTGACCCACGATCCCAGAACCCTCGGATACGCCGACCGCGTCGTGCGTATCGAGGACGGCCTAATCGTCGGAGAGGAGCGCAGGCCGCAGGGCCTCGACGCGCCCGAGATCACCGACCTGACCAAGAGGCGAAAAGCAAATGCGTAAGCTCGACCCAACCTTCTATACCGTGGCGATGGCCGCGCTGCTCGCCATCGCGGCGAGCGTGCTGCTGAACCAGCTCGCCGGCGGGCAGGACAGCAGCGCGAACGCGCAGAGACTTACGGGCGGCACGGCGCACGCGGCCAACACCTCGACGCTCCGGCCCGTATGGGCCGCGTCCGCCACGGGCCGTGTCGAGCCGCGCGAGGGCGAGGTGCGGATCGCTGCCGAGATCCCGGCGCGGATCGTCGAAGTCATCGCGGCGACCAACGACCGCGTGAGCGCGGGCGACCTGCTGGTCAGGCTCGACAGCAGCGACCTCACCCAGAGGCTCATCGCGGCGGAAGCGGAAGCCGAAGTTCGCGTGCGCGAGCGCGACGAGGATACGGACGATGGCCCGGTGACGGGTCTTGCGCTCGAGCGGCGGCAGGCCGAGGACGCCCTCTATGCGTCCGAGCGCGCCAGCTTCCGCGCGCGGATGGCGGCCGACGAGGTCTATCGCCAGCATCGGCGCGACGAGGCGGACGCGGATGCGCTCACGAAGGCGCGCGAGGCGCTCGCGGAAGCCGAGAAAAAAGAGGCCGAAGACCGCGCCGCACTCGAGAAGCTTGCCGAGAACGCGAACATGCCGCTCCCGACGCGGCTCGAGTCTTCGCTTACGATTGCGCGCACCGAAGTTGCCCAGGTGATCAACGCCATCGAGAAGACGCGCGTGCGCGCGCCTCAGGACGGCGCGATCCTCAACGTGTGGGCAAAAGTCGGCGAGATGGCCGCACCCTCCGCCGACGCGGCGCTGCTGCTGTTCGGCGACATTTCCAGCCTCCGCGTGCGCGCCGAGGTCGAGGAGCGCGACGTGACGCGCATCCGCATCGGCCAGCGCGTCGTGGTGCGTGCCGATGCGTTCCCGGACCAGGAGTTCGAGGGCGTGGTGACGCAGGTCGCGCCGGCGCTCGGTGCGCCCCGCATCACCTCGCGCGGCCCGCGCCGCCCCACGGACGTTGAAGTTCTGGAAGTTCTGATCGGTCTCGACGGGACGCCGCCGCTGCTCACGGGCATGCGCGTCGACGCCTTCTTCCGGCACGAGGCCGCCGCGGCCGCCACCCAGTAAACGCAGAGACAATCCGAAACAAAAAGCGCGAGGGATCCTCTCCCTCGCGCTTTTTTGTGACGCCGCGCTACTCCGCGGCGGCCGGACGGGGGGATGCGGGCGGATGCGCCCCCGGGGTGCCGTCGCCAGGCTCGTCACGGGGGCCGACGAAGCGTCCGAACAGGTGCCAGATCCACCGGCCCACGTCATCCATCAAAACGAACACCGCCGGCACGAATACGAGGCTCAAGACGGTCGAGGACAGAAGGCCGCCGATCACGGCGATCGCCATCGGCGCACGGAACTCGCCGCCCGAATCGAGCGCGAGCGCGGAGGGCAGCATGCCGGCCGCCATGGCGATGGTCGTCATGATGATGGGGCGCGCGCGCTTGCGGCCGGCATCGACGATGGCCTCGCGCCGCTCGGTCCCGCGGCGCATTTCCTCGATGCCGAAGTCCACGAGCAGAATCGCGTTCTTGGTGACGATGCCCATCAGCATCAGGACGCCGATCACGACCGGCAGGCTGATGGTGTTGCCCGTGAGCGCGAGGCCGACGATCGCGCCACCGATGGAGAGCGGCAGCGAGAACAGGATGGTGATCGGCTGCAGGAAGCTCGCGAACAGCAGGACGAGCACGGCATAGACCATCATGAGGCCCGCGGTCATCGCAGCGCCGAAGCTTTCGAACACCTCGCCCATGACTTCGGCCGCGCCGAATTCGCGGATTTCGACGCCCGGCGGCAAATCCTTCGCAGCCGGCAGAGCCATCACCATGTTCACCGCGTCTCCAAGCGGCGTGCCGGGCACGAGGTCGGCGCCGAGAACGATGCGCCGCGTGCGGTCATAGCGGTCGATAGCGGTCGGGCTCTGGCCATAGCTGAACGTCGCGACCGCGGACAACGGCACCGCACCGCCCGACGCCGTCGCCACCTTCAGCTCTTCGAGGAGCTGGCGGTTCTCGCGCGCATTCTCGCGCAACTGCACGCGGATCGGCACCTGACGGTCGGCCACGTCGAACTTCGCGAGGTTGGCGCCGATGTCGCCGATGGTGGCGATGCGCACGGCTTCCGAGATCGCTTCCGTGGTGATGCCGAGCTCGGCCGCGAGCTCGGAGCGCGGATAGATGCGAAGCTCGGGCCGATCCAGCTCGGCGGTGGAGACGACGTTGGTGAGCTGATTGAGGCGCTTGGCCTCGCTCGTCAATTCGGCGGCGATGCGCGTCACGGCTTCGCCGTCGCGGCCCGTCACGACGAGCTGGAATTCGCGTTGGCCGTCGTCCTGCAGGAAGAAGTAGCGGATGTCGGGCAAGCCTCCGAGGTCGCGGCTCACCTCGTCGCGGATCGCGCCCTGGGACAGCACGCGCTGGCTGCGCGGCACGAGCGTGATGATGAGCGTCGCCTTGCGCACCTCTTCGCCGCTGCCGAGCAGCGTGCCGCCGATCGCGAAGGCGCTCTCGACATCCGGCCGATCGCTGACGCGGCGCGCGATCTCGTCGACCGTGCGCTCCGTATCGGCGAGGCGCGACCCCGGCGGAAGCTCGACGCCAAGCAGCATGCGGCCCGAATCCTCGGTCGGCATGAACCCGGACGGCAAGAGGAAGAAGCTGCCGACAGAGCCCGCAAACACCATGAGGCCGAGCAGGACGGTCATGACGTAGTGGCGCACGGACCAGCGCACGAGGCGCGTGTAGGTCCGGAGAATCCAGCCCTCCTTGTCGGAGTGCACACCGGGGCGCATGAAGTAGGCGGTCATCATCGGCGTGATGAGGCGCGCGACGAGCAGCGAGAAGAACACCGCGGCCGACACGACGAGGCCGAACTGCTTGAAATACTGGCCGGCGATGCCGCCCATGAACGAGACGGGCGTGAAGACGGCGATGATGGTGAGCGTGGTGGCAATCACCGCGAGTCCGATCTCGTCCGCGCCTTCGAGCGACGCGCGCCAGGCGGATTTCCCCTGATGAATGTGCCGGTCGATATTCTCGATCTCGACGATGGCGTCGTCGACGAGGATGCCGGTCACGATGGTGACGGCGAGCAGGCTCACGAGATTGAGCGAGAAGTCCATCGCCGACATGGCCCAGAAGGCCGGCACGATGGAGAGAGGTAGCGCAACAGCCGCGATGATGGTCGCGCGCAAATCGCGCAGGAACAGGAACACCACGACGACGGCCAGCACGGCGCCTTCGAGCAGCGTCTTCATGGTCGCTTCGTAGACACCCATGGTGTAGTCGACGGTGTTGTCGATGCGCTGCAGGGAGACGTCGGGATAGCGGGCCGCGATCTCTTGCAGGCGTTCGGCCACCGCCGCGGCGACGACGGTGTCGCTCGCCCCCTTCGCGCGGCTCACGGAAAACGCGACGATGAACTCGCCGTCGAGCTTGGCGAACGTGCGCGGCTCCGCAATCGAATCCGTCACCGTTCCAAGCTCGTCGAGCCGAACCTTTCGCCCACCCGGAAGGGCAACCATGGTGGCCGCCAGCTCGCCGACCGTCACCTTGCTCGCGAGCGTGCGGATGGCCTGCTCGCGGCCGGCGATCTCGCCGCGTCCGCCTGCGAGATTGACGTTCGAGGCGCGGACCTGTGCGTTGACATCCCCCGCGGTGACGCCGAACGCCAGCAAGCGGTCGGGATCGAGATCGATGCGTATCTCGCGCTCCACGCCACCCATGCGGCGCACTTCGGAGACGCCGGGCACGCCCTGCAGCAAGCGCGCAACCGTATCGTCCACGAACCAGGAGAGCTCCTCCGGCGTCATGCCCGGCGCGCGGGCTGCGTACGTGACGATGGGAAGGCCTTCGAGCTCGACGCGCGTCACCACGGGCTCTTCGATGGTGCGCGGGAGATCGGTACGGATGCGCTGGACGGCATCTTTCACGTCATTCAGCGCGCGGTCGGAGTCGATCTCGAGGCGGAACTCGATGCTGGTGAGCGAGGAGCCTTCGGTGACGGTCGACGTGATGTGCTTCACGCCGTTGACGCCGGACACGGCATCCTCGACGCGTTTCGTGACCTGCGTCTCGAGCTCGGTCGGCGCAGCACCGGCCTGATAGATGCGGATCTGGATGAGCGGGACGTCGATATTCGGAAAGCGCGTGACCGGCAGCGCCTGGAACGCCTGCATGCCCAGCACCATGAGCACCAGGAACAGAACGATCGAGGGGACCGGATTGCGGATCGCCCATGCCGAGACGTTGAGGTTCATCGGCCGGCCTCGCTGAGCTTGCCCGGCGTCGCCTCATCCGGCTTCAACGGGCGTACGGCGTCGCCATCGCGCAGGAAGGTGCCGGACTTCTCGACAACGAGCTCGCCTTCGGCGACGCCGCTCTCGATGCCGACCATGCCCGCCGTTTCATGGCCGGTCTTGACGCTGCGCGTTTCGATCTTGCCGTCCACGACGACCTGCACGGTCGGACCGCCGTCGGTGTAGAGCACGGCCGAGAGCGGCACGGCGACGGCGCGGCCGTTGCCCGTTTCGATGGTGCCGCGCCCGAAGGCGCCGATCTTGAGATCGGACCTGTCGCCCAGGAAGATGCGGACGTTGCCGAGGCGGGTCGCCTTGTCGACCTCCGGCGAGACGAGCCGGACCTTGCCCGTGACCTCGACTCCGCCGGAGGCGCGAATGCGCGCCAGCTGACCCGGCTTCACCTTCCAAAGGTGGATTTCGGCGACCTCGGCCTCGAGCTCGATCTCGCCGTTTTCGATCAGGCGAAACATGGTGTCGCCGCCGGTGAGGGCGCTTGCGGTCGCGATGCCGCCGATGCGGCCGCTGCGGCGGCTGACGACGCCATCCGTCGGCGCGCGCACTTCCGCGTTGGAGCGCCGCCAGTCGAGCTCCCGCCGCTGGGCCTTGATCTGCGCCTTTTCCGCTTCCGCCTGAGCGAGCGCGCTCCTGGCGGATGCAAGCTGGGCTTCCGCCGTCTTTGCGAGCGCGACGCGCTGGTCGAAGACGCTTTCGGAGAGATGCTTGGACTGCACGAGCGGACGGGCGCGTTCGAGCTGCGCTTCGGCCTCCGCGACGCGAGCCTCCTGCTCGACGATCAGGCTCTGCGAGCGTGCAATGGCGGCGGTGGCGCTTGCGAGTGCCGCGTCGTTGGCGGCGATCTGCGCGTCGATCTGCTCGGTCACGAGCACGGCGAGCACGTCGCCCTTCTTGACGCGGTCGCCGACCTCGGCGCGGATTTCGAGCACGCGCATGCCGTCGACCTCGGGCGCGACGAGGATCTCCTCGCGCGCGGCGAACGAACCCGTCACCGGAACGCTGTCAATGAAATCCGCACGCCGCGCGTCCACCACCGAGACGACCGGCACCGGTGGGCCGGACTTTGCCGGTGCGGCCTTTTCCTCAACCGGGTGCTTCGCCGCGAGGGACGCCAGATAGGGCGCGACAAGGCCCGATTGATGGGCGGCCACTGCGAGGCCGCCGAGGCCCAGCAGGATGACGAGAAGGCGCTTTTTCATTGGGCAGCCTCCGCGCGCGTACGCGCAGCCTTTTTCGCGGGTTTCGCGGGCGGCGGGCGCGCCGCCTCTTTCGCCGGCTCGACAGGCTTCAACAGCTCACTCACCATGCGAACAAGCACCGGCAAAACCTCTTTTGCGTTGAACTCGGGATGGACCGCGCGGCGCCAGAACAGCCCGTCGCCGATCAAGGACACGACTTCGGCCAGCAGGCGGGGATCGTCCCCGGCCGCGATCCGGCCGCTTTCGCGGGCTTTTGCGAAGACCTGCTCGAAGCTTTGCCGGCAGAACGTGTCGACCGTGCGATAGATCTCGCCGACGGCGGGGTTTCGTGTCGCTTCGCAGCCGATCTCCACGCACAGGACGCGCTTATAGTGCGGCTCCTCCAGCGCATAGTGCTCGCCCAGCTTGCCGAGCGCGGTCAGCAGGTCCGGCACGTCCGGCAGATCCGCGAGCTTGGCGGCGAGCTTCGCCCGGTCGCGCTCGGTGATGCCGGCGATGAGGTCTTCCTTCGAGGCGAAGTGGACGTAGAGCCCGCCGGGGCTGATGCCGGCTTCCTTGCAGATGTGCTGCATCGTCGTGCGATGGAACCCAGCGTGCGCGAAGCAGCGCTCGGCCGCATCGAGGATGCGCTCGCGGCGCTTGCGCAGGGTCTCGGGCTTGAGCTTGGGCATTATGCTGTCTCGGACAACGCTTTGTCGGATCGGCCGCAACCCTCGGATTGACCGGGCGCGGAGGCTGTTCCCTTGGAAACAAAACGAACAGTCATTTTGTTTGTGGTGAAGAATTGCGGCTGCGTCAAGGCGTGTCTCATGCTCCGCACGCCACGGCAACGCCTTGGTTACCAACGCGTTTTCCGAATCTTTGATGTGGAATTTCAGTCGCTTCCGGCCAGGATGCGCCCGCCCGGCGCATCAGAATTGGGTCAGCCAGTTGACGGTCGCGTAGGGCGAGATTTCCGTCTTCCCGTCGCGGGAGAATTTGTCGCCCAACGCCCCCACGGAGAGCGACACCTCACCCCGCTCCAGCTCGTAGCGGATGAACCCGCCCGCGCGCCCGTAATCCATGAGGCGCGTTTCGTGGTCGTAGGCATGCTTGCAGCCTTTGGAACCGGATACGTCCATGCGGCACTGGCCTTGCGCATCGACGTTGAGCGCGGCCTCGATGCCGAGCGAGAGTTTCGGCCAGATGCGATAGCCCGTGCGGGCGCGCGCGGAGGCGGTGTCGTGGGCGGACGAAAACGACATGTCGAGCGAGCCCCATCCACGCTCGCCCAGGTTGAGCCAGAGCTCCACCACCCCCTTCACGCCGATCTCGTCTCCTATGACGACGGTCTCCGTGTCGTTCGGAGAAATGTCATGGCCGATGAGGGAGGGCCCGACGAAGGCTTTGGCCGTGAGCTCGCCGAAGCGCATGAGGTAGCCGACCAGGACCTCAGCGTAATGGGTCCGCGCGTGGAACGTCGCCACGTCCCGGTTCCGTGGATCCATCGCGGGGTCGGCGGAGGGGATGCGATCCGAATACGTGTACTCGCCATACCCGCCCGACGCGCGGAGCTTCAGGCCGTCCTGATGCATCCGGCTCCAGGGCGAAAACGTCACGCCCGTATAGAGCAGCCAGACGTTGGATGAGGCGTCGGCGCCCGTCCAGACTTGCCATTCCCTAGGTTTTTCAGTGAGTTCGAGGTCCGTTGCACTGCTGGGTTGGGTGGCCAAAAGTGCCGCACATCCCATGAGCCCAGCACCAAGGTGCCGGCTTCCCCATACGCGACGACCTGCCCGACGCAAGACCGACATAACGCACACAACGAGCACAACATGGTTCAGTCCTCAGCAAGACAGTTAACCATATGAGTGTCAACGATGATCGTCAGTCCACTGCTTGCTATCCATTCTGGGTTGTGTAGACCCTCCCTTTCGCTCAATCTGAGATTGTGTGTCCGTGAGCCGTGCCTCGGAGGTGCTTGGCAGATGGCGGCCGGCGCGATAGCTACCCGGGGAAGACCCGAGATCGTTGTCCCGAGCCCGTTTTCATGACCTCAAGAGATCCCCGCGCGCCGTCGGCTTCCGCCTCCAAGGATGAGCGCCTCGCAAAGGCCCTGCGCGAAAACCTGGCGCGGCGCAAAGCGCTTCAGCGCGCCAAGCGGACGCGGGACACGGCCGATCCCATGGTGTCCGACCGTTCCCCATCCTCAACACCCGATCGCGAGGACGACCCTCAGACCTAGATCGAGTCGCTCCTCGGCACCCGTGACCTGCCCTTTCCGTTGCGCTTCGGGCCCCGGACCGATTAATCATCTCGTTCACGCCTCGGCGAAGCACCCCCCGTGAGGTCTGCAGACGGACCGCCTCGCCCCCACCCAGACAAAGGCTCTGAGCATCTCATGGACCGTATCAAGATCGTCGGCGGCGAGCGTCTCAAGGGAACGATCCCGATCTCGGGCGCGAAGAACGCGGCGCTTCCGCTGATGATCGCAACGCTGCTGACCGAGGACCGGCTGACGCTCAAGAACGTGCCGAACCTCGCCGACGTGAACCTGCTGGCGCGCATTCTGCGCAACCACGGCGTGGATCTCGCCGTCGACGGCAAGCGGGTGGGCGGCACGTCGCACCTCGGCGAAACGTTCCATCTGACGGCGCGCGACATCTCGGACACGATGGCGCCTTACGACCTCGTGTCTCGCATGCGCGCGAGCTTCTGGGTGCTCGGCCCTCTGCTCGCCAGAATGGGCGAAGCGAAAGTCTCGCTGCCGGGCGGCTGCGCGATCGGCACGCGGCCCGTCGACCTGCATCTCACCGGCCTCAAGGCGCTCGGGGCGGAGATCGAGATCGACGGCGGCTATGTGATTGCCCGCGCGCCGAGGGGCCTCAGGGGCGGACACGTGATCTTCCCGAAGGTGTCGGTGGGCGCGACGCACAACGTGCTGCTGGCCGCCGCGCTCGCACGGGGCGAGACGCTGATCGAGAATGCGGCGCGCGAACCCGAAGTCGGCGACGTCGCAGCCTGCCTCGTGAAGATGGGCGCCGTGATCGAGGGCATCGGCACCTCGACGTTGCGCATCCAGGGCAAGCCCAGGCTCGAAGGCGCGGTGCATGCCGTGCTGCCCGACCGCATCGAAACCGGCACGTTTGCCTTCGCGGTTGCGGCGACAGGCGGCGACGTCGTGCTCGAAGGCACGCGGCGGGATCTGCTGACGACCGCCCTCGACACCCTGGCCGAGACCGGCGCCACCGTGACGGACACCGAAACCGGGATCCGCGTGACGCGCAACGGGAACGGCCTCGCCGCAATCGACGTGGAGACGCAGCCGTTCCCGGGCTTTCCGACAGACCTGCAGGCGCAGCTCATGGCGCTGATGACGCGTGCCCACGGCACGAGCGTCATCCGCGAGACGATCTTCGAGAACCGCTTCATGCATGTGCAGGAGCTGGCGCGTCTCGGTGCCGACATCAAGCTGCACGGCGACACCGCCACCATTCGCGGCGTCAAGAGCCTGCGCGGCGCGCCGGTCATGGCGACGGATCTGCGCGCGTCCGTCTCGCTCGTCATCGCGGGACTGATGGCCGAGGGCGAGACGCTGATCAACCGCGTCTACCACCTCGACCGCGGGTTCGAACGGCTGGAGCAGAAGCTCTCGGCCTGCGGCGCACAGATCGAACGGCTCTCGGCGGGGTGAGTGCTATCGGCGGCAAAACCTCCGCCGGTCAGCAGGCCGCTTACACAGCCTCTGAGGTCCTGTCGAAAAACTCCGGCTTGGACGCCTTGCCGAGAACCCAGTCATAGACCTCAGCCACCTGCTCCGCCTTGCGCTGCCAGGTGAAGAACCGCTCGACGCGCCGGCGTGCGTTCTCGCCCATCTCCCGAACCTCGCCGGGGCTGTCGACAAGCCGGCCCAGCGCGGACGTGAACCCCGCCACGATCTCGTCACGCGTCCCCAGAGGGACCTTGACGCCGGTTTCGCCGGTGACGAGCTCGGAGGGGCCGGCATAGTCGACGACGACGGGCACCAATCCCAGCGCCATCGCCTCGAGCACCGCGCCGCCGCCGAACTCGCGGATCGAGGGAAAGGCGAAGATGGTGCAGCGCGCGGCGATCTTCTGGACATCCGCGTGCTCCATCCAGCCATGGAACGCGACGGCCTCGCCGACGCCGAGCCTCTCTGCCTGCGCGCGCAGCTCGGGAAGCATGGGTCCGTCGCCGATCATGTCGAGTTTCAGCCGCCCAGACTTCAGAAGCGGCGCGGCGGCATCGATAAGCATGTCCGTCCCCTTCAAGGGCACCATGCGGCCGATGAAGCAGGCACGAGCCGGCCCCTCGATGGCGGCTGCCCGAAGCGAGAACTTTTCAGGGTCGATCCCATTCTCGGGGAGGTAGACGCATTTCTCGCGGAAGCGGAGCGGAATGTCGTTCTCGGCCGACCGGGCGCCGACCAGAATCGCCGATGCGCCGGCAAGCGTCCGCCTGCGCCCCGGAAGCACCTTGTAGGCGTCACGCACGTAGGACAGCACTTCGCGTTCCCGCCGCCGCTCGACTGCAAACTCCTTCGGCCAGCGCACGCCCCCATTGATCGGCCCCAGAACAAAGGGCACGCCCAGGCGCGCGCACTTCGGCGCTACCGGACTGGATATGGTCGGCGTCAGGGGGGTGATGCGGTGGACGATATCGAACTCGCCGGCCCGCAGCCTGTCAGCGAACGCCTGCCAGAGCAGGTATTCGAAATAGGGATAGGCCAACGCGGCGAGAGCCTGCACCGTCGTCCATCCCTTGCCTTGACCCAGGCGCAGAACCTCCGCTGCGCGCCAAAGCGGCGCCGCGAGCGCCTCCGAATCCAAGGCTGTGAAATCCTCGTGCTCGACAAGCCCTGCGCGCAGCAGGGCGTCGCGGTTGCGGATCTGCGTTACGATGTGCACATCGGCCACCGCCTTCAACGCGCGCACCAGCGACCATCCGACGAGCGGAACGCTGACCCATTCGGGATTGCAGGCTTCCGCTATTGCCAGAACACGAGGCCGATCGGTCATCGGGGGCACCTTCATCCCATGCATCGAGACGTGCGGATGCTCGCGACGTCGCTGTCCAGGATGGTATTGCATCGGACGATACGTCGCCAGCGCGGGCGGCCTCTCGTATCGCCCATCGGCGACGCCCACGCGCTCCCACGGGATCGTTTTTAAAGTGAATGCGGGACCGGGCGCCGATCGTCTGTGCGGCATGCGCCGGACCGCCCTCATCGCGGCGGTGCGGTGAAAATTCTTAAGGCTGGATGAGGGTTACGACCGTCGCACCGGCTGAGAAAAGCCGTGGTGCCCAGGGCCGGAATCGAACCAGCGACACTGCGATTTTCAGTCGCATGCTCTACCAACTGAGCTACCTGGGCATCGCTTTAGGGGCGTTAACAGCCGCCGAAGCTCGCGCTTTATAGGGGGTCGCCTCGGTGCTGTCCAGCCTCGTTCGAGAGCCTTTGCCGGAATGTCATGCGTCCTCGTCCGGGCCCCGTCCGCGGTCGAGCTGACCGGCGGCAGCGGCTTCGCTGTCGGCGCCGTCCTCATCCGCATCGGCGTGGCCGCCGGCGATCACGTAGGCCCCTGAGACCCAGCGGCCAAGGTCGATGTCCGCGCAGCGCGACGAGCAGAAGGGGCGGACGGCGTGGACCGTCGGCTTGCCGCAGATCGGGCACTTGCCGCCGCGGGCTCCCGTCTTGGACTCTTGGTCTGACGCGCTCATGATCTGATCCTCGGAACTCCGTCTTTCGACCGCTACTCGGCGTCGAGGTCGGCTGCCCGCAGCCAGTTGAAATGCACCGGGAAGCCCTCGCCGATCAGAAGGCTCACGACCTCGGTGAGCGGGAGCCCCACGACGTTGGTGTAGGAGCCGGTGACCTTGCGGACGAAGCAGCCGGCGAGGCCCTGGATGGCGTACGCGCCCGCCTTGCCGCGCCACTCTCGCGAGGCGATGTAGGCCTCGATCTCGGGTTTCGCCAGATGCTTGAAGCGCACGCGCGTGCTGACGATCTTCGTGCGCACGCGATCGTCCGGGGTAATCAGGCAGACGCCGGTCAAGACCCGATGCGAGCGCCCGGACAGACGCTCGAGGGTGGCGACGGCCTCCTCGATGTGCTCGGGCTTGCCGAAGATCCTGCGTCCGACCGACACGACCGTGTCCGCCGCCAGGATGTAGGCGCCCGCAATGTCGGTGTCGTTGGCGATCTGGTCACGCGCCGTCTCGGCCTTGGACCGGGCGAGGCGGGCGGCCAGCGAACGCGGCATCTCGCCCATGCGCGCCGTTTCGTCGATGCTGGCGGGGCGCAGTGCGTCCGGCTCGATGCCCGCCTGGGCGAGCAGCGTGAGCCGCCGCGGGCTCGCGCTCGCCAGCACGAGCTTCGGCGCGCCGGGCGGGCCGCCGTCCCGCGCGCGTTCGCGGGCCAGCTCGCGCCGCAGCGTCTCGCGACGCGGGCTGTCGGTGCGCCTGAAGGATGAGAGAAAGCCGGCTTTGACGGAGCTCATGTCGGTTTGCCAGAACTGTTGGAGCCGAGAGGCACGCGCTACTGAACACGCCCTCTACTGAACACGCACTGGCCGGACATAATCCACGACCCGAACGATGGACGGCGGGTCGAACGGCGCTCCACCGGTACCGAAGTGCGAACGGGGCCACGGACGCCCGGAAATCGCGTGCGGAGAATGCAGAGAGCGCCCCCGAAAAGCAAGAAGCTCGTTGCCAATCCCCTCGGTTCCCGCGAAAATCCGTGCGCGTCCTTGATCCGGAGACCCGATGAGCGCCAAGGCACCCCTTCTCGACATGCTCGGGCAAACGCCCTTGTTCGGCGCTCTCGAAGAGGCAGACCGCAAGGCCGTGGCGCAAGAGATGCGCGAATCCACCTTCGGCAGCGGGCAATCCATTTTCGCGCGTGGCGATGAGGGGCGCGACATCTACCTCGTCGCGACGGGCCGCGTGCGGCTCTCGGTGCTGACGGCGGAGGGGCGGGAACTCTCCTTCGCGCACGCGGAGCCCGGGCACGTGTTCGGCGAGATCGCGGTTCTCGACGGCGGCGTGCGGACGGCGGATGCGACGGCCGTGACCAAGGTCAGCGCCTATACGCTCTCGAAGGGCGCCCTCACACGGCTGATCCACGACCGTGCGATCGTGCGCGAAGCGGTGATCCGGTTCCTGTGCCGGCGCGTCCGCGAAGCGGACCACCAGCTCGAAGGCATTGCGCTCTATCCGATCGAAGTCAGGCTGGCGCGCTTCTTCCTCGCTGCGGCGCGGCAGAAGGGCGGGGCCGACGTCAGCGGGCAAGTCGTGATCGATCTCCCGATCTCGCAAAGCGAGCTTGCGCTTCTGATCGGCGCAAGCCGGCCGAAGGTGAACGCGGCGCTCGCGCTGCTGGAGGACGGCGGCGCCATTACGCGCAAGGACACGCGCTTTACCTGCGACATCGACGAGCTCGAGGCGATCGCCGGCGCGTAAGGCGCACTTGGAGCCTGCCAGCCGTGGCGCAACAGACCCCAGCCTCGCCTGAGCCTCGCGACACAGGAGCAACGGCGTCCGGCGGCGCGATGGCGCGCCTTCGGGCCGCGATGCCCCTTTCCACCCTCGCACCGTGGCTGACGCGGCTGGTGGAGGCGGGAACGCAAGGCTATCCGCCGGAGACCAGGCGGCGGCTCATGATCCTCAACATGATCGCGTACCTGATCGTAATCACCACCGCGGTCTACGCGCTGCAGCAGACCTTTCTCGACTACGCGCGCTATTGGCCGATCATCCATATCAACCTCGTCCTGATCGCGGTCATGCTGGCGGTTCCGTTCATGCACCGCTTCGGCGCCGTGGCGGCAGCGCTCCTGATCCTGGTGACGGAATGCGCGGCGCTGCTGGTGTTCACGTCCTTTCTCGGCCGCGAATCCGGACTGCACGTTCAGTACGTCGCCTTCTCGGCGGCAGCGTTCGTCGTCTACGGCCTGCACCGCACGTGGCTGATCGCAGCCTCGATCACCGCCGCGCTCGTGCTGCATATCCTCGCCTGGTTCTGGTTTCCGAGCGAAGCCGCGCTCATTCCGACCGATCAGGCCGTGCTCGATTCCATGTACATCCAGGCGGCGATCACCACCTTCGGCATCATCGCGGCGGCGGTCTATTACGCGTTCCGCCTGGCGGAGAACGCGAAGGCCGAGACCGACGCGCTCCTGCGCAACATCTTGCCGGACACGGTGGTGGAGCGGCTCAAGGCGAAGCCCGCCGAGCCCGTCGCCGACACCTTCGCGGACGCCTCCATCCTGTTTGCGGACATCACGGGCTTTGTGCCGCTCGCACGCCAGCTCGGCGCGCAAGAGACCGTCGCGCTGCTCAACACGCTGGTGTCGCGCTTCGACGAGCTTGCCGAGCGTCATGGCGTCGAAAAGATCAAGACCATCGGCGACGCCTACATGGTCGCGGCGGGTGTACCCGAAGCCGCGCCGGATTCCGCGGCGCGCCTCGCCCGCATGGCGCTTGCGATGCACGCGACGATAGCGGCGCTCCGCACCGAGACGGGCCACGCGCTCGACATGCGGATGGGGCTCGCGACGGGGCCCGTGATGGCGGGCGTCATCGGGCGGCGCAAGTTCAGCTACGACATCTGGGGAGACGCCGTGAACCTCGCGGCGCGGCTCGAGACGGCGTCGCTTCCCGGACGCATCCACATCTGCCCGGTGACGCGCGAACGGCTCGCCGACGCGTTCGACACCGAGCCGCGCGGCACGATCGAGATCAAAGGCGTGGGGAAGCAGGATACGTGGTTTCTCGTTGGACCACGTCGCACTTCCCTCCCCCCTGGGTCAGGGAGGGGGGAAGTTCAGAACGCCAGCGGTGGGACTCCCCCCACACCTAACCCCTCCCAACGTCCATGCGGAGCATGGCTCCGCCATGACGGGGGAGGGGAATATCGGCTCACACCGAGGGGCCGCCGCCGGTCTTGACGAAGCGCTGCTTGATGCGCCGGAACAGCATGTCACGCACACCGCGATAGCGTGCAAGCAGCTCCTCGCGGCTGACGCCCTCCGCGGCCGCCGTCGCGTCCGGCGTCGGCCAGTATTCGACATCGGCCGGCATCACGCGGGTGAGCTCCACGCCGTGATGATGGGCTTCGGGGGACAACGTCACGACGAGATCGAACACCTCGCCCGCGATGCTGTCGAGGCCCGCAGGCTCGTGCTCGGAGATGTCGATGCCGATCTCGTCCAGCACGGCCACGGCGTAAGGGTCCGGCTGGCCGGCGCGCACGCCCGCCGACGCCACGCGGACGCGATCTCCCATCAGATGCTGCAGGATGGCCGCCGCCATCGGGCTCCGGACGGCATTCGCGGCGCACGCGAACAGCACAGCCTGGGGCCCGTCGCCCTCGTCCGACACGGGGTCACCCCTTCCAATGCAGAGCCGCGATGAGGGTGAACAAGCGCCGCGAGGTATCCACGTCGATTTTGATCTTGCCTTCCAGCCGCTCGATGAGCACGCGGCTGCCTTCGTCGTGCAATCCGCGCCGGCCCATGTCGATCGCCTGGATGCGGGAGGGCTGCGCGGTGCGGATGGCCTGGTAGTAGCTGTCGAGTACCAGGAAGTAGTCTTTCATGATGCGCTTGAAGGGCGTCAGCGAGAGGAAGTGGGCGACGATCGGCTCATCCGACGGCTTGTCGGCGCTGAACACGGTGAACGCGAGGCGATCGTCGACGATGCCGATCGAAAGCTTGTAGGGGCCTTCGTCGCGCCCTTCGAGCGCGAACGAGTTGCCGTCGAGCAGGTCGTAGATCGCGACCTCGCGCTCGTGCTCGATGTTGGCGTTGCCGCGCCCGATCGAAGCGGAATCGAGCGTGATCTCGGCGAGACGGTCGTTGGATGCGACGGTCTCCGGCGATGCCTGCTCCATCAGCGTTACCCTTTCTCCGAGAGACGGATCTCGACAGAGCGCCGATGCGCTTCGAGACCTTCGGCTGCGGCCAGCGTCATCGCGGCCGGGGCCAGCTTGCCGAGCGAGGCCGCGTCGAGCTTCAGGATCGACGTGCGCTTCACGAAGTCGAGCACGCCGAGGCCGGACGAAAAGCGCGCGCTGCGGGCCGTCGGCAGCACGTGATTGGAGCCGGACACGTAGTCGCCGATCACCTCCGGCGTGTAGGCGCCGAGGAACAGCGCGCCGGCATTGCGGATCCGGCTTCCGAGCTCTTCGGGATCGCGGGTCGCGATCTCGAGGTGCTCGGCGGCGATGCGATCGGCGAGGTGTGGGGCTTCGTCCAGCGACCGCAGCAGAATGACGGCGCCGAAGTCGCGCCAGCTCGCGCCCGCTATATCCGCCTTCGGCAGTTGCTGCACCTGCCGCATCACCGCGGCTTCGACCGCATTCGCGAACGCCTCGTCGTCGGTCATCAGGATCGACTGGGCGGCGGTATCGTGCTCGGCCTGCGCCAGGAGGTCGGCCGCGATCCACTCGGGGTCGTTGTCCTTGTCGGCGATGACCAGCACTTCGGAGGGGCCCGCGATGCTGTCGATCCCGACCGTGCCGAACACCTGACGCTTGGCGGCCGCCACGTAGGCATTGCCGGGGCCAACGATCTTGGCGACCGGGCGGATGGTCTCGGTGCCGTAGGCCAGCGCTGCGATGCTCTGCGCGCCGCCGACGCGATAGATCTCCTCAACGCCCGCGAGGCGTGCCGCCGCCAGCACGAGCGGGTTCAGCTCGCCGCGCGGCGAGGGCACGACGATCACGAGGCGCTCGACGCCCGCCACTTTGGCCGGCACCGCGTTCATCAGAACCGAGCTCGGATAGGAGGCGAGGCCGCCCGGCACGTAAAGGCCAGCGGATTCGACCGGCGTCCAGCGGTGGCCGAGCGTGACGCCCAGCGCGTCCTGGTAGGTCTCGCTTTGCGGCAGGTGCCGGCTGTGGTGGTCGCGGATCCGGTCGCGGGCGAAGGACAGCGCATCGAGCGTCTCGGCGCTGCACGCCTCGATCGCCGCGTCGACATCGCCGGCCGTGACGCGGATGCCGAGCGTTGCGAGATCCACGGAATCGAATTTCTGCGACAGCTCGATCAGGGCCGCGTCGCCCCGCGCCTTCACGTCCGCGAGGATGTTGCGGACCGCGAGGTCCACGTCCGCGGACGCCTCGCGCTTGGTGGCAAGGAAGGCGTCGAATGCCGGCGCGAATCCGGGATCGGATGTCTTGAGCCACACGGGCATGTCTGGGCTGCTCCAGTTCGGCGCCTGGCTGTCCCCCCGAGGCGCTCCAAGTTTGGGCCGTTATAGGCGAGGCAAGCCCTCGGTGAAAGCGCGGATGCACCCTCACGGTTTTCCAAATCCGTCAGGCCATTGGCGTTGGTTATCGCGGGGCGGGGCGCAGGCTCAGTCGCCGGCGTGCTCGGGCTTGCGGCGGGTGGCCCAGGCGGCGCCGAGATCGTCCAAGGCGGCTTCCAGGCACTCCACCTCGAGGCGGACGGCGCCCCCTCCGGCGAACGTGAGGGTGACGGTGCCGTGAGGGGCTTCGCCGGGCTCGAACGTCAGCGTCAGGAGCGACAGAACCCGCTCCTTGTCGGCGAGGTCGATGCCCGACACCTTGGCGCCCAGCACGTGCTCGACCCGCACGCCGGTCTGGCGCCGAATGTAGCGCTGCGTCTTGCCTTCCGAGCGAACCGCGTGGTCCCAATCGAACCGATTGACGACGAGGGCGAACCTGCGGTCGTCCCGCAAGTAGGCCATGTCTCCGACCCGCAGCACCGCGTCCTGCAGGTGCGCAGCGATGACGGCGAGATCCTCGTCGTCGAGGGCCAGGAGCTTCAGGTCCGCCATCGTGGTGCGCTTCCAGGGTTCGATGCTGCCGCTCCCGCGAGTGATAGCGGGGGCGGCAGGGCTACGCAACAGACCGGAAGGCGGGACCTCCGCTCACCGGAGCGTCATCTCCGCCACACCGACGGCAAGGTTAAGGCCGGTCTGGCCTTCGACGCTGACGGGCTGCAGCACGACGCTGTTCTTCGAGCCGCCCACCAGCACGTTCGCGCCGCCGCCGATGCCGACCGCAACATCGGCGCTCGCGCCGACGTAGTTGCCTTCGAGCGCACGGTCGTCGAGCTTGTCGGACGAGGCGAGCACGGTCCAGACGATGGTGGCATCCTGGGTGACGCCGAGATCGATGCCGATGCGGGTCACCGACGCCTCATACTTTTCCGACAGCTTGCCGGAGGCCGACACATAGCGGCAACCGTAGGTTTTCTGCGATCCGAGAACGAGGCCGACGCCGGCGCCGCCTCGGCAGGTCAGCGTGCCTGCGGTGATCTTGGCCTGCCCGAGCGCGGGCGCGGCAGAGGCGACGAGGGCGCCCATAAGGGAAGCGGCAATAAGCCCGGATGTCTTCACGCGTTGTCTCCATGTCCGTAGTCCGAGGAATCGGCAAGCTGAACGCGGTTTGCCCGGCCGAGCTTTGACCTCCCTCAATCGCCGGGAAGTATGGCGGGCCGCCGTTTGCCCGACAATGCTCCGTTGTCTTAACGCTGTCCGCAGGCTGGCTTGCGGGGCCGCGACAGGGCGTCGCGCGCGGTGTATGCTCCCCCTTTACGGCGGGCTTGATTGCAGATCCGAGGCTTTCGTGATGTTCGGCGCCCCCTTCGACTTCGATTTTCTCGAACGGTTCAAGATTCCCCTCAAGCGGTATGCCGCCGGGGAAACGGTCTTCCAGGAAGACGATCCTGGCGATCTCATGTACCTCGTCATCGAAGGCCGGGTGAACATCGTGACGTATGGCACGGTGCTCGAAAACGTCGGCATGCACGGGATCTTCGGCGAGCTTGCGCTGATCGACAACGCGCCACGCTCGGCGGCGGCGATTGCGGCCGAGCCAACGGAAGTGGCTCTGATCGGCCGCGACACATTCCTCGACCTGGTGCGCCAAAACCCGGCGTTCTCTCTCTACGTGATGCGCCAGCTCGCGACGCGAATCCGGCGCATGAACAAGAGCCTTTGACGCCCAGCGCGGCAATGATCTCGAAACGCTTCAGGCAGAACGCTGCGCGAGGCGACCGCTCTCCGCGGTCCCGCTATCCTGCGTCTGGCGCGCCTGCAGACGGGGCTAAGAGGAGATCGTGCGGCTCAGGCCGTCATCGTCTTCGGCCCGTGACGGCAGCATCAGATACGCGGCCGCCACCAGCCCGATGAGGCAGAACCACCAGGACTGCCATGCTCCATGGCTCACGGAGGAAATGGTAAAGGCGGCCGCGGCCGTCGCGGTAGCGACGCCCAAGCGCTCGGCCGGCAGCCGCTCCAGCGCTCTGAGGGCGAAGATCACCAGCACAGCCGCAAAAAGCGCGCCGACGAAGCCGAGTTCGAACCAGACCTGCAGCGGGGCGTTGTGCGGATGGGCAAACGCGAGAAGATTACGCACATTTTCCGGAAGCGAGACGGCGGTCTGGGTTTGCGCGATGATGCTGCTTGCCTCGACGCCGTATCCCAACAGGGGCCGCTCCGGCACGAGATCCGCGAAGGCCGTCCAGATTTCTCCGCGTACCGTCAGGGTGCCATAGCCGACCTTGTCGTGAAGGGCTGCGGGCACGATATCGTTGGCGAAGCGAACGACGAACGGCATGACCAGCACGGCCGTCACCATCGCCGTGCCGACGAGACGATGAACGATAATCGGGTTCAGCGTGGAAGCGGCCCAAACCGCCGCTGCGACGATCACGGCGAGCTGCGCCGATTCGCTTTGCGAGAGAAACACCGCGGGGAGGCAGACACCGGCGAGTGCGGCCGCGCGCATCCGCGACGAACGCCACGCCAACAGCAACGTGAGCGGCGCGAAGAGCACGATCGCGACGACCGCCCTGTTCATGCGCCATACCTCCGGGAAGAGGCCGATCCAACGTCTCGTCTCGCCGTCGACCAAGAGGAAATTGACGAGCAGAAGCCCCGCCCCCGCGGCGAGGCTGAAGGCGAGCGCGCGGTCAAGATTCGTCACGCGCGTGATCGAACTAAAAGCCAGCAGCGTGCCTATGAGAAGGGCCGCCATAACAACGCGGAAAGCGTGCACCGCACCGCCGTTGGTGGCTGGCGACCACATCGCAGAGAGAGACAGCAGGGCGAGAGCCGCGATCAGCACGCGCGTTTCAGGGCGACCAAGCCAGCGGCACAGCGTTGCCACAGCTTCATCCGTGTCGCCTCGCGCAAACGAGGTGCCGACGAGCGTCCCCAGCAACAGAACGCACAGCAAAGGTGCCGCTTCCCGCGAAAAAACCAGAACAGGCAAGACTGCGGCGATGACACCCAGGATCGCCACGTGCCACGCCATTTGGCCCTGGTCGTTGCGCGACTTGCTTCCTATCGGCTGGCTCACCATTTGTGATCCTAACTTCTCAAATATTATTACAAAATCTGTTTTCGCACTCGACTAAACCTGATCGACCTCCTGGATCTTCCAAGGAGGTCCAAACTTTAGGAACGGGCCGGGAAATATCGTGTCTTCATTTCGGGAGCATGGCAGAGACGCTGAAATATGCTCGCACAGCTCATCATGGCGCTGCCGTTGTGGCATTCACGCCGCCCCCGATCTCCCCGCTCCAGCCTCCCCTTGAGCGTCGCCGAAGGCTCGCATTTTCGCTTTGCGGGGGCAAGTTTCAGGGGCACGTGCATTGCCCCGAAATCCACACGGAAGTTGCTTTTTGGTCGCAATTTCCACCGAATTCGAGCGCGAGGTCGCCAGGAGGGCAAAATGATCCCGTTCTGTTCAGCGTCCTGGCAGCCACATCGGGGTTTAGTTCGAGCGAGGCGATTCGCGGTGTTGAACTGCGTGCATTTTCCAAATCGCCGTCGCGTGGCGCAGGCGAGGCTTATCGCGCGGGCTGGCCGCGCCTGAGGGTCCCAACCGCGGTCTCGTCGATCGCAACGGTTTTGACGAGCGCGAAGACATCCCGCCCTTCCGCGAGATCGAGATCGGCAACCGCGAGGCGGGTCAGCGACGCGACGATACGGTCGCCGCCGGCAAGCTCGACGGTGACGTGAACGGATGGGCCGGGGCCGTCCTCTATCAGGCGAACACGGCCCCGGAGACGGGTCCGCACGCTGAGGCCTCGCGGCTCCTCGATGGCGAGCGCAACATTCGTTGCGGCGATTGCCACGCGCACAGTCTCGCCCTCCCGGCAGGCCCCGCCCGGCAGGACAATCTCGCCGGCAGGATGCTCGAGGATGGAAACCGCGAACTCCGGCCTCTTGCGCACGACCCTGGCAGCAATGAACGACAACGTCGGGAAGGTTGCGTCCCCAGGGTCGCGCACAGACGCGCCGATCACGTCGCCCGGAGGGCCCGCTGCGACGACTCGGCCCTCCGCGAGCCGCACAACCGTGCTGGCCAGGCGGGCTACCTCCTCTACCGCGTGAGAGACGTAGACGATCGGAAGCTCCCACTCATCCCGCAAACGCTCGATGAACGGCAGGATCTCGAGCTTGCGGGCGGTGTCGAGAGAGGCGAGGGGCTCGTCCATCACCAGGAGACGGGGGGCTGCCAGCAATGCCCGCCCGATCGAGACCCTCTGCCGTTCGCCGCCCGAGAGCGTGGCGGGACGGGCCTTCAGAAGGTGGCCGATGCCGAGCAGATCCACGACGGCATCGAACGGCACGGCGCGCGCATCGCGCGGGGCGAAGCTGCGCCCGTAGTCGAGGTTCTGGCGTACGGACAGGTGCGGGAGGAGCTGGCCGTCCTGAAAGACGAGGCCGACGCGGCGCCTATGGACCGGGACATCGATGCCCGCCTCTGTGTCGACGAGCGTGCGGCCATCCACCACGATGCGGCCGCGCTCGGGGCGTTCAAGCCCCGCCAGCAACCGGACAATGGTCGACTTTCCCGATCCGGACGGACCGAACAGTGCAACGCAGCCACCCGGCGCGGTAAAGCTCACATCCAGAACGAAGCGTGCCCGGACGAGCCGGCAGAACACCTCGATCATGCGAGACCTGCCCGCCGCCGGGTGGTGCGCCGGCTCAACAGCTCGGACGCGATGAGCGCACCGAACGCAATCAAGACAGCAATGACGGACAATCGGAACGCGCCCTCATCGCCGCCGGGCGTCTGCGTGTAAGTGTAGATCGCGGCCGGGATGGTCTGCGTTTCTCCGGGAATGTTCGACACGAAGGTGATGGTCGCGCCGAACTCGCCCAGCGCCTTTGCAAACCCGAGCATCGCGCCGGCGACGATGCCGGGCAGCGCGAGCGGTAGTGTCACGGTGAGGAACACCCACGCGGGGGAGGCGCCGAGCGTCGCCGCGGCCTCCTCGCTTCTTCGGTCGATCGCATCCATCGCAAGGCGAATGGCCCGCACCATGAGGGGAAAGCTCATGACGGCGGCTGCCAGCGCCGCGCCCGTCCAGCGGAACGACAGTACGATGCCGAATGTATCTTCGAGCACCGCGCCGAACGGGCCGCGCCGCCCGAACAGGATCAAGAGGACATAGCCCGTGACGACCGGCGGCAGCACGAGCGGCATGTAGACGAGGCCGTCGAGCAGCATCTTGCCGCGGAAGCGGCCGCGCGAGAGGAGGTAGGCGACGGCGATGCCGAACGGCAGGCTCGCCAGCGTGGCGACGCTCGCGACGCGCAGCGACAGCTTAATCGCGACCAGTTCTTCCGGGGTGAGGGACCACATGCAGCACGTCGCGTCGAATGTCTCGTCAGGGAAGGGCGGCCGGGGACCGGTCGCTATATTTGGCGAGGATAGACGAAAGATGGAGCGATGTGGGGGAAAAGTGGTAGAATTCTTGCTACGCCAAAGGGGTCGTTCTGAAGTGACCAACCTGTGGCTCCACTGCATGAGTTTAGCCGTGGCACGACGGTCATGTTGCCTGCGCTCGTGCGATGCTGGACCTGTTCGGCGCATTGGTCTCACGACAGTGGCACCGAGGATAAGTCCTAACAGTCACATGGCTCCCTATTGTGTTAGAATGCTAGTTCGGTCAAGAACGTCGGTTGTAGCTGGCGAACCCACCTAATGAGCTTTATTCATGTGCGGAATATTCGGCCTCGTCACGACCTCCCCTCGCGCGCTTTCCAGGGAGGAGTGGACTGAGGCTATCAGAAAGCTGTTCCTGTTCTCGCAGAGCCGAGGCAAGGAAGCAGCGGGAATCGCGCTCGCAAACGCAGACACCATCGTCGTTCATAAAGACTCGGTTTCAGCGGAGGCCATGCTTCGTACCGCCGATTACCGAAGGGCCGTCGCACGCGGTACCGATGCGTTCTTCGAAAGGCGCGACAAACACGATACTCTCGCGACCATCGGACACGCGCGCCTCGTGACGAATGGCCTCCAGGGGATCGATGCAAACAACCAGCCGGTCTGGCGGGACGACATCGTCATCGTCCACAATGGCATCGTCACGAACTGGGAGACGCTCTGGGCCGACAATCCGGATATCTCGCCGCGGGCCCAAGTCGACACCGAAGTCATCGCGGCTCTCATTCATAAATACATCCTGGCCGGTGCTCCGCCACGCCAAGCTCTCTCGCGCGTTTTCGGTGATGTCTACGGCGAGACTTCCGTTGCCCTGTTCCACCGCGGGACGAATGAACTCCTGCTCGGAACCAACACGGGCTCCGTTCACTACTGTGTCTCGGCCGCTGGCGATGCGTTCTTCTTCGCATCCGAAAAGTGGATCTGTCAGAAGTTGACTGAGGGCAAGCGCGGCATCCGCGGGTTCGAAGGGGCGCAGCCTCGCCAGCTTAAAGCGGGCAACGGTATTTCGGTCGATCTCGGCACCCTTGCCATCGAGGAGTCCAGTTTCGAGAACGGACTGACCTCGCCCCAGGTGAGCCCCATGCTCGCCACTCAGCGCAACATCGAGGAAAAGGCCTATCGCCTGCAACAGGCGCAGGCCAACATGCGTCGCTGCACGCGTTGCCTCCTGCCGGAAACCATGCCTTTCATTGCCTACGATCCGGAGGGCGTCTGCAATTACTGCCATACCCACGAGCCGTGGGAGAAGCGGCCCGAAAGCGACCTTGAAGAGTATCTGGCCAAATTCCGCGGCGACGGAAAATCGCCCGATTGCGTCGTCGCGTTCTCGGGCGGCCGGGACAGCTCCTATGGGCTACATCTGCTCAAAGAAAAGTATGGGATGCAGCCCATTACCTTCAGCTACGACTGGGGAATGGTGACGGATCTCGCCCGGCGTAACCAAGCGCGCATTTGCGGCAAGCTCGGCATCGAGCACATCTGGATCTCGGCGGATATCAAGCAGAAACGTGCCAATATCCGCCGCAACGTCGAGGCGTGGCTCAAGAAGCCCGACCTCGGCATCATTCCACTGTTCATGGCAGGCGATAAACAGTTCTTCTGGTATGCGAACGCACTTATCAAGCAGACTGGCATCCCGCTGATGGTGTTCTGCACGAACAAGCTTGAGAAGACCGATTTCAAGCTCGGCTTCCTCGACGTCGCGCCGCAGGCTTCAGGCTTCAACAAGCCCTCGTCTTTCGGAATGAGCCGAAAGGCGCACATGATATACGAGTATGGAAAGCGCTACCTGTCGAACCCCCGCTATTTGAACCGATCGATCCCGGATACGTTGTGGGCCTTCGTATCCTACTACGGGATCAATCAGGATCACCTCTATCTCTTCGACTATGTATCGTGGGACGAGGACGAAATCGACGACGTACTCGTCAACGGCTACGACTGGGAGCTCGCGGACGATACACAGTGCACCTGGCGCATCGGCGACGGGACAGCGGCATTCTATAACTACATCTACACGACCGTAGCGGGCTTCTCGGAACACGATACATTCCGCTCCAATCAGATCCGCGAGGGACAGATCACGCGGGAGCGCGCGCTGGCTCTTGTCGAGCGCGATAACGCGCCGCGCTGGAAATCCATTCGCGAATATACCCAGCTCATCAATATCGACTTCGATGACACGATCCGCGCGATCGATCGAATCCCGAAGCTCTACGCGCCGAAAGGCGATTAGCGGCACTTGGCAACCCATGGCCCGAAAACGACGACGGATCCCTTCACTCCGTCACCTACGGGTCATAGACATGAGCGAAGAATGGCGCAGAACGCACTCAAACGCGCTTTCGACATCGTCTTGTCTGCGTGTGCGCTCGTGGTTCTTGCTGTGCCTCTGCTCGTTCTCGCTCTTGTCGTGCGGGCTCGTCTCGGCTCGCCTGTCCTGTTTCGCCAAGCCCGTCCTGGCCTGCAAGGCCGCTTGTTCACGCTTTTGAAGTTTCGCACGATGACCGGTACGCGCGATGCGGCCGGAAACCTGCTGCCGGATGCCGAGCGGCTGACGCCTTTCGGCCGCTGGCTGCGAGCAACAAGCCTCGACGAACTCCCCGAGCTGATCAACGTTCTTAAAGGCGACATGAGCTTGGTGGGGCCGCGCCCCCTTCTGCTTGAGTACCTTCCGCTCTACACACCCGAGCAGGCGCGCAGACACGACGTACGGCCCGGACTGACCGGCTGGGCGCAGATCAACGGCCGGAATGCGCTCACCTGGGAAGAGAAGTTCGCCCTCGACGTCTGGTATGTCGAAAACCAATCATTCCGGCTCGATCTCCGCATCCTCGCGGCAACCGTTCTAACCGTTCTCAGGCGCGAGGGAATCACCGCCGAAAACAGCGCAACGGCCGAACGCTTCCGAGGCTCCTAACCTACAAGGTTCGCCCGAAGGGCCTTACGACCGCCCTTCGTTTGTGACGATTGCCCGCAGCTGAAGCGGAAGCGAAACCGGTGGACGAAGAAAACGGTAACGCGATAGATGGCTGCATATTGATCAGCTTGCTTCTACGTTCTCCAACGCTTTGCGCGTGAATCGGTCGGAACGAACCACACGGCAGGTCAGCGGCCCGGGAAAGGTTTAAACGAATGTATTCAGGCAAGAAAATCAGTGTTGTCGTCCCTGCGTACAACGAGGAGACACAGATTTCCCGGGTTATCGAAACCGCCCCGGACATCGTCGATCACATCATCATCATCAACGACTGCAGCAAAGATGCGACTGCTGAGGTCGTGACGAACCACCCGCAGTATGACGGGAAACGCGTCATCCTCATCAGCCATGAGGTGAACCAGGGCGTCGGCGGCGCGATCGCGACAGGCTACAAGTGGAGCCGCGACAACGGCGTCGACATCGCCGTCGTCATGGCGGGTGACGGCCAAATGAACCCCGACGACATGCCCGCCTTGCTCGATCCGATCGTGGAAGGCCGAGTCGACTATACCAAGGGCAACAGGCTGGTGACCGGAGAAGCTTTCAAGAGAATTCCGAAGATCCGCTTTTTTGGAAACTCATTCCTGTCGCTCTTCACGAAAATCGCGTCCGGCTATTGGCATGTTGCAGATTCACAGACCGGATACACGGCGATCAATGGCACGGCGCTCGCTATCATCGACTGGGACAAAATGTTCAAGCGCTACGGCCAGCCGAACGATCTTCTCGTGAAGCTCAACGTCGAGAACATGCGCGTTCAGGACGTTCCTGTGGAGCCCGTCTACAACGTCGGCGAGGTCTCCGGAATCAAGATTCATAAAGTGATCTTCACCATCGGCTCGCTTTTGCTTCGCCTGTTTTTCTGGAGGCTCAAAGAGAAGTACATCATCCGCAACTTCCATCCCTTGATTTTCTTCTATGCGTTCGGCCTTCTCTCCGCTGCACTCAGCGTTATCCTCTTCGTTCGCCTGATCGCGCTCTGGATTGCCCAAGGCACCGTTCCGGAAATCACCTTCCTCAGCTGGCTGTTCTCCTTCTCGATCAGCTTCAACGCCATCTCATTTGCGATGTGGTTCGATTACGAGGAGAATAAGCATCTCAACCCGCCGTTAGCGGCTCGTGACGTCTCAAGACCGACGAAATAAAGGCGCTCAGATGCTGGCTTCGCGACTTGACGCCCTGTTCCGCAACAAGGTGTCGAGCGATATTGTATGGACGACGGCGAGCTTCGCCGTTCTGGCGGCCAGCGGGATCCTGATCAATCTCATCGTCGCATATTTCCGCGACGCGGCAGATCTCGGCGTCTTCAATCTCGCCTACTCCGTTTACATCATCGTCTCTCAGATCGCCGTCTTCGGTATCCATTATTCGGTGCTTCGGAGCGCGGCGCACGACGAAAAAGACAGAACGAAGCTCGGAGCGATACTCGGCTCTGCACTCGTTATAGTCTTCGTCCTCGGGATCGTCTTTGCTGCCGCGATTTACGTGGCGGAGCCGTTGCTCGCTCATCTCTTCAGCAGCGAACGTGCCGGCCGCAGCATTGCCATTGCCGCGCTCGGCATCGTGCTTTTCCCAGCGACAAAAGTCTTGATTTCGTTCCTTAACGGGCTGCGACACATGAAGGCGTTCGCGGTTCTGCAAGCGGGGCGCTACATCGTGGTCGCTCTCATCGTCTCCGCTTTTGCGATGAGCGACCTTCCGTTCGAGTATGCGTCGATCTGCTTCGCCATCGCGGAACTGATCACGCTCGTTTTCGCAGGACTCTATATTTTTCTCCGATCCCTCGTGGCCTCGCTTCGCGTGGAGCTGGCGTGGCTCAAAGCGCACATCGCCTTCGGGAGCAAAGGGCTCGTCGCGGGCATGTTCGGCGAGTTCAATACGCGCGTTGACGTTCTCATCATCGGTTACTTTCTCTCCGAGCGGGAGGTCGGAATCTACAGCTTCGCGGCCATGCTGCTCGACGGTCTGTACCATCTGTTGGCCATGGTGCGCGTCAACTTCAATCCCCTTCTGGTTCAGGCGATCCGAGATGATCGCTTGGTCGATGCGCAAAAAATTCTTCGTCTGTCGAAGATCTTCGCACCGCTCGTCATGGGCGCACTCGCGCTTGGCGTTTTCGTCTTCTACTGGCTTGTCACCGTTCAGTTGGTGCCGGAGCGCGGATTGCAGGAGGGCCTTGTCGTTCTTCTCATTCTGCTCGGCGGCCTCGTGGTAACTTCCGGCCTCATTCCTTTCGACAATTTGCTGCTCGTGTCCGGATATCCCGGCTATCAGACGCTTCAGCAAATGACGGGTTTCATTGTCAACGCGATCGGCAACGTCACCTTGATTCCGATTCTCGGCCTCGAAGGTGCGGCGATCGGCACGGCGGCAAGCTATGTCGCGGCCGTTACCGTTCTTACGCTCTTGTCCGATCGGCTCTTCGGTTGGAATTTGCTGACGAATACGGTTCGCGCCCGCGCGTGACAGCTGCGACAGCCGTTCGCCGTTTCATCGCTTTTTGCGCGGCCCGTTACTCGCGCGTCATCGACAGCGCCCAGCGATGCAGAGCGGGCGGCGCGGCATAGAATAGCCAGGCTCCGACTTCCCAAATTATTCTATCGACGTGATCGCCAAGAGACCGTTGCTCATCGACGGGCATAAAGATCTGTCGCCTGGCCAGAAGCGGATCTTTCCGCGTCAACAAGGAAATGCGCCAAAGATGATAGTCGTCGCTAATCAGGTAGACCGGCTCTGACGAAGCGGTCGCGGCGAGATACTTGCGCAGCACATCGAGGTTCGTCACGGTGTCGAATGACGATCTGTCGGCCAGCCACGTCGCAGCGTCCGCCCCCTCAAGGGCCTTCATCCGATCAGCAAGAACCTCCGAGCCATAATACTCGCGCTGCGGCCGCGCTCCGCCGATCAGGAACACGCGATCAACTCGCCCCGCACGAACCAGGTCCAGGGCCGCTTCCGCACGTGGCAGTGTTGTGTCGACATTCGCATCGAAAAACACCGCAGCCAATCCAGGTGGAAGATCGGAAGGCGTGGAAGGTATCGACACACGCCATCCGGCAACCGCTGCGTACAAGGCACCTCCGCTTGCCAGCGCAATAACGATCCCCGCAAGCACGGCAGCTCGTACCCATGCTAAGAAGCGACCGATCATGTTGGTAAGGTTTCCAGGGCTGGCTTCATTTTCACGCTGCCGGGCGCCGCTTTGAACGCACACTCTGTGGACAGCCACACGGCGTTCGCGCCGTCGCCGTCTCTCTATCAGCGGGAGATGGCCAATGCCAGGAAATCCGAAACCTTGGAATCCAATCCGTTACCGGCGGTCAAATGTAGTCGCCACCGTTCTCAACCGTCTCAGTGGAGTGTGCGGGGAGCGGCCTTGTCCCTCCAATCCTTGCCGGGCGACCCGGCCGCCTGCTCTGCAAACCGCTTTGCGTGTGTGCCGTATCCCTCTACCGTCCGCGCGAGCACATCGTGAAGAGCGACGACATCCTGATCTTCCATCGCCCTTTTCAAGACAGCGAGCTCGTTGTTCAACTCGTCCTTGGAGAGTGACGGTTCATCCGCCTTGAAAATAAGCTGATGGTCCGTTCCCTGCGTGTTGGCTCCGATCAGAAGCTCCTCATAGAGCTTCTCGCCCGGCCTCAACCCAACATACTCGATTTCTATATCCCCATCGGGGTTCTGCTCGTCACGCACTTCGAGGTTCGACAGGCGTATCATCAGCCGCGCCAGATCGTCGATGCGGACCGGATTGCCCATCTGAAGAACAAAGACTTCGCCGCCCTTCGCCATCGCACCTGCCTGGATGACGAGTTCCGCCGCCTCGGGAATCGACATGAAATATCGCGTAACCTCGGGATGCGTGACGGTGACCGGTCCACCCGCGCGAATCTGATCTCGAAACAGAGGAACGACGGACCCTGAGCTATCGAGCACGTTTCCAAATCGAACGACGGTAAAGACGGTTCCCGCACCCTCCATTGCTTCCGCCTGCAACACAAGCTCGGCAAGTCGCTTGCTCGCCCCCATGACGTTGGCCGGACGCACGGCCTTGTCGGTGGAAATCAAGACAAAGCGCTCCACGCCAAACCTGCGGGCGGCGTCGGCAACGATGCGCGTTCCGAAGACGTTATTTTCGAGGCCAACGATCGGATTGTCTTCGACGATCGGAACGTGCTTGTAGGCGGCGGCGTGATAGATCGTCTCCACCGCATTGCTCGCAATCACATCCGTTACGAGTTTCTGATCGAGAACGGAGCCGAGCACCGCCTTGATTTGCGGACGCTCCATGGCCGGGTATTTCGCAACCCGACGCTCAAGTTCGATGGCGATCCTGTAAAGGGCGGGCTCGGAGACATCCAGGAGCACGATGAGGTGAGGGGACCGATCGGCCACCTGCCTTACCAGCTCGGACCCGATCGATCCTCCCGCACCCGTGATGAGCACGGATTTTCCTTGAATGTTGCGGGTCAACAGCGACGGATTTGCCTTGACGGAGTCACGGCCGAGCAGGTCGCCCACTTCAACGTCGCGAAGGTCGTTCACGCCCACATTGCCGGAGGCGACATCCTCATAAGCCGGCAAGATCTTCACGTTGACGGGAATATCTTCCAACGCCTTCAGAAGATCACGCCGCTCCCGCCGCTGTGCGCCGCCAAGCGCGACGAGAACTTCCGAGACTTCGTGACGCTCGACGAGGCGCGCCAAGCGCTGCGGTGCATGAACCTTCACGCCGTTGATGTACTGGCGCCATAAGCTCGGCGAAGAATCGATAAACCCCACAACCTGGCGATCGCCGGCCCTGCGAACATCCGCGAGGAGGCGAATGCCGAGTTGTCCGGCTCCGTAGATGATCGTTGCCTTCCTGGGCGTGGAAATTTTCCAGCGTGTCGGACTGATGTCCGCGCCTTCAAGAAGGAGCTTGATAAATAGTCGCACCGCGTTGAGGAGGATGGCGGCCGAAACGCCGAATGCGAAGATGACGCTCCGTGGGATGCCGGGCTGCCCTGACATGACAATAACAAGGGCCCAGACGAGAATGCCCAAGCCGACCGCTGTCGTGATGCGCGTTACCCCGCGGTAGCCCATAAAGCGGGTGACCACCTTATAGACGTCCAGCCACCACAGCGCCGCGATGCAGATGAGCGGGCAGGCGATCATCAACGCCAAAATGGTCGGCTCATTCGGCCAGTAGAATTCGCCAAGGCGCAACGAAAAGGCAGCCCACAGGGCCAAGCTCAACAGCGTGAAGTCCGTCAAAACGAGCGCGACGCGCTTGTGATACCGTGGCTTATCGAGAACCCACGTCTTCAGACGAGGCTCAGCACCTTCAAGTTTATCCCTGGAAGACGACACGACTGCGAGATCCGCACCAAATGACTTGTGGCAACACACGCTTCATAAGCCGAACACACGGGAAAACATACACCCCCGTCGGGCAATGCTCTTCGTCTCGTGGCCTTTTAGCGAGGCGTCTCGCCAAGCCTTTCGGGGCCATCCTATAAGGAACGGCTCCGTCCCACAACCGGCAACCCTCCGGAGAGCGGCATATCGACGGATCGCACGACCGGCAACACCTGAAAAAGCGTGCCGAACGGGCCGCTCCGGTGTGGAGCTAAGCAGCCGCCTCGTTCATGACCTCTCTCACTGCTGCGCCCGTCTCCACGAGATGTGTCGGCGACAGAGTTGGGTGGACAAGAAACATCAGGCTGGTTTCCCCGAGCTCCTTTGCAACCGGCAACCTCTCAGGCCGTGACAGGCCGCTGTCCACGAACGCTTTCTCAAGGTAGATTTCGGGGCAACTGCCAGAGTAGCAGGGGACACCCGCTTTCACGATTGCGTTCATGATGCGATCCCTTGTCCAGCCGGTCTTGAGGCGCTGCGGCTCGACGAATGCGTAAAACTTGTACCACGCGTGCTCGATGTCCGGCGGCGGCTCCGCGACGCGAAGGCCAGGACACGTCCGGACCGCATCGAAAAGCGTTTGTGCGTTGCGCTTTCTGGCAGCATGCCACGAGGGCATTTTCGCGAGCTGGATGCGACCGATCGCAGCCTGAATCTCGATCATACGCGCGTTCGTACCCCAGCTTTCGTGAAGCCATCTGAATCCCGGCGGATGCTTGCGTTCGAACACGGCATCCCAGCTCTTGCCGTGATCCTTGCACGACCACGCCGCCTTCCAGAGGGCGTCGTCGTTTGTGGTCAACATTCCGCCTTCGCCGCCGGTCGTGATAATCTTGTCCTGGCAGAACGACCACGCTGAGACGTCCCCGAAAGATCCTACCGACTGCCCGCCGATCGACGCGCCGTGCGCCTGTGCGCAATCCTCAATCAGCTTCAGCCCGTGCGCTTCGGCGAGGGCGCGGAAGCCAGCCATATCGCAGGGCCAGCCCGCCAGATGGACACACAGAATGGCGCGAGTCCGCGGCGTTATCAGCCCCTCCACCGTGGCCGGCGTAATATTCTGCGTGTCGCGGTCGACATCGGCGAAGACAGGTCGAGCGCCGGCCATCACGATCGAGGACCCGGACGCCTGAAACGTCCGGGGCGTGGTGATCACCTCGTCTCCCGGGCCGATTCCCAGGACCCGAAACGCGATATCGAGGGCCACCGTCCCGTTGGCCAACGCCACAGCGTTGCGCACACCTGCCCAGTCCGCAAACTCCCGCTCGAAGGCGCGGCATTCCTCGCCCGTCCAAGCGTTAACGCGGCCGGAGCGCAGAACTCGGGACGCGGCCTCGATTTCATCATCGGAAAAGGACGGCCAGGGCGGAAACTCCGTGTCAAGCAAGGTTTCTATCCGCTGATACTGCTGCTATTCATCGGGCGGGCGGGTACGCCCACGTATGTCTTTCCGGCCGCAATATCCGAAACGACCGCGGCACCGACGCCGACGACTGCATCCTCGCCGATCGTTATGCCTTGGCGAACGGCGCAGCCCGTGCCGAGCCAGGATCTTTCCCCGACTTTAACACCGCCTGACAAGGTCGCACCGGGGGCGATGTGGCAGCCTTCTGCGATGACACAGTCATGATCGATACGGGCTCCGGTATTCACGATGGCCGCGTCGCCAATACGGGCGCCGACATTGATCACCACGCCTGGAGCAACGAACACACCCTCTCCGAGCTTTGCCTGGCGGCTCACCATGGCGGACGGATGAACGATCGCAGGGGTTCGAAACCCCAGGCTGTGCAGGCGCCGAAACAGCGAAAGACGAACGGCATTGTTTCCAATCGCAGATACGGCTGCGCCCCATTCTCCAACCAGCCCGTCCATTGCCGCGATATGCCCCAGAACAGGCCCCGGCAATTCCGCACCGTTCTGCGATGGCGGGGCATCATCCAAGAATGCGACCTTGGCGTATCCCGCCGCAAGTGCGGTATCCGCGACCACGCGCCCATGTCCCCCGCACCCGAGAATGAGAAGCACGCTCATGACACCTGCCCGCCCCAACGCGCCCGCCTTTGCCAAGATCATTCGCAGGACGTGCCGCCATAATGACGGATTGTCCGCTTTACGCCTTATACGCGTTTCTCCGCGACGCGGCACGCATCCGGCCCCGACTTTTTCACCCATCTGCCATGGAGTTCTGCAACCCCTCCGCTCGAAGCGGCGCGTTTGGACGATCTAAGCTTTTGAAGCTCCGCCATCATCCGTCGTTTCCATGGGCCGGAGCAAGCCGTCGACAACCTCATACCGTTCGCCGCTTCGTGGGCATACGAGCGTGTCATCAAGAATCTCGCCTACCCGGGATACCCAGCCCATACGGCGTGCCGGGACACCTGCCATCAACGCGAACGCCGGGACGGACTTCGTCACCACCGCACCCGCTGCGATCAGGCAGTACTCTCCCAGCTCGTTGCCGCACACGATAGTCGCGTTGGCCCCGATCGTTGCGCCGCGGCGGATATGGGTGACGCGAAACTCATCCTTGCGCTCCACCTCGGCGCGCGGGTTGATCACGTTGGTAAAGACGGAAGACGGGCCGCAGAAGACGCCCTCCTCCAATTCCACGCCATTGTATAGCGAAACATTGTTTTGAATCTTGCAGTTGTCGCCGACCGGCACGTTCGGGCCGATCATCACGTTCTGCCCGATCGAGCAATTACGGCCGATGCGGCAGCCGGAGAGGATGTGGCTGAAATGCCAGACTTTTGTTCCTTCGCCGAGTTCAACGCCCTCGTCGACGTAGGCGCTTTCGTGCACGAAAGGTGTGTTGCTCATCCGCCCCTGCTTTCTCGCGCCGAGCGAGACCTCACGATCCCGACTGACTTGCCGACAGCCCGATCTCGATGATCCGCGCGTCCTCGACAGCTACGGCGGCCATCGTGTTCCTCGCGGAGCGGCAACCGTCAAGAGGTATGTCGACCCGCGCCGACGTCCGGAGCCGCATCCCACCCGCACCGCTTAGATCTATTTGATAGAATCCCATCCGATCATCGTGGAATACCGTCTGGTCCGAAGCGGGCGACAGGTGTCTCACACCACTGGCACAACGGCCTTTTTCCCCAGCTAATGGGTTGCATTCCGAGCGCTGCCTGAGCTATCTCCCTGCTATCGGCGGGGGGCATTTTCACAGTTCTATATAATTTGATGCATAGGCAGGTCGTCTCCTCATGACACCAGCGTGTCTTTCACCGCCCGCTCGAGGCGCCTCAGGTCGGGACGACCTTATCGTCGCAAATGCAGGAAGGCTTTTTCGTGGACAGAGTTGAAGGCGATATCGCGCTTGTCGGGCTCGGGTATGTCGGCTTGCCGCTTGCCGTGGAGTTCGGAAAGACACGTCGTGTGCTTGGTTTCGACATCAACGCCGGACGCGTGGAGGAACTACGGAAGGGCATCGACCGTACGCTCGAAGTCGAGCCGGACGAGCTTGCCAGCGCAAAGCATCTGAGCTTCACGAGTGATCCGGCAGATCTCAAGACCTGCCGGTTTTTCATCGTCACGGTTCCGACGCCCATCGATAACGCCAACCGGCCGGATTTGAACCCGCTCATCAAGGCTTCCACCACTGTCGGAAGCGTGATGCCGAAGGGCGCGGTCGTGATCTACGAGTCGACTGTCTATCCCGGCGCGACGGAGGAGGTCTGCGTTCCGGCGCTCGCGGCAGCATCCGGCTTCGTTTTCAACGAGGACTTCTTCTGCGGCTATAGCCCCGAGCGCATCAACCCGGCCGACAAGCAGCACAAGCTGCCGACGATCGTGAAGGTCACCAGCGGCTCGACGCCGGAGACCGCCGATATCGTCGATGCGCTCTACGCCTCGATCATCACCGCCGGCACGCACAAGGCCAGCAGCATCCAGGTGGCCGAAGCTTCGAAGGTCATCGAGAACACGCAGCGCGATCTCAACATCGCGCTCATGAACGAACTGTCGGTGGTCTTCGCCCGGGCGGGGATCGATACGGCCGAGGTGCTGAAGGCCGCCGGTACGAAGTGGAACTTCCTCAATTTCCGTCCGGGACTGGTCGGAGGACACTGCATCGGCGTCGATCCGTACTATCTGACGCACAAAGCCGAGCAGATGGGCTACATCCCGCAGGTGATCTTGGCCGGGCGGCGGATCAACGACAACATGGGCCGTTATGTGGCCCGCAACACCATCAAGCGGATGCTGAAGAACGGCATCGATGTGCCCCGCAGCCGCGTGGGCGTGATGGGAATCACGTTCAAGGAGAACTGCCCCGACATCCGCAATTCGAAGGTCGTCGACCTCGTGCGCGAGCTCAAGGAGCACGGAGCCGAAGTTCTCGTCGAGGACCCGCTGGCCGATCCGGCGGAAGTGCGCGAAGAGTACGGAATCGAACTTACGAAGATCTCGCCCGACAACCCCGTCGATGCGCTGGTGGTGGCCGTGGGTCATGACGACTATCGCAAGCTGACGCCCGAGAAACTCAAAGCGAACGTACGTGGCGCAACACCTATTCTCGCAGACGTGAAATCCCTCTACGACCGCCACGAGTTCCAGGCTTTGGGGTTCACCGTTTTCAGGCTCTAGCCCACGCCGCAGGAGCGCCAAAGAATGACGCTGGTCAAAGACAGGAAAGTCCGTTTCGCACTCGTCGGCTGCGGACGCATTGCCAAGAACCACCTCGGCGCCATCGCAACGCACAAGGATCGTTGCGAGATCGTTGACGTATGCGACATCGTCCCCGACGTGCTTAAGGCTGCGGCCGAGGAAACCGGCGCCACGCCTCACGCAACGCTCGAGGAAATGCTCGCAAAGACCAACGCCGATTGCATCGTGCTGACCACGCCGAGCGGCCTGCATCCCCAGCAGACCATTCAGGCCGCCGCGGCCGGCTTCAACGTGATGACCGAGAAGCCGATGGCCACGCGCTGGAAAGACGGCCTCGCGATGGTTGAGGCTTGCGACCGGGCCGGGGTGAAGCTCTTCGTCGTAAAGCAGAACCGCCGCAACGCGACGCTGCAGCTTTTGAAGCGCGCCATCGAGGCGCGGCGCTTCGGGCGCATCTATTCGGTTGCGATCAACGTCTTCTGGACGCGCCCACAGGACTACTACGACAGCGCGAAATGGCGCGGCACGTGGGAATTCGACGGCGGCGCCTATATGAACCAGGCAAGCCACTACATCGATCTGCTCGACTGGCTGATCGGCCCGCTGGAGAGCGTGATGGCCTACACGGCGACGCTCGCGCGCGATATCGAGGTCGAGGATACGGGCGTTGCGGCGCTCCGTTGGCGCAGCGGCGCACTCGGAACGCTCAACGTGACGATGCTGGCTTACCCTAAGAACTACGAAGGTTCGATCACGATCCTCGGCGAGCACGGAACGGTGCGCGTGGGCGGCGTTGCGGTCAACGAGATCCAGCATTGGGAGTTTGCGGAGAAGCGTCCCGAGGACGACGAGATCAGCAAGGCCAACTACGCTACGACGAGCGTCTACGGCTTCGGACATCCGCTCTACTATGACAACGTCATCAACGTTCTCACCGGCCAAGCGGAGCCTGAGACGGACGGGCGCGAGGGCCTCAAATCCCTTGAGTTGCTGATCGCGCTCTATCTATCGGCCCGGGACGGCAAGCGTGTCGCGCTGCCGCTGCACTACTAAATCCGTCGGTTTTGTCCTCGAACCTGGGCAACCGCTGCGACGATACTCTGACGGATTGAGCGAAAGTCCAACTTCACGTTCGAGAAGGCTGAGGCCGTCGGTTCGGCGGCGATCCTTCGAGACCGATCGAGAGACACCATGCAATTCATCGATCTCAAGACACAGCAGGCTGCGATCAAAGAGGAACTCGACCGGCGGATCGCGGGCGTGCTGGCGCACGGGCAGTACATCATGGGGCCCGAGGTCGGCGAGCTTGAAGCCGCGTTGGCGGCGTATGTCGGCGTCAAGCACTGCGTGACGGTTGCGAGCGGCACCGAGGCGCTCCTTATCGCGCTGATGGCACTCGGCGTCGGCGCGGGTGACGAAGTCATCACGACGCCGTTCACGTTCGTCGCCACGGCCGAGGTGATCGTTCTTCTCGGTGCCAAGCCGATTTTCGTTGATGTCGATCCGGCGACGGCCAACATCGACGCGTCGCAAATCGCGGAGAAGATCACGCCGCGCACCAAGGCCATCATCCCGGTCAGCCTTTACGGTCAGGTCGCGGACATGGACGAGATCAACGCGATCGCCGCACAGAATGGCGGCATTCCCGTCATCGAGGACGGCTGCCAGAGCTTCGGCGCCGACTACAAGGGCCGCAAGAGCTGCGGACTGTCGACGTTCGGCTGCACGAGCTTCTTTCCGTCCAAGCCGCTCGGCTGCTACGGAGACGGCGGCGCGCTGTTCACCAACGACGATACCTTGGCGACCACCTCACGCGAGATCCGCGTGCATGGGCAGAGCAAGCGTTACGTTCATACGCGGATCGGCGTCGGCGGCCGCATGGACACGCTCCAGTGCGCGATCGTGCTCGCGAAACTTCCGCGGTTTGCGTGGGAGGTCTCGGAGCGGGCGCGCATCGGCGCGCGCTATAACCAGCTTCTTCGAGATGCGCTGCCCGGATACCGCACGGTCGAGGCGTCCGATCTAGGCGCACCGCTGTCTGGCCCTCGGGCCCTTGCCGTGCTGGACGATCGCACCAGTGTCCACGCGCAGTACACCGTTCTGGTGCCCAATAGGGCAGACGTGCAGAGCCGTCTCCAGGCCGTCGGCATCCCGACTGCCGTGCACTATCCGATCCCGCTCAATGCCCAGGAGGCTTATCGGAGCGTTGCGAACGACGATCCGACCCCGGTCAGCGCTTGGCTCGGCGCGCACGTCATGTCGCTGCCGATGGGACCGGATTTGTCGGAGTCCGATCAGGATCTCGTCGTCACGAGCTTGGCTGCGGCTGTGCAGTCCGCCTGAAAACTTTGGGGGATCTCGCCCGCCGGCGTGCAGTCGTTTGACGACAGACCGAAGGTGGATAACCGGTTTGCGAATTGCATCGGATGCTGACTTTTCCGATAATCGAGACGAGGGGCAATCTCATGCCACCTCTACCTGAAGCCGACCCCGGCTTCTAAGCTCACCGCTTATCGGGGCGATGCCACACGAGGTCGGAACTTGATCGAAATCTCGCTGCAAAGCTTGGCCCTTCTGCTCGCCAGCATGGCTTTGTGCACCGCCGCTTGCCGGTTCGCATCCGTTTGCCTTCCATGGTCCGATGCCGCTTGGTGCACGGCCATGCCATTCACCATAGGCTTCGCGTTAGCGCCATTCCTTTTCAGCGCAGGCGGCCTGTTCGTTCTGGCGGCGCTGCCCGGCGCTTCTCATACGACCCATCTCACCGCGGCGCTGGCGCTCTTTGCCCTTCTGGCCCTCGCAGGTTGGGCTGTCGCTCGCGTGCGGCCGCGGCAACGCTTACCTCACCCGCCGCTCACGGGCCACGAATGGTTTCTCGTCGCGGCGCTTGTACTCGTTTCCGCAGGACTCGGCTTCATCGCCACGTTCACGCCGTTGACGCAAAACGATTCCCTCGAATACGCAACCGTCGGGCGCATTCTTTTCGAAACCTCGACGCTCGCATCCTATCCGGTGCTAGATCCTGAGGTGAATTCGGCCGGTTTCTTCGGCCCATGGACCCATCCTCCGCTCTATGTTGCGGCGATCTATCTGGTGGAGGTGATCCAGGCTCATGCGCACGCACCCGGTGCGCTCCGTCTGATCTCCCCCTGGTTCCTTCTAACCGCCGCAGGTGTCGTCTACTCGCTCGGAGCACTCATCCAACGGGAGATCGGGCTCGCCAGCGCGCTGATCTTTCTATCCACGCCGCTCCTTTTCCTCGGCGCAGCCACAGCGCTCCTCGACGCACTCTATGTCTCGGCGCTGGCGCTACTCGTCGCCGTTACCTGTGCCATCAATGCGCGGCCTTTTGTGCGCGGTGCGATCGTGGGCATGGTCATTGGCCTGGGCCTTTGGACCCATTCGGTTGCCATCCTCTATCTGCCACTCGGTCTTGCCGGCCTCGTCCTTTATCGAGGGCTCTCGCAGCCACGCGCATTGGCGCAGGAAGTGTTTGTCTCGATCCTTTTGGCACTTCTGATCGGCGGCTGGCACTATTGGGACAACATCGCGGTGTTCGGCACTCCCATAAGCGATAACCCGCTCGTCTTCGCGCTGCCCTCCCTTCACTGGGACGACTATTTCGTCATCAACCGCGGATTGAGCACGACGGCGGCGATGATCCAGTATGGCGTGTTCAAGGGATGGTTCGCGGCGGAAGCGTTCGGCCTGACGTACTGGGGCTTTGCGGCAGGGTTTGCGCTGCTGCTGTTGACCGGCGGGCTCAGGCCCTTTCTGCGCGCGGTCTGGAGCGGCACTTCCAGCCTCGGGGCCAATGGCGTACTCTATTTCACAATCAGCCTGATGCTCGTCTACCTCTGCGGCACGATCCTCTCCGTGCTTCTCGGTCTCGACATCATGGTCAAGAACGAGCGGTATTTGCTCAGCGTTCAGGCCCTTGTCGCCATCGCGGCCGGATATGGCTACGCGACACTGGTGGGCTTCGTTTCACGCGTGGGGCGGCGCGAAGGCGAGAAGAACATCTTCGTCATCCGCATCGGATATGCCGCGCTCGCTCTTGCTCTGTTCGGGCAAAGCCTCGTGTTCGCGCATCACGCATTCGGCAAAAATCAAATTGGATTCGCGACGCTCGGCGAGAGCTTTGCCGACAAACTCAGCAAGGTGCCCGAGTATCAGCTCACCGACTATCTGCGCAACGAAACACCCACCGACGCACTCGTGCTCACCCTCAAGCCCGCGGACATGTATTATTCGGGGCGAAAGGCCGTCAGCTATCTCGACGAGCGACTTGCCGGCTTCTACACCGCACCCGACATTGCCCATGCTTATCGAAGCCTCAAAGATCTTGGAATCGCGTTCGTTCACGTGCCGAACTATGGATTGCCTCCGCTCTATAACAGCGCGCTTTGGGAGATATTGTCCGATCACTCGTTGTCGAAACTCGCCTTCTCGACGGCCGGCGGGCAAATTTATGTGCTTGAGACGCAAGACTCAGCGTCCGTGTGCGAAGCGCAAGATCGCATCGTCACACCGGGCGCATGGCCCTGGAAGCGGCAGTCCGTTATCCGGGTCGGGGGCAGGAAGGATATCGTCGGCGTGTCGCTAAACGAGTCCGACGATCTCGGTGCGCAGACCTCCGAGCTTCGCTTGCCGTTCGGTCTCTTCCAGCGTAACGTCGTGACTTATCTCAGTAGCGGCGGCATATTCCTGCGAGACGCCGGCGCGGCGGCGGCGCGCGAAACGGCCGTCGAGGTGGAACTGGAAGGCCGTGGGCATTTCACGCTCGGGATCAGGGAACTGAGGCGCGGAAACGACGGGACGACGGAACACATTCGAGAACAAACGGGCGGGGGCTTTGAGCTGAGCGATAAGCAGCCATCCCGACGCTATGGGCGGCGCTTCGACCTCGATCGCCAGACCAATGAAATCGAGCTCGTTCTAGAGCAGCATGGGCACTCAACACTCCGGATCTCCTCCGCGAAGGTGCGTGTGTGTGAGACGGCGCTCTCTGGCTCCGCTGAAGCCGTGCCCATGCCCCTCGCTGCCGAGCCCCCACGCTGAACCCTGTATCCCATGACGCATTTCATCGTTACTTTGCATTCCCGTTGGGCGACGTTTGTACGTCGCCGGGGCGCATACATGTGCTTGCGAGCATCCGACCGACAGACCACATGCAGGGACCGAGATACGTGACGTCCGGAAAAAACAGGTCGAAACTCCTCCGCTTGACAGCGGTCGCAATCGGGCTCGGCATTGCTGTCGCCGCCGGGTTCGTATGGAAATCAGGTGATCCTCGCCCTTCCCGCGATCTGCTCAACAGGGTCTACGAGCGCTTCAATCCAGAGGCGCCGGGCCGAGGTCTGCTCGATTACCCGGAAAACCCGGTTGCAGACATCCCCAAAGGCTACGCGATGATCCTCTTTGCCGAGCTAGAGCGAAGCAGGCACGGCATCGCGCCCGAGCGTCCCAATCTCGCTCACGTGGCAGGAACCTGGCTGCTCAACAACTCTAAGCTCGATCCAGCAGGCATCGTGGGCTGGGGCGTTCCCGCGGCTTGGGACGCCTACGGGGACGGATCGATCAATCCTGCCAATACGGCATACTCGATCTCGACGGCCATTGTTGTCGACGCTCTTCTGAACTGGATGGAGACGGATCCGTCCTCGCCTGGAGAGCGCATTCTCACAACGGTTCATGCCGCTCTTAAAACGTTTGCTCCCAGCCACCTCAGAACACCGTCCGGTCTCTTGCCCTACTCGCTCATCGAGACGGATCGGCGATACGACACCTTCAACTCCGCGGCTTATCTTGCCGGCCAGATGCAGAGGTTTGCGAAGTACGGCGGAAGCGACCGCAGACTGTTCGAGGATGCTGCGGACGCAACCATTTCTTCGCTCGTGCAACACCGACAGCTCAGCGACAACGGCCGCTGGTACTGGCGCTATTCCATCCAGGAAGACGTTTCCAACGATCTCGCGCACGCCAGCTACATCGTGTCGGGAATTGAGACCTACGTCGCGGAAGGCGGCGCGCTTTCGCACAAGATCGATCTCAAGGCTGTGCTCGGACACCTTGGCGAGTTTGTCGATGGCGAGGCGGTGCGCGCGTGGCCGAAGTTCCAGACGAACATCAATAGCCCTTCGCGACTCTACGACATCGGCATGGCGCTGACCTTCGCGTGTCGAAACCCTGAATTGTCCGCGCTCTCAGAGAGGGCAAAGGCCGCGATTCCCTCATATTGGAACGGAGACGGGTTTGCGCGGTACCCACCAACCTCCGAATCTCGCGACATCGTTATCAACGAATACGAGGCTTATCTCTGGCGTGGTCTCGTTGCGTGCGAGGTGGCGAAGGCTGCAGGTGTCGCCATGCGCATATCGCCGACGCCTGAGACGATCACGCCCCAGGAGATCGCGCGGCCTACGGAGGAGGCACGCGCGGGCGTCGTTCTTTACGAGACCGATCAGTTCGGCGGCGCTTCTATTACGCGCAGCATTCCACAAACACGATTGGCTCTTTCTCTGTCGACCGCGGATGGCAGACTGGCCGTGCCGATCGCGCATTCGCCAGATAGCGCGCCCGAGTTTCGGGCAGCCATCGTTCACGACGACAAACTCAACGTTGTCTACTACGATAATCCAACGCTCGGAAACTACCTGGTTCGGTACACGCGCAGCGACGACGGCACGCTTGTGACAGGTCGCCCGCTGCGTTTACCCAGCCTGGAAGATCCCGCCGGGCGAACATACGAAATGATACCAGCCGTCTTTCTTGTTCCAGCAGGACGCGATCTTCATATTGTAGGAGGGACACTCAATGCGCGCCTGGACGCGGAGGGCACGCTTCACGAAGAGCGCATTGCGAACTGCAGCCGCGTGCTTGAAGCCGTCCCTACACCCGCAGGCCCAGTCGTCCTCTGTGTGCAGTCCGTCGAGGACGGCCCGACACCTCCCTTTCAACTCGTCGGCCCAGCAGAGGTGACGCTGCCAGCACTCGGCCCAGGCGTTCCGTATGCACTGCGGGTTGTGGGCGAGCAGGTCGAAACGTCTGATGCACGTTCAGCAGCTGATTTCGCGCGCATGCTGCACTTCGACCTCGACCGGCTCAACGGCGGCTGGCTGGAATATGGAACGGATAACGTCGAGGGCCGCATTCCCTGGTCGCAAATTTACTACCTCAATGGATATCTCGATTTTCTTCGGTTATCGGCGAGCGGCCGCCCGTGGACAGCCTTCGAGGCGCCGTTGGCCCATATCCGACAGCGGCTCGCCGAAGAAATCCGAATTCTGAACTCGCATTGGCTTTCGGGGCGCTTCCGCACACGCGCATTCAGCGTCGATAGGAGCCTGCAACTCTTTGCGGTACAGACCGCGCGCCTCCTGCTGCTTTTCGACAGATATCATCAGGAGCTGGCGGCACCAACCGACGTTTCGGCCCTTGATGACATGCGCGAGGCCGTCTCACAGCTCGAAGGCCACATTGATCTCCTTGTGCGATCGGGAGAGCCTCCGTCGTGGATACCTGAGGGTCACGCGCATCTCGCGTGGCCTAAAGGGAGTGCCTTCGCATTCGATGGGTTAAATGTGCCCTACAATCACCAAAACGAGTGGGCATATGGCGTACTTCGCGCCGGCAACGTTAGAGATGCTGCGGCACCGCTGGAGATCATTCAGCACTTTCTCCGTCGCATTGCGCCTGACGGCGTTCTGCCGCTCACCGGTATCTGGAGTTACTGGTGGGGACGCGCCTACGACGGCTGGGACGAACAGGCCGGCATCTCAGTCAACACACCAGCCTACCCCGGCGACAAAGGCAGCGCGTGGATCTCGTTCCGCTCCATCGACGTCATGAGCGCGCTTGCCGCAGCAGAGCAGCTTCCGGACCGAATCGCGGGCAGGCTTTATGCCTCCGCAGCCCGCCTAGTGGAACACGGCCTAGTTTACCCTTTCGTTTCATACGAACTCCAGCGCGCGGGATTCCATGCCCTTCCGGACGAAAAGGTAGCGCGCCGGTACGCGCGCATCTCGTCACCGTGGGAGGTGCAGAACGCGGCGTGGGCTTATGCAGCGCTGCTCTCCAAAGACGGGATGACGGCGCATCATTAACGCCAATCTTGCACGTGACCGACTTCCACGCGAAGCCAGCTTTACTATGAGTGGGTCACGCTGATCCGTAAATCTCCGCTCATTACAATACCGAGCTGACCTATTGTCGAAAATAAGATTGTAGGATGTGCCGCAAGCATGACGGTCGAGACACTGTTCAACAGAGCTTCCTGCACCCGCCCAAAGCGATTTTAAATAATTGCGCCATAAACCCTAACAACAGATCTCAAGTCGACACCCCCGGAATCTAACCCGGAGATTGGACCTTAGAGGGCATAGAGATTTCTCAAAGCGGTAACGCAAATTAACCGTTGCCTAATTCCTGCATGTCGGCCAGAGCGTCCACTTTGATATCTCTGGATCGCCGAGATCTATAAGAAGGAGCTTTAAATCATATCTATTTTTCCTGGCCACAATCTTGGTCTCTGGGCGGGCGTTGCATTA
>ERZ869909.492-NODE-492-length-46114-cov-21.194474_pt1 | contig 46114 bp, 40 predicted proteins | sample MGYA00520892_ERZ869909 | MGnify/ENA primary metagenome ERZ869909 (study PRJEB32215, sample SAMEA104723947) | bioreactor metagenome | biome: bioreactor; feature: anaerobic bioreactor; material: water | place: China | collected 2015-03-12 ... | reverse complement strand
TGGCTCGCTACCTTCCATCACGGCTACGCAGGAGTTGGTTGTTCCTAAGTCGATTCCAATTATTTTACTCATAACTATTATTTAATTTAACTGTTTGTTCAATTTTTTCAGTAGCAAATAGTCAATGATTGTGCCAGCGGAAAGTTTATGACAGGATGGCAGGGTTGCTTTGCGGTTTCAGGTTTAAAGTTTAAAGTTCAAGGTTTAAGCACGGAGGTTGAGCGGAGCCGAAACCGGTTTGTGGTTTCAAGTTTTGCTTCCAGCCTTCGGCGGGCACGGGACACAGTTCGCTTCGCTCCCCGAAACGAGTTCGGGGCAGGCTGTGTCTGGTTTCAAGTTTGTGCATGCCTGAATAGGAATGCTTATTGATTGTGGGTTCTTGACTTCATTCAAATTTAGGCTTCACTTTACCGCAAAGGAACGCAGAGGTTTCGCAAAGTTGCGCAAAGAAAACTATTTCAAATGTGATATTTTTAAATTTTGATATTTGCCCTTAGACAAGCTCAGGGGTGACCGTTTGGAATTTGGTGCTTTAAAATTTGGGATTTACTTTTTAGGAATATTCTCCAAAATCTCCAATACAAACTTCCAGTATTTCTGCGCCGAGGAAATACTCGCTCGTTCATCCGGTGAGTGGGCGCCTTTGATGGTGGGCCCAAAGGAAATCATATCCATACCGGGATAGTTTTGACCCAGGATACCGCATTCCAACCCGGCGTGGCAGGCGGCGATGTTTGCTTTTTCACCATTCATTCTAAAGTAAATATCGTCAAGCACTTTTAAAATGGCACTATCGGGATTGGGTTCCCAGCCGGGATAATCACCGGACAATGTTACTTCACAGCCCATCAGCTCAAAAGTGGAACGCAGGCTGTTGGCCAGATCCATTTTGGAACTTTCAACTGATGAGCGGGTCAAACAACCAATATGGATGCTTCCGTCTTTGACCAGAACCCGCGCCACATTGTTGGATGTTTCCACCAAATCAGCGATCGCCGGACTCATCCTGAACACCCCGTTATGTGCAGCATACACCGATTTTACCAAAAGCTCCTGAGCATCGGCATTCATTACTTTTTCAGGCATAGTGGCTTCTTTGATTTCAATTTTAAGTGCCGGTTCAAGGGTTTTAAACTCGGCTTTGATGTCTTGGATTAGCAATTGCATTTCAGCTAAAAAAGCTTCTTTATGTGCGTTTGAAATGATCACCACAGCATTGCTTTCGCGCGGAATGGCATTGCGCAAGCTCCCGCCATCGATAGATGCTATTTGGGAATCAAACTCCTCTGTCGCTTTAAAAAGCAAGCGGTTCATCAGTTTGTTGGCATTGCCCAGGCCTTTATGAATGTCCATTCCGCTATGTCCGCCTTGAAGTCCCTGAACGGTGATGGTGAAAGCTGTGCAGTTTGCTTTGGGAGTTTCTGAAGTGTAAGTTCTGGTGGCAGTGACATCAATCCCTCCGGCACAACCAATCCCGATTTCATCGTCTTCTTCGGTATCGAGGTTGAGAAGGATTTCGCCGTTGAGCAAACCACCTTCCAGTCCCATCGCGCCGGTCATTCCGGTTTCTTCATCGATGGTAAAAAGTGCCTCAAGGGCGGGGTGTTTGATGGTATCACTTTCCAGAACAGCCATAATGGTCGCGACTCCCAGGCCGTTATCAGCTCCCAGTGTGGTGCCTTTTGCACGCACCCAGTCGCCGTCGATATACATTTCTATGCCTTGTGTATCAAAATCAAAATGGGTATCATTGTTTTTTTGGTGCACCATATCGAGGTGTGACTGCATCACAATGGCTTTGCGGTCTTCCATACCGGGGCTTGCCGGTTTTCTGATGATGACGTTGCCCACTTTGTCTATTTGGGTTTCAAGGTCCAGGCTTTCGCCAAAATTTTTCATAAAGGCAATGACCCGCTCTTCCTTTTTGGAGGCACGCGGCACGGCATTTAAATCGGCAAACTTGTTCCAAAGGGCTTGGGGTTCTAAATTTCTAATCGCTTCATTCATGGATTTTGGATTTTTGCAAAGATAAAGAAATGGTTTAGGTAAAAAAGTTTTGGGTGGTGGTGTTTTGGAAGTTTTATATTAATTGTGGAGGTGGAAAGACATAGAATGCGTGGCTTGGTGTTTTTTTACATAGCCTTCGGGCTTTTCAAATTTACCATAGAAATGGAGTCTAATTCTAATTTCAACTGATACCTTCCATTCTTAATATTAGGTTCCCAGTGTTCAATTGTCTCTCCATCTTTAAAATATGGATATGATAAATTTATTTCAACCATATTAGAATCAATGAAAATATATCCTTTTATTTTTTCCTTTTTCCAAGGATAGTACAAGCTTCCTCTTTCTTTAGTCCAAATTAAGCTATCAGCATCAATTTTGCCATATAAATTATTAAAATAAATCCAAAGATGTTCATTAAATTCAAATTTAGAGAAGTCCATATTATGAAGATTCCCTCTTCCGGTATTCAAAGTCTTCAATTCTAATTCATAAAAATTAGAATTTGTTTTTCTAATTGTAACATATTTGTCGGTTTCTTCTTTATGGTAACAACTAAAAAATAATACGATTATTAAAAAATAAAATTTAAAAAAATCCTTCATAAAAAATTATTGATTTTCCCGCAGCGCAATCTCTAGACTTTAAACACCCCTGCCACAGCAAAAAAGCCGGAACACTTGCTCACTCTCGGCGACCAAAACAAATATACTTTTTATTAATCAAAAATGCCTTATATCTCTTTTAACATAAAGTAAGTGCCTAATGATACCTTGAAAAGACGGGACATTCGTAAGGCTCATGTATGGATACTCCCACCTTACTCCCTGGATACTCCCATGATAAAACCACCTTTGGTTTTTTTAGATACTTTCTAAATAATCTGCTTAATAAACAAAGTTTATTCAACAACAGCAATTACCCCCGCTGCGCAAAGTCTCCCGACTTTGAGCGCGCCTGCCACAGAAAAAAAGCCGGAACACTTGCTCACTCACAGCGACCAAAACAAATATACTTTTTATAAATCAAAAATGACTATTAACTCTGGGAGACATTACCGTTAATAAACAAATTAACTGGGAGCTAAAATTCCAAATTTATAGAGTAGAGCTAAAAATATTATAATTACGGTGACAATAAACCTTATATCAGTTAATAGCTCCCAAAAATCATATTTGCCTTTTTTTTGTTTGTCTTCTCCCATGAATCTATTCATCTTTTTTTTTCATTATTTCGGCCTTTTTTAGACTTCCTGGTTCATCGTGCAAATATTTCACCATTATCCAACCTTTAGTATGTCTAGGTATTATTCGAGAAGGCGGACCATCGTAAAAAGCGTGAAATTTTGCAAAAACACTGTCTTTTGAATATCTGGTAATGTACAATTTTGTATTTATTGATTCAGCATTAAGCCTTATATTGTTTGGCAAATAAGGTTCATTGATGTAATTTTCTAAATCATTGTAATATCTTTCTATCGAATCTCTTTGTCTTTTCAAAGATCTTATATAGATTATGTATCTACTTTCCATTTCGTTATTAAAATAACCATAAGCATATTTTACTGGGCTGCTTTTTATATTTTCTAACCTATGCTTTTGGATTGTTCTACCAACTATTACAAAGATTAAGAGAGCTAAAAAAACCCATAAGTAAATACTATTTTTCATACTAAATATATTATTTTATTCGCTGCTGCATAGTCTCCCGACTTTAAATACACCTGCCACTGCAAACAAGCTGGAACACTTGCTCACACACAGCGACCAAAACAAATATACCTTATATATATCAAATATGAATAATATCTCTTTTGACAAAAAGTAAGTGCCTAACGATGCCTAGAAAAGACAGGGCAAAGATTAGTCTCATGTATGGATACTCCCACCTTACTCCCTGGATACTCCCATGATAAAGCCATCCTTGGCTTTTTTAGATACATTCTAAACAATCTGCTTAATTAACCAAGCTTATTCAACAAGAGCTACTATCACATTTCAAAAAATAACCCTATTTTAGGGGTCAGTATGAACAGACGCACAAAAATCATCCTTACCCTGTTGCTCGTTGCCCAAATGATTGGCCTGCGAGTGCTTTCCTATTTTCCGGAGTTTGTTGAAAAATATTACAGTCTGGGGGTCTTTCCATTTGTGTCAAAAATCTTTCGCTACCTCTTTGGGTGGATTCCCTTTTCAGTAGGTGATGTGTTTTACAGTGCCTTGGTCATCCTGGCTGTGCGCTGGCTTTATCTAAATATAAGAAGTATTAAAACAAAACCCGTCGGTTTTTTTCTCGACATCACTGCTACTCTTTCCATTGTATACTTTATGTTTAATATGCTCTGGGGCTTTAACTATTACCGGGTGCCGCTGCATCAAACCCTTGGCGTGGAGCGCGACTACACCACCGAACAACTCATCACCTTAACCGAAAACCTGATTGAAAAAGCCAATTACCTGCACAATGCGCTTGGCGCGGAAGATTCTGTGATGGTAGTGAATCCTTATTCGCATCGTGAAACTTTTGAACTTTCCACAAACGGCTATGACAACCTGAGCGAAAAGTTCCCCACCTTCTCTTACCATCCCAAAAGCATCAAAACTTCGGCCTGGAGCCTGGGGCTTACCTATATGGGTTACAGCGGATATTACAACCCTTTTACCGCTGAAGCACAAGTGAATGATATGATACTTGGCCACCGCTTTGCAGTAGTGACTTGCCACGAAGAAGCCCACCAACTGGGCTATGCGGCAGAAAATGAAGCCAATTTCCTGGCATACCTGGCCACCACCCATAATGACGATTTGTATTTTCAATATGCCGGAACCATTTTTGCACTGCGCTATTGCGTCAACGAACTCGCCCGCAGGGATATGGACTTGTATGACGAACTCATAGAAACCGTTCATTTTGGAATCCTGGAAAGCTATCGTGAAGTGCGTGAATTCTGGCAAAGCTATGAAGGACCTATGGAGTTTATTTCCAAAAACTTTTTTGACCGGTTCCTGAAAGTCAACAACCAAGAACTGGGCATCAAAAGCTACAGCTATATGGTGGCACTTCTGGTAAATTATCATTTAGAGCATTCGCTGTAATTTTTTAACTCTTAAATTCTTGTTAAAAGCTGGACTTTAATGTATTTGCTTTGAGGTAGTTTTTTACATTTAGAATTCTTTTCCAAAAACTTAATAACTAATGAAAAAACTTTTACTGCTCATTCCTGTATGTTTTTGCTTTATTACACTTTCAGCCCAGGAATATTTCCCAAAAAACGATGGGGTTAACAACCCCAATTCCAATTTCACTGCATTTACAAATGCCACCATTTTTGTTACCCCCACCCAAAAAATTGAAGGGGGCACACTGATTATCCAAAATGGTAAAGTGGTTCAGGTGGGCAAATCTGTAAATTTACCGGCCAACACAGTAGTGATTAACCTTGACGGGAAGTACATTTATCCGTCTTTTGTTGACCCTTATACCGATTTTGGTATAGAAAAACCACGTGGAAACCCCACACGAGGCCGCTCTCCACAATATGATGCCACACGTTCCGGCTACTACTGGAACGACCACATCAGGACTGAAATCAATGCCTTTGAAAAATTTAAGTTTGACGATAAAAAATCCAAAGAGCTGGTCGAAGCAGGTTTTGGAACTGTGGGCACTCACCACCACGACGGTGTGGCACGCGGTACAGGTATGGTAGTTACACTCAACTCACAAGGGAATAACAGCGAGCGCATTCTTCAGCAAAAAGCGACACAACATTATTCGTTTTCGCGCAGCGCAGAGTTCAATCAGGCGTATCCTTCTTCAGTTATGGGGATGATGGCATTGCTCCGCCAGATGTATCACGATGCCGCCTGGTATGAAAAAGGAAACTCCACAACAAAAGATCTGGCTCTGGAAGCACTCATCGCCAATAGAAATTTGCCTTCCATTTTTGAAGCCAAAGACAAACTCCACAACCTCAGGGCAGACAAAGTGGGTGACAAATTCAATATTCAATACACTATCGTGGGAAGCGGTTTGGAATATGAAAACATAAAAGACATCAAAGCGACCAATGCCACTTACATCATCCCGCTGAATTTCCCCGATGCTTTTGATGTTTCAAATCCCTATCAGGCTGCCTATGTCTCGCTTCAGGATATGCGTCGCTGGAATCAGGCACCGGCAAACCCAAAGGTTTTGGCAGACAACAACATTGCTTTCGCCTTTACCACACACGATTTAAAGTCGCCCAAAGACATTATGGCAAGAATCCAGAAAGCCATTGAATATGGCCTTTCACCGGAAAAAGCACTTGAGGCATTGACCACAGTGCCCGCCCAAATTTTAAGAAACAACCGCATTGGCAACCTCAATAAGGACTCAGAAGCCAACTTTATTATTACTTCAGGGCCGGTTTTTGACAAGGGTTCTACCCTGTTTGAAAACTGGATTCAGGGTTCAAAACACGTGGTGAATGACTTGTCACAAAAGGACATCAGAGGGAAATACAACCTCATTGTCGCCGGAAACACTTATGATATGACGATTTCAGGCGAAATCAGCAAGCCTAAGGTGGAAATCAAGCAAGACACACTTTCGCTGAAAAGCACCATCACTTACTCAAACAACTGGGTAAATCTTTCATTAACCAAAGACGAAGACACTTACCGAATGACTGCCATTGTTAGTGAATTGTCTGATGCCTTTAGCGGAAGACTGTTCCTGCCCAACGGAACCGAATCTACTTTCAGGGCAACCAAAACAGGACCTCTTGACGAAAAAGAAGAGGAGGATAAAGATGAAAAAGAGAAAAAAGCCCCCGAAATGGTGGCAGTGACATATCCCAATATGGCTTACGGCAATACCGAACTTCCCAGAGCAACAGATATGCTTTTCAGAAATGCCACGGTTTGGACCAACGAGTCTGAAGGCATACTGGAAAACACCGACGTACTCATCAGAAACGGGAAGATTGCCCAAATCGGCAAAAACCTTTCGGCCGGTAACGCCCGTGTGGTGGATGCTACCGGAAAGCATTTAACAGCCGGCATCATTGATGAACATTCACACCTGGCGCTTTCGTCAGTCAATGAAGGCGGTCACAACAGCTCAGCCGAAGTAAAAATGGAAGACGTCATTGACCCGGACGATATTGGTGTTTACAGGGCACTTGCAGGTGGGGTTACGGCGGCACAATTGCTGCACGGTTCGGCCAATCCCATTGGCGGGCGTTCAGCGATAGTAAAGTTCAAATGGGGAGAAAGTCCCGAAGGCATGAAGTTCAAAAACGCGCCCGGCTTTATCAAATTTGCCTTGGGCGAAAACGTGAAGCAATCCAATTGGGGTGCTGTGGAGACTGTGCGTTTCCCGCAATCCAGAATGGGCGTGGAACAAGTGTATCACGATTATTTCACCCGCGCCCGGGAATATGAAGCACTTAAGAAAAGTGGGAAGCCATTCCGCTATGATGAAGAAATGGAAACTTTAGTTGAAATCCTCAACGGAAGACGATTTATCAGCTGCCACTCTTATGTGCAAAGCGAAATCAATATGTTAATGAAAGTGGCTGAAGAGTTCAATTTTAAAATCAACACCTTTACCCACATCCTTGAAGGCTACAAAGTGGCGGACAAAATGAAAGAACACGGCGTGAGGGGTGTTTCCACCTTTAGCGACTGGTGGGCATTTAAATTTGAAGTCAACGACGCCATTCCTTACAATGCCGCCATTATGCACAATGTGGGACTGACCGTAAGTTTAAACAGCGACGACGGCGAACTCATCAGAAGACTCAATCAGGAAGCTGCAAAAGCGGTAAAGTATGGCGGTGTTTCAGAAGAAGAAGCCTGGAAAATGGTAACGCTCAATCCGGCTAAAATGCTGCGCATCGACGACCGTGTGGGAAGCATCAAAACCGGCAAAGATGCCGATGTGGTGTTGTGGAGCGACAACCCCTTGTCCATTTACGCTAAAGCGGAAAAAACACTGATTGAAGGCGCGGTTTACTTCGACCTCGAAGACGACCAGAGAAAGCGAAATGCCATTGCTGCAGAACGCAATCAATTAATGAAAATGATGGTTGACGAAAAAAATGGCGGGGGTAGCACCCAGCCTCCAAGAAGAAGGCCTTCAAGAGACTTTCATTGTGATACCGACCACCTGGAGGAAGAATTTTACTTTCACGATTAATTTATTAAACAGAAAATGATGAAAAATATATTCAACATAGTAAGCAGTGCGTTTTTATTGATTTTTAGCTTTACGCTCACGGCACAACAAACCCCGGCTAGCGCACAAAGTGAAGCCATTTCAATCACCGGGGTGACTGCCCACATTGGAAACGGAACTGTATTGCAAAACGCCACCCTTGTTTTTGAAGACGGAAAAATAACAGCCATAGGCACCAATGCCACTCCAAAAGGACGCATCATCAACGCACAAGGCAAGCACGTTTATCCCGGTTTTATAGCCGCCAACAGCACTTTGGGGCTGGTTGAAATTGACGCTGTGAGAGCCAGTGTGGACGAACGTGAAATTGGCAACCTCACGCCCAACGTGCGCAGCTTGATTGCCTACAATGCCGAAAGTAAAGTGGTGGAAACCACGCGACCCAACGGGGTGTTAATGGGGCAAATCGTTCCCAGAGGGGGAAGAATCTCCGGAACCTCATCCATTGTTCAGTTTGATGCCTGGAACTGGGAAGATGCCGCCGTTAAAATAGATGATGGTATTCACCTGGACTGGCCAACAAGCTTCAGAAGAGGCCGCTGGTGGATGGGAGAATCAAGAGCCTTTCAGCCTAATAACGATTATGCAAGTGAAATTCAGTCCTTGAGGGAATACCTCATTCAGGCGAAAACACACAGACCCTCTGCAACTGAAACAAATCTGGCTTTTGAAGCCTTAAAAGGATTGTTTGACGGCAGCAAAAAACTCTATGTAAGAGCTAATTCTGAAAAAGAAATCATTGATGCCATAACCTTTGCCAAAGAACTGGGCATCAAGGAAACAGTTTTGGTGGGCGGCTACCAGGCCTATAAAATCACAGAGTTTTTAAAACAGCATAACATCCCTGTTTTGCTAGACAGAACCCAAAACACACCCAACGCAGACGATGAAGATTATGACCTGCCCTACAAAATGCCTCATTTACTGAATGATGCGGGACTTTTGGTGGGATTGACCCCTGTGGGACGTATGGAACGCATGAGCTCCAGAAATCTGCCGTTTTTTGCCGGTCAGGCTGTGGGTTACGGACTATCCAAAGAAGACGCATTGAAAATCATCACTTCAAACGTGGCTAAAATCCTGGGCATTGATGCCGATTACGGAACGCTGGAAGTTGGAAAAAGTGCCACCCTATTTATTTCAGAAGGTGATGCACTGGACATGAGAACCAACAAACTCATCCACGCTTTTATTGATGGCCGGGAAATTTCTTTGGAAACAGGACAAACCGAACTTTATCAAAGATATTCTGAAAAGTACAATTCAGGGAAGTAATAATTTCAACTTTATAAAAGCTGCGTTTATCAACGGGAAGGTTTCCCCAAGTAAACGCAGTTTTTATTTTATATTTGTGGTATGCAAAAACTCATCAGCAGTCTTCAAAACCCGTTTATAAAACAAGTGCTTTTGCTTCAGGAGAAGTCCCGGGAGCGTAAAAAGACGGGTATGTTTGTAGTGGAAGGCGAGCGTGAAATCACACTGGCCTTTAAAGGCGGTTATGAAATAATCTCCCTGATTTATTGTAATGCAATTTACAACGAAACGGTGTTGATGCACCTCATCAATCAACCTATTGAACGCATTGAAGTACCGATTGAAGTTTACCAAAAAATCGCTTACCGCGAAAGTACTGAAGGCATTATGGCTGTTGTGAAGTCAAAGAATCACGAATTAGAATCGCTAACGTTTAAAAATGAAAATCCGCTAATACTCGTTGCCGAAGCTCCGGAAAAACCGGGCAATATTGGTGCCTTATTGCGCACGGCAGACGCCGCCAAACTCGACGCTGTTCTGATTGCCAATCCCAAAACAGACCTGTACAACCCCAATGTCATTAGAAGCAGTGTGGGTTGTTTGTTTACCAATCAGGTGGCAACGGGTACCACTGAAGAAATCATTGCATTTTTAAAAGAAAAAAACATCAACATTTACTGTGCAGCACTTCAGGCCAGTAAAAACTATACTGAAGTGGATTTCAACTTCGGAAGTGCCATAGTTGTTGGAACCGAATCCACCGGACTTAGTGATGAATGGCTTTCCAAATCAACCCAAAACATCATAATTCCCATGGAAGGCGAAATCGACTCGATGAATGTTTCAGTTGCCGCTGCAATTATGATATTTGAGGCAAAAAGGCAACGAAAAAATGCTTAGCATCTTCATTTATAAGCTGATATTGATTTGATGGAAGTCAAAGCCTCCTATTAGAAAAACCGTACATGCCAACTCTCATCGGCGGGTACTTCCCAATTTTCAAGATATTCAGACTTGGTGTTGATAAGATTGTTAAACACAATTGTACTTTTTGAAACAGACTTAGCCTTTGCCATCGCTTTAAACTCGTTGAGGGGTTTGTAGGCAATATACTCACCGGTGTAGTAAGTCACATTCATTTTGTCCAACAAATCGGTTTCAAATTCTTTTTCAAGCTGCTGTATAAAATGCACCGATGCATCTATGGAACAACCCGATGCAGAGGCATTCTCCTGATTGAGCCCAATAACAATAAACCGATTGTATTTAATTTCAAACCCGGCCTCCAGCGATTGCCCGTGGGCAGTCCATTGGGTCAAAAAGTCTTCTAGCCGCAACCCTAAACTCTCCACCTCTTCATCACTGAACTTTCTGGATGATTGATAAATCCAAATACGGGAATGGTCGGGTAAATTTGAGAATGCTGTCAACATTGTGTTTTGTATTCGGTAATTAATAAAAAAATAAAATTGAAACCAGAAACATTAAACCAGAAACTATAAATCCTGTGCATTGGCGATCATCTCCACTACATCCATCACTTGCACATCACTTTCTTTGTTTTTGGCTTTTACGCCATCGGTAAGCATAGTGTTACAAAACGGACAGCCTGCGGCTATGATTTCAGATTTGGTTTCAATAGCTTCTTCAGAGCGTTCTATATTGATGTCTTTGTCACCTTTTTCGGGTTCTTTGAACATTTGTGCTCCCCCGGCTCCACAACAGAGTCCGCGTGATTTGCAGCGTTTCATTTCGATAAGTTCCACTTCCAGTTTTTCAAGCAATTCGCGTGGGGCTTCATATTCGCCATTGGCCCTGCCCAGATAACAGGGATCGTGAAAGGTAATGCGTTTGCCTTTAAACTTGCCACCCTCAACTTTAAGGCGTCCTTCTTCTATCAGGCTTTTCAGGAATTGGGTGTGGTGCATGACTGTATAACTACCACCCAGTTCAGGATACTCATTCTTAATGGTATTAAAGCAATGCGGACAAGCGGTAACTATTTTCTTCACTTCATAAGCATTCAATACTTCAATGTTTGCCATAGCCTGCATCTGGAACAAGAACTCGTTTCCGGAGCGTTTGGCAGGGTCACCGGTACAACTTTCTTCTGTACCCAGTACTGCAAATTCCACACCGGTCTTGTTGAGTAGTTTTACAAAAGCTTTGGTGATTTTTTTGGCGCGGTCGTCAAAACTCCCGGCACAGCCCACCCAAAACAAGACTTCGGGTTGTTTGCCCTGAGCCAGGTATTCGGCCATTGTGGGTACTTGTATTGCTTCACTCATACTTTATTTATTTTCTGGTTTTTGTCATCATTTTTGCAAAAAAAGCAAAAATGCCGCCAAAAGGATTGGTCTTAATTTATCTTAATACTACTATCAGTAAACCTCGTCACGATTACTTTAAAAACGAATAGTTCTTTACTTAAGAACACAAAAAGATTTGTTTTCACTCAAAAGAGTAATTCAATTTTAATTTTCATTCAAGTAAGCTTGAAAGAAAGCGATTGCATCTTCAATAACTTTTTCAGGGATTAAATTACCCATTTCCATTTCAGAGTCGTAATTTAAATATTTCCATTGACGGTTGGTTTTTGAATCTTTGATGGCAATCATCAAGGTTTTTTGGTCCATCAAAAAAGTATTGTTGTTTATGAAGTTTATTTTCATAATATCTGTTTCCATCATTAAAGCCATCATTTCTTGCATTTCTTCATCAAAAGTTTGATCGGTAAAGGTCATTTTCATTCTTGTGGGGTAAGAAATAAAAGCATATTTAGTGGTTGGACTATTCATTTCAAACACTTGTGAAATTTTATAATCTGATTCAGCAAGTTCTACAATTTCTACCTTGATTTCTTCATTTCCTTCTAAAGCTTCCTTTAGGGCTTCTTTAAATACTTTCCTGTCATAAATCTCAAAAACAGGAGGATAGGTCATATCCAAAAAGTGCTCAAAGTCTAAGGTTTGCATTGCCCGGTTAAAACTTTTAAAATCAGCCTTTATCTGGTTGACATCATTAGTTTGAGCCACTAAAAAATAGGATTGTAATACTAAAATTGTTAAAAGTATTCTTTTCATTATTTAATGTTATTTAAGTAAATACCTCTCTTTGATATTTGGAGCAGATATTTCTGTATTCTAAAACAAATATCATATGATTTCTATAAGCAAAACTTGTTAAGTTTTAAATCTATTGTCTAATGTCTATATTTTAATCCTCAAACACTTCAATCTTAACTGTTTTATTCACCAGGTCTGTAAACTTACCGTTGTAACGGGTTGCCCTTACAATATGGTTGTCTATCCAGTGATAATTGCCTCCGCGGGGTTTTCCCATCAGGAGGCTGTGGTATTTAAAGCCGTGTTTCTTTAACCAGATTTCGGTGTACTCGCGGTGTGCTTCGGTTCTGGAGGTAAAAAAACAGATGAAATGTCCTTCGTCATACCATTTATTTACGGTTTTAAGTGCGTCTGGATAAACTTCTGCAGTGAGCATCCTTTCGGGTTCTTCATTGGGGATGTCCTCTCCTACTGTGCCGTCGATATCAATCAAATAGTTTTTAATTCCTTCGGGCAATACAGGGCTTATTTTTTCTCCGTCTTCTATTTTTTCCTGTAAATGTTTTTCTAGATTATCCATTGCTGTTATTATAAAATCTTTGTGCTTCCTTATTCATTTTTCCAGTTGAGGCGATCCATTTGATTGTAAGGCCAGGGTGCTCCGTTGTTTTCAATATTGGTCATGGCTACATTAAGCTCATTGGGCGCAGCCGATTGTTCCATCACCAGGTATTGTCGCATATCCATAATAATGGAAAGCGGGTCAATGCTCACCGGGCAGGCTTCCACACAGGCGTTGCAGGTGGTACAGGCCCAAAGTTCTTCCCTGAGTATATAATCATCCAACAGCTGTTTACCGTCAGGCACAAACTCGCCGTTTTTATCTATGTTTTTCCCTACTTCTTCGAGCCTGTCACGGGTATCCATCATTATTTTTCTGGGGGAGAGTTTCTTGCCGGTTTTGTTTGCCGGGCATTCATCTGTACATCTTCCGCACTCGGTACAAGTGTATGCATTGAGTAACTGCACCCAGTTTAAATCCATCACGTCACTGGCTCCAAACTTTTCGGGCATCGCGGCTGTGTCTCCTTCAGCAGGTGCTGCAAAGGGGTCGGCGTTGGGGTCCATCATAAGTTTGACTTCGTTGGTAACTGTGGGGTTGTTTGGAAACTGTCCTTTTGGGTTAAGCCTTCCGTAATAAGTATTTGGAAATGCCAGAAGGATATGCAAATGCTTGGAATAGTAAAGGTAATTTAAGAAAAATAAGATTCCGAGTATATGCAACCACCAGGCAGCTCTTTCAACAACAATTACTGAACTGATTTCCATTCCGCTAAACAAGGGAGCGATGTACTGGCTTACCGGAAATGTTCCGGCTATTATATATCCTTCAACACGGGCCTGTTGGAGTGTGTAATCTGCTGCGTTCATGGTGATGAACAATACCATTAGAACACCTTCTATATAAAGAATATAGTTGGCGTCATTCCATGGCCATCCTTTGAGGTCAGAATGAAAAAGGCGTCTAACCTTATGGACATTGCGTCGCAACCAGAAAACAAAAACACTAATTATCACAAGGGCAGCAAGTATTTCAAAAGAGGCAATCAAAACGTCATAAAACCCACCAAGTACAGCAAATGCGCGGTGGGTGCCAATAAGCCCGTCAAAGATGATTTCGAGCATCTCAATGTTGATAATGATAAAGCCGATATATACAATGAGGTGTAAAAATCCGGAAAAGGGTCGCTTCACCATTTTAGATTGCCCAAAGGCTATCATTATCAGGTTTTTAAAGCGTTGTTTGGAATTGTCAGAGACATCAACATCCTTACCTAAAAGGATATTTCGCCTAAGACGAGATACATTTTGAGCAAAAAAGCCTACTGCAACAAAAAGGGCAATTAGAAAAAGAATGTTTGGAAGGTAATTCATTTGGTTGTTCAGTTTTTTATACCTCTAATCAGTTCTGTTTTGAGGCCTTTCATATGGAATATTACGTTTACCAAATACAGAAATATTGATGTATCTATTGGGATTTAACTTGACATCCTGAAGCAGTTCTTCCATCTGTCTTGTGGCATGTTCCAAGTTATCATAAAGAGTATTATCATTAAGCAGTTTGCCCAAAGTCCCTTCGCCACTATTCAAGTTTTCAGAGAGTGCTTTAAAATTGGCTATTGTCATTTCCAGTTCAGTGACCATTTTATTAAAATTCAACTGAGCTAAAGAATCAGAAAGAGTTGCAAAGTTTTCAGCAGTGGTATCGAGATTGGAGAAAGTTCTGTTGAGTTTTGTTTCGTTAACAGTTAAAAGGCTTTGGAGTTTTGTAGAAGAGACGGCAAATGAGGCAGTAATGTCATTTAAATTGGTAATAACTCCTCTCAGGTCCTCGCGTGCATTTTCATTGAGTATATCGTTTATAGAAAACATAAGGCTATCCACGCCCACTATTGCGCTTTCAATTTTCTTTTGCAGAGGTGATAGCCGGTCGTTCACCAGTTCCATAATACCTTCTTCTATCTGGCTTTGGAGCGTATCTCCTGATCTGGCAGTTTGGGGGGATTCAAAATCCGGGATAATGGCAATAGATTTGCCACCAATGATACCGCCACCATAGATGCGGGCAACACTTTCTTTGGAAAATTCAAAATCATTTTCGACACTAAAAGATACAACCATCAGACCGGTCTTTTGATCGATTTCTATAGACTTTACTTTTCCAACCCGTAAACCGTTGACATTAACCGGGGAAGACACATCCAGGCCTTCCACATTGTCATAAATTGCATAAAAAGTGCGGTCAGTTTGAAAAAGAGAGGAGCCTTTAAGGTAGTTGTAACCCAATATAAACGTGGAAATTGCAAAGACTGCAAGTAACCCGGTTTTTAGTTCTTTAGATAATTTCACGTAAGTCAGTTTAGTTAAGTAACAAATTTAGGAATAATAATAAAACACTTAGGTTAAAACTCTTCTAATTTATTACATCAGTTAAATTAACCCGCTTACCGTTTTTGAAGGCCACAATAAACGCTGAAGGGTACCCAGTATCACGAGCTGTTTTTTGCAATTGTTGTATCTGTGCATAGTCCGAAGTGCTTCCGAAGAAATAGCGATAAAGTTCGCCTTCCTGCTCCCTGCTGATCATTGTTAAACCTTTGAAGTTGGAAGGTTTAGTGTCCAACCTTCGCGAGCTTGCAGCAATTTGCACTTTAAACACCACTCCTTCATAGACTTGACTTTGAGTAACGGCAGGGACATTTTCGGTTACAGACGGTTGTGTGGTTTGTACTGTGGTATATGATGATTTAATAGAATTGTAGTAATCGATTATGGCATCGGCTATGGCTTGTCCCATTTCCTGTTGCCCTTTTCGGGAATTGAGATAAGCAGCCTCTTCCCTATTGGAAACAAAGCCTGTTTCAATCAGGATACTTGGCATATAGGTATTGTGCAACACCCAAAAACCGGCCTGCTTTACACTGCGGTCCCTGCGTTTCAGGCGTTGTGTAAAATTATTCTGGACAAGGGCGGCCACTTCAATACTTTGGTCGAGGTACTCCTCTTGCATCAAAGTAAGCCCGATAAGTGATTCCGGCGAACTGGGGTCAAAACCGCCATAGATTTCCTCATAATTCTCTTCGAGATAGATTACCTGATTTTCTTTTTTAGCCACTTCAAAGTTTTCCTGTGATTTATGAAGACCCAGTACAAATGTTTCTGCACCATAAGCGGCGGTGTTTCTGGCAGCATTTGCATGAATAGAGACAAACAAATCTGCATTTGCTTTGTTTGCAATATCGGCGCGTTCTCTAAGACCCAGAAAAACATCTGTTTTGCGGGTATAAATCACCTGAATGTCTTTATGGCGTTCCAAAATTCCTCCTGCTAAAAGAGTGATGTTCAACGCAATGTCTTTTTCCTTGACTCCATGATAAGTAGCACCACCGTCACTGCCACCATGCCCGGCATCCAAAACCACTTTAAATTTTCCGCTTTGTGCAGAAATTAGTGAACTATTGAAAGTAAAAAGCAGTATAAGTAAAAGGACGAAAAAAGGGCAGATTTTCGATTTCATATGCAATTTAACGCTACAAGTTTGGTTATTATTTTAAATTTTGTGGGCTCATAAAAAGATACCCGAAAAATATGTTTAATTTTGACACTTCAACAATTAAGCCATAGCTTTACAAAAATAGGATTATTACCATTGCAAACAAATAAACTTCATCTAGTTTTATTGCTTCTTTTTTTGTTCCTGAGTTACTGTAATTCTCAAGCGCAGGAAATTGGTATTAACCCCTCAACCCCCATTCCTGCTACTAACGACACCATAGTTTCCCCACAATCGTCACCTAACGGGGAAATCAGTGAAATTGTGAGTGACACAATAGTTCTTGATACCGTAAGGCCACAGCCGCAAATACTTTCAGATGTGGTGGATTATTTTGGGGAAGATTATGTTTTTATGAACCGCAAGGAGAATAAAATTTACATGTACAACAATGCTTATGTGATTTATGAAGATATGCGTATTGATGCCGGTATAATCATCATGGATTACAACAAAAAGGAGGTCTATGCCAAAGGTATAGTTGATTCACTTGGGGTATACACCCAACTACCTGTTTTTGTTCAGGGGCCTAACAAGGTAGAGCCTGATTCCATCAGGTTTAATTATGACACCAACAAAGCATTGATTTATAATTCCAGGACTGAACAAGGCGAATTTAAAGTCAAAGCCGAAATATCAAAACGCGAAAACGACTCGGTTGTTTATTTAGGAAACGTCAAATTCACTACAGCCAAAGACATCGACAACCCGGAGTATTATTTCTATGCACGAAAAGTAAAATTTGTACCAAGGAAAAAAATTGTTACAGGACTCACCAATATGTACATCGCCGATGTGCCCACACCTCTGGGATTGCCATTTGGATTTTTCCCGCTGGAAGAAAACCGTGCTTCGGGCTTCGTCATTCCCACCATTGGCGAGAACAGTAACCGGGGCTTCTTTTTCCAAAACGGAGGCTATTACTTTGCCATCAACAATTATGTGGATTTACTCACTCTGGGTGATTATTACACCAACGGGAGTTACGGCACACGGATTGAATCCAACTATGCCTTGAGATACCGCTTTCGCGGAAATCTGAATTTCAGGTATGAAAAATTGCTTAACAGTGAACGTGGCTTCCCTGATTTCTCAGAAGCCTCAGTATATAATATCAGATGGTCACATACACAGGATGCCAAAGCAAATCCAACTTCCAGATTTTCAGCTTCAGTCAACCTTGGAAGTAGTAGATATTACCAAGAATCTATTAATCAGTTAAATACAGCTAATTTCTTAAACAATACCTTAAGCTCTTCGGTCTCATACTCAAAAGCCTTTCAAGGGGAACCGCAAGTCAATGTCAGCATTTCGGGAACACATTCTCAAAACACCAATACACAGCAAATCAACCTTTCACTTCCAAATGTTACGGCCAGTATGTCGAGAGTATTTCCTTTTGCACCATCAACAGGAACCAAGCAAGGCGCTATTCAAAACATCAACTTCCAATATGATGTGACAGCAGAAAACAGGATGCAAACTACCGACTCCCTTTTCTTTAAAAGTGAAATGTTCAGGGACGCGCAACTTGGAGCAAGACATAATATTCCCATCAGTACCAACTTTAAATTACTCAATTATTTAAGTGCGAGTATGGGAACAAATTATCAGGAAACCTGGGTAATGAAAACCACCCGAAGAACCTTCAATCCTGAATTGAATCAGGTGGTAATAGATACCTTAGCCGGATTTGACAGCTACCGCACATACAATTTCAACACCAGTCTGGGTACAACCCTTTACGGAATGTTTAATTTTGGGGCAGATAAAAAAATACAAACTATTCGCCATGTGATGCGCCCCAGTGTGAGCTACGGCATCAACCCTGGTTTTGATCAATACTACAATGAATTGCGTTACACCCCCACAATTGCAGGAGGGCTTACAGAGGAAGAAATATTAATTTACTCCAGATTTGACAACACCATGTATGGTGCTCCTAACCGCATTTACTCAAGCAATTTAGGAATCGCATTAAGCAACACCCTTGAAGCAAAAGTGAGGGATCGTGACACCACAGCAACAGAAGCAAGAAAAATATCTCTATTGAACAACTTAAACTTTTCTACATCCTACAGTTTTTCAGCTGATAGTTTAAAATGGCAACCGCTCACTGTCTCCGGCAGCATTCCCATAGTTCCCCGGCTGGATATAAACTTTAACGGAATATTAGACCCCTATGCCTTGGACAATAACAACAACAGAGTTGATATGTTCAATATTGAAAATGGTGGGAGTATATTTAGGCTAACATCTGCAAATATGAGTATGAACTACTCCTTCTCCAGCAGGGATTTTCAAAGAAGTACCCAAGACCCCGAAACAAGTGAAACTTTCAGGAGTGGCGGCAGACCGGATGATTTATTTGGTGATGCCAATGACATTTCAAACCCTACTTACATTAATGGCTCAACTGCAACAGAGGACCGTGACATCAACATTGGCAGATACAACTATGCCATTCCTTGGGATTTAAGGCTGGCTTATACAATTACTTATTCAAATAACCGCAGGGAAAATGAAATATCCTCACACTCACTGATGTTTAGTGGAAACGTGGATTTATCGCCACGCTGGTCGGTTGGAGCTTCTTCAGGTTATGATTTTAAGCAACAGGGATTCACTTTTACTCAATTCCGTTTTCAAAGAGACCTTGAAAGTTGGCAAATGAGCTTTAACTGGGTGCCCTTTAGTGCCAGAAGTTCCTGGTATTTCTTTGTAGGTATCAAATCATCGGTACTCAGTGATATTAAATATGACAAACGCAGGGAGCCGGACAGACGGTTGTAGTTTCTGGTTTCACGTTTCTTGTTTGCTGAACGTTATTGTATATAGTTACCAACAAAGTTGTTGCAGAATCAATTTTATTAATAACAGTTAAAAAAGATGAAAAAAATCATTCACACTTCAAAGGCCCCGGCCCCTATTGGCCCTTACAACCAGGCGGTTCTTGTAGGTAACACCTTGTACACTTCCGGTCAGATTGCCATCAATCCGGACTCCGGTGAACTGGAAACAGGGGACATACAGGAAGAAACACAGCTGGTTATGGAAAACCTTAAAGCCATATTGGAAGCTGCAGAAATGACATTTGAAAACGTGATAAAGTCTTCAATTTTCATCAGTGACATGCATAACTTTGCAAAAATCAACGAAGTTTATGCAAAATACTTCGATGAAGCAACAGCTCCAGCAAGGGAAACGGTTGAAGTGGCCAATCTGCCCAAATTCGTAAATGTTGAAATATCTGTGATTGCAATGAAATAATAACCATTAAACTCCTTCCCTATGGTTTTGTCTACACTGGATTATGTAATACTCATTGGTTTTTTTGTTGTTTCGCTTCTTATTGGTCTTGCAGTAGCCCGTCAAAGCGGCAAGAACACCGAATCGTTTTTTCTTTCGGGGAGGAATATGCCCTGGTGGCTGCTGGGCATTTCGATGGTTGCCACTACTTTTGCTGCCGACACTCCAAATTTTGTAGCCGGTGTTATCCGTGAAAACGGCGTCTATGGCAACTGGATCTGGTGGAGTTTTTTACTCACGGGAATGGTGACTGTGTTTTTCTATTCCAAACTTTGGAGACGAAGTGGTATCACAACTGACCTAGAGTTTTATGAGTTGCGCTACAGCGGAAAAAGCGCTGCATTTTTAAGGGGGTTTCGGGCGATTTATTTAGGGGTGTTTTTCAACATCGTGATTATGGCCAATGTATGTCTGGCTGCCATAAAAATCGGCCATGTGATGTTTGGTTTTAATGAATTTCAAAGTTTGTTTATTGCTTGTTCGGTAACAGTTGTATATTCCATGCTCGGCGGATTGCGGGGAGTACTCCTCACCGATTTTGTGCAATTTATCATTGCGATGGTGGGAAGCATCTGGGCAGCCGTTTATATTGTCAATCACGAAAAAGTGGGCGGTTTAAGCACAATGCTTGCCGCACCCGAACTTGAAGGCAAACTCAGTTTCCTTCCTGATTTCACCAACTGGGAAGTGGTTGTGCCATTACTCATTATCCCATTGGCTGTGCAATGGTGGAGTGTCTGGTATCCCGGTGCTGAGCCCGGCGGTGGCGGTTATATTGCACAAAGGATGCTGGCTGCCAAAAATGAAAAACACGCTACCTGGGCCACACTGTTTTTTAACTTTGCCCACTATGCACTCCGCCCCTGGCCCTGGATTATCATTGGGATGGCTTCACTGATTGTTTATCCTGATTTGTTGAGTTTGCAACAGGCCTTTCCGGATATGAACCCGGACTTTGTGAGAAACGACCTCTCCTATCCCGCTATGCTTCGATTACTACCGGCTGGCTTATTAGGTTTAGTGATTACCTCTCTGGTAGCTGCTTTTATGAGCACCATTTCCACCCACCTCAACTGGGGTTCCTCTTATGTTGTGAATGATTTTTATGCACGTTTTGTAAATAAAGACGCTTCCGAAAAAAGTAAAGTATTGGTGGGAAGAATTTCCACTTTTGTAATGATTCTTTTCGCAGCTTTGCTGTCTTTAAAACTTGAAGAAGCCCTCGAAGCATTTAACCTGTTGTTACAAATTGGCGCTGGCACCGGATTGCTCTTTATTATGCGTTGGTTCTGGAGACGCATCAATCCTTACAGTGAGATTACTGCGATGCTAGTTTCGTTTTTAATCGCAGTGTTTTTCTTTATCAACAATCGGCTGGAAACTCCTTTTGTAGTGATGGAAACCCACTGGCAACTGGTGACCGGTGTTGTCATCACAACCATAAGCTGGGTAATGGTTACCCTTGCTTCCCAACCTTCAAAAATCGAAACCATTAAAGCTTTTGAGAGTCTGGTGTTTAAAGGTGAAAGCAAGTTTAATAATTTCAGGTTTAAATTTCTGGCATTAATAATGGCCGTTGTGGGTGTATATTGCTTTTTGTTTGCAACCGGGTTTTTTATCTATGGAAATACAGGTGTTGGCTTGCTATTGTCAAGTATAACGATTTTGAGCGTTGTGGTTCTCATTCGGATTAGGGACAAATTTTAATCGTCATCTTCTTCATTATTATCATCTTCTTCGGTGGATAGCACTTCAAGTACACGGCGTTCACCACGATCAACGGGACGTTCGTCTGTGCCTTCGGGTACAGTTTCACGTTTTCTGAATATACGTTGCCTGATTTCCCTGAAGGAATCAAATTCAAGTGAATAGGACAATCCTGTTCCTTGTTCAAAGTTCAGATTTTCACTAATAAACTGCACTTGGGTTTCCCTGTTAAAGATGTTCCATTTAAAGTTTCCTTCTTCATTGAGCAATACCTGAATCTGGAAATCGCCGGCTACTTTATTGTCTTGTAAACCACCAACGGGAACACCCACCCTACCATCAATGAGAACGCGGTCACTTACCTGTGAAGTAAAAGTAAGACCCACACGGTCTGCAGTTTCAATATCACGGGTTCGCATTCCGGGCGAATAAGCAAGTCCCACATTAAATTTACCGTCTTCATCTGCAAAAATCTCGTTGACCAGTCCTGAAAAACGCTCTACAAAAGTGGCAGATGCCTGATCTACCGTGAACCTGTCACTGGAGAAAGAACCGGTGGTTATTAAATAAAGTACCTGAAGTTCCCTTTGTTGTCTATCGTCAAGTTTATAGTCCAATTCTGATCTAACAATTGAACTGGCTGTTGGAAAATCGATTAAATATTCCATTTCAGGTGAAAGTAATTCACCACGCAATTCAATGGTTACATCCACCGGAATTCTTCGGTTAATTGTTGGATTGTCAAGCAATACTGAAGGATTGGCTGATGTTTCATACACCGCCCTGATGTCAATATTTGCCTGCTCGGGTATGCCATTCCAACTGATGTTTCCACCACGTTCAACTACAAATTGCTTTTGTACCAATCCTTGATATCTAAAATCATAAACCGCAGTATAAACCATATAATCCCCCCACATATTGAAACGTCCCAAGGTATTGATCTCGATAAACAAGATTCCTTCTCCACGACCTTTTAGTGTTGAATTGTTTTTTACATCAACAACCACCTCCACTTCGGCATCCCGCGTGATTTCAAGGTCAAATTCCAATGTTAAGCCTTTTAATTCTTCCCTGATGATGGGTTGACCAGATATGCGTGCTTCTTTTTCTGCAGGTGAAAGGAAATAGATAAAACTATCGTCGCCTATGGATTCTGTATCACTTATCGGGATTTTAAAAGTAGTACCACTTGCCGTTCGTGCATCAACTTTAATCACCAGCTCGTCAACCGGACCATACAAAGAGGCGCTTCCATTAATAAATGCTGTGCCATAATAGAGTGCTTCCTCCTCAGCTTCGGTATCAAGAACAAGAAATCGATCTGTTGTTATGTCTAAATTCATCAACCAGTTTGTGAAATTATTATGGTCAAAATAGCCGGTCAGGTTGGCATGGGTATTAAACTTGGTATCGGTGATTTCAGTTAGGGGAATATTAAAACGGTTTTTGGTCAATAAAATCCGGGTTGCGTCCCTAAAGTCAAAATCAATATTCAGATAAGGAACCTTCATCCCTGCTTGATTTAATTCAAGTCGCCCGGTAATATCTGGCGATTTATAATCACCCACTACGCGTGTATTTCCGGAAACCAAACCACGTATATCTGTTATAATATCCCCGCCAAACGGACTAATAGATGCCAGGTTAAATTCATTAAGCCCTACTTCAAGGTCAATGGTAGAGTTGATATCGTCAACTTCAATTTTTCCAATTGCAGTAAGGGATTTTATATCCTGATTGGTGAGTGTGGTATTGATATCATACCGCCTCAAATCCTCACTTCCGGTAATACTAAGCACAAGGTCGCCCAACTCAATATCGTTAACTGTCAGTCCGTCAATGGTAACATTTGAACTAGGATAAAACAACTCATCGCGTTGTAAAAAAGTAAAATTGCCGTTTACAATTCCATAAAGATCAAGGCTATCAATTTCGGGTGTGATCTTTCCAATATCCACATCCCTAAAGTGCAGACGAATGTCTTTGTAGCTGCTATCACTTAATTTTCCTGCCATCTGAATAAGTTCCTGTTGATGACTGAGTATCAGTGAATCGATGATGATGTCCCTAAAATTGTTGTCAAACACAATTTTATTCAGTGTATCGTTTTGTTCATTGACATACCATGTATTATCCTTAAAAACAATTTCTGAACGCTTCAGGCCAATTACAGATTTTCCCTGCTTATTAATGGTGTGGTAAAGGGACAAGTCGTAAATATCATTTTTAGAAGGCCCCCCTTTCATTTCTGAACGCACAAACAATGTGTCAGATAAAGTTACGTTGATTAAACTCATATCTGAAAATTGATAAATGCCAATATCAACAGAATCGATTTCCAGATAAGTATTGAAAAGAGGGTTATTGTTATCCACTTGAAGTGCAATGCGTCTAATATAATTGCCATAGGCCGTAACCTCAGGTGAACGGAAGTTTAATTTGAATTCAGATTCATCTGATGCAACGGAGCCCCTGATGAATGTATTGTCACCTATTTTTATTTCGGGAATAATGACCTCTACAATTTTGTTAAACACTTCAAAATTAAAACTCACATACTGATTTTCTGTGGCTCTTACAGGAACATAATTAGTGTAAATACTCGCTAGGGAGTTTTGAAACAACAAAGGCAAATCTGCTAGATTAAAGTTTCCTGAAAGTCTGCCATTAACTACATCAGGTGAAATAATCTGGATGGTTCGCTCCTCTTCATCAAAGGTTGATAAAATAAGTATATCATCAAAGTAGTAGTCGTCAATCGGGTTTTGATAGGTGCTTTCTGCAATGCGAATCACTCCTCTCACATCGTCCACATTGGTACCACGCATATCCATACCCACACGACCTGTAAATATTGAAATCGTATCCCGTGTAAAAATATTGGTGGCATACAGGTCAGCATAATCGATAATTGCATCAAAATCATAGTTGTTCTGTTCTTCAGTAACATCTATAAGCCCTTCAAAACTCAGTTTAAGGTTGGGGTCATCAATAGTAAGTTTTCCATTAAAAATGGGGTTTTGTAGTGTTCCACTTACGTTTACATTGGTATAGGTATATTCATTGAACGTAAATCTGGATATTCTTCCGGAAAGCTCTGTATTTAAAGTTTCCTGCGAAAAACCTCTTCCGTCAAAACGAAGCCTTGCGGTTGTCCGTCCAACGGTCCGGGTATTCAACAACCTGCCCAAATTAAAATTGGTAATATCAATGGTGCCTTTGTAAGTAGCATAATCCACATTGTTGATGTTGCCCATTTTTAAATTTGTTCTCACATTTCCTAAAGCAGACTGTAATGTGGATTCTGTTTTTAGTTCAGTGCCTGTAATCGTCGTAGTACCGTCAAATGTAAAATCCCTTAAATTTTCAAGTTCTTTGGGCAAAACGGTTCCCAAAACATTCGGCAGAAAACGTCTCAGGTCATAATAGTTGGATTTGATTTTGTGATTTGTTGCAGTGATGCTGTAATCATCGCCTCCTTTTAATAAATCTTTGACAGTAAAATTTCCGGATATGTTTGTGTTTTGATTATTAAACTCGAAATCGTCTAAAGTAAAATCATTCAAAGGCCCTTTTAATTGACCTCTAAAAGTGATGGACTGGTCTTTTCCGAACTCGTTATAAAAATAATTGAGTTCGTTCGTTGAAATATCTGCTTTCCGGAAATCTGCATCAAAAATGACAGTGTTTTCAAAATCTGAAAAACCGGATTCATCAAAATGGAGTGTAACATCCCCATTGATGGAGCTTTCTGTGGTTTTTAAGTCCAAATTCTTCAAATCAATCTTAGTAACCGTATATTCAAAATCGGCCTTTAGGTTTTCAACAACCAATTCATTGTTATAAATAAAACTCATATTTTGAATATCAGCCCATACATCTGAATCCAAAAGCCTAAAATTGTCAGCTTTAAGGGAGACATTAGTAAAAGTGACCACTTCCGGGTTTTCAAGGTTTTCATCGGTTATTTTGATGATGGTGTTGGTAAGGGTAAGCGAGCTGGATTCAAGTATAAATGGTGGCGGGTCTTCAAGTGGCACTTCCGGGGCAAATTTTCTGGTAAAAACAGTCAGGTTGTCCTGTTCTTCACCCTCATAAGTTTTTATATAAAGTTTGGCGTCTTCAAGGAGTAAGTCACCAAAATTGAGGTTGGTCTTTAAAAGGTTTCTGAAACTTAAAACTGTAGTGTTTATATCCATTGCATAAATCAAAGTGTCTTTGTGATGGTCTGCAATATAAACGTTTTTTAATGTGACTTCTCCCTTTCGGTTGATGCCCAATCGTTCAATATTAATGTCGGTATTATAGCGTTCATTTAGGCTTTTTGTGACTTTTTGCGCTACATAAGTTTGCACTGAAGGGAAAGTGAGCGAAATTAAAACGGCTATCAAAAGCAAGAAGATTGCAAGCAAAAATCGCAGCAGTATTTTTTTGAATTTTTTGATAAGTCTTATTGTTTTAACTTTGCACGGAAATTGCCCATAAAAGTAACAATTTTTATGCCCAAATAAAATGTCAGCATCAATATATATACTCGCTATCGAATCTTCTTGTGACGACACTGCCGCTGCAGTGATTCACAACGGCAAAATACTGTCTAATGTTGTAGCTTCACAGAAAATTCACGAGGAGTATGGCGGTGTGGTTCCTGAGCTTGCCTCAAGGGCACACCAGCAAAATATTGTTCCCGTTGTTGATCAGGCTATTAAGAAAGCCGGAATTGATAAAAAAGACCTGAACGCCATTGCCTTCACACGCGGACCGGGCTTGATGGGTTCACTGCTTGTGGGCTCCTCATTTGCCAAATCGCTGGCAATGGGATTAGACATTCCGCTGATTGAGGTCAACCATATGCAGGCACATATTTTGGCTCATTTTATTGACGAACCCACGCAAACCAAACCGGGTTTTCCATTTATAGCAGTAACTATTAGCGGCGGTCATACTCAAATTGTCAAGGTGAATGATTACTTTGATATGGAAATCATCGGCCAAACCATCGATGATGCCGTGGGCGAAGCCTTTGACAAATCGGCTAAAATTCTTGGTCTGCCCTATCCCGGCGGACCACTGGTTGACAAATATGCCCAACAAGGAAACCCAAAAGCATTTCCCTTTACAAAACCAAAAGTACCCGGACTGGATTTCAGCTTCAGCGGACTCAAAACAGCGATTCTCTATTTTGTTCAAAAGCAACAAATAGAAAACCCGAATTTTATTGAAGAAAACATGGCAGATATTTGTGCTTCCATTCAGCATACTATCGTGGAATATTTGATGGACAATATCAAAAAAGCAGTCAAACAAACCGGGATCAAAGAGGTCGCCATTGGTGGAGGGGTTTCCGCTAACAGCGGTATCAGAAAGGCACTGAAAGATGCTGAAAACCAATACGGATGGAAAACCCATATCCCCAAATTTGAATATTGTACAGACAATGCCGCAATGATTGCCATAGTGGGCGAACTCAAATACAAAAACAAGGATTTTTCTGAACTTAACATTGGCTCAAAAGCCAGAATGGAATTTTAAACAGTTTTTTTTGTTTATGGTTCATAGTTTATTGTTGTTTTTTAAACTTTGAACCTTGATCCTTGAACTTTAAACACAAAAGTATGCAGTTATTCTACCATCCTGAAGCGACAAACGTCAATCAAAAAATAGCTTTTGATAAAGATGAAAGTCGGCATATTGTTAAGGTGCTTCGCAAACAAGCCGGTGACAAACTGCAGCTCACCAACGGAAAAGGTGACTTCTTCTCTTCCGAGATTATTGATGCCCACCACAACAAATGTCTTATAAGCTTACTTGAAAAAGAAACCCCGCAGCCGCTCCCCTATCATATACACCTGGCTGTAGCGCCCACCAAGCTCAACGACCGCTATGAATGGTTTTTGGAAAAAGCCGTTGAAATTGGTGTCCACGAAATCACACCCATCCTGTGCGAGCATAGCGAGCGCACCAAAATCAAAGAGGAGCGTTATGAAAAAATCATTCTGAGTGCTATGAAACAATCGCTCAAGGCGGAACTTCCCAAACTCAACCGGGCTATTTCATTCACTGATTTTATAAAGGAAAATTCTTTCCCAAAAACAAACAGGTTTATCGCTCATTGCGCTCCCGGCGAAAAAAATTCGCTGAAGGAAGTTCTAAAACCCAAAGAACAAGTACTTATCCTCATTGGTCCCGAAGGCGATTTTTCCGAAAAGGAAATCACAGTGGCACTGCAAAACGGTTTTTCCCCGATAAGTCTCGGAACTAGCAGGTTGCGCACTGAAACTGCTGCTGTTGTTGCCTGTCACAGTGTGGCTTTTGTAAATGAATAACAAAGCATTTTAGGGGTTAAATGAGAAGCTTTATATTTGTTTGCAATTAAATTTCAAACCCATGATTTATATTTCAGCACCAAAACAATTTCTTACCACTTTTTTACTTTCAATAGCTTGTTTGTTCCTTTCGGTTTCAGTTCCGGCGCAAAACGGGATTCCTGAAGATTTTGACAATTGGGTGAATACCGGAATGGCTGAATGGAAAATTCCGGGGATGGCCATTGGTGTGGTTAAGGACGGCGAAGTAATTTTTTCCAAAGGTTTTGGCGAAAAAAGTCTAGGCAGTAATAAAGCTGTGAATGAACACACCGTTTTTGGGATTGCTTCGGTTTCCAAAAATATGACTGCTGCCGCTCTTGCTATTTTGGTGGATGAAGGAAAGCTAAACTGGGACGATAAAGTGACAGACCACATCCCTTGGTTTGAGTTGAGCGACCCCTGGGTGACGTCGCAGGTTACGGTGAGGGATTTACTGATTCACCGTGTGGGCGTTGGGAGAATGCTGGGAAACCGGCTTCAGTTTATGACTGAAAGCAGCAGGGATGACGTGATTCGCCAAATGCGCTATATGGATTTTGAAGCGCCCTTCAGGTATAAAAGTGTTTACAGCAATGTGATGTACTCGGTTGCAGGCCAGTTGATTGAATATATTGAAGGTGTGAGCTGGGATGAGTTTTTAATAAATCGTTTGTTTAAACCCCTTGGAATGAACAACACCACGACCAGCATTACCCAACTGGATGCAAACACAAACAAAGCCACACCACATCAGGAAATTGAAGGAAAAACCACTCCAATTCAATGGCGAAACTGGGACAATGCCGGTCCGGCAGGAGGTGTAAATTCGACGGTAGTTGATTTGAACAAATGGATGATAATGCAACTTTCCCAACCCGGTGTATATAACAACAAGCGTCTAATCAGTGAAAACCAGATGCGTGAAATGCACCGGCCACAAATAGCCTATCAACCGGCTGATCCTTATGCCGCTCAATCTTCATACGGACTGGGTTGGCAGATTACAGATTACAAAGGAGAGCGCATCATTTCTCACGGCGGTGCAACAGACGGCTTTAACACCTTTGCCTTTTTGGTTCCCAATCAAAACCTGGGAATCGTGGTGGTGACCAATACCTTTAATTATTTTGGTAACGCGGTGTTCTATAAACTTCTCGATTCGTTTTTGGGTACAGAAGAAAGAAACTGGCAGGAGCATTATTTTTCAATGTATCAAAATGCTTATAACCGCGTGAGCCAGATTAGGGAAAGCATTCACAATTCAAGAGAGAAAAACACCCAACCTAAACACGTTTTGGATAAATACACCGGCACTTATACCGATTTGGCCTACGGAAAAGTTGAAGTTTTCAAAGAAAACAACCAATTAAAAGTAAAATTCTGGGACACTGATGATTTAACCGCTACACTTGAACACTGGCATCACGACAGGTTCAGGGCTGTATGGAACAATCCGGCGCAACGGGAGGAATTCAGCTGGTTTACTATGGATGTAAACGGTAATGTGGAAAATTTTCATTTTGAGTTCTGCCTTCGGCCGATGCTTTTGCAGGTTGGGGCTTACCCATCAAATTATACGAGGGTGGTGGAGTTTAGAAGGGAGTAAGCAAATAAGTTTGAATGCAGCATAAATGCTATAATGGGTGGGGTTGATGGGGCGAAAGGGAGACAAGGTCTCCTTCGGTTCCCTCGGAGTGACAGGGTGAAATTTCAAAGCGCAGTTTTCGAAAAAACTTCAAACCTGAAACCTGAAACGTTGAACCTTAAACCTCCCTTCTCCACCTTTGGCGGATTCGGAAGGCAAGCCCTAAACCCTCCCCGCAATACGGTCTTTGGCTAGTTGGAGCAGGATGTGAAACTGGTCTTCAATATTGGTAAATGTATTGTCGATTTCGATGGCATCATCAGCTTTTACTAGTGGCGAATCGTCACGAGTGGTGTCGATGTGGTCACGTTGGGTGACATTTTCATAAATGCTTTCAAAGGAAACCTCCTTGCCTTGGTCTGTAAATTCCAAAAACCGGCGCATGGCACGTTCTTTAGCGTCTGCGGTCATGAATATTTTAAGTTCGGCATACGGGAATACAACAGTCCCAATATCCCTCCCGTCCATCACCACACCTTTGCTTTTGCCCATTTCCTGCTGGATTTCTACCAGTTTTCTGCGTACTTCGGGAACTTGTGCAATTTGACTTACAAATCCGGAAACCTCCATGGAACGGATTTGCTTTTCAACATTCTTTCCGTTAAGGTGAATTTCTGCTTCTTTGGTTTCGGGGTTGAGTTCAAATTTTAAATGGATTTTTCCAAGTTGTGAAACCAGTTTTTCTGTATGAAAAAATTCTGAACCAATCAGCCCGTTTTGAATGGCGTAAAGCGTCACTGCGCGGTACATCGCCCCACTGTCCACATAGACATAGCCCAGATATGCTGCAAGCTGACGGGCTACAGTGCTTTTTCCCGTTGATGAAAACCCGTCGATGGCTATAGTAATCTTTCTCATTGGTTTAAATCCAGATTAATTCCAAAAAAGCTGGCTGAAGCTGCTGTGCTATATCTTGCATAGGAATAACTTACACGCAATTTTCTCAGTTTAATGGAAAATCCGGCACTCAAACCTGCAAAGGCGCGTTGATCAATGATGCGCAATTCCTCTGCTCTTCTTACATTATAGCCCAAGCGAAGGTTGAATCCACTTTCTGGAAACAACTCGACTCCTATAATCATCCGCCTAAAGATGTTATCAATAAATGTAATATTTTCAGCCTGCACATTGCCTTCTAAATCGGTTTCCTCACGAGCCGGATTGGAAAATGCAATGTTCCAAGTCTGCATATTCTCAAATGTGAGATGCCAACGTAAGGGGACATTCATCAGGCTTTGTGAAATACCCAAATCCACCTCAAAAGGGAGTTTTTCATAGGTTTCATGATAGGGTGTAAATTGTGTGCCAATATTTCGAGCAACTGCGGCAATGTGCAAATCCCAAGGTTCATAAACATAAATAACACCAATATCCAGGGCGCCGCCAAAGGAAGTGTATTCTTCAAGCTTGGAGGAAATAAGCTTTACATTTACTCCCACATGAAAATCTGTCCAGGGAATGTTTCGGGCATAGCCTACTGAAAGGGCTACTTCGCCTCCACCAAAAGTTCCTGTGGACTCGCCAAGCTCATCATACCCGTCAAATCTTCCGTAATTGATATAAGTAACTCCGGCGTGAATTACCTTAGTCCTGCGGTCATACAAATAAGCGTATGAAGCTGTGCCGTAATTGACATCGGCAAAATAATTGACATAGTTGAGTGAAAGCTGGTTGTCCATCATTGGGTTGATGGTTGCCGGGTTGTACAAGCCCTGAGTGGGGTCATAATCATAGTTGGTAATGATTTTTCCTCCCAAAGCCGCCTGACGCGGAGAATTGACCAGATTCAGAAACTGGTAGGTACCTTTTCCACCGATTTGAGCAGAACTCAATGCAGTAATCAATAAAAAGAATGCAACTACACTATTCCTTGGCATAAAAGGCTTGGGTTTTCATTCTCAAATATTGGAGAATATGCTTATCTACTAAACGAGTGCAAGTATAAAATATTTTCAGGGATAAAAAAAAAGGAAAGTATGGGGTTGCTTTCCTTTTTTGGGTTTTAACTGCTGAAAGTTTAAAGCTTCTTGGGGTTTTTGACTTTTTCTTTCAAAAGGGCGATATCGATCACTTCTATCATATCTTTCACATAGTGAAAAGTAAGCCCTTTCAGATAGTCTTCCTTGATTTCGTCAATATCCCTTTTGTTTTCTTCACAAAGGATGATTTCCTTGATCCGGGCACGTTTGGCAGCCAGGATTTTTTCCTTGATACCGCCTACCGGAAGTACTTTTCCACGTAAGGTAATTTCGCCGGTCATTGCAATGCTCTTCTTCACCTTTCGCTGGGTAAACAAAGAGACTAAGGAGGTCAGTATCGTGATTCCGGCACTAGGGCCATCCTTGGGCGTTGCGCCTTCAGGCACGTGAATGTGAACGTTGTAGTTTTCAAAAACTTCGGGATCAAGGGAAAGTAGTTCTGCGTTTGATTTGATAAACTCCATGGCAATGGTAGCAGATTCTTTCATCACCTTGCCTAAATTTCCGGTTATGGTGAGATTGCCCTTTCCTTTGGATAAAGTTGATTCAATAAAGAGAATATCACCACCCACCTGTGTCCAGGCCAGTCCGGTAACCACTCCCGCCACATCGTTGTTTTCATATTTGTCGCGCTCCATTTTGGGTGCACCTAAAATCTTAACAACATCTTCATTCACAATATTTATATTGTACTCTTCCTCCATCGCAATGTTCATCGCGGCATAGCGCACCATTTTGGCAATTTGTTTTTCAAGCCCACGCACACCTGATTCACGGGTGTAGCCCTCAACAATTTTTTCCAACTGGGGTTTTCCTATTTTAAGGTCTTTGTCAGTCAATCCGTGTTCTTTTAATTGCTTGGGCAATAAATGCCTTTTGGCAATTTCAACCTTTTCTTCGATTGTGTAACCGGTCACGTTGATGATTTCCATTCGGTCACGCAGTGCAGGTTGTATTGTACTCAGGCTATTTGCCGTGGCCACAAACATAACTTTCGAAAGGTCATACCCCACCTCAAGGAAATTGTCATGGAAATCATTGTTTTGCTCAGGATCAAGCACCTCAAGCAATGCCGATGAAGGATCTCCCTGATTGCCCAATGACAACTTATCAATCTCGTCAAGCACAAAAACGGGATTGCTGGTTTCGGCTTTTTTTATGCTTTGCACAATTCGCCCGGGCATAGCGCCTATATAGGTTTTTCTGTGCCCGCGTATTTCTGACTCGTCGCGCAAACCTCCTAACGAAACCCGAACATAACTTCTGCCCAAGGCCTCAGCAATGGATTTACCCAACGAAGTTTTACCCACTCCCGGAGGTCCGTAAAGACAAAGAATGGGTGATTTCATATCGTTGCGCAGTTTCAATACTGCCAAATATTCAATGATGCGTTTTTTAACGTCGTCAAGGCCATAATGATCCCGGTCTAAAATGCGTTTGGCGCGCTTCAGGTCAAATTTGTCTTTGGAGAAATGATTCCAAGGCAAGTCGAGAAACAAGTCCAGGTAATTTCGTTGAATAGAATATTCAGCTACCTGAGGGTTCATCCGTTGTATCTTGGCCAATTCTTTATCAAAATGTTTGGCAACAGCTTCAGACCACTTTTTTTTCTTGGCCCGTGCCATCATTTCTTCAATTTCTTCTTCGTGAGAAACGCCGCCTAACTCTTCCTGTATGGTTTTCATTTGCTGGTGAAGGAAATATTCACGCTGTTGCTGGTCAAGGTCATAACGCACTTTGGACTGAATGTCGTTTTTAAGGGCAAGCTTTTGCAACTCGACATTCATATATTTCAACGTTTCCATGGCGCGTTCTTCCAGGGAATTGATTTCAAGGAGCTTTTGTTTTTCTTCAACGCTAATACTCAGGTTTGAAGAAACAAAATTAATTAAAAACGAATTGCTCTCTATATTTTTAATAGCAAAGGAAGCCTCAGATGGAATATTCGGGCTTTCCTCAATAATTTGAAATGCCAGGTCTTTGACTGATTCAATGATGGCTTTAAACTCTTTGTTGTTTTTTGCCGGACTGGCTTCATCTACCGGTTTGATTTTGGCTTTAAAATAAGGCTCCGTTTTGGTAAATTCGTCGATAGTAAAGCGTTTTTTACCCTGAAGGATCACAGTCACATTACCATCGGGCATTTTGAGTACCCTCAAAATACGGGCAACTGTCCCGAGATTATTGATATCTTTGGTTTCAGGCTCTTCTGTGGTCTCAGATTTTTGTGAAACAACACCAATCACTTTTGAATTCCTGTTGGCATCGTTAATCAGCTTAATAGATTTGTCCCTGCCGGCGGTAATGGGAATCACCACCCCGGGAAAGAGCACTGTATTTCTAAGTGGCAAAATGGCCAGTTCGTCGGGTAGGATTTCTTTATTGATTGCATCCTCGTCTTCAGGGGTCATTAAGGGAATCAATTCGGCCTCTTCATTGAGCTCCTGAAATGACAAACTGTCTAAATCGATTATTTTTGAATTTGACATAGTGCTATTTTATAGTCATAGTGTCATACAACACTTGAACTTTTTTTAGGTTAAATTATATATTAACAGATACATGCAAGCTAAACAACTAATTTTCAGCAATTCTTGGGCAAATATCTATTATTAACAGGCAATAGTTGTGCCAGCGGGATCTATTTTTTTCGAAATTTAGCTCAAAAGTGTAACAAATTAGGTTTTAAACTATCTTTAATACAAACTAACGTTTTTTTTGACACTAACCGAAAAACATATTGATGATTTGATTGTGCTCTGTTTGAAAGGCAACAGCCTTGCACAAATGGAACTGTACAACCGCTATTACAAGGCCATGTATAACACCTCTTTGCGCATAGTCAAACAAACCGACGAAGCCGAAGACATTATGCAGGAAGCATTTTTAACCGCTTTTACAAAACTGCATACGTTTAAAGGAGATGCCAATTTTGGCGCGTGGCTCAAACGGATTGTGGTCAATCAAAGCATCACCAAGTTCAGAAAGCAGGTCTATCACGAGGATATAGAGGACTTTAAGTTGACCAAAGTGCCGGATTTAGAAGACGATGACAGCAATGAGAGTTACACTCATATGAAGGCAAAAGAGGTGCTGGAAACTATAAGTGCATTAAAATCCAGTTACAGTACAGCACTCAACCTTCATTTTATTGAAGGCTATGATTATGAGGAAATAGCAGAAATACTGGACATCAGTTATGCCAACAGCAGGACACTAATTTCCAGGGCTAAGGAAAGCCTGAGAAAAAAAATGCTGGATAAAACATACAATTAAATCGCTTACGCGAAAAAAAATAAAATTATGAAAAACAATCATCTGGAAAACCACCTTAAAAAGCTCTTTCAAAACGAAAAGGTTGATTTGGCGGAACCCAAAGAAGGACACCAATTGCGCTTTATGCAGAAACTGCAGGAGCAAAACAAACAGCAAGTCAAGCGACTGATATTCTGGAAGCCCCTTGCCATTGCGGCATCATTTCTGGTCATCATTGCACTGAGTTTTCCATTTTTGAACGAACAATCACCCAAGGGTGACCTGGCAAGCATCTCCCCCGAGTTTGCTCAAACACAACATTTTTTCACTTCCACCATTAAACGGGAACTTGAAAACCTGAAACGTGAAAAATCACCCGAAACACTTGTTTTGGTTGAAGACGCCTTAAGCCAGATGGAAAATCTTGAAAACGACTATGAAAAACTCAAAAAAGACCTTGTAAAAAGCGGAAATGACGAAAGGGTGATTCACGCAATGATTCAAAACTTTCAAAGCAGAATAGAGCTTTTACAGCAGGTACTTGAACAGATTGAACAATTAAAAGAACTTAAACTAAAGAGCCATGAAACCACAATTTAAACTAATTGTATTTATCACACTCCTGCCCGGGCTGATGCTGGCATTGAACGACCCAATGGGTGGTAAACACACCAAGGAAAAGAAAATTGAACGAAGTTTTGACGTTAGCAAAAACGCACAACTGAAAATTGACAACCGTTTCGGCAATGTGGACATTACCACCTGGAACCAAAACAAAATTGAGATAACAGTCATAGTGACTACAAACGGCAACAACGAGCAAGAAGTACAACGACGTTTGGATGAAATAACCATTGAATTCAGCGGGAGCAAATCACAGGTCACTGCCCAAACCAAAATAGGTTCTTCCAGAAGCAGCTGGAGTTTTTTCGGCAACCGCTCAGATAATGTCAATATGAAAATCAACTATTCAGTCAAAATGCCTGTAGCAAACAGTCTTGATTTAAGAAACGACTATGGTGCCATTAACCTAAACAAAATCAATGGTGATGCAAAAGTTACCTGCAACTATGGCACCTTCATCATAGGGGAATTGTTGGGTGGCAATAACACATTAAACTTTGATTATACCACTAATGCAACCATTGGTAAGGCTAAAAATGTAACCATCAATGCAGATTACTCAGAATTTGTATTAAATGAAGGGGATAATGTAACTTTTAAAGGCAACTATACCCGTTCAGAATTTAAAGAAATTACATCGTCATTAGAGTTTGAAGGTTCCTATGGCAGGTTAACTGTGGGTAAGGCCAAAAATTTCAATGGTAAAACCCGCTATGTTACAAGTAATTTTGGTTCCATATCAAACAATTTTGGAATGCAGTCCAACTATGGAAAAATAACGGTTGATATGCTAGAAAAAAGTATGAACAATGTGGTCATCACAGCAAGATACACAAACATAGATATTGGCTACAGCAGCGGTGCATCTTTTGATTTGTCAACAAAATTGTCTTATGCCAACCTGAGGGCTGATGACAACATCGAATTTACGCTAAGGAGCATTCACAACACCCGCAGTGAATATGAAGGCTTTTATGGCAAAAGAAATTCAGGTAAAAATATACAAATTAGTTCCGATTACGGAAACGTAAGACTTCAGAAAAAATAAACATCAATCAAAAATCAATTAAAAACCGAACAGTTATGAAAAATTTCAAATTACTTCTATCCATTACGTACTTACTTTGTTTTGCTAACATAAACGCCCAATGGGGTTCAAAAACCATAAACGGCAATGGCAACATAACCACCACCACAATACAAACATCAAATTATGACGGTGTTTCTGTGGCAGGTAATTTTTATGTTACACTAGTACAAGGAAAAGAAGGTAGCATTACCCTAAAGGGAGAATCCAACCTGCTCGAAGAAATAGTTGTTGAAGTTAAAAACGGCAACTTGCACATCAAACCGGAAGACCGTGTTAATCTAAAGCCCAGCCGTGGTATGAAAATCGAAATAACTGTTCCTGTAGAGCAAATAAGTAAAGTTGCACTTGCCGGTTCAGGTGAAATAAAAAATGCATTTGATTTAAAAGCTGAGTCACTTTCGGTAAAACTTGCCGGATCAGGGAGCATCAAACTCAATGTAACCGTCGGCGAACTTGAAGCCAACATTGCAGGCTCCGGGGGCATTATCCTTAACGGGCGCGCTTCAGAAATCAAAGGAAGTATATCAGGTTCTGGAAGTGTGGACGCTTATCGCCTGGAAGCTGGAAATGCAACTATTAGTATTGCAGGCTCAGGCGATTATAACGTCAACTGCACCGGTGAATTGAAAGTAAGGGTGAGTGGTTCAGGAAATGTAAATTACAAAGGAAAGCCCGATAAAATTGATACAAAAGTAGCGGGTTCAGGAAAAATCAGGTCAGCCAACAAATAATTCAATATCCATAATAAAACAAAAGCCGCTTTAATAGCGGCTTTTTGACTTATTTTTATAATCAGGTCTCTATTGTATAAATTGAAATTGTCCTTGAGAAATGGTATGTTGAATTTCACCTCCTTGTTCAAGTGCAGCCTGGAAGTTGAATGCAAACCTCAACATGGTTTCAGAATTTTCAATGAGCACCAGTAAACCATTATTAGAGCCAAAAGTAACCTCACTGTCAAAGTAACCGGCATTTATTTCACCGCTAAAAGTAAGATTGTATGTGCCGGGCTCAAGGTCTGCAGGGAAATTAAAGAATAAAGCTTCACCGGTTGGGGTTTTTATTCCTTGTATGGCTATCATTTCAGTGGTTATGATTGTAATATCATCTGCAGCAAATGCATTACCATCAATAATTGCTGTCATAAAATCATCATCACCAGGCAATCCGGCTGCTATGTTTATATTGTTAAAAAATCCATTTGATACTGTAACAGTTTCATTGCCTTCATCTCTTCCGGCAACAAATGAGAAGGTTCCTGAAACCTTGTTATTTTCAAAATCCAAACTGGTTATGGTTACTGTTCCAGAGCCCCCGTCAGACAATAAAGTGGTATAAGGCACTTGACCATCTACTTCATATTCAGCATAAGATTCAAGTGTTGAATTAGCTCCCAGGTCATAAGTTCCGGGTTCTGGGTTAACAATACTAATTTGGATTGTTCTGTTATTGTTAACACCAACAATATACAGAGTGTTGCTAGCTTCAATAAAAACAGCACCTGCAGTTTCATTTCCGGCTACAAAAGGCAAGCCATCTACTTCAGCATAAAACTCACTACTGTCACCACCACCAATACTTCCATCACTCTCAAGTGGAATATTTTTAAACTCACCTTCAGTAACAACCACTACATCAAAAGTAGGGTTGCCGTTACCGTCTAATATAGGCTGTCCGTTTGCATCAAGCAAAGGTCTTGTGGCAGTAAAAGAGAATAGTCCAGAAATAACCTCAAGTTCAGTATCATACTGTGTTACAGCAACTTGGCCTGAACCTCCTTGATTATTGGTTTGAAAAGCAAATGGTTCAATGTCTATACCAAATGTTGCATAACCTTGAGTCACCATATCAAATGAACCTGTTCCGGCACCGTTTAAATTTAAGGTAATAATATCACCATTACTTCTAATACCGGTAATCGTTGTGACACCTTGCACTGTCTGGGCACTATAAATCTGCCCAACAAACGAAAAGTCCTCAAACTCAGCTTTAAATGAAGGTATTAGTAATGAAGGATCATCAACTATAAACTCTCCTTCAAGAGGTTCATTGTCACAAGAAACAAATGTAATTAGTAGCAGTATTGCAAAAATAGATCTGAAATTCATAAGTAGATTCCTAAAAAAAGATGGTTGCTCGGCAAACTTAACTAAAAATATTTATTTGAAAGCAATAATATATAACAACTTAGTTTTTTTGAAAAAATTGCCCTATATATCAATGTTTGTTAGTTCACTTTTTTCGTGGAACTCTTAGAAGTAACACGATACCAAAAAAGAAAAACACCACAAGAAACAATACTGAGTTGCGCATATCTCCGGTACTATGGTCAATTAAGCCAAATAAAAGCATCCCAATTACAATACCTATTTTCTCAGTCACATCAAAAAAACTAAAATAAGAAGTAGTGTCTTTAGTTGGCGGGATAAATTTTGAATACGTAGAGCGCGACAACGCTTGAATACCCCCCATTACAAGACCCACAACTCCTGCAGTGACATAAAACTGAATGGGCTCTGTGATGGTATAGGCTACCACACAAATACACAGCCAAATACTGTTGACTACAATCAAAGTGGGAATGTTGCCAAACTTACCGGAAGCTCGCGAAGTTAGTTCAGCACCCACAATTGCAATCAACTGAATGATAAGAATACTAACTATCAACCCCAGGGTTTTTTCACCTGAATCTGCCCAATTGATTTCCTGCTCACCGAAGTAAGTTGCTATAAGCATTACCGTTTGTACGGCCATACTGTATACAAAAAAGGCATACAAATAGCGCTTTAACTGAATGTTGTCAAAGAGTGAGCGTTGCACTTTTTGCAATTCCCTGAAACCGTTCAAAAGCACATTTCGAGTCACGCGGTTATTGCTTTTCGGGCCAACCGGCAAATAATAAAACGTGTATTGGCTAAACAACGCCCACCAAAGCCCAACGGTGACAAAGGAAATTTTCATAGCCATTAAAGATGCCTCGCCTCCCTCACCAAGTCCAAAATACTCCGGTTTCATCACCATCGCCAGGTTGAATAGCAACAAAAGCACACTACCAATGTATCCCAATGAAAATCCCCTGGCACTCACTTTGTCCTGCTGTTCTTCATAAGCAATGTCCGGCAGATAGGAATTGTAAAACACCAAACTGCCCCAGAAACCAATCAAAGCCATAAAATAACACAGCAAACTAAAATAAATAGCTTCCAGGTCAAACCAAAACAAGCCTATACAGGACAAACTGCCCAGATAGCAGAAAAACTGCATAAACTTTTTCTTATTACCCACATAATCGGCGATGCCGGAGAGCAAGGGAGACATAAATGCCACGGCCAAAAAGGCAGCTGTAGTAACATAACTTAGAAGTGGTGTACTCCTTATTTCGCCACCAAAAACAACTACCGTTTCAACTCCAGACATTTCGAAAAGCGCCAGATAATAGATTGGGAAAATGGCTGAAGCAATCACCAGGCTGTACACCGAATTGGCCCAATCGTAAAAAGCCCAGGCAAATAAAAGTTTTTTGCTTCCCTTCTCGTAATGGTTTCTCATATAGTCAATAATAAAAGCTGCTTGTTTTAAGCAGCTTCTAAAGTATAAAATAAATTATATTTTGATGTTAACCGGGCATTACTTTTTAAAAGTGGTTACCCCCAGTTTTCTGGCTTCGGCTTTTGATTCCTCTACCCAACTCAATATGTTGTTGATACGGGTTTCACTGGAAGGGTGTGTGCTTAAAAACTCCGGCGGGGCACCACCCCCTGCTTGTTGTTGCATTTTGCGCCATAGTTCAGCAGCTTCTGCTGGTTCATAACCTGCAATCGCCATCAGGATCATTCCAATACGGTCTGCTTCAGTTTCGTGGCTTCTGCTAAATGGCATCATTACACCCACTGTGGTTCCCACGCCATATGCGGTATTGAAAATATTTTGATATTCGGGGTCATTGGCCAAAGCAATGTTACCTGCCACAGCTCCCAACTGTTGAAGCTGGCCGGCACTCATTCGTTGCTGACCGTGATTTGCAAGTGCATGAGCCACCTCGTGACCCATTACTGCTGCGATCCGGGCTTCAGTATTGGCAACGGGCAAGATTCCGGTATAAAATACAATTTTACCCCCCGGCATACACCAGGCATTTACCGCATCATCCTGTACAAGATTGAATTCCCATTGATAATCGTTTAAATAGCCTTGGTAACCATTGGCATTCAACCAACGTTCAGATGCTGTGGCAATTTTTTGTCCAACGCTCTTAATCATATTTGCTTCAGGAGTACCGGTTACCACTCTGTGTTCAGAGAGAAACTGGTTGTATTGCTGATAGGACATTGGGAAAATTTGAGAATTTGGCACCAATGCAAGTGTACTTTTTCCGGTAAATGGATTTGTTGTACAACCCAAAAACAGAGCAAACATTAAAAGAACAGCAAAATATTTATTTGTTTTCATAGCCAAAAATTTATTTAGTATAAGAAAAATTAGGAATGTAAATTTAAAACCTCTTAAAATTAAGCATTACCAATATACAAAGTTAATAGGTTTTCTTAAAATTGAATTAATAATTAGTTAAACGCCGTTTTATTGTTCTAATTTTGATTGAAATTTATTTTCGGTACGCATTTTGTTTTATTCCAAATTACTTTAAATCATCTGTTATGAAAAAAATACTTTTTACCCTCGCAATCGTTGCCGTTTTGTTTACCTCCTGTCAAGGACCTCAGGGACCTCCTGGTTTGGACGGCATAAATATATTAGGACAAACATTTGAACGTACGGTAAATTTTCAATTCAACCCACAAACCGGACTACAGGAGTCACTTGTAGTCATACCCAACTTTGTTGAAGTCTATGAATCTGATGCCATACTGGTGTACCGTCTTGAAGGCCAATACCCCAATAATGTAGACTTATGGAGCTTGATCCCTCAAAACTTTTTCCTGAGCGACGGTAGGATTATACAATATGTTTACTACCACTCTTTTTTTGATATAAACTTAATGATAGACGGCAACTTTGACTTGACCACTGTTCCTGCACAGTATATTCAAAACCAAACTTTCCGTTTTGTGGTTGTTCCTTCTGAGTTTGCAACACAATCAGGTGTTAACATCCATGACTACAATGCAGTCATGCAGGCTTTACAACTTGACTAGTTTTTGGCTCTTTTTAAATAAAAAGCCCTTCTGAATGAACCTCAGAAGGGCTTTTATTTTCAAATCCAACTGCAAACTCTTTTTGTGTTGTAAACTAAATTTTCGTTAAAAGAACTTGACCCGCTTTTTATTCGTAAATAGTTCAATTAATTTAGTAACAAAAAAAAGAGCTATGTTTTACAAATTCACCCTATGCCTGTTGGCTGTAAGCTTATTAAGCTGTAACTCAAAAGCCCAACAACCCCAAGAAAAAACCAATTATGCCGTTGTCAAAACCGAGGCACAGTGGAAAGCCGAATTGACTGACCTGGAATATTATGTACTTAGGCAAGCCGGGACCGAAAGGGCTTTCAGTAGTCCGTTGGATAAAAATTATTCCCCTGGAACTTACCATTGCAGGGGTTGTGGTGTTGTGCTTTATGAAAGCGAACACAAATTTGACTCGGGTACAGGCTGGCCTTCTTTTGACCGCGGTGTCGATAAAAATCTCGAACAGGATGTGGATTACAAAATTGGGTATGCGCGCACAGAGTTAAAATGTGCCAATTGCAGCAGTCATTTGGGTCACAAATTTGATGACGGCCCTCGTGCCACTACCGGAAAGCGTCATTGCATCAACGGTGCAGCCTTAACTTTTAAACCTAAAAACAATGAACAAGAATAACTATCCCATTCAAAAACCTGAAGCTGAATGGCTTGAAGAACTGGGAGAAGAGAAATATGCCATCCTTCGCAAAAAGGGAACTGAGAGGCCGTTTACAGGGGCTTACAATCTGCATTTTGAAAAAGGGAATTATCATTGCGCCGGATGCAAATCCCTGCTGTTTGATAGTAGCGCTAAATTTGAAAGCGGTTGTGGCTGGCCTTCTTTTGATGAAAGCGTGGAAGGCAGTGTTGAATATGTCAAAGACACCAGCTATGGAATGGTGCGTATAGAAATATTATGTGCTTCCTGTGGTGGCCATTTGGGTCATGTGTTTAATGATGGCCCAACACCTACAGGACAAAGGTATTGTGTGAATTCTCTGAGTATTGAATTTGACAAAGAATAGCCTTAATCCAGCCACTCCCTAAATTCCTTGACTCGTTCACGGGCTACAATAATTTCATCCTCTTTATAGTTGTTCAATACTACTTTCAGGCGTGAATTGGAGTAAGTGATTATATCCTTGATGCAGTTGATGCTGATGTAATACTTTCTGTTGACCCTAAAGAACTCATGGGGAGCGAGTTCGCTTTCAAGCTGTTCCAGCGATTGATCCAACAGGTAATTTCTTCCGTCAATGGTGTGCAGGTAAGTACCTTTGTTTTCGCTGTAAAAGCATTCAATTTCATCAATGGGAATCATTTTAAGGTGTTGTCCCACTTTTACCGTAAATCGCTTTTTATACGCCCTTTCAAACGGATTAACCAATAGTTTTTTGATGTCCTCAAAATTGATTTGTAGAGAAGACTGCATAGTTTCTGAACCAAATGAGCGTTTCAGGTTCCGGTATTTTTCGACTGCAGTTTTTAGTTCATCTTCGTCTATGGGTTTCAAAAGATAATCGATGCTATTGAGTTTAAAAGCCTGAAGGGCATATTCATCATAGGCAGTGGTGAAAATAATGGCACTTTGCACTTGTATGGTTTCAAATATTTCAAACGAAAGCCCATCGTTAAGTTGGATGTCCAAAAATATCAAGTCAGGAGGTGTGTTTTTTGAAAACCACTCCAGTGACTCTTCTACAGAATGGAGCGTCTCCCCAACCTGAACATCCAGTTTTTCAAGCATTCGCTTTAACCGCCTCGCCGAAGGTTTTTCATCTTCTATGATTATTGTTTTCATATAAGTTCTAACATTGTGCTTCTAACTTCTAACTCAAAAATCACTCCCACTTACTCCGTTGTCGTTTTTCTTTTTCCAGAATTTCTTTTATTTTTTTCTCTTCCCAATCTTTACCTAGAAAAAAATTGGGGCCAAAAACACTGGCAGCGTGAGCAGCCACACCAATTCCCCAGAAAAAGGGTAGAGAAAGGTTTCCAAACTCAATATTGATTGTGCCATTGTTTAAAAGATTGGAGTTAATCACAAATATGAAAATATTAACACAAACATAAACTATGAGGTGAATGTAAAACCCCTTAATTTCCTTGATTCTTTTTTGAGCCATTTTATAGAGCTCTTTTTCGTGATAGTCGGGTTCCATTAGTTCCAGTTTTTGTTGTTTTGCTTTTCCTTTTCCATGATTTCACGTATTTTTTTCTCTTCCCAGGAAGCTCCATACCCAAAGATGGTAAACGCGTGAATGGCAACTCCCAATCCCCATCCAAACAAGGGAAATAAAAACCATTTAAAGCCCCAGTAAGTATAATAATTGATAAAAACCAGGAAAGGCATTACTATTATATAAGACGCAACATTACCATAAAACTCTTTTATTTCTTTAACTCGTCTCTGTGCTTTTAAATATGCACTCTCATAATCTGTATTTTTTGTTGTTTCCATAACAGTGAATTGTTTAGTTAAAACAGGGATTCTCACTTTGAAAATGGTCTCGTTATCGAGAATTTCCACTTTTCGGTTTGTGATGATCCCATATCGGTTAATGATGTTTTGAAGCCCTACTCCTTTTCGGGTTTTCATGACTTCTTTGCGTTGTAAATCGTTTTCGATTACTAAATAATTAGCTTCCTCATAAATGCGAATGCGCAGTGGCTTTGCTTCACTCACCACGTTGTGCTTAATCGTGTTTTCCAGCAATAGCTGAAGCGAAAGAGGAACCACCTTAGCTTCAGGGTTTGAAAGTGTCTCTGGCAATTCTACAAAAACACTGCTTTCAAAACGCATTTGTAGCAAGTGAATATAAGTTTTAGCAAAAGCAAGCTCCTCTTCCAGACTTACAAGTTCTTTATCTTTTTGTTCAAGCACATATCTGTATATCTTTGATAATGAAGTTGTAAATCGCTGAGCGTTTTCAGGGTTTTCATCTATCAATGAATTCAAAACATTCAAACTGTTGAACAAAAAGTGTGGGTCTATCTGGTTTTTTAAACTTTCAAACTGGGCAGAAGCCGTGCCTGCGATTATTTTTTGCTCTTTCAGTTTGTTTTTCTGTAACTCTCTATAAAAATGAAAAGCGTGAAAAAACAAAGAGATAATGAGGGTTATAAATAGTGCTATAAAATAAAATTGCAGTCGTTCAGTTTGAAAGAAGGTTTCAAAGCTCACCTGATCAATGACTGTCCTATGAAAAACCCTTATAAAAAAGATGGTCACCAATGTGAGTATCACAGATCCCAGAAGTCCTATTAAAAATCGGTACTTAATCCTTTCTTTCCATTCAATCCTGTCTAAATAGTCAAAGAAAAATGAATTCACAACCCCCAGAGGAATACTGTATAAAATATATAAAATGAGGGATTTGAATAACAATGCATTAATTTCAATAGGAATCCCGGAAATAACTCTGAACAAGAGTTCTATCACAAATAGTGCGATCCCAATTAGAATCCCGATTCCTGAAATTATTGCAAACTTTCTCATTATTTACAGTTTTTTAAAGCTTGTTGAGCCTGCTCCCTACCCCAGTTGGGATGAAAAGATGTTTCAGGTTTAAAGGTATCAAAAAGTTGTAAAGATTTTTCAATTTGTGCGCAAATTGGTGCTAAGTCTGTTCCAAAAAACTGTGCACTACCCATTTCAAACTGTGCTTTGCTCAAGACCACCCTCGGGTTGTTAGGCGATATGGCCTCTGCTTTGCCATAAAGCTGCATCACCGGGCCTGTGAGCCGTTGGCCGTTTGTCATGGGGTCAACAGCAATGTGAGCCGTGTGTATCATAGCCTGCATTATCATTAATTCGACATTATTAGGATGTTTAGCCAGAAGCGGGTCAAGGCTGTTTTGTGCTTTTGCAAGTAAACTCTCCACCGTTTTGGTATCACTTGTTCTGAATGCTTCGGTGGTGTTGATTAAGGACACATAATAACCCGGCAGCCAGTTCTCTTTCTCTGCTGATGCTATACGCTCAAAAAGAGCTGCTGCTTCTTTTGGGTTTCCTTCTCCCCATAACTGAAATGCTTTTTCCATTCCCTGTTCGTAATTGGACTGACTGTAACCTAAAACAGACAAAACCAATGCTAAAATTAAAACTGCTTTTTCCATAATGAATAATTTATTTGTGATTGATGGGACAAATATCTATTGGGAAGTTCCGTTAAAAAATAAGTTCTTACTCAACTGTCAAAATTTGAGGATGAACTGTTGTTTTTTTATTAAAATTTACCCGTAGTGCATTATAGAAAAAGTTGCTCAAAATACTAAAAATTAGTATATTGTATTGGTTACCAATCAAATAC
>ERZ869909.491-NODE-491-length-46256-cov-8.493146_pt1 | contig 46256 bp, 5 predicted proteins | sample MGYA00520892_ERZ869909 | MGnify/ENA primary metagenome ERZ869909 (study PRJEB32215, sample SAMEA104723947) | bioreactor metagenome | biome: bioreactor; feature: anaerobic bioreactor; material: water | place: China | collected 2015-03-12 ... | reverse complement strand
CCGCTCCCGCGCGCGCGTCGCGCGCGGAACCCGCGCCGAACGCCCGCGCCTCCCCGCCTGCCAGGACGACCGGCTCGGCCGCGCCGTCCTCGAGGACCTCGACGGCGCCGCTCGTCACCGCGACGTGGGTGACGCCCGCCTCGTGGCGCACCTGGAACTCGGTGCCGCGCACGCGCACCACCGCGTCGGCCGTGCCGACCGCGTGCTCGCCGCCCGGCGGCACGTAGAAGTCGACGATGCCGCGCCACAGCCGCGTGGCGACGTCCGCCCACGCCGCGCGCTCCACCCTGGGCGGCGCGACCTCGACGGTGCTGCCGGCGCCCACGCGAACCACGGCGCCCGTGCCGTACCGCAAGGTCGCCTCGGCGCCGTCGCCGACGCGGAGCGTCTCCCCCGCCAGCAGGACGCGGCCAGGGGCGACGTCGGACCACGCCAGGTACGACCGCGACTCGAGGAACGCGAGCAGCCGCCGCAGGTCCTCCAGGACCGCCTCGCTGCGGGCGAAGGCGGCCAGCGTCTCGCCGTAGTGGCGCCGCTCCGCCTCCGCGGCGCTCGGCAGGGCCGCCTCGAGGGCGGCCATCGTGGGTCGCAGGAGCTCCACGTTCGCGGCGGTGTTCGCCGTCCGTTGCGTGAGGCGCGCCAGGGTGAAGCCGCGGGCCGCCACGCCCTCGGCCTCGAGGTTGAACAGCACGGTGGCCACCCACGCCGGCGCGCGGCCGCGCTCCTCCAGGGCGCCGACCGTGAGTTCCCCCGCGGCCTCGAGTCTCCGCAGCGCATCGTCGGGCAGGCTGCCCACCTGCACCGGGCCGCCGCCCACGACGCCCTCGAGCCGCGCCACCGCCTCCTGGGCGACGGCGACGCAGGCCCACACCGCCCACGCCAGCGCGGCGACGGCGCGACACGCCGCTCGGCGACGCGCCGCGCGACGCGAACGGGAGACCGGATCTCTTCGGGGCCACACCGGCATGGTTCACCTCGTTCTCGTGACGAACCGCACGACAGCCGGCAGACCACGACCGGGGCGTCCACGAAGCCGGGGCGCGACGGAGGGGTGCCGTGGCTCCAGCATGAGGCCGGGTCGCCCCCGCCGCAAGGGAGCGCCGGCACACCGCCGCTCGAACGCGTCCGCGATCGAGCGGGCTCGCGCGGTCGGAGGGCGGTGGCCCGACCGACGGCGGGTGCGCGGACGGCTCTCGCCCCCCGCGCACCCGCGTGTCGATCGGTCGAGCTACGCGCTCACCAGCGCATGAGCGCGCGCCCCTCGATCCCGAACGTGAACCCGCCGCGGCCCGCCGGCCGGAGCAGCGACTCGCCGCCGTCGTACCCGACGACCAGCCAGACCGCGTCGACGATCTCGAAGCGGACCTCGGCGCCGGCCGAGTAGGCGATCGTGCCGAGCGCCGGCCGCGCCAGCGCCTGACCGTACGCGCTGACGCTGACGTCGCGGTCGAACACGGTGAACGGCAGTGCGACGCCGAGGCGCGGCTGGATCGCCAGCGGCTGCACCGGGCTGCCGATGCCCACGCGGAAGGCGACGGAGGGACGGAGTGCGATGACGGGATCGCCCGGCGCGTGCGTCGCGCCCACCACGTCGATCTGGGCGCCGACGCCGGCCGTCCACGTGGTCAGGCCGTCGCCGACCTCGCCGTCGAGGTAGGCGATGACGCCGCTGGGGTGCAGCGTCGTGGCTTCGACGACCCCGGCGCCGCCGAGGTCGGCGCGGACCGCGCCGCCGAACCGGCCGGCGAGCTCCGGCAGGAGGCGCAGGTCGACGTCGGCGGCGTAGGCGACGACGTCGCCGGCGCCGGCGAGGCCGCCGCGCAGGTGGAGGGTGGTCTCGACGCCGAGGTCGCCGACACGCACGACCCCGTCGAGGCCGATCTCGCCGTCGGTGCGGTCGTCGCGGTAGCGCAGGACGACGCCGCCGCGCCACTCGGTGGCGGGGTCGCTGAACACGACCGCCGCGAAGGCGTCGACCCCGACCGCGTCGGTCAAGGCGATCGGCACGGCGACGCCGAAGCGCAGCCGATCCGGCCGATCGCCGGGTTCGAGCGTGTAGCCGATGTCGACCTCGACGTCGCCGAAGGCACGGCTGACGCCGAACTCGCCGCGCACCTCGCCGCGTTCGATGCGGACACCGGCGGACAGGGTGGCCTCGGCGACCTCGGTCGAGACGCCGAGCGTCGTGACGGCGTCGCCGCCACCGACGAGCGGCTGGGCGTGCGACGCGTCCACCCGCACGGGACCGAGATCGGCCCCGGCGGTGAGCTTGGCCGCGAGCGTCCGGGCGCGCCACTCGTACGCCAGCGCGACGCCGGCGTCGAAGAGCTCGCGCTCCATGCGCAACCCGATCGCGCTGGTGGAGGCGGACGCGCCGAACCGGTGCCCGGCGTCGAGCCAGAACGACCCGCCGAGCCCGACCTCGACCCGTGCCTCGGCGGAGAAGCCGGCGTCGCGGGTGAAGGCCGCCGCGGCCGTCAGGACCAGCGCGTCGAGACGGGTCCGGCCGCGCACGCGTGCGTCGCGCACGCCGGCGCCGTCGGCCTCGATGGCGAAGCGTGCGTCGCCGCCCTGCCAGGCCGTGGACGCGTTCGCGGCCACGCGGAAGCGGTCGTCGTACGCGACGCCGACGGCGAGATCGACGTCGCCGACCGTCGCCGCGATGCCGGCGCCGACCACCAGGCCGTCGCGCGGCGCGCCCAGCGGCACGTAGCGCGCCACCAGCTCGGGAGCGTCGCCGAACAGGTCGCCGCCGCCCACGGGCCGCAGGAGCACGATGTCGGCGCCGTCGCGGACGAAATCGATGCCGGGGCGCAGGGTGGTGCGTTCGTCGCCGTGGCGCAGCTCCAGCGTGAGGCTGGCGGTGGCGGGAACGTCGGCCAGGGTGACGCGCCGGATGCCGACGACGTCGAAGGTCTCGGTGACCACCGCGGAGCGCACGAGCCCGCCGTACGCACCGAGGCGAACCCCTTCGCCCAGCTCGGCTTCGACCGTCAGGACGGTGGCGGGCACCAGGTCGCCCACCGCGGGCGCGGTCGGCGTGGCGTGGTGGTAGGCGACGCTCCAACCGTCGCCGGTGAGGCGGAAGGCGAAGGGATCCTCGCTGGCGAGCGTCCGCTCGACGCCGCGAGCCGGCACCAGGCGCCAAGCGCCGAGCGGCACCTCGGCCCGGTCGAGCGGCAGGAGCAACGTCCGGAAGCGGCCGTCGCCGAGGGTCGCGACGCCGACCACCGCCTCGAGGTGGGTGTCGGCGATGCGGGTGTCGAGCCGGACGCGCAGGCGCGCGGCGACCGACCCCGAACCGTGGAGGCCGGGGTACGTGACGGCGCCGTCGAGCAGGAGCGTCGACGCGAGGTCGTCGTCGCTCGGCGCCAGGGCGAAGTCGAGGAAGAACGGCCCCGTGCCCACCAGATCGCGGGCGAACCCGCCGGCGGGGGCGTACCCGACCACGCTGTCGGGGAGCAGCGTGAGCAGGCGCGCGTCGTGCGGCACGGAGGGCAGGAGGTAGCGCCCGGTGTCGTCGCTGAGCGAGAAGACGCCGTCGGCCAGGGCGACGATCGCGCCGGCCACGGGTCGGTCGCCGTCCGAGAACACGCCGTCGCCGTCGAGGTCGACGAACACGCGCCCGAGGACCGTCCGCGCGTGGCCCTCGATGGGCTCGGCAGGCAACACGATGACGACCTCGAGGTCGGTCGCGTCGCTGCTGACGTTCCCGGCCACGTCGACGACGGTCGCGACGACGTCGTAGCTCCCGGGGGCGAGGGCGTGTTCCGCCGGGATCGAGAGGCGCCAGACGCCGGTGACGGGGTCGTGCACAAGGTGCCCGTCGCCCAGGCGGTAGGTGATCCCGTTCACCGTGACCTCGAGGGTCGCGCCCGGCGGCAGGGTGGCGGTGCCCGTGATGACCGGCATCGGGTCGTCGGTGACCAGGCGGTCGACGGTCGGCGCGGGCGGCGCGACGGTGAGGATCACGAGCTCGTCGATCGTCCCGTCGGTCATCAGGTGGCCGGCCTCGTCGCGCACGCTGACCACGACGTCGTAGACGCCGTCGGGCAGCGCGTGCTCGTTCGGGACGTGGAGCTCCCAGCGGTCGTCAGCGATCGCGAGCGCGTCGTGGCCGAGCGGGTAGGTCACCCCGTTCAGCGCCACCGACACGATCGTGGTGGCCGCCGCGTCGAACCAGCCGGTGACGACCGGGTTGGCGACGTTGGTGACGAGGGCGTCGACCGTCGGCGGCAGCGGGTCGGCGGCCAGGATCGCGAGCGCCTGGGTGGCCGACGCGCTCCGGTTGCCGACGTCGTCGATGGCGGTGGCGACGATCGTGTAGCGGCCGGGGTCGAGCGCGGCATGCGTGCGGTCGAGCGACCATGCGCCGTCGGCGTCGACCGGCACGAGTTCGACGAACAGGGGCGCGAGGTCGACGAAGAGGGGCTCGGCGTCGGCGTGGCGGAGGACCACCTCGACGGTGGTGCCCACGGGCGCGCGGCCCAGGTACACCAGCGTCGGGTCGCTGGTGAAGAAGTCGCCGGGCACGCCCGTGTCGTCGAGCACCGCGTCGATCGTCGGTGCGGCCGGCAGCGCCGTGCGCACCGTGAGCGCGAACGGCTCGGAGAGCGGGCTGAGGTTGCCGAACGGGTCGGTGGTGGCGACGACGGTCCACACGTACGTGCCATCCGCCAGCGGACCGTCGGTGAAGCGCCACACGCCGCTCTCGTCGGCCGTGGTCGAGCCCACCTCGACGCCGTCGCGGAAGACCGTCACGGTAGCCGAGGGGGCCGCGGTGCCGACCAGGGTCGGCGTCGGGTCGTTGGTGACGTCGCCGTCGAACCGGTCGCCGGCGGGCTCGACGTCGTCCTCCGCTCGGACGATGGCCGGCCCGACGTCGGTGACGCCCTCGATGACGATGGAGATCACCTGCGGGGTGCCGTCTTGCGAGAACACCGTGAAGGTGTCGGAGAGCGTCTCACCATCGGCGAGTGCGTCGACGTCCGGATGGGTGTTGTCGAGCGTGTAGGTCCAAGTGCCCGCGGCGTCGATCGTGAAGCTGCCGTAACCGCCATCGCTGGGGGTGGGAGGCGCGGGTTGGAAGACGTCGTCGTCACCGTCGACGTCGCTGGCGCGGAGCAGGCCCGCGACGGTGGGTGGCATCGCGTCCTCGCGGATGGTGCCGCTGGTGTCGCCGGTGATCACGGCCGCGTCGTTCGTGCCGGTGATCTCGATGGTGACGTCGAGCTCGGCGAAGGCGCCAAAGGGGTCGGTGACGCGCACCGTGTAGACGATGGCGGCGACCTGGCCCTCCGGCAGCGGATCGAACGACTCGGGGGCGCTGTCGAAGCTCCACGCGAGCGCGCCGACGGTCGTCGCGGGGGTGAGCACGGGCTCGGGCGTGAGGGTGAGCATGCCGCGCAGGGTGGCCTCGGCGGTGTCGACGGCGCCGGGGAAGCCGGTGGCCGCGACGGCCGCCACGCTCGGCGTCAGGGTGTCGAGCAGGTCGACGTCTTCGGCCGTCAGCGTGCCGTCGGCGGTGAGCGGGGCGTCCGTCTCCACCAGGGAGGCCGTCGCCGCGTCGCCCTCGAGGACGCTCAGCGTCGGCGGCGCGTTCTCGCCCGTGACGGTGAGCGTCAGGGCGCTGCCGTCGCTCGCGAGGTGCTCGTCCGTGACGGTGAAGGGGATCACCAGGACGAGCGTCTCGCCCTGTGCGAGGAAGGCGTAGGCGGGGTGCGCCGGGTCGAAGGTCCATGCGCCGTCGGCGGACAGCGTGAACCCCTCCGGGGCGGCCTCGTCGAGGGCGAACGCCAGCGTCGCGCCCTCGTCGGCGTCGCGGGCGTCGAGCTGCCCGCCGACGGTGGCGCCGCCCGCGTCCGCGGACGCGCCGGTGGGGCCCGCGATGGGCGCGTCGTTCGCGCCCACCACGGTGACCGTGATCGTCGCCTGGTCGCTGAGCCCTTCGGGATCGGCGACCGTGGCCGTGAAGACGTCGACGCGGGTGGTGCCCAGCGGCACGGCGTCCACGGCGGCGGCGTCGACCACGAAGCGGTACTCGCCGTCGCTGCGGAGCGTGAGCGTGCCGAACTCCCCTGCCCCATCGACTGGGTCGAGGGTCCACTCGAGGTCGGTCGTCGCGTGGTCGACGTCGCTGGCGCTGAGCGCACCCTCGATGTCGGAGAAGGTGTCGGGCGCGGCGGTGTCGATCAGCGTGTGGATCGGCGACGGCCCGGCGACGGGCGCATCGTTGATGCCGGTCACGGTGACCGCGACCGTCGTGGTGCTGGTGCCGCCCTCCCCGTCGGAGACGGTGTAGGTGACGGCCGTCACGGCGATCTGCCCGGTGCCCAGCGAACGGAAGTCGTCGCGCGGCTCGAAGGTCAGGGCGCCGTCGGCCGAGATCGTGAACCAGCCGCCGAAGTTGCCCTCGACCGCGATGCCGACGCCGTCCGCAGCGCCGTCGACGGCGGCCACGTGCAGCGGGTCACCGTCGGGGCTGAGGTCGTTGCCGAGGACGCCCGGGGCGACCACGACGAGGTCGGTCCGCTCGTCGGTCGTGTAGCCGTCGGCGACGGCGACCGGGGCGACGTTGTGGACACGGATCGTGAAGCTGCGCGACAGCACGCCGCCCTCGCCGTCGTCGACCGTCACGGTGACGAGGTAGTCACCACCGACGGCGCCTTGGCTGGCGTTCGCGGCGACCGTGCCGGAGATCACGCCGGTGACCGGATGGATCGCCAGGTCGCCCGGCAGGCCCGTCGCCGAGAAGGTGAGCAGGTCGCCATCGGGCGAGGTGAACGCGTGCGCCGTGGGGATCGTGACGGTCTGGCCATCGTCGACGTCGACGTCGTCGAGGTCGTCGGCGGGCGCGGGCGGCACGTTCGCGACGACCCACGCGAAGGAGGCGGTCGCGGTCGCGCCGAGGCCGTCGGTCGCGGTCACGGTGACGGCGTACGGGCTCGCCTGCGAGGCGTTGCTGGCGATGCGCCCGCTCACGACTGCCGTGCTGGGGTCCATCGTCAGTCCGAGCGGGAGACCCGTGGCGACGAAGGTGAGGACGTCGCCGTCGTCGACGTCGTCGAAGGCTCCGGAGAGGTCGAGCGGCGTGATCGTCTCGCCGTCGTCGCTCGCCTGGTCGGCGATCGGTCCGGCGGTCGGGGTGTCGTTGGCGCCGCGGAGGGTGACGACGATCTCGCGAGTGTCGGTCGCGCCGGCCGGGTCGGCGACCACGGCGGTGAAGCGCAGCGTGCGCTCGTCGAGCGCAGGCAACGCGTTGATGGCCGCGTCGTCGGGCGCGAAGGCGAACGCGCCGTCCGGGTCCACGGTCAGGGTGCCGAAGTCGCTGACACCGTCGGCGACGCTCCAGGTGAGGCTGGCGTCGTCGTCGTCGGCGTCGGTGGCGGCGAGTTCGCCGGTGAACGGCGCGAAGGTGTCGAGCACGGCGGTGTCGACGTACTCGGTCTCGTAGGTGCCGCTGGCGATCGGGGCGTCGTTGGCGCCGACGACCTGGAACGTGAGCGTGACGCGGTCGAACGCGCCGTGCGGGTCGGTGACCTGCAGCTCGAAGTCGCTCGTCGGCGTCTCGCCGGACTGGACGGCGTTCACGGCCGCGTCGTCGGGGGTGAAGGTGAAGGTGCCGTCGGCCCGGAACTCCAGGGCGCCGAAGGCGCTCGTGCCGCCCACCAGCGACCACGCGAGGCTCGCGTCGTCGTCGTCGACGTCGGTGCCGACGACGACGCCATCGATGGGAGCGAAGGTGTCGTACGCCGCCGTGTCGACGATCGTGACGACGGCGGGCGTGGTGGCGACCGGTGCGTCGTTCAGACCGGTCACGGTGACGACCACGCTGGCGCCGCTCGCGCCGCCCTCGCCGTCGCTGATGCCGTACGCGACGGTGGTGACGCGCTCGTCGCCGTCGTTCAGGTCGTCGAAGTCGCCGGCGGGGTCGAAGGTCCATGCGCCGTCTGCGGCAATCGTGAAGCGGCCGCCTTGGGTACCGGTCACGGCCCGCGCGACGAGCGCCGGGTTGCCGTTCACGCTGACCACCGTGAGGACGTCGCCGTCGGGGCTGTCGTCGTTCGCGAGCACGCCCGGCGCCGCCACGTCGAGGGGCGACTTCTCGTCGGTGGTGGCGACGTCGTCGGCCGCCAGCGGCGGACGGTTCACGACCGTCCAGGTGAAGGTCTGGACGACTTCGGCGCCGTGCGGGTCACGGGCAGTGACGCGCGCGTCGTACGGGCTCAGGGTGGAGGCGTCGGCGGCGATGGTGCCGGACACGACACCATCGGCGTCGATCGACACGCCCGCGGGCGCACCATCGAGCTCGAACGAGAGAACGTCGTTCGCGTCGGCGTCGGAGAAGTACCCGGCCACGCCGAAGAGCACGGCGTCGGCGTCGCGGTGCAAGCGGTCGGGCGAAGTGCCGACGGCGACCGGCGCGGTGTTGATGCCGGTGACGGTGACGGTGACGTCGTGGGTCGCGGAGCCGCCGCGGGCGTCGTCGGCCCGCAGGGTGTAGGTGAGCACGAGCGCTTCGTCCTGCGCCAGCGCGACGAAGGTCTCGCCGCCGCTGTCGAAGGTCCAGGTGAGCGTGCCGCTCGTGGCATCATCACCGATCACCGGAGTCGGCGACAGCGACAGCATGGCCTCGAGGGCCGCGACATCGAAGGACCCCGTCGGATCGACGACATCGAGATCGACGACCTCCACGCTCACGACGTCGAGCACATCGACATCGCCGACGAGCAGCGTGCGCGAAGCGACGAACGGCGAGCCGTCCTCCACCAGGACGATGGCGTCCGCGCCGGTCACGCCGAGCGCGATCGTCGGATCGTCGTTGGCGCCATCGAGGTGCACCACCACGCGCAGCGTGGCCGTGGCGTCCGCGTCGTCGGTGACGGTGACGTCGTAGCGCTGCGTGACGCGCTGGCCTGCCGCCAGGAACTGCACGGCGTCGTTGGCGACCTCGAAGGACCAGCCCACGGAACCCGTGAGCCCGCCCGTCGCGGCGGCGTCGAGCGTCGCCGAGAATGCGCCGAGCTCGCCGGCCGCCGGCAGCGTCGTGTCGACGAACGCCACGGAGAGGGTGTGCGCGTCGCTCAGGTCGGCGTCGCGGAACGCGATGGCACCGGTCGCCAGCAGCGAGCCCGCCACCACGTCCTCGTCCTCGGTCACGCCGCCCTCGTCGTCGGCGTCGCCGATGACCGGAGCGTCGTTGGTACCGAGGATCGTGACCTCGACGACGCGCTCGACGCTACCGCCACGCTGATCGTCGATCGTCACACGGTACGACTCGACCACGCTCTCGCCGGCGGCGAGGAACTGCACGAGGTCGTTGTCGACCGCGAAGCGCCAGTCGACGCGTCCGAGCGCGCCGCCGGTCGCCGCGTCCGTCAGGTCGACGGACATCGCGCCGAGCTGAACCGAATGGGTCGAAGCCTCGAACACGACGTCCACGACGTGCACGTCGCTGAGGTCGGCGTCCCGGAAGGTGATGCTGCCGCCGTCGACGAGCTCGCCGCCGAGGACGTCGACGTCCTCGGTCACGGCGCCCACGAGGTCGGCATCCTCGATCACCGGCACGTGGTTGTCGCCCGTGACCGTGATCGCCACGAGCATCGGCGCGCTCGTCGCACCCATCGGCGCATCCGTCGCGACGACCGAGTACGTCAGCACGAGCTGCTCACCGGCCGCCAAGTACGCGAACGTGCCGGGCGCAGCGGAGAAGGTCCAGTCGACCGAGCCCGCGCTCTCGCCCGCCGCCAACGCACCCGCGACCTCGAACATCAGTGTGAGCGCGGCGTCGTCCGGCGCTCCGGACGTGGCGCCCGTGGCGCTCGCCAGCGTCGCGGACACCGTGACCGCGTCGCTCGTATCGACGTCGCGCAGCGTGAGCGTGCCACTCGCCTCGAGCGGATCGCTCGACTCGCCGATCGTCGCCGCGGCGCTGTCGCCCGCGTCGACGTCGAGCACGATCTCGGGAGCCTGGTTGCTGCCGGTGACCACGACTTGCACGGTCACCGCATCCACGAGGCGGTCGGGATCGCCCTCGGCGCGGTCGGACACGCTCAGCTCGTACGTGAGCGTGAGCGTCTCGCCCGCGGCCAAGAACGCGAAGGTCTCTCCCGCCGGATCGAAGGTCCAGGTGAGGCTCCCGCCGGCATGGCCCGCCGCGATGACGGGAGCGGGCGCGAGCGCCAGCATCGCCTCGAGGTCGACGAAAGCGGGGAGATCGCCGTCGAGGCCCATCGGATCGCCGTCGCGATCGCGCTGCGACACGTCGACGAGCGAGCGCGAGGCCGCGACCACGTCGCTGAGATCGACGTCGGCCACGTCCAGGATGCGGCTGCCGCCCGCGGCGTCGACACCCTCGGTCCACGCCAGCAGGTCCGCGCCCGCCGGAACCGTGATGATCGGCGCGTCGTTCGCGCCCTCGATCGTGATCGTCACCGTTGCCGCGGTCCCATCCGCGGCGAGGACGGTGAAGCCGTCGGAGAGGGTCTCACCCGCGGCGAGCGCCTCGACCACCGCCAGCGTGTCGAGCAACGTGTACGTCCAGGAGCCGCCTGCGGTCAGGTCGACGAGCCCGAGCCCGGCGGCGCTCGGAGCGGCCACCTGCGGCACGAACGCATCGGGGCCGTCGACGTCGGCGACGCTCACGTCGCCCGTGGCGAGCAGGACGCCGGCCACGCCGTTGCCCACGCCACCGCGCTCGCGCACGGTGCCCACGAAGTCGCCGCCGATCACGGCAGGATCGTTGGTCCCGACGATGCGCACCACCACCGGGTAGGAGGCGAAGGCCCCCACCGGATCGGTCGCACGCAGGACGTACGTGAGGATCACGACGTCGCCCGCGGCGAGATCGTCGAACGCGTCGCCCAGGCTGTCGAACGACCAACTGACGGAACCGACGTCGGTCGCACCGTCGAGGTCCGACGACGCGGACATCATCGCCAGCAGGTCGGCGTTCGAGAGCCGCCCCGGGACGCTTCCCATCGGGGTGACGGAATGCACGCTCGCGATCACGCTCTGCGAACGGTCCAGGTCGCCGACCGTCAGACTGCCGCCGGCACCGAGCCCGACGTCGGTCTCGATCAACTCGACGTACGCCAGGTCGCCGCTCTCGAGCGTCAGCGTCGGCGCGTCGTTCGTGCCGCGGATGGTGACCACGACGTCGATCGAGGCCTCGGCCCCGTCCTCGTCCGCCGCGGTCAGCGTGTAGGTGAGGACCAGTTCCTCACCCGGCGACAGCTGGTCGAACGCCTCGCCGAGCGAGTCGAACGTCCACGAGACCGGCGCAGCGATCGCGTCGTCGCCGAGCGAACCGTCGGCGGTCAGCATGCCCGCGAGGCCCACGCCGCTCCAGTCGAGCAGCGCACCGCTGCCCGTCGCGGAGGCGAAGGCGACGGCGACACCGGCGATCGTGTCGCTGCGGTCGAGGTCGCGCAGGGTGACGGTGCCGCCGGCCGTGAGGCCCGCGTCGGTCTCGTCGAGCGTCGCCGCGACGCCGTCGCCGCCCACGAGGGCGAAGACCGGGACGTCGTTGGCGCCCGACAGGTCGACGGTGAGCAGACGCGTGTCCGCTCCACCGTGCGGGTCGCGCACGGTCGCGGTGAAGGTCAGCGTCGGCTCGTCGCCCGGTCGCAACGCGTTGATGGCCGCGTCATCGGGGGTGAAGGCGAAGCTGCCGTCGGCCTCCACGACGAGCGTGCCGAAGGCGCGCACGCCGTCGTCGCCGTCGAGCGACCAGGTCAGGGCGTCGCCGTCGACGTCCGTGGCGAGCAGCTGGCCCGTCCAGGCGGCGAAGACGTCCGCGCCGGGGGTGTCGGCGTACGCGGTCGCGTAGGCGCCGTCCGCCTCGGGGGCGTCGTTGCTGCCGTCGATCGTGACCACGATGTCGACGGTGTCGGTGGCGTCGTGCGGGTCGCGCAGTTCGAGCGTGTAGCGCAGGGTCACGCGCTGCCCGACCGCGAGCGGATCGAAGGTCTCGGGAGCCGAGTCGAAGCTCCAGGCGACCGTTCCGTCCGCCGAGAGCGTGGTGATGGCCGTCGCCGGGCTGGTGAGGGTCAGCATCGCCTCGAGCTCCGTGGGCGTCGCGTCGATGCGCGCCAGATCGCCCGTCGCGGCGAAGCCGACGATCGCGACCACGACCTCGTCACTGACGTCGGGATCGGTGGCGTCGATGGTGCCGGTCGCGAACAGCGGGGCATCGGTCTCGGTGAGCGCGACGACGATGGAGCCGTCCTCGACGCCCACGAACGCCGGAGCGTCGTTGAGGCCCGTCACCGTCACGGTGACCGTCGCCGTGCCGCCCGAGGCGCCGTCGGCGTCGGCGATCGCGTACGTGATCGCGGTGTCGCGCGACTCGCCCAGGGCCAGGTCGACGAAGTCGCCCTCAGGATCGAAGGTGAGACCGCCGTCGGCAGCGATCGTGAAGCTGCCGCCCGCGCTGCCGGACACGGCCACACCCACGGCGTCGGCCGAGCCACCGACAGCGACCACGACGAGCGCGTCGCCGTCGGGACTCAGGTCGTTCGCGAGCACGTTGCGGCCGTCGGCCGGCACGATCGCCGTCCGCTCGTCCGTGGTGAACGCATCGTCGACCGCCGTCGCGACGCGGTTCGCCACCCGCAGGTCGAACCCATCGGCGACGCTGCCACCATGACCATCGTCGACCGTGACGACGATCGGGTACACCCCGTCGCCGTTCGGGCCGCCTTGGCTGGCGCTGGAGCCGAGCGTGCCGCTGATGTGGCCGCTGGCGCCGTCGATCGTGAGGCCGGCCGGGAGGCCGGTGGCCGAGAAGGTCAGCGTGTCGCCATCGGCATCCGCGAAGGCGGCGAAGGTCTCGATGTCGATGGGATCGGAGTCGAACGCGTCGACGTCCGCCAAGGGGGCGACCACGCGCGGGATGTCGTTCGCGCCCGTGAGGGTCACGACGACGTCGCGTTCGTCGGCCTCGCCGAGCGGGTCGCGCACGGTCGCCACGAAGGTGAGGGTCACCTCGTCGCCGGCGCGCAGCGCGTTGATCGCCGCGTCGTCCGGGGTGAAGGCGTAGGCGCCGTCGGGGGCCAACCGGAGCGATCCGTAGGCGGTGTCGAACCGGGTGTCGGACCCGTCGACCACGCCAGCATCGAGCGTCCACACGAGGACGGTGTCGTCGGCGTCGGTCGCCAGCAGCGCACCGACGGACGGCGGGAACGCGTCGAGCACCGCCGTGTCGACGTAGGCGTGTTCGTACGTGCCCTGCGCGATCGGCGCGTCGTTCGCGCCCACGAAGGTGAACACGACCTCGGCGGTCGCCGTCGCACCGAGCGGATCGGCGACGGTGACCACGAAGGTCACGACCTCGGTCTCGCCCAGCTGCAGCGCGTCGATCGCCGCATCATCCGGCGTGAAGGCGTACGCGCCGTCGGGTTCCACGGCCAGCGACCCGAACGGGCTCGCGCCGTCGGCGAGGCTCCAATCCAGGCCGGCGTCGTCGTGATCGACGTCGGTGGCGACGAGCGTCCCGAGCGTGGGTTCGAACGTGTCGGGCGCGACCGTGTCGTGGATCGTGTGGGCGTACGTGCCCTGCACCACCGGGGCGTCGTTCACGCCCGTGACGGTGATGACCACCGTCGCCGGAGCGCTCTCGCCGCCGTGCTCGTCGACCGCGCGGTACGTGAAGGTCGCGGCGCGCGACTGGCCGGTCGTCAGGTCGTCGAAGTCGCCGTCGGGGTCGAAGGTGAAGCTGCCGTCCGCGGCGAACGCCAGGGCGCCCTCCGCGACGTCGGTCACCAACACGTAGCGGTCGATGTCGCTGTCGACGTCGGTCGCGCCGGGAACGACGGCGCCGATCGGGGTCTTCTCGTCGGTGGTCGCGGCGTCGTCGGCGGCCACGGGCAGGTCGTTCGCACCGGTCGCGCCGACGATGAGCTCGACCTCGTCGAACGCGCCGCCGGGGTCGGTGGCGCGCAGCGTGAAGACCGACTGCGGGTCTTCGCCGGCCTGCAGCGCGTTGATCGCCGCGTCGTCCGGGGTGAAGGTGAGGGAGCCGTCGGGAAGGAGCACGAGCGCACCGAGCCCGCTGGCGCCGCTCTCGACCGTCCACGTCAGGCTGGCGTCGTCGTGGTCGACGTCCGTGGCGATCAGTTGGCCGACCACCGGCGCGAACGTGTCGTACGCCGCCGTGTCGACGAACGCGATCGCCGTGGGCGTCACCGCCACCGGCGCGTCGTTCAGGCCGGTCACGGTCACGACCAAGCTCGCCGTGTCGCTGCCGCCGTCGTCGTCGGCCACGGTGTACGTCACCGAGGTGACGCGCGTGTCGCCGTCGTTCAGGTCGTCGAAGTCGCCCGCCGGGTCGAACTCGTAGGCCCCGTCGGCGGCGATGGTGAAGCGACCGCCTGCGGTACCGGGGACGGCAACGCCGACGTTGCCCGCGACGAACGCGACCTCGCTCACCACCACGGGATCGCCGTCGGGGCTCACCACGTACGCGGCGGAGAGAACGCCCGCACCGGCATCCGCGTCGATCGCCGTCTTCTCGTCCGTCGAGCGCATCGCGTTCGACGCCTCCGGCGGACGGTTGACGACGAACCAGGCGAAGGCGTGCACGGCCGTCTCGCCGTGGGGATCGCGCGCGGTGACGGTCGCCTCGTAGGGACTCGCGCCCGAAGCGCGCCGGTCGATCGTGCCCGACACCACGCCGTCGCCGTCGATCGCCACGCCCGCGGGCGCGCCGTGGAGCTCGTACGCGAGGACGTCGGTCGCATCGAGGTCGGAGAAGAACTGCGCCATCGAGAACGACACCGGGTCGGCGTCGCGATGGTTCCGCGCCGGTGGCGCACCGATCGCCGTGGGCGCGTCGTTCGCGCCCGCGATCCGCACGATCCAGGTCAGGTCCGCCGTGCCACCGCGGCCGTCATCGGCGCGCAGCGTCACGGTGAACACCAACGTCTCGCCTTCCGCCAGCGCGGCGAACGTCTCGTCACCGCCATCGAAGGTGAGCGTCAGGACGCCGCTGTCGACACCGCTCGCCACGACCGGGTTGGCCGACAGCGTCAGCATCGACGCGAGGTCCGCAGCGTCGAACGCGCCGCTCGGGTCGACCAGGTCGGTCGCGTGGATCGCCACCGACACCGCGTCCGCGAGGTCGGGATCGACGACGTCGAGGGTCGCGGTCGCCGTGATGGGCGCTGCGCCCTGCGCGAGGTCGAACGTGACGTCGTCGGCGGGCTCGAACGCCGGCGCGGTGTTCGCACCGGTCACGGTGATGGTCAGCGTGGCAGGCGCCGTCCCGCCCTCGCCGTCGTCGGCGAGCAGCGCGTAGGCGATGGCGAGGGACTCGCCGTCGGCCAAGAACCCGAAGGTCTCGAGCCCGCCGTCGAACGCCCAGCCGAGCGAGCCGGTCGCGCTGCCCGACGCTACCACCGGGGTGCCGTCGGGGTCGAGCGTCAGCATCGCGATCAACGCTTCGTCCAACAGGCCGCCGCGCGGCCCGGTGGTGCTCACGCCGGTCACGGAGACCGTGACCGCGTCGAGCACGTCGACGTCGCTGACGGTGACGCTGCCGGCGGCCTGGCGCGGCGCCGGACCCTCGGCGATGGTCTCCGCGAGGGCGTCGTCGCCGACCAGCGAGAACGCCGGAGCATCGTTGGTGCCCGTCAGGGTCACGACGATGGTGCGCTCGAACGAGCCATCCTGATCGTCACTGAGCGTCAGCGTGAACGACTCGATCCGCTCCTCGCCCTCGGCCAGGTACTCGAGCGCCGTGGCCGGGACCGTGTACGTCCAGGTCACCAGGCCGTTCGCGCCCTCAGCGTCGGTCTGATCGGTCACGACCGCGCTCAGCGTGCCCAGCGGGGTACCGATCGCCGCGGTCGACACCGTGTGGGCGTCGCGCAGGTCGACGTCGCCGAAGGCGATGGTGCCGCCGTCGCTCAGGTCGCCGACCGGCTCGAGGAGCTCGGTGATGGCGCCCGTGAGCGTCTCGGTCGTCACGAACGGGTCGTCGTTGACGCCCGTGATGGTCACGCGCACGACCTGCTCGGTGCTTCCCCCGAACGGGTCGGTCACCGTGATCGTGAAGCGCTCGTCGAGCGTCTCGCCGGCGGCGAGGAACTGCACGGCGGCGTTGCCGACCTCGTAGGTCCAGGTGACCACGCCCGTCTCGCCGCCCGTGGCGGGCGTCGTGATCGAAGCGGTGAGGGTACCCAGCGCCGTGCCGGACGGTGCCTCGGTGTCGAGGTCCGAAACCGCGACGGCGTGGGTGTCGGTAAGGTCGACGTCGACGAACGTGAGCGTCGCCTGGTCGGAGAGCATGCCTTCGGTCTCGTCGACGTCCTCGGTCACGCCGCCGATCGCGACGCCACCCGTGAACGCCGGGGCATCGTTCGTGCCCGTCACGGTGATCGTCAACTCGGCGCCGTCCGAGGCGCCCTCGAGGTCGGTGACCACGAACGGCACCACCACCGGGAGCGTCTCGCCCGCCGACAGGAACTGGTACGCGGCCACGCCGGGATCGAAGCTCCACGAGCCATCGACCGCGAGCGAGAAGCCCGCGGGCGCCGCGTCGTCGAGCGCGAAGTCCAGCACGTCGCCCGCGTCGACGTCCGTCGCCACGAGCTGCCCGGACACGACCGGGCCGTCCTCGACGGCGTTCGCGCTGCCATCGGAGGCCACCGGCGCGTCGTTCGCGCCTTCGATCGTGATCGTCACCGTCGCCGAAGTGCCGTCGGCCGCGAACACCGTGAAGGCGTCGCTCAGGCTCGCGCCTTCGGGCAACGCATCGACCGCTGGGTGCTCGTTGTCGAGCGTGTAGACCCACGCGCCGGCTTCCGTGAGCGTGAACGAGCCGTAGCCGTTCGCGCTCGCCGTCGGCGGCTCCACCGCCTGGAAGACCGCGGGCGAGTCGGGGTCGCTGATCGTCAGGGTGCCCGTGGCAGTATCGGTGCCACCACCGTTGGTGGCTCCGGCCTCGACGACCGTTCCGCTGGTGTCGCCACCGATGGTCGCGGGGTCGTTCACGCCGGTGATCGTGATCGTGACCGCCTGCGGCGCGCTCTGCGCACCGACCGGCGCATCCGTCGCCACCAACGAGTACGTCAGGACGAGGGTGTCGCCCACGTTCAGGTACTGGAACAGGCCCGGGTCGGGCTCGAACGCCCACACCGCGCTGCCGCTGGTGTCACCCGCAGCGACGACGTCGCCCGCGCTCACGACCAGCAGCGGCAACAGATCGACGTCCGGATCCAACGAACCGAGCGGGCCCGTCACCTCGACGGTCGTCACACCCACCGAGACCGAGTCGCTCACGTCCACGTCGGTCACCGTGACGGAACCCGCGGCCACGAACGGAACCGACTGCTCGACCAACGACGCGCTCACGCCGTCGAGCGCGCCCACGGTGATCACCGGCGCGTCGTTCACGCCCGAGACCGTGATGAGCAGCGCGGCACTGCTGACGCCACCCTGGTCGTCGGTGACCGTGAAGGTCACGCTCGTGAGGTCGTCTTCACCGTCGGCCAGGTACTGGAACGCGGCACCCGGGGCGAAGCGGTAGCGACCGTCGGACCAGATGGTGAACGTTCCCGATCCCGAGCCGGTCACCGTGCGGCTGCCGCCGTCGGCGATGGCGAGGCCGGCGACCGCACTCACGCGCAGGACGTCGCCGTCGGGGTTCGTGACGCTGCCCAGCAGGCCGGGCGCGGGCACGTCGAGATCGGTGTCCTCGTCGGTGCCGTCGTCCACGTCGCTCGCGACGGGGGCGCGGTTCGCGACCGTCCAACCGAACGTCTGGGCGACGCTCAACGCGTCGGGATCGGCGGGGTCGCGGTCGAACGCCGTCAGGGTGACCGTGTACGGGCTCGCCAGCGAGGCGTCGCTCGCGATCGTCCCCGTGATGCGCCAGGCGTCGTCGACGAAGGCCACACCGACGCCGTCGGGCGCGCCGGCGAGTTCGAAGACCAGGTCGTCGTTCGTGTCGGGATCGGCGAAGTAGTGCTCGATGCCGAAGTGGATGGTGTCGGCGTCGTGCGACGTCCGGGCCGGCATGGTGGCCACGGCCACCGGCGCGGAGTTCACGCCCGTCACCGTCACCGTCAACGTCCACGGCACCGCCGCCGCGACACCGTCGTTCACCAGCACCGCGACCACGAGGCCGAGCTCTTCTCCCGCGGCGAGCCACTCGAAGGTCACGTCACCCGGATCGAACGACCAACCGAAGCTACCAGCGGGATCGCCCGCCGCCAGCACCGGATCGTGACCCGACAACGTCACCATCTCCAGCAGACGCGCATCCGACAGACCGTTCACGTTCCCGGTCGCCGCGACGCCATCGAGCGCCGCCACGACCTCGTCCGTCTCGTCCACATCCGTGACGATCACGCTGCCGGAACCGACGAGCACGCCACCCTCGGTCACGCCGAGCACGGCGTCCCCACCCACCACCGGGGCGTCGTTCGAGCCGCGGATGGTCATCGTGATGGGCGCCGCGGCGAACGCCGCGCCGTCATCGACGCGCACCGCGTAGGTGACGACGACCTCGTCGTCCTCACCGAGGAACTGCACGAGGGCGTTCTCGAGCGCGAAGGCCCAGGCGACCGTGCCAGCGTTCGCCGGCGTGGGCACACCCGGACCCGTCAGCGTCATGGCGACCGGCGCCGCGAGCGCATCGCTCAGGGCCCCCGGCACCACCACGCCTGCGCTCGGCGCGATCGCATCGAGCGTGACGCTCACGCTCGCCGTGTCGGACACGTCGGGATCGACGAAGGAGAAGCTCCCCGCCGCGCGCAGTTCGTCCTCGACCACCGCGACGTCCTCGCGGACGGCGCCGGTCATGAGGATGGGCGTGAGCACGGGCGCCGCGTTGCCGCCGACGACCGTGATCGTCACCGTCTGATCGGCCGTGGCCAGGCCGTCGTCGAGGCGCAGCGTGTAGGTCAGGATCAGCGACTCGCCGTCCGCCAGGTACGCGAACGCGTCGCCCGCATGGGCGAACGCCCACGCGACGCTGCCGTCGACGTCGCCGGCGGCGACGCCGCCCTCGACGCTCAGCAACGTCGCGAGCGCGGGCGCATCGAGCGCCAGGCCACCGTCGCCGCCCGACGCCGTGACGCCGAACAGGACCACGGACACGACGTCCGCCAGGTCGAGATCGCGCACGGCGAACGTTCCGTTGGCCGCGAGCGGCGCGCCGCCCTCGGTCACCGTCGCGGAGGCCGGGCCGTCCATCCACACCGGCGCGTCGTTCGCGCCGGACACGCGGATGGTCACGTCGATGGTGGCCTGCGCGCCCTCGGGATCGGTCGCGCGCAGGCGGTAGGTCAGGTCGATCTCCTGGTCGCGCCCCAGGCGCCGGAAGGTCTCGGTGCCGGACTCGAACGTCCAGTCGACGGTCCCCGCCGTCTCGGTCGCGTCCAGCGCGCCCGAAGCGGTGAGCATGCCGGCCAGGTCTACGTCGCTCCAGTCGAGCGCCGCGCCGCTGCCGGCCACATCGACCAGCTCGGCCGGCGACACGACATCGACGACGTCGAGGACGTCGACGTCGCGCAGCGTGACCGTGCCCGCCGCCGTGCGCGGGGCGTCGCCCTGCACGAGCTCGGCCGCCACGCTGTCGCCCAACTCGGCGTCGAGCGTCGGGGCGTCGTTCGTCCCGACGATCGTGATCACGACGTCGCGCTCCGCGAAGTCGCCGTGCGAATCGGTCGCGCGAACCACGTACGTCAACACCAGCTCGACACCCTCGGCGAGGAAGTCGAACGTCTCCGGATCGCTGTCGAACGTCCAATCAAGGACGGCCTCGACGCTCTCGGCGTCGATCTCGCCGTCGACTTCGAGCATCGCCAGCAGCACCGGGTTGCTGGGCGCACCGAGCGCTGCTCCGGTCGCGGTCACCGACGCCACGCTCACGGTGACCGTGTCGCTGCGGTTCGGATCGCGCAGGGTCATGGCACCGCTCGCAGCGAGCGGCGCATCGGTCTCGGTCAGGTGTACGCTCGCGCTGTCATCACCCACGAGCTCGATGCTCGGTGCGGCGTTGCCGCCCGTGACCTCGACCGTCACCACCCACTCGTTGCTGTTCGCGAGGCCGTCGTTCGCCACCACGCCGTAGCGCAGCGTGAGCGTCTCGCCAGCCGCCAGGTACACGAACGTCCCTGCCGGGGCGGACCACGCCCATGTGATCACGCCGCTCGTGTCGCCGGACGTGATCACCGCACCGGCGTCGACCGAGAACAGCGCCTCGAGCGCAGCGCTACTCGGCTGCGCCGGATCGGACGCGACGACGCTGTCGGTCGCGTCGCGCTGGACCGCGTCCAGGAAGCTCCGCGACACCGTCACCGTGTCGGCGACGTCGACGTCGAACACGCCGAGCGCACCGCCGCCGGCGAGCACCGCGCTCACCTCGAGGAGGTCGCTCTGCCCCGCACCCGCGTCGAGCGCGATCACCGGCGCGTCGTTGGCGCCGTCGATGTGCACGCTGACGCGCAACACCGCAGTGCCACTCGGATCGGCGTCGTCTGCGATCGTCACGTCGTAGCGCTGCGTGACGCGCTGACCAGCGGCCAGGAACTGCACGCTGTCGTTGTCGACCGTGAAGGTCCAGTCCACGGAGCCCGTGAGCCCACCCGTCGCCGCGGCAGCGAGCACCACCTCGAACTCGCCGAGCGCACCGATCGCCGGCAGCGTCGTGTCGACGAACGCGAAGGACACCGTGTGGTCGTCGCTCAGGTCGGGGTCCGTGAACGGGATCGACCCATCGCCACGCAGCGAGCCAGCCTGCACGTCCAGGTCTTCCGTGACCGTCGCCTCGTCGTCGGCCGCGCCGATCAGCGGCGCGTCGTTCGTGCCGGTCACGACGATCTCGAGCGGCTCGACGGCGTCGTCGGCGCTCGTGCCGTCGCTCACGCGGATCGGGATCGCGATCGTCAGGGTCTCTCCGATCGCCAGGAAGTCGAGGTCGACCGCATCGGCGGCGTAAGACCACGCGATGGTGCGTTGCGCACCGTTGGAGGTCACCGGTCCACCGAGCGTCAGCGCGCTCGGCGACAGCAGCGGCGCGAGCGCCAGTGCGCGCTCGGGCGCGAGCGGCCCCGCCGACCACGTCAGCGTCGCGTCGTCGTGCTCCGCGCTGGCCGCGAGCGTGTCGCCCACGTCGAGGTCGACGATCACGAGCGAACCGCTCGCAGCGACGACCTGCGCCGAAGCGTCCGCCAGCTCGAGCACGCCCGCCGGCGCGATGCTCAGCGTCGGAGCGTCGTTCAAGCCGACGACGGTCACGATCAGCTCGGCGCTGGCACTGCCGCCCTCGCCGTCCCCGAGCGTGAACGCCACGCGCGTCTGCGCGCTCTGGCCGGCCCGGAGGCGCACGAAGTCGGTCCCTGGGTCGAACGTGAAGGTGCCGTCAGCTGCGATCGTGAAGGTCCCGAGCGCCGAGCCCGTGACCGGCTGACCGACGTTGCCGGCGTCGCCAGCGACGGCGATCACCGTCAACGGGTCGGTGTCGGGGCTCGTCCCGGTCGGCGGCTGCGCCAACCCGAGGGCGGCGTCCTCGACGACCAGGGTCGTGTCCTGATCCGTGCTCTCCACTCGATCCGCCGCCACCGGCGGCACGTTGAGGATGGTCCAATCGAACGTCGCCTGCGCTGTGAGGCCACCGGCGTCGGTCGCGGTCACGGTGGTGCGGTACACGCCCTCACCGAGATCATCGGGGTCGAGCTGGCTGGCGCTGCGATCGACGCGGCCGGACACCAGGCCCGTGGTCGCGTCGATCTCGAGGGCCGCTGGGGCGCCCGCCATCCCGAAGGTCAGGGTGGCACCCGCGTCGGGGTCGCTGAAGGCCGCGCCGAGATCGAGGTCCGTCACGAGGTCGTGATCGAAGCCCTGCAGGTCGGCGAGCGTGCCGGCGACGGGCGCGGAGTTCACGCCCGTCACGGTGACCGTCAACGTCCACGGCACCGCATCGGCGAGAGCGTCACTGACCAACACCGTGTAGACGAGGTCGAGCGTCTCGCCCGCCGCCAGCCACACGAACTCCACATCACCCGGATCGAACGACCAACCGAAGCTACCAGCGGGATCGTCCGCCGCCAACACCGGATCGTGACCCGACAACGACACCATCTCCAGCAGACGCGCATCCGACAGACCGTTCACGTTCCCGGTCGCCGCGACGCCATCCAGCACCGCCACGACCACGTCCGTCACGTCCACATCGGCGACGCTCACGCTGCCGGAACCGACGAGCACGCCACCCTCGGCCACGCCGAGCACGGCGTCCTCACCCACCACCGGGGCGTCGTTCGTGCCGGTGATCGTGAAGACCACGGCTTCGCTCGTCTCGCCCTGAGGCCAGCCGTTGTCGCGCAAGGTGACCGTGTAGCTGAAGGAGAGCCGCTCACCTGCGGCGAGGAAGTCGAGGTCGAGGTTCGTGGCGTCGTAGAGCCACCCGACCGTCCCGGGGACGGGCGCCGGCGCGAAGGTCCGGTCGAGCCGGAAGCGGGTGCCGCCCACGAGGCTCGTGACGAGGCCGGCGTCGAGGCTACCGACGACCTGGTCATCCGCGTCCAACCACGCCAGGTCGCCCGCGTACGCCACGGTCACGAACACGAAGTCACGTACGTCGACGTCGTCGTAGGCGATGGTGCCCGTCGCGCTGAGCGTCTGTGCGCTGGCGTTCGGCGCCTCCACGAACGGCGCGCTCGGCTGCGTGACGCTCAGGAGCGGCGTGTCGTTCGCGCCGTTGATCGTGATGATCACGGACGTCGGAACCGTCGCGAGGCCGTCGTCGACCTCGATCACGTAGGTGATCTCGATCCAGTCGCTGGACCCCAGGTACTGCACCAGGGCGTTGTCGATCTCGAACGTCCAGGTGACGGTGCCCCCGTTGCTCGGGGTGAGCACGCCCGCACCGGCCAGCGTGAGCGCCGAGTCGATCGCGGTCAGCACGTCAGCGGTGGGCGGCAACTCGGACCCGGTCCTGATGGTGCGGCTCGCCAGCACGACACTCGAGACATCGCTCGCGTCGACATCGGCGAAGCTGAACGAACCGCTCGTCACCAGCATGCCGGCCGGCGTCACGTCGACGTCCTCGGTGACGGTGCCGGACATGACGACCTCGGTGATCACGGGGGCGTCGTTCGTGCCGGTCACGGTGATCGTGAGCAGACCGGTGTCGCTGCCACCTTCGCCGTCTTCGACGGTGTACGCGATGCTGGTGGCGCGCGTCTCGTTGACGGCGAGGTCGTCGAAGTCGCCGTCGGGGTCGAAGGTGAAGCGCCCGGTGTCGTAGATCACGAACAGGCCGCCGGCGCTGCCGGGGGTGTCCGTGACGGCGACCACGGAGAGCGCGTCGCCGTCGGGGCTCTCGTCGTTCGAGAGCAGGCCGTCGACCGCCTCGACGGTCAGCATCGCCTTCTCGGTCGTGGTGTACGCGTCGTCGAACGCGATCGGCGGCAGGTTCACGAAGCTCAACGCGAACGTGTCGGTGACCGCGTCGCCGTCCTGGTCGGTGGCGGTGACGGTCACGTTGAAGATGCCTTGCTGGCTGGCGTTCGACGGGACCGTCGTCGCAGGAGTGATCACCTGGATGACGCCCGCGGTCGTGATCTGCAGCCATGCCGGCAGACCGCTGGCGCTGAACGTCAGCGCATCGCCGTCGGGGGCCTCGAAGTTGCCGCTCACGTCGAGCGAGAACGGCTGACCGTCCTCACCGCTGCGCGGGCCGATCGGCTCGCGCACGATGGGCGCAACGTTGCTGATCGACCACGTGAACTCGGCGGTGGCCGAGCGCATCGCCGAGTCGGCGGGTTCGGCCGGCCGGTCGAACGCGGTGACGGTGACCTGATAGACCCCGTCGTACTCGGGTCCGCCCTGGCTCGCGTCGTTGGCGATGGTGCCGCTGATGAGACCGGTGGCGGGGTCGATGGAGAGGCCGGCGGGGAGGCCGCTGGCCTCGAAGCGCAGCACGTCGCCCGTGTCGACGTCGCCGAAGAAGGCACCGGCGGCGAAGCTGATCGTTGCAGAGTCGGCGCTCGCCTGGGCACCGATCGTCTGCGCGACGGGCGCGTCGTTCGTGCCGGTGATCGTGATGGTGATCGTCTGCGGCGTGCCGTCGATCGAGCGCACCACGAAGGTGTCCTCGAGCGTCGCGCCGTGCGGCAACGCGTCGACGGTCGGGTGGGCGTCGTCGAGCTCGTACTCCCAGTCACCATCCCCGGTGATCGTGAGCCAACCGTACCCACCGCTGCTGCGCGTCTGGACGCTGACGACCTGGAAGGCGTTGTCGGCGTTGTCGACGTCCTGCGCGGAGAGCTGGCCGGTCGCCGTCGGCGTGCCAGGGATCGGGTCGGCGCCGCTGCCGGCCTCGACGACCGTGCCGGTCGTGGTGCCGGTGATGACCGCCGGGTCGTTGGTGCCGACGATCTGGATGGCGACGATCTCGGTGTCGACGTCGAAGGTATCGCTGACCTGAACGCGGTAGTAGAGCGTCAGGAGCTCGTCCGCTGCGAGGTAGTCGAACGCCTCGGTGACCGAGTTGAACGTCCAGGTGACCGGTCCTTCGGTGACACCGTCGCCGGGCGAGGTGCCGGCGTAGACGCCGCTGACGGCGCTCATCATGGAGAGCACGACGGCTTCGGTCAGGCTCGGGCCGAGCGAGCCGGCCACCAGCACGGACGGGACGCTGGCGACGAGCGCCTGGCTCACGTCCGGATCGAGCGCGGTGAGCGTTCCGCTGGCGGAGAGTCCTGCGTTCGTCTCGACGAGGATTCGGAAGTCGCTGTCGCCGACGCGGAAGTCGAACCGCGGGCGGTCGTTCGTACCGCGGATCGTGACCACCACGTCCTGCGTGGCGGTGGCGTCCTGGCTGTCGGTCGCCGTCAGGCGGTACGTCAAGACCAGCGTCTCGCCGGGCGAGAGGCGGTCGAAGTTCTCCGGCGCGGAGGCGAACTCCCAGGTGACGGTGGCGCTCGTGGCGCTCGTCGGCACGGAACCCTCGGCAGTGAGCATGCCCGCCAGGTCGACGCCGGTCCAGTCGAGGAGCGCACCGTTGCCGCCGAGCGGCTGCAGCGTGATCGACGTGATGCTCACGACGTCGGTGAGGTCGAGGTCGTTGAGCGTCACGGTCCCCGTCGCGCTCAAGGGGTCGTTCACGGGTGACGGGGTGCTGGTCTCGTCGAGCGTCACGCTCGCTGCGTCGCCCGGCTCGAGCGTGAAGAACGGCTCGTCCTGCGTGCCGCGCACGCGCACGACGAGGTCGGCCGTGTCGGTGGCGAGACCGTCGCTGACGGTGACGGCGTAGGTGATGGTGAGCGTCTCGTCGGCGGCGAGGAAGTCGAGGTCGACCGCGGCGGGGGCGTAGGTCCAGCCGATGGTGACGTCGCTGCCGTTGGACGTGACGTCTGGGCCGAAGGTGAGCGCGGCCGTGGCAACGAGGGGCGCGAGCGCGGCCTGTTGGGCGCCGCTGAGAGCGCCGCCGCTCCAGACCATGGTCGCCGGGGCGGTGATCGCGTCGGCGCTGAGCGTGTCACCGATATCGCGATCGAACACGTCGAGCGTGCCGGTCTCGGAGATCGCCTGGGCGCTGGCGTCGGGAAGCTCGTCGACGTCGGTGGCGACGATGCCGAGCACGGGGGCGTCGTTGGCGCCGGTGATGGTCACGGAGACCCGGCGGGTCTGGGTCGAGCCGCGCTGGTCGTCGATCGTGACGTCGTAGCGTTCGGTGATCGTCTGCCCCTCGCGCAGGAACTGCACGTCGGCGTTGGGGACGCGGAAGGTCCAGGTGGCGGTGCCGGTGGCGCCGCTGGTGGCAGGCGTCGTGACCACGGCGACCAGGTCGCCCAGGCGCGCCGAGTGGGTGGTGTCGACGTATTCGACCTGCGTGACGTGCGTGTCGAAGTGGTCGAGGTCGGTGAAGGCGATCGTGCCGTCGGTGACGAGGTCGGTGTCGACGAGGTCACCGGCGTCGTCCTCGGTGACGCCGCCCGTGAGGACGGTGGCGCCGATCACGACCGGGTCGTTGGTGCCGTCGATCGTGATGGTGATCGACTGCGGCGTGACGCCGCCGTTGGCGTCGTTGGCGGTGAGCGTGTACGTCAGCACCAGGCGCTGGTTGGCGGAGAGGAAGTCGAACGCCTCGCTGCCCGAGTCGAACGCCCAGGTGACGGTCCCCTCGACCTGCTCGTCGCTGAGCCCCTCGACCTGCTCGTCGCTGAGGCCGCCGGTCAACGTGAGCATCGCTTCGAGCGCCGCCTGGGCGGGCGCCGCGGCGGCGACGTCCGGGTCGGGCCCGCCGTCGGTGAAGCCGGCCACGCCGACGGTCGAGAAGCGCGTGACCGTGACCGTGTCGGTCAGGTCGGGGTCGCGGAGCGTGAGGGTCCTGCCACTGATCTGCAGTCCAGCGTCCGTCTCGTCGAAGGTCCACGCGTCGGTGTCGTCGCCGACGAGGTGCCAGCTAGGGGCGTCGTTGCCGCCCGTGATGGTGATCGTGACCGTGACGTCATCGAAGGAGTCGTGGTCGCTACCGGTCACCCACGTGTCGCGCAGTCGGAGGGTGTACGTCAGGACGAGCGACTCGCCGGCGGCGAGGTAATCGAACGTCTCGTCGCCCGGGGTGAAGGTCCAGGTGAACGTGCCGGTGGTGGCCGTCCCCGGGATCTCACCGGTGACGCCCATCATCGATTCCAGCGCTTCATAGCTCGGGCGGCTGGCGTTGTCACCGTTGCCGCTGATGACGAGCGCATGGACGGTAGCGCTCACGACGTCGGTGGTGTCGAGGTCGCGCGCGTCGAGCGTTCCAATCTGCGGGGCGAACGGGGCGTCCGCCTCGTTCAGCGTGCGCGTCGCCGGGTCGCTCGTCCACTCTGGCGCGTCGTTGGTGCCGGTGATGGTGACGACGACGTTCTGCGTCGCGCTCGCACCCTGGCGGTCGGTGAAGGTCAGGAGGTAGTCGAGCTCGAGCGTCTCGGCGTTGGCGAGGTGGTCGAACGCCACGCTGCCGGAACCGAACGTCCAGGTGAGTCCAGCGTTCTGGATCGAGCCGGCCGCGACCGCGGTCGCCGGCACGCCCATCATCAGGCGCAGCTGCTCGTTCGTCAGGACGTCGGTGTCGCCGGTCGTGGTGACCGACGTGACGGTGGCGCTCACGACGTCGTTGATGTCGAGGTCACCGACGGTGAGGGTGGCGCTCGCCGTGAGGCCTGCGTCGGTCTCGGTCAGCGACGCGCCGGCGCTGTTCTCGGCGCCGACGTCGACGGTCGGTGCGTCGTTCGTGCCGACGAGCGTGAAGGTGACGACCGTCGTGTTGAAGTCGTTCGTGGCGTCGGAGTCGTCGGTGGCGGTGACGGTGTAGCTCCACACCACCGTGTCGCCGACGGCGAGGAAGTCGAGGTCGAGACCGCTGGCGGTGTAGGTCCACGGCGTCGTGCCGGGGACGACGGCGTCCGTGACGCCGGTCGAGAAGCCGGCCACGAGCGCGGCGCCGAGACCCGCAGGCAACGCGGGCTGGGCGCCGCCGATCGCCTCGGTCCAGACGGGGGCGCCGTCGGACGCGAAGGTGATCGCAAGGACGTCGCGGACGTCGACGTCGTCGAAGCTGACGGTGCCGCTCTGCGACAGCGTCTGCGCGGACGCGTCAGCGGCTTCGGTGAAGTCGCTCGGCGGCGTCGCGCTCACGCTCGGTTGGTCGTTGCTGCCCTGGATGGTGACGACGACGTCGACCTCGTCCGTGCCGTCGGCCGTGTCGGTGACGGTGATGGTGTAGGTCACGCCGATCGACTCGTCGACGCGCAGGAAACGGACCAGGTCGTTCTCGAGCGTGAAGGTCCAGGTGACGGTGCCGTGGTTGGCACGGGTGTCGACGCCGGCGCCGGAGAGCGTCATGGCGCTCTCGAGCGTGGTCGCGAGCCCGCCGGGGACGACCACGCCGCTCGACGGGGCAGTGCTCGTCCGCACGACCGTCGCCAGCGAGGTGTCGGTCGCGTCGATGTCGGCGAAGGCGATCGTGTCGCTGTCGACGAGGGGCGCGCCTGCAACGTCGGGGGCCTGCGTGACGGCCCCGAGCAGCTGCTCGGACGTGGCCGTGATGACCGGGGCGTCGTTCACGCCGGTGATCGTCACGGTGATGGTCTGTGGCGTGCTCGCGGTGCCGTCGTTCGCCGTCGCGGTGTAGGTGGCGGTCACGACCTCGCCCTCGGCCAGGTACTGCACCAGGAGGTTGTTGATCGCGAAGCTCCACGTGACGGTGCCTTCGTTGGCTTCGGCCGGGTCGTCGACGCCTGCACCGGCCAGCGTGATGGCGCTCGAGAGGGCGGTGTTCAGGTCGGTCGAGACGGACGCCGCGCCAGACGCGATCGCATCGACGTAGGCCACGGACACCATCGAGCGGTCGCTGGTGTCGGCGTCTGTGAAGCTGAAGCTCCCAGTGTCGCTCAGCGTCGTCGGGTCGGCGTCCTCGACGACCGCGCCGTCGACCTTGATCGGCGTCACGCTCGGGGCCTGGTTCGAGCCCACGATGGTGACGGTGACGTCGTGCCTGTCGGTCGCGCCCTGGCTGTCGGTGACGGTGACGCGGTACGTGAGCGTCAGCGTCTCGTTCAGCGCGAGGTAGGAGAACGGGTTGGCGCCGTCCGTATCGAACGACCATCCGATGGCGCCGCTCTGGGCCAGGTTGCCGATGACCGGGTTGGCGGTGGTCAGGGTGAAGAAACCTCTGAGCGCGTCCGTTGACGGCTGGTCGCCATCGCTGTCCATCTCTACGTCGCTTGCGTCGCGCTGGACGGCGCTCGCGAGCTCGAAGGAGGCGTCCACCGTGTCCGTTCGGTCGACGTCGAACACGCTGAGCGAGCCGGTGCCCGCGAGGGTCTCCGTGGTCTCGGTCCGGGTGAGCGCGTCGCTCCCCTCGCTGGCGGCCGTGACGCTGGGCGCGTCGTTGGTGCCGTCGATCGTGATCGTGAGCGTCGTCGTCCCCGTCGCGGGGGCGCCGGCGCGGCCGTCGGTGACGGTGTAGGTGAAGACGTCGTCGAGGCTCTCGCCCACGGCGAGCGCCTGGACGGCGCCGTTGGCGGCGTCGACGGTGTAGGTGAAGCCGCCGTTCGCGTTCACGACGAGAGTGCCGTACTGGCCGACCACGCTCGAGCCGACGTTCGCGGTGAGCGGCCCGGCCTGCGTGCCGGCGGCAACGCCTTGCACGCTCAGGGCGTCAGCGAACTCGCCTGGTTCAGCGTCGGGGTCGGTGTCGGCGCCGCTCGCGTTCGGCGAGCCGGCGATGACGTTGCCGCTGACGCTGGTGTCGTCGTCCTCCGTGTCTCCGATCGGTTCGTCGACGTTCTCGGTGTCGGGCTGCACGACCGGGAGCCGGTTGATGATCAACTCGATGACGCCGCTGACGCTCGCTTGGCCGCCCGTGCCTTGGTCCTGACCGGTTCCGGCCGTGCCGCCGCCGACGATGTTGTCGTTCTGATCGTCGAACACCAGGCGCAGGTCGACGCGGTCGTACGCCAGGGCGCCTGGCGTGGTGAGGGCGTTGGCGTAGGTGATGGAGCGCAGCACCTGCTGCACGTGCGCCGTGGTGGCGCTCTCGTTGAAGGTGATGCTCAGGACGCCGTCCGTGCTCGTGACGGTGCCGACGTCGACGACGTCGACGAGCAGCGTGCCACCGTCGAACGCGACGCTGCCGCTGGCGCCGAAGAGGTCGTCGGCGCTCGCGGCGGACTCGTTCGCAGCGGTGTCCCAGCGTTCGATGCGAAGCGTGCTGCCCGACCAGTCCCCCTGCGCCGTCGCGGCGGTCCCGGGGGTGGTCTCGTTCAGCGCCTCGAGGTCGAGGTCGGCGAGGGTGGCGCCGGCATCGACGACGACCGGAGCGCCGCCCTGCACGTGCGTGTTCGCCGCGCGGCCGGTCCAGCCGCCCAGCGTGGGCGCGTCGTTGACGCCGGTCACCTCGATGGCGCCGGTGACGGTCGCGGTGAGCGGCGCGTTGAAACCGTCCGAGCCGGTGTTGCCGCCGTCGTTGAGGGTGAACGTGAGCTCGCGCGTCGGCGCGGCGCCGGCCCAGGTCGGGTTCTCGTTCGTGCTGCGGTAGGCGACGCGCTCGAGGAGCGCCTCGACCGCCGCGAGCGTGGCGTCGGTGGTGGTGAAGCTCACCACCAGCGGCGCTTGGTCACCACCGGCGATGGTGCCGATGGCGTCGCCGTCGAAGCGCACGGTGGCGCCGTCGAGCGTGATGCTGCCCCCGGGTTCGATCCGCAGCTCGTCGCCGCTGAGGAAGGCCGGGTAGCTATCGACGCCCGCGTCGAGCGTGACGGTGAGCGAACCGCCCTGGAAGTGGACGGCGTCGACGTCGGCGACGTTGGCGGCGCTGCCGAAGACGAGCGCGGCGCCGCCCTCGGTGAAGGTTCCGGCGACACTGAGCGCCATGGTGGGCGCGTCGTTGACGGAGCGCACCGTCACGACCGACGGAGCGGGCAGCATGGTGGGATCGAGTTGCGTGTCGACGCCGCTGCCGGCGGTGCCGCCGTCGTCCTGCACGAGGGTGATGGTGACGGTCCGGGCACCGTCGTGCGGCCACTCGCTGACGTTGCGGTAACGGAGGCCGTTCACGAGCGCGTTCGTTTGCGCGACGTCGAAGGCCGTGCCGGAGGTGACGAAGCTGACGGTCGCCGTGGCGCCGTCGATGACGACGGTCGCAGTGCCCGAGAGGATCGCGCCGCCCTCGCCGGCGGTCATGGCGGTGGCGCCCGCCACGAGCGGGATCTCGACGCCGTTGAGGGTCAGCCGCTCGTCGCTGGCGAGGCGGCTCTTGGCGTCGCCCTGAAGACCGGCGACGGTGAGGTCGATCCGGAGGATGCCCTGACCGGGCTGGATGGTGTCGACGGAGGCGCTGCCAAAGAGCGCCACGGGGGTCGCGTCGGCGGCGGTGAGCGCCTCGGTGAAGGTCGGGTTCAGCGCAGTCGCGACCAGTTCGGGCGGGTCGTTCTGGCCGGTGATCTCGATCGACCCGGTGAGCGCGTTGCTGTCGAGCGCGCTCGGGCCGCCGGCGTCCCCGCCGGCCTGCTGGTTGTTGCCGTCGTTCACGACGACGCCGTAGTCACGTGCGCCGGACGGTGGGTTGTCGCTGGTGTGCTCGTACGTGAGCGCCGCGAGGACCGCGTTCACCTGCGCGAGCGTGGCGCCCGCGGTGAACTGCACGATGAAGTCGCCGCTGTCGGTGTCGGCGCCGCTGGTCGACGCCACGCCGTCGAGCGGCGAGCCGGCGAGCGTGAAGCGGTCGCCCGCGACGCGATCGTCGAGCGTGACGGTGACGCTGCCCGACCCGAAGGTGGCGGCGTCGAGCGTGGCGGTGGTGGTGAGGTCGACGTCGGTGACCGTCGGTGTGACGAGCAGCGCGGCGGTCGGGGTGCCGACGCCTGCGACGGGCGACTCGACGATCTCGATGGTCCGGCCGCTGCCCGCTAAGGCAGGAGCGTCGTTGCGCGCGGCGATGGTGACGTCGATGTCGACGGCGTCGGCCGAGACGCGGGTCTCCACGCTGTTGAAGGGCAGCGTGACGTCGTAGACCGACGGCGAGGTCAGGATGGTGGTGACCGGGATCGGCCCCGCCGCCAGGCCGGGGGCGCTGCGGGCGGCGTTCTCGGGCACCAGGGCCTCGATGCCGTGGACCTCGAGCCGCGGCCGCAGGGTCAGCGGTCGCCCGTCCGTGTTGGCGTGCGTGTGCGGGACGAAGCGCAGGGGAACGGTCGCGTCGAGCACGAGGGCGGTCGCGGGTGCGATGCCGCCCGGGACGATCGTCAACGACACCCAGCCGGAACCGAGGTCGACCTGCCAGTCGCCCAGGCCCTCGTCGTGCACGCGGGCGATCGCGACCGCCGCGAGCGAGTTCCCATCGACCTCGTCGGGGTCGACCAGGAAGTCGTTGAGCAGCCCGTAGAAGGTCGTGGCGGCACCACCGGCGGGGTCCTCATCCTCGACGGTGGCGATCTGCGCGCCGCTCGTGAGCGAGGGCGAGTCGTTGGTGGGCACCAGGCCGATGCGGACCACGGCGCGGCCGCTGAGCTCGCCGCCGGTGCCTTGCGTGCCGGCGCCGATGCCGTTGCCGTCGTGGAAGTCGACGGCGATGTCCTTGGAGCCGAACGCCAGGGTCGGGTCGGTGTTGGAGTACACCAGGTTGCGGAGCACCTGGTTCACGGCGGCGGGGGTGGCGGCGGCCGTGAACGTGATCAGCAGGCGACCGCTCACGAGGCTGTTGTCGGTGATCGTCGCGACGACGTGGCCGCCGAAGGTGACGATCGAGCCGCTGTTGAACAGGATGATGCCGGAGCCGGGCGAGGTGAACCCGCCGCTGACGCCGAGGCCGTTGCCCGTCTGGAGCACGAACAGGTCGAGCGGTTCGGGCGCGGGGGCCCCGAGCGTCGTGACCTGCTGCACCTCGAGCCGCGCGCCCTCGAAGCTGGCCTCGCCGCGAACGGTGAGCTCGACGTCGACGATCTGCGCCGGGTTGGGGTTCCCGACCGCGCCGACGGTGTCGAGCAGGATGGGTGAACCGGCGACGTTGACGCCGACGGCCTCTTCGTACGTGATCGAGTAGTCCTCGTTGCCGAGCTCGGTCACCTGCGGTGCGTCGTTCACCTGCGTGACGACCGCGCGGATGGCGGCGCGGGCCGCCTCGGCGGTACCGACGTCGCTGGTGGCGGGATCGAGCACGGTCGTGTCGATCAGCGCACGGGTGGCGCCGGCGCTGTAGGGGCGGGCGGCGTCGCTGTCGTCGATCGGCATGACGCTGAGCGGGCCCGGGTCGCCCCCTGGGCCGCCGATCGTGCGCGGCGCGCCGTTGAAGTCGGGCGCCGGCGCGAAGCGGATGCGCACGGCGGCGCTGAGGACGAGCGCGTCCACCTCGGTGAGCGCGGGGGCGGCGTCGGGGCTCACGTCGTGCCAGGTGGCGCCGTCGTCGGTGCTGTACTGCCAGCGTCCTTCGCTCGTGGGATCGGCTGCGTCGCCGAAGATGGCGATGCCGGCGAGGCTCGCGCCGGCGAGGGGCTCGTCGGGGTCCGTGAACACGGGCCCCATGAGCGTCGACAGTTGGCTGCCGGCGTTGGCGGCGCTGGCGACGTCCTCGGCGAGGGTGATCGTGCGGTCGTCGGTGAACTGCGGCGGGTTGTTGACGTTGGTGACGGTGACCGTGAAGGTGACGGCGTTGCTGGCGAGCGGTCCGCCGCTCCCCTGCTCTCCGCCGAGGTTGCCGTCCTGGAAGACCATCTGCACGGTGGCGGAGGCCAGGTTGTCGGCCACGCTGGCGAACGTGACGCGGCGCATGAGGTTGCGCGCGTCGTCGCGGGTCGCCGCGGCCGTGAAGGTGGCGACCAGGGTGCCGCCGCTGCCGTCGTTGGTCAGGTTGGCGATGGTCGTGCCGCCGCGCTGGACGGCGCCGCCGTCCCGGGTCAGGTCGTCGAGGCCCGCGATGGGGCCGAGGTCGAGGCCGTAGCGGTCGCTGGAGACCGCGCCGCCGACGCGGCGGACGGTGATGGAGCTGCCGGCGAAGGTCGCCTCGTTGGCGCCGCCGTCGTTGCCTTCGGTGAGTTCGACGTCGGTGACGTCGAGGTCGAGCGCGGCGTTGAGCCGCACGGGCGTTCCGGCTGCGCCGTCGCCGGCGCCCTCGACGTAGCCGACCGCATCGCCGCCGCCCGACAGCACGGGGGCGTCGTTGACGGCGTTCACGGTGATCGTCGCGGTCGCGGCGGCGCTGCGGCTCGACGCCTCGAGGTCGGTGAGCACGAGGACGTCGATCGCGCGGAACTCGAACGCGGAGCGCCAGTCGTCGCCGGCGAACGAGAGACCGGAGTGGTAGTCGTCCGGTGGCGTGTACGTCATGCCGGTCGCCTGCGCGACCGTGACCACGTGCGTGCCCGGCGGCAGGGTGCCGGTGAAGCCAGCGGGCGCCACCGAGGAGGCCGCGTCGAGCGCCACGCCGTCGCTGGTGCGCAGCGTGCCGACGAGGCCCGCGACGGCTTCCGCGACGTCGCCGCGGACGTCGATCTGGTAGTGCGTGACGATCGCGTCGGTCTCGAGGTCTTCGCCCAGGTCGACGTCGCTGGAGGCGAGCGAGAAGCCGAGCACGCCGTCCTCGTCCATCGTCCAGGCGAGGGCCTCGACGACGGGCGCGTCGTTCACGGGCTCGACGCCGATCGCCACGGTGGCGCCGTCCTGCAGCGAGCCGCCGAAGACGCCGATGTGGCCCTGGTCGTCGACCGTGAGGGTCAGGACCTCGGCGCCACGGAAGTCGTTGAAGTTCGCGTCGGGGAGGTACGTGAGGCCGGCGGCGAGGGCGGCGTTCGTCGCGTTCAGCGAGCCGGTGATGGCGAGCGTGTCGCTCCCCTGCCCGGTGACCGTGAGCCCGGTGGTATCGGCCAGCGTCAGGGTCCCGAAGCTGACGGTGATGGTGGTGCGCAGCGCGATGTCCTGGTCGCTGGCGTCGTCACCGACGACGTCGAGATCGAAGACCTGCAGGGCGTTCCCGGTACCCGCCGAGAGCACCAGCGGGGTGTCCTCGAGGGTCGTCTGGGCGCCGGGCACGATCGCCTCGGGGGCGTCGTTGACGGGGCGCACGTGGACGAGGAAGCTTGCGGTGGCGCTCTCGGAGCCGAGGACGCCGTCGCCCGCGAGGCCCGGGATGGCGGCCTGGACGAGCGCGTCGTCGGGGTCGGCACCGAGGTAGCCGCCGTCGGTCACGTGGACGTCCACGGTGTCGACGCCGTTGGCGTTCGGCAAGCCGAGGTAGACGACCGTGGCCAGGGTGGCGTTGACGTCGCCGAGCGTGCCCGCGACGACGAGCGGGGTGGCGTCCCCGCCGCCGGTCACGACCGCGTCGCCGGAGGCGACGGCGGTGAAGGTTCCGATGCCGGTCGTGCTGGTGATCGTGACGGCGAAGGGCCCGGCGCTCGGGTCGACGTCGCCGGTGTCAGGGTGGACGCTGTCGGGGTCGGCGATGGAGATGCCGACGAGCGCCAGGGGAACGTCCTCGGAGCCGATGCGGTCGCCCGGGGTCGCGATGGTGGGGGCGTCGTTCACCGGCAGGATGGCGATGAGGAAGTCGACGAGCGGCTCCTCGCCGCCGCCGCCGTCGGACAGGCGCAGGCGCACCGCGTCGGCGGTGGTCTCGCTGCCGTCGTGCCTGTACGCGATGCGGTGCGCGTCGATGTCGGCCTGCGAGAAGGCGCTGTTCACCCCGAGGGGAGTGCCGTCGCGCAGCAGTTGCCCGCGCGCGGGCGTGGTGACGAGCCGGAACTGCACCTGGTTGGGCGTGTTGTCGGGGTCGGAGGCGGCGAGGCTGGCGGCCGTCACGACGACGGTGGCGCCCTCGTACACGTCGAGCGTCTCGTTGACGATGACGATGCCCTCGTCCTCGCCGGGATCGAGGTCGGGATCGACAATGGGGTCGATGTTCTGCGGAGCGATGCGCACCGTCAGCGTCGTGCTCGCGGTGCTGTTCGCCGCGTCCACGTTGTCGTCCACCTCGAGGGTGAGGGTGACCTCGTACGCGGAGCCGTACACGCCTTCGTCGTAGACGCTGTTGTCGTGGGCGTACCACAGGCGGCCCTCCGCGAGGGCCTCGCCGGGGATCACGGTGGTGCCATCGACCACGGCGAACGTGGCGGCGTCGCCGGGATCGTAGGTGGCGCCGTCGTGCACCAGGTGCAGCGCACCGCGCACGGGCGCCGCGAGGAGCCGCAGCGTGAGGACGTTGACCTGCGCGAGCAGATGCTCGGGCTTGTCGGTGCCGTGGCCGTCGCGGTCGGAGACGCTGACGACACTCGTGTCGAGCAGCACCGCCTGGCCTTGCAGCACGAAGGGGTCGGGTTCGCCACGGGTGATGACGGGCCGGTCGTTGACGGGCGTCACGTCGATGACGAAGGTGCCCGGCAGCACGTGCTCGGAGCCGTCGGTGTAGGTGAAGTCGAAGCCGGCGAGGAATAGCTCGCCGCCGTCGTGCAGGTAGCGGATGCGGCCGGCGTTCACGTCGGCCTGGGTGAAGTTGTCGCCGGTGAGCAGCACGTCGTAGTCGCTGCAGGTCGGCAGGTCGAAGCAGCGGCGGAGCTCGCCGAAGCGCGGGTTGCTCGTGAGCGACACGACGAGCTCGCCGGGGAGCTGGTCGGCGTCGTCGACCTGCAGCACGCTCTGCGTGAGCGTCGCGCCCGAGCCCTCGTCGAGCACCAGCGGCTCGTTCGCCGCGAGGAACGGTGGCAGGTTGACGTACAGGATGTAGAAGCTGACGGTCGCGCTGGAGCTGTCGCTCGGGTCGGCGCCGTCCTGCATCGTGTACGCGAAGCGTCCGATCCCGTAGGCGTCGCCGGTGGGGGTGAAGGTGATGGTGTCGCCGTCGAGCGTGACGGTGCCGTTGCCATCGGGCAGGTTCGTGACCTGGAGGACCGAGAGCGGCGCGGTGCCGACGTCGTTCGCGAGGACCTCGGTCGCCGAGATCGTGAACACCTGGCCGCGGGTCGCCTCGCGCGCCAGGAAGTCGTCGTGGGCGATGGCGGTGCCGCCCGGACCGGGCTGCGGCGTGCCGCCCGACCAGGGCGGGTCGCCGGTGACGGGGTCGATCGGCGGCAACGGGTCGCCGCCCGGGCCGACGGGCGCGCCGGTGCCCCCGGTGTCGAGCACGAACGCGATCTCGATCGGCACCACGACGGGCCGCAGCGTCGTGGCGTCGTCGTCGTACACGCCGCCGGGGCGGTTCAGGACGACGTTGTAGTTGCCGTCGCGGACGGTCACCGTGAAGGCGTCGCTGGCGTGCGCGGTCTGGGCGTGGCGGTAGGTGACGCGGCCGGCGTCGATGTCGGCCTGCGTGAAGGTGGCGCCGACGCCCATCGGGGCGCCGTTGCGGAAGAGCGCGCCGTACATGGGGCGAACGTCGAGCCGGTACGTGATCGTGTCGTCTTCGGCGTCGGTGGCGCACAGCTGGGCGTCGGTGACGGTGACCGGGTTGGCGGTCGGACCGCTGGCCGCGCCGAGGTCGACGTGCAGCGTGCCGGGCTCGTGGCACAGCTCGGGGTCGTCGTTCACGGGACGCACGCGCACCTGCACGGTGGCGTCGTCCGAGAGGACCTGCTCGCCGCCCGCGATGCCCGTGTCGGTGACGCGGACGCCGAAGGTGAAGTTGGCCGGGTCGATACGGTTGCCGGAGGTGTGGCGGATGCGGAAGCGGTCGAGCTGCGAGAGCGGGAACGCGAACGCGTCCACCGCACCCGCGAGCATGTCGTCCGTGTACGCCACCCAGTTGCCGCCGCCGCTGGTGTCGAACTCCAGGACCGCGACGACGCCCTCGCCGGGGAGATCGGGGGGCAGGCTGGTGATGGTGACGAGCAGGTCACCGTTCGCCGTCTCGGTGTCGACGGCGATGAGCTCGAGCGAGGCCGTGCGGCGTTCGAACACGGTCGCGCGCGCGACGCGGATGTCGGGCGCGGTGTTGACCTGGGTGATGGCGATCGGCACGGCGGTGAGGCCGACCTCGCCGCCGGCGCCGTCGCGCAGGGTGACGCCGAACGCGTCGCTGAAGACGTTCCCGCCGTCGTGCGTGTACACGAGATGGCCGGCCAACAGGTCCGCGTACGAGAAGGTGCGGCCGGGGAGGGCGAGGCTGCCGCGGAACGCGAGTTCGCCGCGGGTCGGCGCGCTCTGCAGGCGGAAGATCAGCTGGTCGTGGCTGTTGTCGGGGTCGATGACGACGACGGCCCCGCCACCGAAGGCGAGGCTGCCGCCCTGCGGCACCACGAAGGCGAGGGGGTCGCCGCCCGGCGGCGTGTCGCCGGGCACGTACAGCACGGGTGGGTCGTTGACGGGCGTGACCAGGACCTGCAGGGTCCGGTCGGCGCTGGTACCGCCGATCGGCGGGCCGATGTCGTCGCTGACGCGGTACGCCAGCACCTGCGGGCTCACGGGCTCGACGCCGGCGTGCTCGAAGCGGAGGCGGCCGGCGTTGAGTTGGGCCTGCGTGAACGTGAAGCCGACCGTGACGGCCGTCTCGAAGGTGCCGTCGCCGTCGGCGTCGAAGCGGAACTCGCCCTCGTCGTGCGAGGTGCCGGACGCGAGCACGGTGAACACGATCTGGCTGGGGCTCGCCTCGTCGTCCTCGACGAGGATCTCGCGGCGGGTGAGGACGGCGACGCCGCCCTCCTCGACGCGCAGCGGCTCGTCGTTCACGATCCGGAACGGCGTGTCCGCGGCGGTCACGTGGGCCGCGAGGCTGCCGCCGACGAGGTCGACGAAGGTCGCGTCCGTGAGGGTCGAGAGGTCGACCTCTTGGCGCACGCCGGACGTCGAGAACGCGATGGCGCCGGCGTGGCTGGCGTCGATGGCGTGCACGGCGAGCGCGCCCGGGTCGCCGTAGTACCCGGCGGCGGGCACGAACCGGATCCGGGCGCCGGCGGCGAGCGCGAGCGCCTGGGACGGCGAGACGGTGCCGATCGGTTGCCAGCTGATCCCGCCGTCGGCGCTGTACGACCAGCGGCCCTGGCTGAGGTCGCTGGCGTCGCCCGCGAGGAGCACGCCCGCGAGGGCGTCGCCGTCGACGTCGGCGAAGGCACCGAGCCACAGGTTGGCCACGGTGTCGCCGTCGGGGTCGAGCGCGTTGACCGCGATGCCGGGCAGCACGGCCGCGCCCGTGACGGGGCGGTCGGGGACGTTGGCGACGGTGACGTCGATGGTGGCGCTGGCGGTCTTGGCCTCCAGGTCGCCCAGACCGCTGCCGCGGTCGTCGACGAAGACGGTCACGCGGACGACGCCGAAGAAGTCGGCGGCGGGCGCGTAGGTCAAGGCGCCGTCCGCCAGGGCTGCGTTCAGCGCGGCCAGGGTGCCGCGCACCCGCACGTCGGGCCCGCCGCTCTCGTACCCCTCGAGCACCGTCAGGTCGGTCGTGTTCGCCAGCGCGAGCGCGCCGGGGCCCGCCACGCCGGGCGAGCCCTGATCGACGATCGCCGCGGCCAGCCGAAGCTCGAGCGGCACGTCGCCGGCGTCGAGGTCGGCGACCTCGATGCCGTCCACGGCGGCGGTCGTGTCCTCGTCCATCGCGAGCGGGCCGGGGACGCTCAGGCTCGGCGGCTCGTTGAACTCGGTCACCGAGATCGACACGGTGCTGGGGTTCGACGCGGCGCCGGCCGCGTCGACGGCGCGGAAGGTGAAGCTGGCCGGGCCCTCGTAGTTCGTCGCGGGCGTGAAGCGCAGGCCCGCGGCGGCTTCGGCATCCGCGCGCGCGACGCTCTGGCCGGCGCTGGCGGGTTGGTAGTTGCCGCCGACGCGCACGTCGAGCGAGCCAGTGCTCGCGTCGGGCAGCGTCACGATGGTGTAGCTGACGACGCAGGCGTCGAGCGTCGCGCTGGTGCAGGCGTCGACGTCGTGGGAGGTGAGACCGAACGTCAGCGCGACGTTCTTGGTGGTGCTGAGCGACGCGTCGACGGTGGTCGGCGCGTCGTTGACGGGCGTGACCTCGGTCGCCAGCAGGCCACCGCCGGCGTCGAGGTTGCCGTGGCCGGCGTCGACGTTCGTCGTCGGGCGCGTCGCACCGTCGGCGAACGTCTGGTTGTGCGCGACGCCGGCGTTGTCGTCGACGGCGTGCAGCCGCAGCGCGCCGGGGGTGCCCCACCAGTCTTGGGCGGGCAGGAAGCGCAACCGCGCGCCGGCCGCCACGAGCAGCGCGTTCGCTCGGCCGACGCTGCCGACGGCGTGCCAGGTGGCGCCGCCGTCGGTGCTGTACTGCCACGCGCCCTGGCCGGCGGTGGCGGCGTTGGAACTGATCGCGACGCCCGCGAGGGCGTCGCCGTCGACATCCGAGAACCCTGGCAGCAGCGCGCTCACCAGGGCGCCCGGCGGGTCGGACGTGTCCTCGGCGATCGCCGCGAGCGCGGCGACGCTCCCCGTCAGCGGCGCATCCGGCACGTCCGCGATCTCGATGGCGAACACGAACGTGGTGGTGTTCGCCGGCGTCTGCGCCGACCGGTTCGAGGTGACCTCGACCTCGATCGTGGCCGATCCGAACCAGTCCGCCGCGCCGACGAACTGGAGGCCCTGCAGGAAGGCGTTGATCTCGGAGCGATCCCCGTCGCCCGCGAGCAGCGTCGACTGCACGAAACCGTTGTCGAGCACGCCGTCGCCGTCCTGGACCGTGACGAAGGCGCGGTAGAGGTCGGACTCCGGGGCCGTGACCTGCAGCGCCGGGCTGATCGCGGAGAACGCGAACGGCACGTCCTCGAAACCCTGCTGCGTCCCCGGGTTGGCGATCGTGGGGGCGTCTTGCGCCATGGCGCTGCCCCACAGGCACACCCAGCCGATGGCGAAGACCACCCTCACAGCAACGAACCCGGCGCGTCGAACGCGTCGGGCACGGGCAGAGCGGCGGATGTCGTGGGCTCGGTCGGGGCGCTGCGTCATGACGCTCTCCTGGCGGCTCGGGGCCGGAGCGTGCACCGTTGGGGATCCGGAACACGCAGCCGTCGCCAACTCGGCCAGAGGTCCAGTCCAGCCGACAAGGCGACCGTCTGGTCCGATGGTCGCCTTTGCCGGCTTACGGATTCGTGAAGGAACCCGCAATCACCTTCTCATTGTGGGGAAACCGACACGCGCGGTTGCGCCACCGACGTCAGAACCGCAACGTTCGGCGCAACGTAAGCACCCCGTCGGAGAGCAGCAGCTCGAGCACCCGGCCCGTCGGACGCACCGTCAGGCGGCCGGTCCGGTCGCTGCCCACGAGCGGGCCGCCTTCGCCGTCGCGCACGAGCGCGGCCTCGTAGGCGCGGACGTCCCACGTCACCGTGACGCTCCCGTCGGGCTGCAAGACCGCGTCGGGCGCCACCGCGGCCATGGTCCGCAAGGAGGCGGAGCGTACCGCGAGGACCCGTCCGTCGCGTTCGACGCGCACCTCGTGCAGCGACGCCGCGACGTCGGCGGCGATCGGCACGCTCACGTGGAACGCGTGCGCGTGTTCGAGGCTGACCTCGGCGGCGTCGAAGGCGACGCGCAGGAGCTCGGCGCCGTCGGCGCCGCGCCCCACCAGGGCGTACGGACCGGGGGTCACCTCGGCCGGCGCTCCGTCGATGACGAACAGCGGGTCGAGCGTCGCGGCGTCGCCGTCGAGGAGGCCGCTGGCGACCAGCAGCTTCGCGGGCGCCGGCGTCCCCAGGCCGGCCAGAGCGTAGCCGTACGCCAACCGGTAGTCGAGGACCCCGCGGTACGTGTAATCGCTGGTCCAGACGGGCGTGCAGTAGCTCATCACGTCCGCCATGGTCGGCGCCTTGAGCTGGCCGGGGCCGCGGTCGTAGCCCCAGACGCCGATCACGCCGCCGGGGTACGGGTAGCCGGGTTCGCCGCTGACGCCGCAGGGCGCATGGCGCCGGCCCCAGTTGTGGCCGAGCTCGTGGGTCGCGACGCTGGCGCCGCTCGGCAGGTGGTGCCAGCCGACGGCGACGGGCCAGCCGCCCACCCACGCGATCCCCGCGATGCCGCTGCCGTACCCCGGGTTCACCACCCCGTAGTAGTGCCGGGTGCTGCCATCGGTCGAGCGCAGGGTCGTCAGCGCGTTCAGCAACTGGACCCAACCGTCGCTGGTGCCGAGGTTGCCGGTGAACGCGTAGGGCGCGCGCACCGCGACGTCGACGTCGGCGAGCGGGAACATCCGTTCGGTGAGGCCCAGGTAGGCGGAGCCGTCCCCCAGGTTGGGCGTGACCCCTCCGTAGGTGACCGGCACCAGGGTGAAGTTCGCCGGGGGCATGACCACCACGTCCGGCGTCCAGTACCCCTCCGCGGGGTAGCGGTTGTTGCTCGTGTCGGCCTCGCCGGCGAGGGTGACCACCACGTAGGCCTCGAGGCCGGGCCGGACGAGCGACGCGGGCAGGTCGGCGACGAAGGTCTGGCCGAGCACGCCCTCGTCGACGACGAGCGGCACCGAGTCGGGGCCGACCAGGTCGATCGTGGCCTCGGCCACCCCGGGCCGGCGGTGGTGGAGCCGGACGACCGGGCGCACGGCGTTCGGTTCGTTGGCGGTGACGAACACCCGCAGCAGCCCCGGTCGGTCGGCCACCAGCGGCACCCGCGCCGCCGGCGCCGCCGCGCTGTCCTGCGCCGGCACCGACTGGTTCACGTACACGCGCCCGACCGCGAGGTCGAGCGTCGGGACGTCGGGAGCCGCGGTGCAGTCGCGCCGCACGACGATCGTGGCGGCGATGGCGCCGCCGGTCACGGACACGGTGCCGGTCTCGCTCCCCTCGGCCGCGCAGGCGGTCACGGCGACGCTCAGGTCGCTGGAGGCCGACGGCGCGAGGCTGCCCGCCATCGGGGTCACCGACAGCCAGGCGCTGTCGGTCGCGAGCTCGAAGGTCCCCGCCTCGCCGCCGACGTTGGTGACCGTCGCCGCCTGGGCCGCGGGCGCGGGCCCGTCGACCGCGCCGAGGAACGTCAACGACGCGGGCGCGAACGAGACGTCGAACGGGTCGCCGGGTTCCGGCTCGGGTTCGGGCTCGGGCTCGGGCTCCGGTTCGGGCTCCGGCTCGGGCTCCGGCTCCGGCTCGGGCTCGGGCTCCGGCTCGGGCTCCGGCACACTTTCCTCGAACGTCCATCGCAGCGCGATCGTGCCGGTCGCGCCGGCGAGGCCGTCGACGGCGATCGCCACGACGTCGCCCACCTCGACCTCGAACGACGCCTCGGCCGCGATCGCTCCCGTGCCCCCGACCAGGTCCGCGGGGTCGAGCGTCGCCAGGTCGTCGCCGCGGTACACGCCCAGCACGGCATCGAAGTCGCTCTCGACGGCATCGAAGGCGGCCGTACCGGTCGCCGGCGCGGTCCAGCTCCACCACACCGAGCGGCGGGCGCGCGCCCCCGCGTGCGCGGGTTCGCCGTCCTCGGCGGTGGCGCGGACGTTGCTGCCCGCCACGGACCCTTCGGCGTTCTCGAGCGCCGCCCGCGCCGCGAAGTCGTCGTTGGCGGGGCGTCCGGAGCCGGGGTCGTCGCCGAGGCGCAGCGGCGCCTGACACGCGCCGAGCCACGCCACGCCCAGCGCCAGCAGGATCGCCACGGTCCAGGCACGCCGACGCATCGCGGGTCCTCCCGGCGGCGGCGCGGGACTGCCGGCATGGCCGGCCACCGTCGCGTGGCCCGGACCGTAGCACGGTCTGCCCGAGTTCGGTTTGGTGGATTCCGCAATCGGGTGTCCGGCGTTCGGCGCCGTCACCCCCCGGCCGCGCCGGTCACGAACGGACCGGCTCGCGGGCGCGCCTCTCCTCCGCCACGGAGGCCGACGGCCGGTCGAGGACCGCGGCGGACCCGGAACGGGTGGGGTCGACCCGCGCGGGTCCGCCCGCCGCCACCGTGACCGCCGGCGGCGCGACGCTGCACCACGCGGCCAGCGTCTCGGCCGCACGGAAGACCTCGACGAGGTCGACGTGGCGCCGTTCGTCGGACGGCTCCAGCCGTGCCCAGTACAGCATCAGCTCGAGGCCGATGCGGCGCGCCCGGCCGCCGCGCCGCTGCGCCGCCACGTACGCCGCGGCGTGCGCCTCGAACTCGGCTACGTCACGCGGGGTGTGCCGGCGCTCCCCGAAGAGCCCGTCCGACTGCCGCACCGACGGCGGCCCGCCCACGTGCCCGAGGAGCACGTGCGCGAGTTCGTGGAGCATCGTCTCGTACGTCGCGACCCACCCTTGCGCCGGGTTCAGCACCACCACCAGGTCGCCGATCGCCACCCGCGGCAACGCACCCGGGTCGATGCCGACCGGTACCGAGCGTGGATCGCGGCGCTTCGCGCGCCGGCGCCGCGGCCGCATCACGAAACCGCCGATGCGCACCTCGAGGTCGGACCAGACCACCGCGATGCCCTCGGACTCCGCGTTCGCGATCAGGTTCGCGAGGTCGTGGTCGGGATCGAACCGGCTCGCGTCCTGCGGCGCCCCGGCCGGCTGGGGCGGCGGTGGACCCGCCTCGCGGTCGGCCTCCCAGGCGAGGACCTCGACCCGCTCGTCCGCCGCCGACCGCTGGCGCGGAGGGTCCTCCGGCGACCAGAGCCCGCGGGTGGCGGACAGGATGGCCGCGAGCGTGCGGACGCCGTGGGCCGCCCACGGCCCGAGGGTGGGGTGGCGGGCGCACCAGAGCATGTGCAGGAGGAGGTCGAGGAACTTCGTCCCGGAACCGATCCGCCGGACGCCCCAGGTCACCTCGTCCGATGCCGCCGACACGCCCGAGGGTACCATCGGCGGCCGCCGACGCCCCGCGCGGGCGCGCTACGCGATCGTGAACCCCGGGTGCGTGGCGAACGCGTTGTCGATGACGAAGTTCGCCCGCTGGCGGGCCGACGCGCGCAGGGCCGGCGTCGTGCGACGGCCGTCGGCGTAGAACCACCAGAGGTAGAGCGCGCCGTACATCCACGCGCCCTTGTACCCCCAGCTGGAGTCGGCGCCCGACTTCCCCGGACCGTACGCCGACCAGGAGGGGAACTTGGCGTTGTGGCCCTTGCCGCCGAGGTGCCGCGCCTCGTGCACGAGCGTCTCGGCGCGCCCCGGCACGTTCTTGTTGTAGAAGAACCCCAGGTACAGCTCGACGCGCCGGCCGATCCCGAGGAACCCCGAGAAGGCCGCCGCGTTCGCGGTCCCGTTCCCGCACTTCGCGCGCAGGTCGTTGATCTGGTTGCGGACGTAGCGCCGGCCCCAGTGCAGGATGTCGTTGCTCCACTGCTCGTTCCAGTAGTCCTGGGCCGAGTAGTTCAGGAGCCAGATGCCGCTGAGCGTGCGCGACAGCGGCAGGTCGTTGTTGCACACGGCGTGGTAGCCGAAGCCGTCGTCCCAGTACTTCTTCGAGAAGCCGTGCGCCTTCCATGCCCAGTCGATGAACGGCTGCCAGCAGATCCGGGAGCCGTAGAGGTTGTCGCCGCTGACGTTCTTGTTGGGGATCGTGGGGATCGTGCAGGTCGCCATGGCTCATCCCTCGCGTTCGTCGTCCGAGGCGTCGTGGCCGCGGGGCGCTTCGTCGGTCGTCCGCTTGGCCTTGGCTCGCTTCTGCCGGTCGGGCAGGTCGGGGGTGGCCGCGACCGCATCGAGGCGGCCCGTCTCGTCGAGGTGCGCCTCGGGGTCGTCGATCTGCGTCACCTTGCGCACGTCGAGGGGCCGGATGTCGAGCAGCATGCGGTCCTCCGGGCAGAGTCGCTTCTCGATCCGGTCGCGCAGGCTCTCGCCCTCGTCGGCCGCCAGCAGCCCCTGCACGGCGGCGCGCTTGACCGAGAACGACGGGACCGACAAGAACTCGAGCAGCGTCTCGACCGCCTCGCGGCTCCCAGAGCGCGCCAGCACGGCCACGCCGTCGACCGCGGTCGTGCGCAGGATGGTCTCCTCCGCCACGGTCGAGAACGAGTGCGGGTCCACGCCCCGCTCCGGCGGGATCGGCGTGAGGACGAGGCTCCGGAAGAACGGCAGGGCGGCGGGCTGCTCGAGGCTCGCGGCGGCATGCACGAGGCCCCAGCGGGTCGGGTAGTCCCACGTCTCGCAGGCGTTCTCGAGCCGGGCGATCTCGAGGACCGCCTCGAACGAGCGCTCGCGGAGCGCCCCCAACGCCGCGGCGTACGCCTCCTCGGCCCCGTCGCCCGCGGCGTTCATCACCTCGAGGAAGTTGACGAGCAGCTGGCCCACCGGACCGAGCCGCTGCGGGTCCCTGCGCTCCGGCAGACGCAGCGCATCGGCTTCGTCGTGGCCGGGAGCCTGTTGGAGGTCGTCGATGGCTTGCATGAGGCGGGTCCTCCCATGGGGAGCGAGGGGTCGAACGCGGTACCGCCCCGAGGGCCGCCGGTTCGGAGTGCGTCGGTCGTGCTCCCCGCGCGCGAGCCGCTCCGAACCGCCGGCCGATCGAGGTGCCCGGAAGCGTAGCGGTGGCGCGTGTTGGGTCCGTCCTGGGCCGCCCCCCGCGGGTCTCGCCGCGTCCGCCCCGCGGAGCTCGCCTACGGCACCGCCCGCCGGCGGCCGCCGGTCCAGGTCGCGTCCTCCGCCGGTTCCACCCACCCCAGACGCCGCGCCCGCTCCACCGCCTCGAGCCGGGTGCCGGCGCCCAGCTTGGCGTAGGCGTTCTTCACGTGGAACCGCACGGTGTTGACGCTGAGGCCGAGGGCGTCCGCGACGCGCGCGTAGCTGCCGCCGGCGGCGAGCGCGCGGAGGACGTCGCGCTCCCGATCGGTGAGCGCCGCCGCCGGCTGCGCACCGGTGGACGCCTCGGCGACCGCGCGGTCCTCGGCCGGGAACGCGGACAGCAGGCGCGCGGCGTACGGGTGGCCGACGCCCGCG
>ERZ869909.490-NODE-490-length-46277-cov-6.452641_pt1 | contig 46277 bp, 40 predicted proteins | sample MGYA00520892_ERZ869909 | MGnify/ENA primary metagenome ERZ869909 (study PRJEB32215, sample SAMEA104723947) | bioreactor metagenome | biome: bioreactor; feature: anaerobic bioreactor; material: water | place: China | collected 2015-03-12 ... | reverse complement strand
GCCGCGCGTGCCGATGCGGAGGATGCGAGCTTGCAAGTCGTGGGCTCCCAATGGTAGGGCCGGGCGGACCCGGCAGGCGGCGCCATTAATGCCCCCGCACCGGCCCGAACGCAAACAGGACAGAAAAGTGCCGGCCGAAGCCAGCAATCCGCCGCGGCCTCCTGCATCACCCGATGGGCCGCTTCTCGTGCTCGGCATCGAGGCGAGCTGCGACGAGACGGCGGCCTCCGTGGTCCGGCGCGACGGCCCGGGGCGTGGCGAAATCCTCTCCAATGTGGTGCGAACCCAGCTCGCCGAGCATCGCCCCTACGGCGGCGTGGTGCCGGAGATCGCCGCCAGGGCGCATGTCGAGTGCCTCGATCTCATCGTGCGCGCGGCGCTGGAGGAAGCTGGCGTCGCTCTCAAGGATCTCTCGGGCATCGCGGCCACGGCGGGCCCGGGCCTCAACGGCGGGCTCGTGGCCGGGCTCGTCAGCGGCAAGGCCCTGGCGTTGGCGAGCGGAAAGCCTTTTCTCGCCATCAACCATCTCGAAGCGCATGCGCTGACGGCGGGCCTCACCGATGGCCTCGCGCCGCCCTATCTGATGCTGCTCGTCTCCGGCGGCCACACGCAGACGCTCTTGGTGGAGGGCGTTGGCCGCTATCGTCGGCTCGGCACCACCATCGACGACGCGATCGGCGAAGCGTTCGACAAGACGGCGAAGCTGCTCGGGCTCGGCTATCCGGGCGGGCCCGAGGTCGAGCGCGCGGCGCAGAGCGGCGACCCGAACCGCTTTCCGCTGCCCCGCCCGATGACCGGGCGCGCGGAGCCGCATTTCTCGCTCGCCGGCCTCAAGACGGCCGTGCGGCAACGGGCCGAGGCGACCGCACCGCTGACCGATCAGGACGTCGCCGACCTGTGCGCGGCCTTCGAGGCCGCCGTCACCGACATCGTCATCGACCGCGTGGGCCGCGCCATGGACATGGCCGAGGACGCCTTCGGGCCGGACCGGCCGCGGTGGCTCGCGGTCGCCGGCGGCGTGGCGGCCAACACGGCCATCGCAGCCGGCCTTGCCGGGCTCGCGAAAGCGCGAGGGTTTAACCTCGCCGTGCCTCCCGCCGCCCTTTGCACGGACAACGGCGCGATGATCGCCTGGGCCGGTGCAGAGCGTCTGGCGCTCGGCCTCGTGGACGGTCTCGATTTCGCGGCCCGACCGCGCTGGCCGCTGGACCCGGATGCGCCGGCCGCCATCGGCGCGGGCGTGAAAGCCTGACGCAAGTCGTATCATCGTAATGCCGCGCGCGCGGGCTACTCATGTTATGCGGAACTGACGACAGGTGGAGCAGAAGCCCATGACTTTCGACCGGATCGGTGTTGTCGGCGGCGGCGCGTGGGGCACCGCGCTTGCGCAGACGCTGACACTCTCTGGTCGGGACGTCGTCCTCTGGGCGCGGGAAGCCGATGTCGTCGACGACATCAACGCGCGGCACGTGAACCGGACCTTTCTGCCGGGCGTCGACCTCGATCCGCGGCTCAAGGCCACGCACGATGTCGCGGACCTCCGCACGATGGATGCGATCCTTCTCGTCGCCCCCGCACAGCATACGCGCACCGTCAGCGCGGCGCTCCATCCGGTGGTTCCCCAAGACGTTCCCGTCATCGTCTGCGCCAAAGGCGTCGAGCAGGGCAGCGGACAGCTCGTCGCTCAGATCGTGGCGCAGACGATGCCGAGCGCACGGCTTGCGGTGCTCTCAGGGCCGAGCTTCGCGGCCGACGTCGCGCGTGGACTGCCCGCCGCGCTGACGCTCGCATGCCGCAACGAAGCGCTCGGGCGTGCGCTCGTGGAACGGCTCGGCGACCGCCAGCTCCGTCTCTACTGGTCGGACGACGTCGTGGGCGTGGAACTCGGCGGCGCGCTCAAGAACGTGCTCGCGATCGCGGCCGGCATCGTGGACGGCAAAGGGCTCGGGGCGAGCGCACACGCGGCCCTCGTGACGCGCGGCTTTGCCGAGATGCGCAGGCTCGGCAAGGCGCTCGGCGCGCGGCCCGAGACGATGATGGGGCTTTCCGGATTCGGCGATCTGGTGCTGACGGCCGGCAGCCCGCAATCGCGCAACATGAGCCTCGGGCGCGCGCTCGGGCAGGGCGAAACGCTCGACGCCGTGCTCTCCAAACGCGTCGCCGTGACGGAGGGCGTCTATACGGCGGCGGCCGTGGCGCGGCTTGCTGACGAGAAGCGCATCGACATGCCGATCACCAATGCCGTGCATGCCATCCTCGGAGGGCGCCTTTCGGTGGACGATGCCATCGCCGGGCTCATGAACCGGCCGTTCAAGGCCGAGGATTGAGCGCACCGGGCGGATATGGACAAAGAGAAACTGACAGCGGGTCGGGACCGGCTCTTGGCAAGCGCATTGGAGCACTTTTCGTCCGATCCGCGCGTGCTCGGCATTTTTCTCGGCGGATCACTGGCTGCAGGCACCGCCGATGCCTATTCGGACATCGACATGCGCGTGGTCGTGACGGCCGACACCCACCTTTGGTTCGTCGCGAACCGTCGCGAGATTCCCAAGCCATGGCCGGGATTCCTGTTCAACGAATGGGTGCCGGGGGCCCACCATTGCGTGTCGCACTTCAGGCCCTTCGGGAAGATCGACATCTTTTACTTGAGCGCGGACACGCTACAGCCGTCGCCCTGGTACAGCTTGCCGCTCACGGTGCTTCACGATCCGAAGGGCATCGTGATCGACCTCATCGCCCGCTCGGCGGCGTTGCGCTTTACGGTCTCCGAGGATGATATCGACTTTTCGATCAGCAAGGGGCTCGCGGCTGCGCACGAGACTTATCGGCGCGTCATGCGCGGCGAACTGGTTTACGCTCAGACGCTGCTCGACGAGTTGCGGGCGCACATCATGTGCGCCGACGACTGGCTCGGCGACAGGACGCCGGAATGCGCAACGCTGGCGAAATTCGACCAGCGGGCAAGCAAGGATGTTCTTTCAGTCCTCATGGCATCTTACGTGCCCGGCGAGGCTCAGCACATATTGAGCGCTTTGGATACGCTCACCACGCTTTATCGCCAGCAGGTCACCGCGATGCATGACAAATTCCAACTTTCGCGACCCATCGAGAACGATCTCGCGGCCTTCGATGCGTTGAATTGCGCTTGAGCGGGACCGGGACTTTCCAGCATATCAGAGGCGTGAAAAGGAGCAGGTGAATCGCGATGGCCTACTGGCTTTTGAAATCCGAGCCCGACGCGTTTTCGTGGGACGATCTCACCGAGAAGGGCAAAGCGGGCGAGCCGTGGACGGGCGTGCGCAACTACACGGCGCGCAACCACATGAAGGCGATGCAGAAGGGCGACCTCTGCTTCTTCTACCATTCGAACATCGGCAAGGAGATCGTCGGCATCTGCGAGGTGATCGCGCTCGCGCATCCCGACGAGAGCGACGACACCGGCAAATGGGAATGCGTGGACGTGCGCGCCGTGGAGCGTGTGCCGCGGCCCGTCACGCTCGCCGACGTCAAGGCGAATCCCAAGCTCGCGGACATGGCGCTCGTCACGTCGTTCCGGCTTTCCGTGCAGCCGGTCAAGCCCGAGGAATGGGCCGAAGTGTGCCGAATGGGCGGCGTGACGCCCACCAAACGCGCCGCGCCCGCGAAAAAGAAGAAGAGCTAGCCTCCGGCGAGGCGGGCGATGCTTTGGAAAAGCTGCACGGCCGCGGGATAGGCCTGCAGAATGCCGGACAGGTCCGCAACGAGCGAGCGCACCTTCCCTTTGCCTTCCGGATTGGGCGTTCCCGACTTCAGGAGATTTTCGAGCTCGCCGAGGCGCTCTGCCACATGCTCCCACCCGGGGCTTTGGGCGGCCTGCCGTCGCCACTCCTCGACGTTCGGCAACACGCTCGAATAGTCGACGCGTGAGATCTTGTTTCCTGGTCCGACCTGGGCCTTGGGAGAGTTCACGGCCGAATAGCGCGTCTCGGAGTTGCCGAACTGCGCGCCTGCGGAGTGGGTCGCGACCTGATTGTGCGAGCCCGTCACGATGGAGTCGGCCGTCACCGAACGATCGTCGCCCGTCACCATCTTGCCGATGCTGATCTCCTGCTTCGATTGGTCGAAAACAAACGTGGCGGCGCGCAAATCGCCGGTGTTGATCTTATCCGTCAGGAAGCTCTTGACCTCGGCGAGGAGGGCTTCGTCGGTGCTCGCAAAGAGCGTCCGCGCGCCGTCGCCTGTTCCGATTGCGAGCGTGATAATATCCTTGGCGCGGAAGGCGAGCCAACCGAAGAGCCCCCCGAGCGCGAGAAGCATGAGAGCCCAGGCGGGGTTGCCCGCCAAGGAGACGATGCCGCCAAGGGCGCACAGCGCCGCCAGGACCCAGAGCACGATGCGCGCCCGCTTCTTGTCGAGCTTGGCCAGCGACACCGTGGAGATGTTCGCCACGGCGATCGTGCGCTCGCCCGTGTCGAGCACGCGCTCGCGGATCTTCAGTTGCCCAAATGTCCGCGTGCCGCCGACGGATTCGGTCGCCGACAATATCGACTGCAGGTTGGAAATCATGTCGCGTCCCCCTTACCGGCCGCGAGCATAGAAGCGTGGCGCGCGCGAAAGCAATCGCTCGATCGCCTCGACGCCCTCTCGCTCACAGGACATCTCGCTTGCACGACATCGCGCCCTTGCACGGAACAGGGTTTTCTGCTGGCGTCCGCACCACCATGCCCAATTCCCAAGCCTTCATTGTCGCGAATACGCGCCAACTCAGCCCGCCGCTGGTTCCCGAGATCCGTCTCCATCTTGCCGAGGAAAGCCTCCCGATCTGGCAGAAAACGGAGGAAGAGCTCGGCGAGATGAACGTGCCGCCGCCGTTCTGGGCCTTTGCCTGGGCCGGCGGGCAGGCGCTTGCGCGTTACATCCTCGATAACCCGGGGCTCGTTGCCGGCAAGTCGGTGGTCGACCTCGGCTCGGGCTCCGGCCTCACCGCCATCGCCGCCAAACGGGCGGGTGCGGCTTCCGTGCTCGCCGCCGATATCGACGCGCTTTCATGCGCGGCGGTGCGGCTCAACGCGGCGCTCAACGATGTCACGCTCGACGTGACAGGCGAGGATCTCCTGGCCCGCGCGCCCGATCCGGCGGACGTGGTGCTGGTCGGCGATCTCTTTTACGAACGGGAGCTTGCGGCCCGCGTCATGACCTACATCGAGCGGGCAGCGGAACCCGGCGCGCTCGTTTTGGTCGGCGATCCGAAGCGCAGCTACTTCCCGACCGACCGCTTCAAGCAGGCCGCAGCCTATGAGGTGCCCGTGACGCGCGAACTCGAAGACGCGGAGATCAAGCGGACCGCCGTCTGGAGCTTGTGACGAAACGCCGCCTCGCCGGAGCGCCGGCTCACTCTGAGGCACCGGGTCACTGGGGCGTATCGGGCTCGTCATGGCGTCTGAGGAGCTTGGCGTGGAGGGCGCGCGCCGTCGCCTCGATCTCCTGCATCCGGCCGTGGCGCATCTCGGAGGCCACGACCTTCACCGCGGCTGCAAGCGTCATCGGATGGCGCAGGCCGAGCCGAACCATGATGCGCAGCGCCTCCTCGTTCGCCAGATCGCGCACGTTTATGGGCCGGCGCATGCGTGCGATCAGGCCCTCCAGTACAGGGTCTCGCGACTGCCTGACCATCTCCCCTTCCCTGACTATTGGTTCCCTGGCCGTGTGACGGGCTTCGGCCCAGGTAACGCCCAGGGGGACAAGGCGGGTTCCGCCGGAGGCAGCGGCCAGGCGGCGCAGGGGCGGAAACCGGCCCTTAACGCGGGCCTGATAAAGCGTGATCTCGGCCTTGAACGGCGGGCCGTTTCAGCCTATCAAGCGCCCTTCGACATGAGTCAGATGCCGCAATAGCTCAGTTGGTAGAGCACGTCATTCGTAATGACGGGGTCACAGGTTCGAGTCCTGTTTGCGGCACCACGGCGATTTCTCAATAAAATCAAATGGCTGCCTGCCCTTTGGGGTGGGATCTGGCGCGTCCCCTGGCGAGACACCCAAAGGTCGTCGGCGCGTATATCGGCCAGTGTCACCATCGACGCCGCACCGGTGCAAGGAATGGAACGGTGCAACCCTTGTCGGCACCTATATCTCGATCCAGGCGGCCAACGGCGCCGCAACCACCGATGAGGGAATGCGCATCCTGATCGTGGGGCCCGCAATTATAACTGCAACGCGGGTTACGCTTGAGAAAAGCGACGCGGCGGCATCGAACGCCGCGCTCATGGCTCCGCAGCAGTGGACTCCATAAGCGCCAGCGTGAGCGGCGAGATGGAAAGCACGCGCGAGATGCGGATCGGGCACGACGCCTCGACCGCAACCGCAGCCTCGAACTCGGATGGCATGGGCAGCCTCAAGAGCTGCCAACCGCTCACAAGGTCCGGCCCATTGGGTTGCTGCCCTTCGGCGACATCGATGACGGCATCGGACGAGAAGCCGGTGCCGATCGCCTTGAGCACAGCCTCCTTGCGCGTCCAGATGCGGAAGAAGCGGCGCCTCTCATGGTCGTGGCACGAGGCCCCGCGGATCTGCTCACGCTCGGCTTCGGTGAACAGAAAGTCTGCCAGGTCACGGTGCGCGACGGCTGGATCCACAAACTCGATATCGATCCCAAGCGGACGGCTGTGCACGGCGACGAGGGCCATCCCGCGGCTATGCGTGAGGTTGAAGTGCAGGTTCGACGGCTCGACCAGCCTGGGCTTTCCGAACGGGCCGTACCTGAACCGCAGCCGATGGGCGGCAATGCCGGTTTCGCGCGCGAGGACGGCGCGAAGCAGCGATCGCGAGCGGATGAAGGTGTCTCGCGCATCCATCGACGTCATGGCGTCGGCGCGCGCCACATCCGCCTTGTCCAGCAACGAATGGCTCGAGGCGATGTCGATATCGTCGAGACGCATTGCATATATGCGCAACGATGTGCTCAACGGAGGCCCTCCCGAAGCGGGCCACGCAGGTTTCATTTCGGGGACTATTCCGCAGCAAGAACGGTGGGCGTCGTGAGACCGTGGCGCGCCAGAATGGCCTGGCGTCCGCGGGGGGACCTCCATTCCATCTGAATGCTGGGCTCAAGCGTCCGCAGCGGGTCGAAGAAATAGAACATGCGCGTGCGGTCGACGGCCGGTGCCGAGTAGCCCGTGATGCCGTACTCTTCGTTGCGGTACTCGTAGCTGTGGACGTCCCGCTTGCCGCCGCCGCCTGGGGCGTCGACGATGAAGAGCGGCGTATTGAAGCCCGCCGTCATGCCGCGCACTTCGCGCTCGAGGCGCTGCATCTTGGCGATGGGCACGCGATAGTGCTCGGTCCCCAGCACCATGTCGCACGAGTAAACGTAATAGGGCTGGATCTGCACGCGACCCAGGCTCTTGACGAGATCGATGAGCGTCTCCGCATCGTCGTTGACGCCACGCAGCAACACCGCCTGATTACGAACGACGATGCCCTCATTGAAGAGGCGCCGCATGGCGGCTTCCACAAGGGGCGTGACCTCACGCGGATGATTGAGGTGCGTGTGGACGAAGACGCTCTTGAACATGCTGCGTCCGCGCTTGGCAACCGCGGCGAGGGCCGCGAACCATTCGTCGTCATTCAGGAACTTCATCGGCTGGACCGACAGCGCCTTGGTGGCGAAACGGATGCGGCGGACGTGAGGAATGTCGAGCAGCTCGTTGCCAAGCGCCTCGATGTGATGGGCCTTGAGGCGCGCAATGTCGCCGCCAGAGACGACGACATCCTCGACGGTGGGCGTTGCGCGGATGTATTCGAGGGCGGCGGTCCAACCCTTGGCACCGGCGACGTTCGCCTTCTGGACGAGCTGGGTGTCTTGTCCCACCGCGTAGCTGCGCGTGCAGAACTGGCAGTACACCGGGCAGACCGAGGTGACGAGAAACAGGACCTTGTCGGGGTAGCGGTGCACGAGGTTCGGCGCCGGGGAGGTGTGGCGCTCCTCGAGCGAGTCGACCGTCATGCAAGGGTGGTCTTCCTCGAGTTCCGACAGCATCGGGAGGAACTGGCGGCGAATGGGATCGGTGTCGGCGTTTTTCCAGTCGATGAGATCCAGCATGTAAGGATTGATGCGGATCGACATGCCGACCTTCGCCAGGCCTGCCCGGATCTCCGACAGCACGGCCGGAGGCGCCTTGCCGTCGACAAGGCTTTCGAGCTGCTCGATCCGGATGACGGAATGCTTGTCCTGCCACCGATAATCGAGAAATTCCGAATGCGGAACCGCAGAATAAAGGTCCGATTTACGTTGATCGTTCGCTAATTCGAGGCGCTGCATCGGGCTGCTCCGTCCCATTTTTGTACTTCTGGGACCTCTTGCGCAAAAACTGCGCCGAAGCGGGTCGCTGATGAAGCGGAAAGCAACCTCTTGGTTAGAAGTTTTGGTAAATGATCTGGAGGACCTCTCGCGCAATTCGTATACAGGCATAGTATTTGCTTTAGGCATTCTCTGAAATGCCAATAGGGACGCGGAATGAGTTCGAACGTTCACCTCTCGCAGCTGGAATTCGTCCGCGCCGACGCCCCGGCGGTCCATAGCTCCCTGCGTCCGATTTTCGGACGGTCTGACCGCGCTCCCGATGCGGCTCGCGCAACGAGCCTTGCCGAGATGTTCGAAATCGAGGCGGATCGTTCTCCCGAGGCCATCGCGCTCGAGTGCGGCGACCGGCGGTTGACCTACCGAGAGCTCGACGCCGAGGCCAACAGGCTGGCGCATGCCCTGCGAGCGCTTGGTATTGGGCGAGGAACGCGGGTCGGAATCGCCCTCGACCGCTCGGAATGGCCGATCATCGCCGTGCTCGCCGTTCTCAAGTCGGGCGCGGCCTACGTCGCGATCGAGCCTTCGCTGCCGGACGAGCGGATCCGCTACATCGCGGATGCTGGCGCTTTGAAAGTGATCCTTACCAACGGCCGATACAGCGACCGGATGGCGTTGCTTGCCTCATCTGAGATCCTGCCGCTCGAGCGCTATCAGGCCACCAAATCGGCGCACGCCTCGCGGCGGCTTTCGAAATACGAAACCGGACGCGAGCCGAATGACGAATGCTACGTTTTGTTCACCTCGGGGACGACGGGCAAGCCGAAAGGTGTCGTAACGGAACATCGTAACGTCGTGCATTTCGTCGGTGCATTCAACGAGGTGTGCGAAACGACGTCGGAAGACCGGGTGTTTCAGGGTTTCTCGCTCGCGTTCGACGGCTCCGTCGAAGAGATGTGGATGGCTTTCTCCAATGGCGCCACGCTGGTGTGCGGCGCGGCAGATACTCCCCGGTTCGGCGAAGATTTGTGGGCCTTTCTCGATGAAAAGAGAATCTCGTTTCTGTCGACGGTTCCCACCCTTCTGTCGACGATACCGCGCGACATCCCCTCTCTGAGGCAGCTCGTCGTCAGCGGCGAGGCGTGCCATCCTGACCTCGTGGCACGCTGGGACCGTTCCGGATTGACCATCCTCAACGTCTACGGGCCAACGGAAGCCACGGTGAACACAACGGCCGCGCGGCTCAAGCGCGGCCAGCCAGTCACGATCGGCCGGCCGCTCGCGGGCTATGACATTCATATTCTCGACGAGGCGCTCAAGCCCGTGCCGTACGGAGAGAAGGGCGAGCTCTTCGTTGCCGGGCCCGGTCTTGCGCGTGGCTACCTCAATGCGCCGGATCTCACCGGGCAAGCCTTCATTCAGTGGACGGCGCCATCGGTCGCGGGGCGTCGGGACGATGCGCCGGGGGAGGTTCGCCTCTACCGCACGGGAGACGAGGTGCGCTGGAACGATGCCGGCGAGCTCGAATTCTTCGGGCGAAAGGACGGGCAGGTCAAACTCCGCGGGTTTCGCATCGAGCTCGGCGAGATCGAAGAGCTGCTGGTTGCCCAGCCGGGCATCTCCGCCGCAGCGGTGCGCGTCTATGAAAAGGACGATCTTGCGTGCCTTGCCGCGTACGTGCTTCTCGACCGCGACGGGGACGTCGACCGCGCCGCGTTGGGCCGGGTGCTGCGCGAGCACCTGCCGGTCTACATGGTTCCGCAGTTTCTCGACGTGGTCACCGTCTTTCCACGCCTCACGAGCGGCAAGATCGACCGCAAGTCCCTGCCCGAGCCCGTCATGCCGCTTTCGGGCCTCGCGTCGGAAGGGGCCGAGCCCATGTCCCGAGCCGAAACAGACGTTGCCGAGATCTGGGCGACTGAGTTCGGCGTTCCCGCCGTTGGGGCGGAACAGAACTTCTTCACCGATCTCGGCGGCCATTCGCTGCTTGCCGCGCGCGTTGCGAATGCCATGCGCGCAAAGCTCGGCCTGCAGGTCCCGGTGCGGGACATCTATAGACATCCGACGGTGCGTGATCTTACGCGGCACACGAGCCAGACCACGCCACCAGCGGAAGCGGGCCGCGCGCCACCGAGGATCGCGTCCCGGGGGGCGATGTGGACGCGGGCCCTGCTCACCATTCCGGTGCAGATTCTTTATCTTCTTTCCATCGGCCCCATCCTCGCGCTGCCGATGGTGCTCGTGCTCCCGCTTGCCGTCGATGCGCTCTCTGGGCAGGCGAGCGCGCTCCAGCTCGCGGCGGTGGGCGTGGGCGTGGTGCTCGGCACCTGGCTTGCGCTCGTCGTCACGGCGGTGCTTGCAAAGTGGGTTCTGATCGGTCGCTTCAAGCCGGGGCGCTATCCGCTGTGGGGCAGCTTCTACGTGCGTTGGTGGCTCGCCTCACGCCTTCAGCACCTCAGCCACATCACGATTTTCAACGGCACGCCACTGATGCCCGTGCTCTGGCGACTCATGGGCGCCAAGATCGGCAAGAGCTGCTTCCTCAACCCGAGCCTCGTCTACGCCTGGGACTGCATCGCCGTCGGCGACGACGTCAGCATCGGCGCGGACACGCAGCTTCCCGCGCTTCGGATCGAGGATGGGTTCGTGGTCGTCGGGCGGATCGAGATCGGCGATCGCTGCCATATCGGCTCGCATTCCATGATCGGGCTCGACGTCAAGATGGAGGACGATGCGAAACTCGGCGATCAGAGCCTGCTCGCGGACGGCTGCACGCTCGCGGCTGGGCAATCCTATCGCGGGTCCCCCGCGCGGCCCATGCCGATCGCTCTTCCACCGGGCGATCCGATCCGTCACGGCCCCCTGCGCCTCGCCGCCTTTGCAGCTCTACAGACCATCCTCGGCTTCGTCGTCACGACGCTCGCGCTCGCGCCGCTCATGGTTGGCGCCTGGGCAACGGCGCGGATCGTTGTCGCAACGTCATGGACGGTCTGGCTGCCCGCGTTTCTCTTGATCGTGCCGGCCGTGCTCTTTGTGTTCGCGTTCTGGTCGGGGCTATGCTTGGCCTTCATATACCCGAACCCGCGGCCCGGCATCGTGAGGATCTATTCGGCTCGCTATCTCGCGCATTGGCTGTCGGATCGCGTGATGCAGGTGGTGAAGGTCGTCGGCCGGCCCGTGTTCACGACCGTCTATCTCCCGCCATGGATGCGCCTGCTCGGGGCGCGCCTCGGCCGGCACACGGAGATGTCGACGGTTTGGACCATCGACCCGGCTTTTCTCTCTGCCGGCGACAGCGCATTCTTTGCCGACGGGTGCATGATGCCGGCCATGCGTGTTCACCTTGGGCAGATGCAGGTGGGGCGCACACACGTTGGCGACCGGGCGTTCCTCGGCAACAGCGCCATCCTTCCTCCGGGAAGCCGGCTCGGCAACGACTGCCTGCTCGGCGTTCTCTCCTCGCCGCCGGACGACATGGCACCGATTCCGGACGGTACGGACTGGCTCGGCTCGCCCGCGTTCCAGTTGCCGAACCGCCAAAAGGCCACGTGCTTCGCCAGCGACGTGACGTTCGAGCCCACGGCCTGGCTCTATCTGCAGCGTGCGCTGATCGATGGGCTGCGCGTTCTGCTGCCCGGCTATGTGCTGGGCGCCATCGGCATCGGCGCGCTGCTTGCGTTTCTTGCCGCGTACGGCACCGAAGGCGCGTGGGGGGCTTACGCGATGGTGCCGTTTCTGATCTGGGGCGCGCTGGTCACGTGCATCGGCACGGTCGTCGGATTCAAGTGGGCGATCATGGGGCGGTTCAAGCCGGTGGTCATGCCTCTGTGGTGCCGGTACGTGTGGTGGAACGAGCTCATCAACGGCCTCTACGAAAGCCTGATGACGCCGATCATCAGCCACTTCTTCGGGACGCCGTTCGCGCCGCTCCTGCTGCGGATGCTCGGCTGCAAGGTCGGCAAGTCCTGCTATGTGGAGACGACGCTCGTCTCGGAGTTCGACCTCGTCGAGATCGGGGACTACGTGGCGCTGAACGCCGGCGTCGTGATCCAGAACCATCTGTTCGAGGACCGGGTCTTCAAATCGGCACCCCTGAGGATCAGCAAGGGCGCGACCGTCGGCAACATGTCCGTCGTTCTCTATGACACGGTCATGGAGGAGCGTGCGCTCCTCGGTCCGCTTTCCCTGCTCATGAAAGGCGAGGTGATGGCGCCGGAGAGCCACTGGCATGGCTCGCCCACGGTTTCCGTCGAGCGCACGTAACGCGCGCCCGAAACGCTGCGCGGTCCCGCTCTTGTATCCTTAGGGCCCCAGAGGCCCTTGCGGACGAGATCTCGCGCCTTGAACCGGCCGGCGGATACAGATTTCCGACAGTGTCGCATTTCGACATCACCTCGCGCGGAAGTGCCGAAGCCGTCGACATCCTGCGGGCGGCCGAGAGCGTTCAACGCCGAATTGTCCACATATTCACAGTCGTGGTAGCCACTTCGACATACACCTCGATTCCGTAACGGAACCAGGGCGTCGCCTTCACTCGTTCCCCAAACACTCCACACGGACAATGCTCGCGCCTTGCAGCAGCCGCCCCCTAAAAGGACATCAAGGGGCGAATCAGGTAATGGTGCTCCGAAATAATTTTGGGATCGGTGGGCCAAATGTTTGACATCCGCAAAGCTCCGCTTGTTCTTGCGGCCATGACATTGACGCTGTCTTCAGCGCCTGTCGCGGCCTACGAGAACGACATGACTTATCCTGTCCTGATCGTCTCCGGGTCCGACTTCGCGGCAGGGGATGCCTACGAAGGTTACGCAGGAATTTTCTATGCGCTCAATCGCGACCTCGATCGCGAGGGGGTGATTCTGAGAGTCCTCGGCTCGATGGGATCTTTCGAGTACGATGTCCCTCCTCCGGGAACCACCGTCGATGGCGATTTCTGGCAGGGTGATGTCATGATCGGCTATCAGTGGGTCCGTCATGGGCTGGAGATCGGCGCTTACGTCGGTGTCGACTTCCAGGATTATGATCTTTCGCCCGACGATCCGGACAACCCGGTGAACGGCAGCGAAACCGGCTTCAAGGTCGCGCTCGACATCGAATCCGACGATGACATCCCGGCCGCACACTACTTTGCGCTGCACGGCGCCTACTCAACCGCTTTCGACACCTATTTCGTCCTCGGCCGCGTCGGCCGCAACTTCGACCGCTTCACGATCGGCCCCGAGGTCTGGGCTTATGGCGACGAGACCGGCGATGCTCAGCGGGTCGGCGCGTTCTTGAAGTTCGACCTGCCGCCCATTATCGACCGTGCTTCTACGGTCGTGTCACTTTCCGGCGGCTACCAGTTCGTGGACGACAATGGCGGCGGCTACAAGACGAGCTCGTTTGGCGAGGAAGGCGGATACTTCTCCATCAACTTCCGGACGGCGTTCGGCGAGTCGCGCAGCGCCGGGGTTCCGCTCAAGTAGCCAAGCTTCGCGCTTGGACTGAAACAAGAAAAAGGCGGCCTTATGGGCCGCCTTTTTCTTTGAGCCTTCGACTCGGGTGATGTGTCAGATCATCATCCGCCGCGTTTCTGCCTTCCACCGGCGCCCGTGAGTGCCTCGTCGATGCTTGCCACTTCGAGGGGCTGCGATGTGTCGCGGGCCAGAAGGCGCAGAACGAACCCCGGCATGCCCAACCCGGCATGCATCACGCACCCCCTCACCACAGCACCGCTTGGATCGCGCTGGACATAGGCGACAACGGCAGCGCGAGCGGGCCCGTGCTGGATCAGCATGAGTCCCCGTCCGCCGGCACGACGAGGCCGAACACGTTGCCGAGGGGATCACGCACAAGCGCGAGCTCATTGCCCTCGGTGGTTTCGATCGGACCGCGCAGGACCCGGCCGCCATTGATCTTCACTTTCTGGATGGCGGTTTCGATGTCCTCGACCTGGAAGTACGTGAACCAGCCGCTGAGCGAGTGAATGGCCTCGGGGTGATCGGCATTCATCAGGCCGGCCGCGCGGTGCTGAGTGCCGGTTTCAAAGATGGTGTAGCGGTTCTCGGACGAGGTCGGCGGGATCATCTGATCGTCCGTGTCGACGACCCTCGACTTCCAGCCGATCACCCGCGAATAGAACTCCGTGAGACGCTCGGTCTCGGGCGAGAGCAGCTCGCTCCACCATACGGTGCCATCGCACCTGGCCACATCCGTCTCCGCCACAGGCTCCGTCTCGCCTACGGCGTCCGCCGGTGCCGCAAGGGCAAGGCTCATCACCGCGAGCGGCGAGAGACAAAGAGCAAGTCTGTTTGCGAGCCTCATCGCTCGACGTGACACCACAGTCATTCGAACCTCCACCGGCCTCTTCCTTGCGTGGCGCACTCTGCGTCCGCTGATGACAGGGGCGAAAGCAAAACCGGTGCCACTGGAGCCTCGAAACATAATCCCGCCGCCGGGATCCGTGTTAAACCGTTAACAAAAGATAAAAGCTCGCAATTCGGCGCCGTCCTTGCACTGAAATGCATAAAGCCCGGCAAACGCGAGGGTTTCGCCCCGCACTCATCCTTTCGGTCGAGCCATGAGCCAAAACGGCACGCATTCGCACTATTTTGAAGTCCGGGGGGACACTCCGGCGGACTGCGGGCGCCAGCTCGGCCGGCTATTCGGGCGCATGGCGCGGGATCTCATTGCCGAGGAGCGCGCGGACGGCAGCCTCCAGCGATACCGTGCGGCGGCCGAAGAGCGGCTTTCGCTCACGGCCGCGTTCTTTCCATCCTATGTGGAGGAGCTCAAGGCTTACGCGGAGGCGGCGCGAGTCGATCTGGTGGAGCTCTGGACGATGAGCATCCTCGACGACCTCGCGCCGGATGCATGCGAGCACTGCACCACCTTGGTGACCAATAATGGGATGCTCGTCGCGCACAACGAGGACTGGAGCGCTGACGCAGCAAACGGGATCGTCATCCTCAAGCGGACCTGCGGACCGGTGACCACGCTCGAGCTCTATTATTACGGCTGCCCGCTGGGCGGGGTGGCGATCAGCGTGAGCTCCAACGGGTACGTCCAGGCCATCAACAGCGTCACTCATCGCGATCAGGGCCTTGGCGTGCCCAAGACCGTGCTGGCGCGGCGCCTATCCGAGGTTCGCGACCTCGGCCGGGAGCTTGATGGAATTCTCGGCATCCCCCGCGCATCCGGATTTGCCCACACCCTCATCGACCGAACCGGCCGCGCGACCGTCATCGAGCTCACCGCGACGGCGGCGGACGTGACGTGCCCGGGCGCTCCGTTCGCCCACACGAACCATTTGCTCGCGCCCGACCTCTGCCCGGTTGCGGGTGCGGCAAGCCACAGCTCCCTCACACGCTACCGGGATGCCTCGGCGGCAGCGGCCCCAACCATGGACGCTGCGACGCTCGGCGACGTGATGGGCCGAAAGGACCGCGGCAGGGAAGCCAGCCTCTTTAACGACAACACGATTGCGCGCGCGATCGTCGACCTCGACAGGCGTGTTGCGAGCTTCTGGCTTCGCCGCGAGCGGCGAAAGGGCTGGATCGACTATCCGATCGACTTCGTATTCAAGGACAGCATGGCCGTGGCCTGAAGCCGTTCGCTCCCAGACCATGATCGCTTTGCGTGGCCTTTCCGTCTCGAACGACTAGGGTCCGTACTCAGCTCATTCCAATGCCTTGGCCAATGCCCTGGAAACGCCTTACATCGATCGGTCGCAAGCCTATAGCGCTCCTCGTGTTGGCGGCGCTCCTCGCGGCGCTGCTGCTTCGTCCGTGGCAGCCGGAAGAGCAACCCTTCGTCACCGAACAGGTGACGTTCGGGACGAACGTCGTCGCCGGCACCACCAACGACCAGCCGGTAACGGTGCCCGCAACGCTTTACACGCCACGTGACACGTCCGGGCTTCTGGCCGCGGTGGTCATCGTTCCATCGAGCAGCGGCGTGCAGGAGGAGCGGGAGATCCATTACGCCAAGGCGCTCGTCGCGGCCGGGATCGCGGCGCTTGTGGTCGACAGCTATGGCGCGCGCGGCATCGAGAACTCGCTCTATGACCAATCACTGCTCGACCAATGGGAGATCGAGAACGACGCGATCGCGGCACTCGGGCTGTTGAGCAAGGACGCCCGCATCGATCCACGGCGGATCGCGATCATGGGGGTTTCGAAGGGTGGCACGGCCGCCATGGATTCCGCGTTGACCATTCGGCGGAAATGGATGGGTGTCACGAGCCTCAGGTTCGCGGCCCACGTTGCCATCACGCCTGATTGCACATGGATGACGCGCCAGGCCGAGACCACGGGGGCACCGATGCTTTTCCTGCTCGCCGGCCTCGACGATCAGACGCCGGCGCAGGCGTGTCTCGATCAAGCGAAGCGAATGACCGAGGCCGGGAACACGGGGATCGAGACAGAGGTCTACGACAACGCGCATCACGCTTGGGAGGAGCTGGGCCGCAAGCCGGTGTACGATCCGGAGGTCGAGAACTACGCGCAATGCCGCGTCTGGATCCTGAATGACGGGTCGATGATGGCGGCGGACACGGGCGAGCCGCTTCCGGAGGACGATTGGTGGACCTGGGCGGAGCAGAACTGCATGACGCTCGGCGCCACATGCTGCGGCGGCACGCAGGAACAGAAGGCCGCGGCGACCGAGCGGATCATCACGTTCCTGCGCGCGCACGGATTTTAACGGGCGGCGCGCGGGCCTGATGCTCGGGGCGACGAACCATCGAACGCCGCCGACAGAGCCAGCCGCACAGTGGCCAATATCTCAACCCAGATTGACGAGCGGCGCGTCGAAGTCCCCGCGCGGGCGGATGCACGTGTGCGTGCCGTCCCGCACCAGCACCTCGGCCGGCATCGGGTGCGAGAGGAAGCCGACCGGGCTCGATGAGAGGCCATAGGCCCCCGACTGCAGCACGGCGAGCGCATCGCCTGTCGCAAGCTCCGGCAGTGCCGTCTGGCGGGCGAGCGTGTCGAGAGGCGTGCACAAGGGCCCCGCGAGCGTCGCCGGAGAGACCGGCGCCGCATCGAGCCGCGTCGCGGCGACGATCGGATAGTCGCGCTTGATGACCTGCCCGAGATTGCCGGATGCCGCGAGGTGATGATGCATGCCGCCGTCGGCGATGACGAAGCGATGGCCGCGCGAGACCTTCACCGCGCGCACGGTCGACAGATAGACTCCCGCAGGCCCGACCAGATAGCGCCCCGGCTCGATCACGATCCTGGCCGCGGCCGTGAGCGGATCGCCGCGCCGTTCCGTCTGGAGACGGGCCGCGCCGGCTGCGAGGCGGGCGAGGTCGAGGGAGGCATCGCCCTGGTGGTAGGGGATGCCGAGACCGCCGCCGAGATCGATGCTCCCGAGCGGCCGGCCGGCATGACGGCCGAGTTGCGCGGCGAGACCCAGTCCGTGACGCCATTGCGTCAAGAGCACATCGGCGTCCAGGATCTGTGTGCCGGCGAAGAGGTGCAGCCCCGTAAGATTGAGCTCGGGATGCACCGCAATCCCGTCTGCGACCTCGCCGAGGATCTCCTCGTCGAAGCCGAAGGCCGCGGGTTTGCCGCCCATGCGCATCGCCCCGCCTTGCGCGGCAGCGGCGGGGTTCACACGGATGGCGACGTCAACGGTGCGCGAAAGGCGGCGGGCCGTCGCCGCGACGGCGGCGATCTCCTCGAAGGATTCGAGATGGATTTCGCCGATGCCCTGGGCGATGGCGTACTCCAGCTCCTCGGCGCCCTTGCCGGGGCCGGCGAACAGGATCCGCTCCGGACGGGCGCCGGCCCTGAGCGCGAGACGCAACTCCGCGCCCGAGGCGATCTCCAGCCCCGCCCCTCTGTCCACCATGAGGCGTGCAACGGCGGGATTGGGGTTTGCCTTGATCGAGTAGTACACCTCGGCGAAGCCCTCGACGGCACGCGCGAGCGCCCCGTAGCGCCGCTCGATGACGTCCCCGTCGTAGACGTAGAGCGGCGAGCCATAGGCGGCGAGCAAGTCCGGCACGCGAAAGCCGCCGATGACGAGGCAGCCCCGGTCAGTGCCGAAGCTCTCGGCGATCAGCGCCTGCGCCAGCGGCACGCCGGTCGCCAGCTTTGCCGCCGGCGCGTTCATCGGCTGCGCTCCGCAACCAGGGTTTTGTAATCCACCTTGCCGTTCGGCGTGGTCGGCAGATGCTCGACGAGGTCGATGCGCGACGGGACCATGTGCCCCGGCAGTGTCAACCCCGTCACCTTCAGCACCGAGGCCGTGTCCACCTCGCCGTTCATCGGCACGGCGACGGCGCAGACCTTCTGTCCGACCCACTCGTCGGGAAGGCCGATGACGGCCACCTGCCGGAACGCGCCGGTCCCCATCAGTACGTCCTCGACCTCGGTGGGGCTGATCCGGTAGCCGGCCGACTTGATCATCGCGTCCTGCCGGCCGACGAAATAGAGAAAGCCGTCCTCGTCCTCGACCACAAGGTCGCCCGACCAGCACACGGTCTCGCCGCCGCACTCGGGCGCGCGCAACGGGTTGGGCCGCAGCACGCGCGCCGTGTCCTCCGGCCGCTTCCAATAGCCGAGCGAGACCGTCGGTCCGCGATGCACGAGAATGCCGGGCTCTCCCGGCTTGGCGCGGTTGCCGTCCGCCGTGACCGGAAACACCTCGCATTCCGGAATGGCCTTGCCCATCGAGGTCGGCCGGCGATCCACCTCGTCCGGCGGCAGGAACGTCGAGCGGAAAGCCTCCGTGAGCCCGTACATCAAGAAGATCCGAGTCTCGGGCAGCAGCGCCCGCAGGCGTTTCACCGTCGCTTCGGGCACCGCGCCGCCCGAGTTGGTAATGTAGCGCAGATGCGGCAGTGGCGTCCTCTTGAGCGACGGCGCCGTCTTGGTCAGCAGCGCCCAGATGGTCGGAACGCCGGCAAGACCGGTGATCCGGTGGCGCGCGAGCTGAGAGACGATCTGGTCGCCGAGTTCGAAGCTGCCAAGCACCAGCCGCGCACCCTGCTCGACCGAGGTCAGAAGCTGGTTCAAGCCATAGTCGAAGCTGAACGGCAGGATCGAGAGGATGCTGTCCTCGCGATGGATGCCGAGATAGGTGCGTACGATACGCGTTCCGGCGAGCAGGTTGGCATGGCTCAGCATCACGCCCTTGGGCGTGCCTGTGGAGCCCGACGTGTAGAGGATCGCGGCCAGATCCTGGCCGATGCCCACCGCCGGCTTCAGCTTCGCCGCGGGCAGGGGCTGGTCGGCAACGATGATCGAGACATCTTGCGGCAGCGTCCCGGCCGCGCGCATCGCCGCGGCCTGGGCGGCGGTGGTGACGACCGACCGGGCACCGCTGTCCGCGAGGATGTGGGCGATCTGCTGCGCCTTGAGCACCGGGTTGATCGGGACGAAGACGGCATCCGCGCGGCTTGCAGCGAAGATCGCCGCGCATTCCTCGAACGATTTGGGCAGCAGGATCGCCACCCGGTCGCCACGCTTGACGCCCGCCTCGACGAGGGCGCCCGCCATGCGCTCGACGGTTTCGGCCAGATCGAGATAGGTGAACGTGCGCTCGCCGTCCACGATGGCGATCCGCCCGGCGTCCGCGGCGCCCTTGCCGATCAGGTCGTGGAGCAGGACGAGCGTCATCAGGCGGCCGCCGCGCGCTTGCCGGCAACCAGCGCCACGAGGCTACCGGCGGTTTTGAAGTTGTCGGCGACGAAATCGTCGTCGTCGAACTCGATGCCGAACGTTTCCGACAGGAACATCGTCAGCTCCAGCATGGAGAGGGAATCGAGCAGCCCGGTGCCGAGCAGCGGCGTATCGGCCGTCAGGGGCTTCGGCGCCGCGGCGGGCACGGTCTTGAGGAAGTAGTCCTCGATCTGCATGAGCACGTCGTGGCTGATGTCTGAAGCTGTTGAGGTGGTCATCGTGACTTCATCCGGAGGTTCATAGGTCGAGGATCGCGAGCTCGGAGCCGGCGTAGTCCGTCGTGTCGGGATCGAGGCCGTATCCGTTAAGAGCCTTAGCAAACTTCAAGCCAATCGGACGATCGAGCTGACCCCTTCGGCCGGGCAGCGCATCCGTGTCCGTTTCGAGCAGCAGCATGCCGCGGCGCATGAGGTAGCGCGACAGCGCCGGGAGGTGGCGGGCGAGCGCCGCATTGCTGCTGCAATAGAGGAGGCGCGCGCCGGGCAGGCCCTTGGGCCACCTCTTCTTCAGCAGCAGCGCATGCGCCTGGCCGTCCGCCTCGAGAACGGCCGCGAGACAGCCAATGTCGCGGTGCGCCTCGAGGAGATCGCGCGTATCGGCAGGGATGGCGCCCGACGACGCGTCGAGATCGTGGACCACGGCCTTCCGCACCGGTTCGAGCGCCGTCAGGGCCAGAGCGTGGAAGGTGACGCCTGCGTTAAGCTGCGTGAAGCCGAAGGCCTCCAGCATGCGGCGCACCTCTTGCGTCGCCGAGAGATCCGTAAACAGAGCGTCGTGCGCGTTGAGAACGGCGCGCTGCATCAAGCCCGCGCGCCAGCGCTGCTCGGGGCGAACGTACCAGCTCGAGAGATTGATTACGGTGTGGATGCCGCCGGCGCGCCGCCTGAGACTCGCGGGCGTAAGCATCACGCCGACGGGGACGTCGCGATCGAGCAGGAAGTAGCCGAGCGGCACGCCTGCCGCCGCGTTGCCGCCGAGGCGGTGAAGGCGCTGGAACGCCTGGTCCCAGAATGTCTGGGAACGCTCCGGGAAGCCCTCGGCCAGCAGAAGCCGTACCGTCGCAAGGTCGTCTGCTTCGATCGCTCTGACGGCCCGCGGCTCCTGGCTCTGTTTCATATTTCTCATTATCGTGCGAATATAACCTGCTGTTGTTAAGTAATAAATTTTTGCGATCAGCAACCCGAGACTACCCCCTCGGCCTTGGCTTCACAACCGCTCAGGGTGCGGTCTTTGTCCGATATTCGCCCTCGGTTAAAGTCGCTCGGGGCGCGCGCCGAATAGCAAAATCCGATCCGAACGAGCGGACGCCCTGATCGAGGGCCTGACTGCCGACTTCGGCCTGGCCGACGCCACCCATAAATGTCCACAGAACCTAGCGCGCCGCATCGGCCGGATCCGGGGGCGTGCGGCGGGCGCGCAGCTTCAAGGCGGCGTCACGCAGCACGGACCAGATCGGGCTCCCGTCGTTGCGGATGTCGAACTGCTCGTGCTCATCCGTCGGGAACTGGCCCGTGTCCTGACGCGCCACGAGGCTCCAGACGAGCCAGCCGGCGCAATCGGGATTGCCGTGGATCGTATCGAGCCATTGGCGGTAGACATCCTCGTAGTCGGGATTCGACCGCGCATACCCAAACTCCTCCAGAAGGATCGGCTTGTTCGCCTTGCGGCCCTTGGCGCAGAACTCGGGAATTCGCCGGGTGATCGTCGACGGCGGCACGCCCCAGTGAATGGGATAGGCGTGCCAGGTGCCGAAATCGATCTCGTCGATCTCCATGTCCGAAAACCGGTCGTACAGGTTCCAATGACCTGTCGACAGCAGATGGTGAGGGTCCAGCGACTTGACGAAGCCCGCCATCTCCTGGATCCAGTCGCGCAGCACCCTTGCCGGGCGGATGTCCGGCTCGTTCATGAGCTGCCAGGCCATGATGGTCGGATCGTCCCGGTACGGCACGCCCGTGATCGCGTTCGTGCGCTCGATGACGTGCTTGACCCAGGCCTTATAGGCCGCACGGGCCCGCGGATCTCGGCCGAAGAACCTTGAAGGATTGTCGCTTCCGTACCAGGCGCTGATCTGGTGGGCGCCGCCCGTGTACTTCCAGAAATCCAGGAAGGCGACGATGAGCTTGAGGTTCCGCTTGCCGGCCTCGTCAAGCAGGACGTCGAGCTTGCCGAGGCCGTTCGGCCCGTCGTTCATGGCCGGACCGCCGGCGACCGGATCCCAGTAGAGCATGTATGCGCCGTTTACACCGAGATCGGCGCTCACAGCCTTCTTCTGCCAATCCCAGATCGTCGGCTTCGTCTTGAGGTCCAGCGAGCCGATGACCGGCTGTAGGAAAATTCTGATGACATTGGCCTCCATCTCGACGGCATCGTCGAGGACGGCTTTCAACTCCCGCTCGGAGGCGAATGTCACGTAGTAGTTGTTGGCGCCGACGACCGGGAACTCCTCGCCGTCGAGCATGAAGCGTACGCCATCGCGCTTTACGAAGCGCTCGTGCGGCGGCGTATCGCGGGCGGCCTCAGCTTGAAAGCCGTGGGATGGCCCGTGCAGTGCGATGGCGGCAAGGCCGGCAGCGAGCACGTTCACAATGGTGCGGGGGCGCATGCGATTTCGCGCGATGGTGACCTGCATTGCAGCGAACCTTCTTCCGCTCAGGGTGGCGTGCCGGATGAAGACGCCCGCGCAAACGATGCCCGGTCGCCGCGATGGCGCGGGCGAAAGAGACGGGCGGCCCGTCCAAGGCCATACCCCACTCCTGTGACCGCCAAGCCGACGACGATTGCACCCGCCTGCCCCGCGGCCGGCCAGTCGCGGCGAAGGACAAGGTTGCGCAACCGGCCGGAAAGGCCTTTCGCGAGGACCCGCTGCACGTATTGACGCTCGGTCGAAAGGCCTTGCGGCGCGTCGGTCATCGCCACCAAGTGCGCCTTCGAAAGGCCCTCGGCGAAACATCTGAGCGTGAAGTAGCGGAGCGTCACGCGCTCGGTATGTACGACATGATCCGCATGCACGCCGTCGTCGTAGAGCAGGACGGCGGACGGAAAGGACCTTTTGGCGCGAATGCAGATCTCCGTCTCCTCCCCGCCCATCGGGAACAGGCTCGTCGTCCGGCCCAAGCCCGTTTCGAAGCCGCCGATCTTGTCCACGGCGCTCCGGCGCAGAACCATGCAGGCTCCCAGCAGATTGCGTACGGGACCGGAGCGTTGCCCGTCGTAGGTGCAGCCGATCACCCACAGGAACTCCCGTGGAAACCACGAGGGCGCCTCGACGGTCCAGATCGGCCTGACGTGGGCTGTAACGCCAATAACGTTTTCGTCGGAGAAGTGCCGGAGCAAAGGTTCGAGATGACCCGGCGCGAGACGCGCATCGTCGTCGAGAAAAAGAAGAAAGTCGCCCTGGGACGCTGAAATCCCGCTATTTCTAGCCCCAGACAAGCCGGGAGGACCGGAGTTCGGAAGCGCGATGACGCTCGGGAACTGCTCGCGTACCGCCGCCTCAAGCTCCTTGTTGTGGTCGACGACGACGATGATCTCGCCGATCGCAGGCGTCTGCACCTGCAAAGAGCGGATAGCCTGACACAGGTCCTGCCAACGGCGAAACGTGTACGAGCAGATGATGGCCGAGGTTTTTCCGCATTGGTCCGACACTTTCAAACGTTCCTTGATTCTAGCCCCCAACCAAGGCATCGGCGATGGCCGTTACCGCCTGGGCCGACCGCTTCTGCAAAACGTGCCGGACACTCGGGATTCGGTCAGCAACCCGTGTGCAGGAGCTTCTTGCCTCGCCGGTCGCCCACGTCCCCAATCTAACGAGGTGCTCCGTGGGCTGCATCTTCCGCCCGGCAATTGCGTTAACGCTCGTCGGGTGGATGTTCAGTCCCGGCATTCGACGGGTTGGATCGAGGACGAAACGGCTTGGCTGCCGTGTCCCGCACTCGCAGATGTGCTGGTACGGTGAGCGCCTTCGATGCAAGCGCCTCTCCCCTCTACCTAGGTCCTTGGCTCGTCCGTATCAGTCAACGTCGCCAGGGGTGACCCGCTTAGATGCGGGCAACGGAAGGGGACGGACGAGGCCGTGCAGCCAGGATCCGAGCAACGACGGAACGTTTGCCGCCCGGAGGATGGGCGGCAACATGACGATCGCCTGCGCATAGAGGCCGATGAGGAGGGCGCCGATGAGCCCTGCCAGTCCGTAAAGCGCGCCGCCCACAGCCGCCGCAATCAGCTCGGCAACCCCGCCCACGGCGAATACAACGGTCGCGTACGTCATCCGCCCTTCAAGGCGCATGACCGCCATAAAAAGGGCCTTGACCGACCACGCGAGCATGCCCAGCCCCAGGTATTTCAGGCTTGGTCCTGCGATCTGGGGATAGGTGGGGTTCAAAATCGCCAGCACGTGCTCGACGAGGAGAACGTATGCCAAGGTCCCACCCAAGCAGACCAGCGTCGAAGCAAGGAGCGCGAAACCGACCCGGTTGGCACGGCCGTTCGCATCGAACTTCTCAATCGCAAACACGGCGGTCGCGAGGCTGTCGGTCGCGAGCAGCGCCACATGGACCATCATCCAAGCCAGGAAGAAGACGGCGTTCACCTCGGGCGAGACGACCTCCGCCACCAGCAACGGCATCGCGATGGCGCTCGCGCTCGCTGCGATGTTGAGGAAGTGATACTCGAGAGAGGTGGGAAACAGAGCAACGATCGAAGCCATTTCGGGTCGATGTGCGATCCGTGCTCCGCGCCGCTTGACGAGAAGCGCAAGGAACGCCAGCGCCAGGAAGCCCGACACCACCCAGACGGTGAGAATGCCGGTGCTTGGGTTCTCTGGGCTGACGAAGTAGATCAGGCCCAGGAGCAGCACGATCTTGCAAATGGCGAACACAAGCTCGCGGTACATATGAAGGATGGTCCGCAGCAGACCGAAGAGTGCGCCGTCGACGATCAGGGCCACCGCCGCAATCACCACGCCTGCCGTGAAGATGAGACTTGGCAGATGGCCGGCAACGACGGCGCCCGTCTGGAGATTGAAGCCGAAGACCAGTTGCAGCCAGAGAACGGCCGCCAGCGTCGCGGACGCGATCCCGATGAGGACCGCCGCCGAGATCATCCCGCGCCTGATTTTTCCGTCGTTGGCAACGTGCCCCATGAGCAGGGTGGCCAAGCCGAGCTCCGCCAGGAGCGCCACGAGGTTCAGCGCCGAGATCGTCGCCGAGGCAAGGCCGACGTTCTCGGCGGAGAACGATCTCGAGCAGAGAGACCAGAACAGGAAGCCCAGCACCGCGCTCGACGCCGAGGCCACGGTCGCGAACCAGGCGTTCGACAGCATGAGCCACTGCGCCTTGAGTGCGACTGCGGCGCGATCAAGCAAGGCATTCAGCCGGCTGCTCCTGAAGTGTGGCATTCCCGGGATCTCTCAGGCAGACATCGTCATGTGCCGCGGCTTCATCTGGAGCTAGGCTCCGCTCTCCACCCAAACCCTGCGATAGGCCGTCTCACGGTCGCCGTTCTTGTAGAGCAGTCCTTCAACCCTTCGGCTCGGCCCCGCTGCTCCGGGCAGCGAGAGAGCAGTGATCCAGCTCTTGCCGGGCTCGACCTCGATCCCGTTCCACACGTCCACCAGGCGGCCGTCGACCAGGATGTCCAAGCCATACATGGCGGTTACGCGCTCGTGGTTCGTAAACCCGAGAACGAACTGGTCGCTGGCCTTGTCGCCGTCCCTCAGTAGCCAGAGCTCGGTGAACGCAAACTCGCGGTGCGAGAAAGCTCCGTTCCGAGCTTCCTGGATCGCGACGACGGAAAGAATGACGGCGGATGCAAGCATGAGCGCGTCACGCCCGCTCATGTGCGGCCGGCGGCATAGGATGCCGGTGAAGAGAGCGATACTCCCGCCCAGATACGGGAACGTCAGGATCGCCAGAACGCCGATCGAGACAAGCCAGCCGGTCGCGTTGAGGTGTCCGATCCCGTGCAGGATCAGGCCGAGCCCGATAACAAGGGCCAGGGCCACGGCGCCGGATACGACCAGGGCCTCGAAATTGCTCGCCGTATCGGCCAGCGCTCGCTTCGTAAGCCCGCTGCCGATCATCCATATGACACCGGCAGCGGCGAGGCCGACGAGCGCGGAGGCGGCCGTGACGTGGCCTTCGGCGATCGCGAGCTGGGAGCCGGGGCCCGAAAGCAGCGGTGGAATAAGACAGCTAATCATCGGACAGCACCCGAATATCCGCAATCGTCATATAGCCATTGTCGAAGACCCGACTGACACCGGGCTGGCGGCCGAATTTGAGAAGGACCATCGGATCAAGCGGCTCCTCGTAGACGGGCATGGCCTTCTCGCTGCCGCTGTCCAAGACGAAGCCGAAGACGGGCAGCTCATACGTCAGTCGCATGTCGATAACGGCAAATGCAGCCTGCGATCGCAGCATCGACAGGCGCTCCTTCTCGCCGATCTTCTTGGCCAGCAAGGGACTGCTATCCCCAACCTCAACCGCCCGCTGTCTGCCGTAGGTGCTGAAGAGCAACCGGTTCACGCGATCAGCCATGAACGTGTTGTTCGGGCCGAGCCAGGTGCGCGCCCAATGAGCCGCGCTGATCCCCATGGGCTCGATGCTGTCGGAATCCGCGACTACGCGATAGGTGGGGCTGACAAGAACAAACTGGCCCACACCGCCGATAATGCCGCCCAGGACGAGAACTCCCGCAAGAGCCCCGATGACCGCGGAGGACAATCGTTCATATCGGTCCACCCACCAGAACCCGAGCGCGGCGACCGCCACGACCACACCGACGCCGAGAAAGGCGATCGTGCTCAGCCGGTTTCCGAACTCCCATCCGAAGCTGCTCAGGCGCAGAACGACGCTCACGGGATAGGTGAGCGTGAGGAGCGTCAGCAGGAGAAGGGCGCTGTTCGTCCAGGTCAGCAGAAAGCGAAATTTGACCCGCTCGATCTTCAGGCCGGCCTTGTCCAGGGCCCGGAGAAAACCACACGCCAGTGCCATGCAGGTCAGCAGCACGGCCGCAATCGCGGTGCTCCTTTGCCAGACAGGTGCCGCAGTGCCGTCGGCGCCCACGAAGAGCTGTCGATCCCCTCCGAACGACTGCAGCATGTCCTCGACGCCATGAATGGTGATCTCGAAGATGCGCCCAAGATACGACCCGCCGGAGCTGCCGACGATCTTGGACCACGCTAGCGGAACGAGGATGGCGAACGCCGAGATCAGCAGCGCCCGACCGAGCCTGGTGGCGTAGGCTCCACGAAACAGCTCCAGCACCGCATAGCCGAGCAGGAGCCCGGCCAGCGCATACGAAGTGACGTGATGGGTTGTCGCCAGCGCGCTCACCACGCACACGAGCACGGCAATGACACCGAGGCTTGCCCTTTGCGCCTGCTGGAGCGCGACAGCCAGGAAGAATGCAACCAGGAGGAACGCGAGGGCGAGGCTCTCATAGGAGAACTGGGCGTTGAAGACGACGAAGGTCGAGCATCCCATGTACACGAGGCAGCCGAGCGCGGACACACGCGACGACCCTGTGATACGCGCGTAGAGGATGAACAGCGCACACACCTGAATGAGGCGCGCGAAGAGGACGACGAGGCTGCCGGCGGCAAAGACCGAGAGGCCAGAGACGCTCGCCAGTCCCGCTGTGGCGATCTCGAGCCCCGGATAGAACGAGGAGACGGGCAACAAGGGATTGTGGGTGAAGAGCTGCTGCGTCTCCAGGATATCGAGCGCGGCGCGCCAGTGCAGAAACTCGTCGTGGTCGATGAAGCCGATAGGAGCGCGAACGATCTTGATGAGAAAAAGGCCGAGCGTGGCAATCACGAGCAGCCAGATCCGTTCCCAGCGGGACGTGCTCGGCCACACGGTCCGCACCGCGACGGGAACGATGAAGCCCGCGATGCAGAGGTAGAAGGCAAGCTTGCTCCATTCGGCACCGTTCCGATGCGCGTTGGCACACAGGGCCGCTACGTACACCGCTGCTGCCGTGACGAGCGCCAACTGAGGCGCCCATCCCCAGCTTGCCGCGCCGCTGCGGGCATCGCTCAAGTCCCAGGTGGGGCGCCACAGCAGGAACGAGACGCCGTTGTAGACTGCGTTGAAAGGCCGGCGAACAGCGGCGAACCCGCCGGTGGCTTTGCCAGGCTTCCCGGCGGAGTCCAGCGAGAAAGCTGTCGTGTCAGCCATGCGATGCCTCGACTAGCTCTATGGCCTTCGCCTGCTTCGAGAGCGTCGGCAAGCCATCGACGCGGACGATCGCGTGAGCTCTGTAAGAAGGCGGCCGAAGGCGAAGAAGGCGGCGCTGCAAGTCCCGCACCTCTCTCAGGCTCGCAACGCCGCGCGCGCCCGGTCCGGGCCGCGACAGAACGGTGTTGGAGCTGGTACGCCGATCGACACCGCTTCCCATGGGACCAACTCTAGGCTGCGTACTCATAAATGGGTGGGACATTGATGAGTACGCCGCCTAGAACCAATCATCCAAACAGTCAGGAAACGGGCGCGAAATCTTGCAGCTTGAGCCTGAACCCGAAGCGGCGCGCGAGACAGCGCGCCGATCGGCCTACTGGCCCAACGGCACGACGGGTGCGACCTGGCCCTCCGGCTTCGGCTGCGTCACACCGGTGCTGCCCAGCATCATCATCCCCGGCGGCGCCTGCACCCGAACCAGATCTCCTGGGTGGAGCTCTTCCGTGCCGTCAACATCGAGAACCTTCTGGCCATCGCTTGTCCGACGCACGACCTCGTACTGAAACTCAATGTCGCCGCTGCCCGCACGGCCTTTGAGGGCGCCGGACAATACGCCGGTCGCGTTCTCGCTCGCCTGGAGCGCAATCGACAGCTCCGCGATTTGCCCGTTGACCGCCTGAATTTCGCGCGCAACCTCGATGCGGTGATCGCTGCGGAGCTTGGTCCGTTCCTTCGCGATCTGAGCGATCTTGTTCTCGGCTTGCTGGATCGTGATTTGCGCATCCGCCAGGCGCTCACGGGCATACGAAAGATCCGCGGATGCCTGGATCACGAGAGAGCGGCTGATCCCTTTGTCGAGCGACTTCAGATCACCGACCCGCGCCTCGCGCAGCTTGATGCTTTCCTCGATATGCTCGTTGCGCAACTTCATCTGCTCGATCTCGGCCCTGGCCGACGCCTCCGCCGCAACCAGCGCAGCGTCTTGTTCGCGCCGAGACTCGGCCTGCGGCTTGCGCGCAACGAGCTCGGCCTCGATCAGCGTTCTCGCCTCGGCCTCGCCTGCAAGCTTCAGGAGCGTGTCCGGAACCTCGACGGGACGATCGTCACGTTCGCTGAGAAGGGCCGCGGACCGCGCCAGGGTTCGCTTCAGAAGCTCGGCAGATTTCTGCTTCCGCTCGGCCTGATCGACAGCGTTGATGATCCTCTCGAAGCTGACCGCCGACACGTCGACCCCGCCAGCCATCGCGAGCAGATGCAGGATGGTCATGCCCGGGGAGTACTTGTAGACGCCCGGCTTGACGAAAGGACCCAGGAGATAGACGGGCTTCTGCTCGATGATGGCGCTCATGAAAGCGAACCGCCCGATCAGGTTTTCGAAAACCGGAATGATTTCGATCTCGAGCTCGGCAAGGGTGCGGTCGACCGCTTTGAAGGCGCCAAGCAAAGGAACGACGACCAGTCCATTCTCCTGCACCTCGTACACGCCCGTCAGCTCGGTCCGCTGATGGAAATTCACGGCCGGCCGGCGGCCCTGGAAGCGCGCGGCCCATTTCTCCTCGTCATCGACCGCCAGCCTTTCGTAAAACATCAGGGAAAGGCGATCGCCCACGCGGATAAGGGTTTGATTGTCCGTCCGAGGTTCCGGTTTGCGGTCTGATTTAACTTGAGTGTTTGGCTTGTTTTCCGGCTTCTTCTCTTGAGCGAGGGGCGTATGCGGCAGAATTGCTCCCGTTGCAGGAGGCGCCAATATTTCCCCTCCGACATAGCGATCCAGGGAGATATCTATTTCAAAGAAATTGATTGCTGCCCAGATGCTTCCAGATAAAAGAAACGCAACCAAGGCCAGCGAAAAAATAGACGACAGATATCCAGTAACCGCCTTCATGTACTTACCGATCGTTCAGGATAGTTTTTCATAATTGTCCATTACGCTTCGTCCGTCCATTGCTCTCGGAAGGTCTTTGCTGTTTAGGTTAACGGCTATGATGCGTTGCCATACGGGCACGCATGCTGTCTCTTTCTCAGCATACAACCGTTCCGTTTCAGGGGTTTAAGTCGTTTTCGCGCGCTGCCAGGCAAAGCGGCGCAGAGGCACCCGTTTGTCTGAGCGGGTCATCCGATCGCGGATCGCAGCGGAGCTTGGACAAATGAATGAAACCAGTCGATCACGCGCACCGGCATCGTCGAGAGCGGAGCGCACCGCCCCGCAGGCTCGCGGCCGATTCGCGCGCAGATCGAACGGTCGGAACGCTCTTACAACGGTCTCGCGTCGCCTAACGTCCATGTTCTCGCGCCCGACCGGCGCCATTCTCATGTACCACCGCATCGAGGACGTGCCCTATGATCCTTGGCGTCTCGCGGTGCGGCCATCCCACTTCGAGCAGCATCTGCAGGTCCTCGCCCGGCGCCGCGTCGTTCCGCTTTCCAAGCTGCTCTCGACGCCGGGCGCCATCGCGGTCACCTTTGACGACGGATATGCGGATTTCGTCGAGAATGCTCTTCCGTTGCTCGAGAAGTACGAGATCCCGGCGACCCTTTTCTATCCCACAGATGCGCTGGACGGCCGGGAGTTCTGGTGGGACCGCGTCGAGCACGCCCTTTTGAACGGGAACGGGCACGCCCCTCAGCAAGAGGGACGCCGGGGCGCCCCGCCCGTCCCGCGCTGGCGGACCGCAAAGCTCGGCGCAAGGCTGCGCGCTCTCCATCCCGCCGAGCTCGCGCAGGCCTTGGACGAGCTTGACGCGCCGAAGCCGGAGCAGCAGGCATGCGCCCGCCACCGCATGCTCACGCGCGATCAACTGCGCACGCTTGCCCGCTCTCCCTTGATCGAGATCGGCGCCCACACCTGCAGCCACCCCTGCCTGCCGCAGCTCTCCGAGGACGAGCAGGTCCGAGAAATCAGCGAATCCCGGCAGATCCTCGAGGAGATCATCCGCAAGCCCGTGAAGACGTTCTCCTACCCCTACGGCGCACATGACGACGGGTCCGTCCGAGCGGCCGAGCGATCCGGAATCGACATCGGATGCATCGTGGGAGGCGGCCTGCTCAGAGCGGACACGCACCCCCTGCGCCTACCTCGGCTCATGGTGAGAGATTGGAACCGCGCGGGCTTCACGCTTCAGCTCGAACTCTGGAAGGCGCTCAGATGGCTGTCGTGATGGAAGCCCAGGGCACCAGGGCGGTCGCCGGGACGCGGCCTCGCGTTCTCATGGTGAGCCCACGCTTTCTTCCCCATCTCGGCGGCGTGGAGACTCATGTCTATGAGCTCGCCCGGCGCATCAACCAGGATGGCATCACCGTCGAGGTCATGACCATCGATGACACCGGCCTGCTTCCGGAAGCCGAGGAGTTGGCAGGGCTGAAGATCTGGCGCGTGCCGGGTTTTCGATCGTCGGGAGAGGCGCGCATCGCACCAGGGCTTGTCCGCGCCATCCGGAACGGGCACTGGGACATTCTCCACATCCAACACTTCCACGCGGGTGTGGCGCCCCTTGCGCTCTGGGCGGCGCGGGCCGCCGGCATTCCGACGGTCGTCACCTTTCATGGCGGCGGCCAGCGCCATTGGCTCCGCTTGCGCCTCTGGCCGCCGCAGCCCAGTCTCGTCGCTCCGCTTGTTCTTGATGCGACAAGAGCATTGCTGCGCAAGGCCGCGGCGCTGATCGCCGTCGCGCAGTTCGAGATCGACACCCTCTCGCCGCGCCTGGGGATTCCAAGAGCGCGTTTCACGCTGATCCCGAACGGCTTCGATCCACCTGCGTCCGTTCAGCGCGATACGCCTCGCGATCCGTCGGCTCCGAGACTTGTGTCCATGGGGCGTCTGGTTCAGGGCAAGGGCCACCATCGCGTGATTGCAGCGCTTCCCCATGTGCTCGCCGCTCGGCCCGGCGCCACGCTGTGGATCGCGGGAGACGGCCCCATGAAGCAGGAGCTTGCCGAGCGCGCGGCATCGGCCGGCGTGGCCGAGCGCGTGCGGTTCCACGCGATCCCGGCAAGCGAGCGTCCGCGTCTCATGGCGGAGCTTGCGAACCAGGACGTGCTCGTCGCCATAAGCGACTTCGAGGCCCATCCGTTGTCCGTCATCGAAGCGCTGTCGCTGGGGCTCTCGGCGGTGGTTGCCGAAGACCGGGGCGGATTGAGCGAGATCGCATCCCAGGGTCTCGCGCGCTGTGTCGCGCCGAACGCCGCGCCCCAAGAGCTTGCGAAAGCCATTCTGGCGGAGATCGATGATCCGAGCCAGGTCTCGCCGCGCGCATTTCCGACTTGGAACGATTGCGCCGCCCGAACGCGCGAGATCTATGAAAGGATCCTGCTCGAAAACGGCCTCCAAAGTCCTCCAGGCGCAGGAGAAGCCCGGCGTGTCTCCGATTGAGCCACGATGCCCTTTGTGGATGATCGACCATGACATTGAATATTCATTCTCCGAACCGGGCACACCGGCGGCCGCGTTTCCTCACCGTGATCCCCGATCTCGGATTCGCCGGAGCGGAGCGCGTAACCGCCAACCTGCTCAATGCGATGCGGCCCGAGCTGTTCGACTATCACCTCGTGACGTTGACGGAATATGAGAACCAGTACCAAGTTCCCGACCACGTGAGCTGGAAGGTCCTTCATTCGCCACGTGTGGAGACCGCGGCATGGGCGCTCGCCCGGCACATCCGCGCTTTGAAGCCCGACGTCATTTGCTCGCACATCGTCTCGATGAACATCTGCACCGCGATGAGCTGCGCCCTGAGCCGGGTGCGTCCGCGCCTCGTCATGGTCGAGCATCACGTTGCAACGCAGGCGATCGTCAGCGACACCTCCACGAAAGGGACCGGCATGCTCCACAACTTGCTGGTCCCCGCCATGCGCTGGACCTATCCGCGCGCCGACAAGATCGTCGGGGTCTCATCTGCCGTTCTCCAGGAGACGCTGCGCGTTACCGGCGTGGATGCATCGAAAGGTGTCGTCATTCCAAACCCCGTCGTCTTTAGCGATTTCGAAGCGCGTAGTGCGGAGCACGCCGATCATCGATGGCTGGACGATCCTTCCTATGAGGTCATACTCGGGGTCGGCAGGCTGATCCCCTTCAAGAATTTCAGTCTTTTGATCGATGCGTTTGCCCGCATCGCACCTCACCGGCCGCGCGCGCGCCTGGTCATCTGCGGCGACGGCTATCTGCGTCCTGCCCTTGAGGCGCAGATCAGGGAGCGGGGTCTCGAGGATCGCGCGGAGCTCGTCGGCCTGAGGCCCAACCCCTACTCCGCCATGCGCCGCGCCGGCGTCGTTGCGGTCACGTCGTTCACCGAGGGGCTTTCGACGGTCCTGATCGAAGCTATGGCCTGCGGCACGCCGGTTGTCGCCACCGACTTTGCAAGCGCGCGGGAAACGCTGCCGAGCTGCGCGCATCCCCCCGTGGCGCTGACGCCGGATGCCGTCGCGGACGCCATCGTCCGCGTCCTGTCCCGACCGCGGGAAACGGAACAGCTCAAGGCGTTCGCGGCCGGCTTCTCGATAAACCCTGTCGCGCGGCGCTATGAGCAGGTGCTGCTTAGTGTGTTGCCGGCCGGCGAACCCGCGGCTGAACCCCAGGGCGTGGCAGGCGCAAGCACGCCGCCTCTATGATGGAAAAAAGCTTGCCTGATTTCGCAGGCAAGCCGTTGTGAGATCGAAAGCTGCCGACGGCGCGGCGTATGCGCTATTGCGGCGTGACGGCGTGGTTGCCGCCGCTGATGACCGGACGCGGGAGGAGCGACTGGCGGACAATCATGCGGAGCACGCGGAGGCCGTCCGATATCGCCCGGAGGTTGCTCTCCCCGTAGATTCGCGGCGCCTCGAAGCTCGGAACCTCGATGATCTTCAGTCTCGCGCGCTGTGCGCTCAGGATCAGTGCGGTCTCGATCTCGAAGCCCGTGCAGTCGAAGTCGAGCGCCGGGAGATGGCGGCGCCAGAACGCATTGTAGCCGTAGCAGAGATCCGAGAACTCTCCGCCGCACATCGCCCGGCCGGCATGCATGAGGCCCCAGTTGCCAAGCATTCGCACGAGCGACATGTCATGCGTGCCGCCGCCCTGAATGAAGCGCGAGCCCTTGGCGAAATCGCCGCCGGACATCAATGCCGCGACGAAGCGGACGATTTCCGCCGGGTCCATCGAGCCGTCCGCATCGAGCGTCACAATGATGTCGCCGGTCGCCGCGCGGAAGCCTGCGGCGAGAGCTGCGCCTTTTCCGCGTTGCTTCTCCTCGACGATTTTGACCCCGGGAAAGCACTTGCGCGCCACCTCGGGCGTGCCGTCGGTCGAGCGGCCGTCGACGATGATGAGCTCGTGGATCCACTTCGGGATTTGCGGCAGGAGAATGGGGAGGTTCTTGGCCTCGTTCAGCGTCGGAATGACGACGCTGGTTCTGGGCAGCGTCACCTGTGAGGCAGGCGCCTCCCCGGCCACCGGTAATAGCGAGATCGTGTCATCGCTGACGTCGAGCGCGACGCGGCTGCTGATAAGCTCTGCGTTCGAAAACTGGGTCATTATGAACTCGTCCAGACTGGAGTGCGTGCGGTCGGCGAAAGACGTTTATCAAACCGCAGCGCGCGGTCCGGACAGACCAGGCTCGGTCGTGTGTGTCCTCCTCGTCCAGATCTGGACGAGGCTGCTCGACGTCGACGGTTCCGCCACTGTGGTGGATTCGTCGGAGGCCGCGTGCTTGCTTTGCGCGGCGTCAAGCAGCGGGTCTTCGGCCCGGGTCGAAGTCGGCGAGCGAACGAGAAAGGCCCACCCCAGAACTGCAGCGATCAGCAAGGGGGACAGCAGAATGAAGAGCGACAGGAGCCTGCGCCAGGCTCTCAGAATATTCTGGGTCATGCACAGGCCTCGACCTCTGAGCGTATGGATATCAAACTATTAATAGATGTAGCATAACACTAAAGAAAAGCTGGGAAATCTGGTTAACGCGCCAGCAAGCAATCTGTTGTCGCTGTCCATATGCGACCGGTGCTGCCAGACGCGCGAAACACCGGAATGGCTGCGCGATCCGCCTTTGACCTTTGTGCGCGCCGCCGCCATCGAAGCACCGTAGAGATATTATCTGTATTCGGAATATCATGTGCGTGCCTGTAGGTGTCGTGGGCGGCAACGTGATCATGGACGTTGCCGGTCGCGTCTCGGCATTCACATCGGCGATGGCGACGGCCGCCTTGGTCGCATGGCGTCGCCAGCATGAGATCAAGCGCCGGAGGACGCAGAGCCGGACGACTCAGCTCCTCGGCCTCGTCTCCAACTCGACCGTGAACCGCACGGGGTTCTCGTGCCTCCGAAGGCCATCTTCACCAGCGCACGCTTGAACGCATGTGCTTGACGACGAAGTGGCAACGGTGATGCAGCGGCGCGGCGAGTCGCAAAGCGCATCAGGAAAGGCAGCTTAACGTGCTGAAATCTCGTGAATAGTTACACGCATATAAAATCCATTCGTAATGACAGGGTCACAGGTTCGAGTCCTGTTGCGACACCTCTGTTGCGCGCCATTTTTGGCTCACGCGCCTGAAGGGCATTTTGCGAAGACATGCCCTGGTTGGAACCGGTCAACTTACGCCTCGGGCCCCGGCTTTCCTGCCCTCATTGGCCCCCTCTCCTATTTTCACGCCAGCAAAAGGCGCCGGAACGAATCCGGAAAGGGCCGCGTTGATTTCGCAAATCCGCGACAACAAACAAGGAGCTGAAAATGGCGCAGTCATTCGAACACGTCGGCGACTCCCGGTCTGGCGACGTGCAGGACAAAATCCAGCATCTCAAGGCCACAGCCGAGGACACCGCCAACGCGGCCCTGGAGGAAGGCACCAAGGCCGCCAAGCGTGCTGGCGAGGCGGCTGAAGATGCGCTGACGGCGACACGCCGGTTCGTCGAGGAACAGCCGCTGGTCGCAATCGGCATCGTCGCGGCGTTCGCTTGTGTCGCTGGCGCGTTGTGGAAGCTCTCGCCGCGGCGCAGTGACGGTCTGCTGGATCGGATGTCGGACTACGTCGAGCCCCGCTACCAGGCGCTGCGCAAGCGCATCTGACGTTCGTAGATGGCGCGGGCGGCGGATGGCCATCGAGGCCGCTTTGGTTCCACGCGCTGGCCCATTCGTCTGTTCCGATCTTGCCGACACACGACATTACGCTTCGGGCCGAGCCGGTCCGAAGCCCTTCTCGTCTCAAGGGAGGATCCCATGACCCCGGGACTGAAAGACAAACCGGCCAAAAAGAAAAAGCTCTCGAAGCTCGAGCTCGAACGGCAGCTCGACAGCGCGCTTCAGGACACTTTTCCCGCGAGCGATCCCGTCGCCGTCGGCGAGGTCTCGGGAGAGACGCCGGAACGGCCTCGGGACCGGCAGGCTCCGACCATCGACAAGGCGCTGGTCGACAAGCTCGCGCGGGAAGTGGGACGGAAGAAGAAGGGCGAAGCGGGGCGATAGCGCGGTGCGCGGGGCAGCCCAAAGCAATTTACGGTGACCTGTCGAGACTGATCGATCTCGCCAGGCCACCGCTGAATTATCGGCGCCAAGGTACGCGAAACCTCAGCCCTGGCGCTGATCGCCGATTAGACACCGAAATCGTTTCAACTCTGCAAACGACGTCCGCTGGCTGTGAATCGACCTCGCGTTCGTAACCCTTGACTGGGATTTTCCGAACGCGATCGCGGAAAAAGGTTAACGCCGCCGCGCGGGGCGATAGAGCAGCAGTCCCATCAACGGCACGCTTACGACGTTCGGGAGGAGCTTGAGCGCCAACGCGCACATGGTCGCGACGATGCCCGGCGCGATCTTCCTGCGGCCGAGCATGAAACCGCGATAGGCACTTGCTGCGACCGCCTCCGGGCTGAGCGCCGGAATGAGCGTGCGATAGAGCGCGCCTTCCGCACCCATCGCCCGATGGAAGCCGGTGTTCACCGGACCGGGCATAACGACTGCAATCCGCACGCCGTGTCCGGCTGCCTCGTGCGCGACTGCTTCGGTCAGCGAGATCACGTACGCCTTGCTCGCGTAGTAGGCGGCCTGATAGGGCCCCGGCACCATGCCGCCGAGCGAGGCCATATTCATGATGCCGCCGCTGCCGCGCGCGATCATGGCGGACAGAGCATGACGCGTGAGGCGCGTGACGGCGGTGACGTTGAGCGCGACGAGACGGTCGATCTCCTCCGGCGCGTGATCCGTAAACGGCCCGGCGAGGCCGACACCCGCGTTGTTCACGATCACCTCCGCGTAGAGACCGGCTTCACGCAGTGCGGCATCGAGCGCGGCGGGCGCATCGGATGCGGTGATATCGAGTGCAATCGGTGCCGCTTTCACGCCGTGCGTGCGCGCGATCTCCGTCGCCATACGGGCGAGCGGCTCGGCTTCGCGGCCCACGAGCGCGACATTGGCTCCGGCACGGGCAAAGCGTATGGCGAGCGCGCGACCGATCCCGCGCGACACCCCCGTGATCACCACGGCCGGCGCGAATGCGCTGACGGCGGCCAGTGCATCGGGATCAGGGGACGCCCTGCGGCTGATCCATAAATCCGCGACAGAACTCAAAAATCGTAACATCTGCTCGCCTCTACCAGAAGGCCGGGGGCGGATTATGCGCGGCGCGAAAATCGTGTGCACGCGCTTGATTTTGAAGATCAAACGCGTGCGCCGCCTCGTTCTAAACGCAGTTTGCGATCGCAACCGCATCAAACAAATAATCGCGACTTCGAAACAAAAGCGCACGGAAGGTGTGGATAACCGGAAAAGAAGTGCGTACGCTTCCCTAGCGCGGCGCGACATTGGTGCCGCTCGGCAACATGAAGCGGATGCGCGTCACTTTATCCGCGCCGTTGCCCACGAAGCCAGCACTGGTCGCCGAAATGCCTCCGTATCGAAGAGCCATGCGGCGCTGGCCTCTCTATTGAAACGCAACCAAACGAAGCGGCCCGCATTCCCAGAATGCCAATCGCGACTTCAATGTCTTGCAAATGGTTCGACGCCAACGTCGACCTCGGATCAGCAGGTGAGGAGCGTACCATGGGTGCAAAAGTCTCAAGATCTCTCGCGGAACACGGCCTGGAGCGAAACCCGTTCGAGGCCTGGATGGCTCTCAACAAGCCGATGCTGACAGCCATGACGGAGCTCAACGGCCACTTCATCGAGCAGATGACGCGGGCCAACACCGAGTGGTTCGGCTTCGTCAACCGCCGCTTCAGCGAGGATATGGCGGCCTCGCAGCGCCTCATGGAATGCAGGACGGTGCAGGATCTGTTTGCCGTCTATACCGAATTCTTTCAGCGCGCCCAGCAGCAGTACCAAGCCGAATTCCAGTATTTCGCGCGCCTCAATCAGAAGCTCGCGAACGAGACGGCGAGCGTGATCAAGTCGCATATGGACGACGTGGAACAGGAGGTCCGGCACTAGGCTGCGTACGCAGCCTAGCCCTGCCGTCCTGCCGCCGTTTGACGGAAACCGTACTCTGAGCGGCTTCTGTGCGCGCCGAGCGTGCGTACGGAGCTGCTTTGGCGTGTGCGCTTGCGATCAGCCGACGTCGGAGCCGATGGCCCTCCGCCGAAGGTAAGGGGACAGCAGAACGAGCACTGCGACGACCGCAAGCACGATCAAGAGCGCGACGGAGAGCTCGCTCGCCCCGGACCCGAGCACGCGAACCACAATCGAGACGAGAAGGTCGTACTTCAAGACCGCGATCGTACTGGCGACGACACCCGCAAGCTTGACGGCGATCTCCATGTTCTGATCGCGGCGGCGGAAGAAGAACAGAAGGATCAAAAGCGCCCACGCGCCGAACAGGAAGCTCATCAGCGTGACGATGGAGCGGAAGCCGCCTTTCTGCTGCACACCGAACAATGCGTCGGCCGACTGCACGTAGCCCTGGCTCATGAGCGGGAAGAAGATCATCGCGACGGCGCCGATCAGGACGCCGGCTTCGATGCGGCCGATCTTGTCGGGATAGTGCCGCAGCACGCCGTCGTGACGCACCGTCAGCAGGATGCCGATGGCGAGCAGGATGAACAGGAAAAACACCTTGCTGGGCAGCAGGACGTTGTGAACCTGGCTCGTCAGGGATTGCTGGCCCGTGACGAGGTATTTTGCGTCGATGGCCGCCTGAAAGCGCTGCTGGGCCTCACAGCATTCGGCATCGGTCGAGAGCCACGGGGCGGACGAGAGCGGCGTCGAGGCGAAACAGAACCGCCTGCGCTCGGATGCAGGCCCGCTCTCGATCAAGGGCTCCGCCTCGCAGGACCGGAAGAATTCCCGGACGCCGATGCGCTGGCGGCTTACGGCGGTGAGGTTCGAGGCGCCTTCGAGAAGCGCGATGCGCCGGCACGGCTCGCCCGCCACCCCGCAGCCCGCGGGCTCGCTGCGGTCGGCCGCCAGCGTCGGTGGCGTCAGATCCCAGACCGAGCGGTGCGGGTTGTCCGCAAGGCCCACGCCCACGAACCACGCGGCCACGCCGAGCGTGATCACGCCGATCAGGAACCGCAGCTTTCCGAGCGCGATGTGTCGGGCATAGAGATCCACGAACGCGCAGGACGGCAAATAGAACGCCGCCAGCGCGACGAGACCGAGGGTAGGGAAGAACAGGAACAGATGGCTGTCGAAGGCGGCGAAGGTGAGCGCGTGCTCGGGGCCGAACTCCCAGAACAAGACCGCTGTCTCTCCGATGAAAGACAGGCCGAGTAGCGAATAGATGATGAAGACGAACGCACGCGCACCGAAAGACATGGACCCGGTCCCAGACTGTGAACGGGGCGCAGTATGCCGGACGGGAAGCACGGCGGCCTAGAGCATCCGGGCCACGCTCGAAGGCGGAGATGCGGTTTTGGTTTCCGGCAGCGGCTCACGAGGCCGCAAAATACGGAGGGGGTCCGAGCGCCGCGGCCAAGCCGGGAGGGCGGTGGGGCCCGTCCGACGTCAATGCGGGCCGCGCCGGCCTCTCCGCAGCCAATCCACGATCGGTCCCCAGAAGACGACGAGTGCGACCATCCCGGCCAGGAGCAGGACGGAGACCACCATCTGGACGACGCCGAAATTCGCGGAGTCGCGCGCGACGAATATGGCCGCAATGCCGGCCGCCAGGGCCATCAGCGGGGTCACGAGCCAGTAGAACATGGCTGGTCCCTTTCATGGATTGTCTCGGCCGAGAGCCTGCGCTCTCGGGATTTATGAACTCGTGGTTTCGGTCTTGACCTCGGCCTCGGGCGCCGGACCGCCCGTCAGGCGCTCCTGAAGCCCCTGGAAGACGACATAGAGCATCGGGATGAGGAAAATGCCGAGCCCCGCCGCCGCCAACATGCCCGCAAGCACCGGAACGCCGACGGCGAACATGCTGTCCGCGCCGGGACCGCTGGAGATCACGAGCGGGACGAGGCCCATGATGAACGCGAAGCTCGTCATCATCACCGGACGGAAGCGGAGCTTCGCGCCGTCGATGGCGGATTCGAGAAGCGTTTCGCCGGCGTTCCGCCGCTCGATCGAGAAGGCGACGATGAGGATCGCGTTCTTCGCCGCGAGCGCGATCAGCACCACCAGACCGATCTGAGCATAGAGCGTAAACGCCATGCCGAGCGCCCACAGTGCGGCGACGGCGCCGAGCACGGAGATCGAGACCGAGAGCAGCACCGGGATCGGGATGGTCCAGCTTTCGTAGAGCGCGACGAGGAACAGGTAGGCGAACACGAACGCCAGACCGAGGACGATGGTCGTCTGGCCCGCGGATTCGATCTGCTCGCGCGCCTGTCCCGTCCATTCGAAGGCGTACCCCTGCGGGAGCGTATCGGCCGAGACGGCCTCCATCGCCGATATGGCTTCGCCGGGACCGCGTCCCGGGCCGGGGCTGCCGTTGATGGAGATGGCGCGGTAGTTGTTGTAGCGCGTCAGCGTGCGCGGGCCCACGTCGAGGTGCACGTCCGCAATGCTGGACAGCGGCGTCATCTCGCCCGCCGCGTTCTTGACGTGGATCGCCATGATGTCCTGGATGCTGGCGCGATACTGCTGCTCGGCCATCATCCGCACCGTCCACGTGCGGCCGTAGAGGTTGAAGTCGTTCACGTAGTAGCCACCGAGGGTGGCCTGCAACGACGCGAACACGTCCGACAGCGTGATGTTGAGCGCGCTCGTCCTGTCGCGGTCGATCTCGAGACGCACCTGGGGCGTCTCGGCCTCGAAGGTCGAGAAGACGGCGGCAAGCTCGGGACGCTGGTTGGCCGCGATCAGGAGGCCGCGCATGGCGGCTGCCATATCGGGCGCGTTCTGACCTTCGAGCGCTTCCAGCACGTACTCGAAGCCGCCGACCTGGCCCAAGCCCGAAATCGAGGGCGGGTTGAGAGCGATCAGCGTGCCGTCTGGAATGCCCGAAAGCCCCATCGTCAGGCGCCGCGCGACTGCGAGAGAGTGCATGTCGCGGCTCGTGCGCTGCTCGTAGCTCTTGAGCCGGACGAACATGACGCCGCCGTTCGACGCGGCGCCACCGCCCAGGAAGTCGAGGCCGAGAATGGTCGTCACGCCTTCCACGGCGGGATCGGCCCGGATGATCTCGACGGCCTTTTTGGCCGCCTCTTCCGTGCGGTTCAGCGATGCGCCGGCCGGGAGATTGAGCACGGTGATGATGAAGCCCTTGTCCTCGTCCGGCAGGAAGCCCGACGGCGTGCGTGCGAAGATGGCGTAGGTCGCGCCGGCAATCAGCACGAGCGCGACGAGGCTCATCGACGAGACCATAACGAGACGGCGGACGATCCGCGCGTAGCCGTCGCCGGTCGCATCGATCGCGCCCGTGATGCGCTTCATGATCGAGACCGGCTCGCCGGGCCTCAGCAACATCGCGCAGAGCGCGGGCGAGAGCGTCAGCGCGTTGATGGCCGAAATGACCATGGCCGCGGAGATCGTGATGGCGAACTGGCGGAACAGCACGCCGGACGAGCCCGCGAGGAAAGCGACGGGCACGAACACCGAGAGCAGAACCAGCGTGATGGCGATCACGGGGCCCGCGATCTCGCTCATGGCCTTGCTCGTCGCCTGCTCGGGCGTGAGGTGGGGCTCCTCGTGCATCACGCGCTCGACGTTCTCGACGACGATGATCGCGTCGTCCACCACGATGCCGATAGCGAGCACGAGCGCGAGCAGCGAGATGGTGTTGGCCGAATAGCCGAACGCCAGCAACACGGCGAACGCGCCGATGATGGCCACGGGCACGGCGATGAGCGGAATGAACGTGGGCCGGAGCCGGCCGAGGAAGACGAAGACCACGAGCGCGACGAGGACGAAGGCCTCGATCAGCGTGTGGATCACCTTGTCGATCATGGCCGAGACGAACTCGGCGGTGTTGTAGATGTAGGCGAGCTCGACGCCGTCCGGAAAGCGGCTCTTCAATTCATCGAGACGCTTCGAGACGGCGGTGGCGACGTTTACGGCGTTGGCGCCCGGCGAAAGGTAGATGCCGACCGGGGCGGCCGGGCTCCCCTGGTAGGTCGCCTCGCTGTCGAAGGAGGCGCCTTCGACCTCGACCCGCGCCACATCGCGGACGCGAACGAACGAGCCGTCGCCCGCGGTGCGCACGATGATGTTGCCGAACTCCTCCGGCGTCGAGAGGCGGCCCTTCGTGGTGACCGTGAGCTGCAGGCGCTGATCGGCCGAAAGCGGCGCCGCACCGACGCGGCCCGCTGCCGCCTGCACGTTCTGCGCCTGCACGGCGCGGATCACGTCCTGCGCCGAAAGCTCGAAATTGGCGAGCTTCTCGGGGTCGAGCCAGATGCGCATCGCATAATCGCGCGCGCCGAACACCGAGGCATCGCCGACGCCGGGCACGCGTTTCAACTCGTCCAGAATGTTGAGCGTGACGAAGTTCGACAGGAAGAGCGCGTCGCGGGAGCCGTCGGGCGAGTAGAACTGGAAGACCTGAAGCAAGTCCGTCGACACCTTGGAGATGGTGAGGCCGGTGCGGCGCACCTCTTCCGGCAGCCGCGCCGTTGCGAGGTTGGCGCGGTTCTGAACGTTGACGGTCGCGATATCGGGATCGGTGCCGAGCAGGAACGAAACGGTGAGCGAATAGGAGCCGTCGTTGGCGGACGTCGACTTCATGTAGCGCATGTCGGTCACGCCGTTGATGGCGTTCTCGAGCGGCTGGGCGATGCTCTCCTCAACCGTCACGGCGTCCGCGCCGGGATAGGAGGCGGAGACGCGCACGGTGGGAGGTGCGATCTCGGGATACTGCGCGACCGGGATGACGCCGACGGCGATGACGCCCGCAAGCGTGATCACGATGGAGATCACCATCGCCAACCGGGGGCGGCGGATGAAGACGTCGTAGATCATGGCGCAGCCCGTCCGCTTTTATCTTCCAGGGTGGTGTCGGAAACGGCTTCGCTCGGTTCGACGACGATGCCCGGACGCACCTTCTGGTGGCCGCTCACGATCACGCGATCCCCCTCGGAGAGGCCGCTCTTCACCTCGATGCGCGCGCCGTGCTGCGCGCCCACCTCGATGCGGCGGATCTCGACCTTGTTCTCGGCGGACACCGCCAGCACGTAGCTGCCTTCCTGGTCGAGCACGATCGCGGCTTGAGAAATCATGAGCCGGTGGTCGGTTTCCTTGGAGACGACATTCACCCTGACGATCTGCTGGTCGACGAGAAGGCGCTCGGGATTGGGCATCTCGGCCCGCACCATCGTCGTGTCGGTGCCTTTGTTGCTTTCCACGTCGATGAACTTGATCGCGCCGTCGTGCTGGTAGGTCGATCCGTCCGGCAGATGAAGCCGGACCAGGACCTGATCGGCGGTGACGCCCTCGCGGCGCACCTCCAGCAGCACGCGCTGCGGCACCGGGAACGCCACATACATCGGGTCCTGGCGAACCAGATTGACGAGAGGATTGCTGCTCGGCCCGACGTATTCGCCGACTGCGTAGGTGGCGCGTCCGGTGCGGCCATCCATCGGCGCGCGGATCTCGGTGTAGCTCAGGTTGAGCTCCGCCTGCCGCAGCGTCGCTTCCTGAGCCTGGACCGTTGCGTGCGCCTGCGACAGCTTGGCGGCCGCGTCGTCGAGCGCCGCTTGCGAGGCGGTGCCGCGTTCGGCCAGCGGGCGCGTGCGATCAAACGTGGCCTGGGCGAGATCGAGCCCGGCGCGAGCGCTCGCAACGTTGGCCCGTGCGAGCGCAACCGCCGCCTCGTAGGGCTCTTTCTCCAGCGTGAAGAGGATCTGATCCTTCTTCACCTCGGAGCCTTCGTCGAAGCCGCGGCTCGCGAGGAAGCCGTCGACACGGGCTCGGATGGTTACCTTGTCGATCGCCTCGACGCGGCCGAGATAGGTGGACTGATCGGTGACGTCATGCGGGCGCACCGTTTCGACGACGACACTCGGCGGCGGCGCGGGCGGCGCCTGAGCGAAGGCCGGATGTGCAAGGCAGGCAGTCAGAACCGCCGCGCCTATCATCCCAAAACGCGAGGCCAAATCTTTTCGCATGCCGGTGATCCCTCGTGGCTCCGATGCGCTCGTGGACGCGCGTCGCGGTATCGCGTTTTCGTGACCGTTATCGCACGGCCGACGCCACGCACGCGCGCACAACTTAAAGTGCTGCTCCCATTGCAATCTGTCGACTCGTGAATTTGGTCAATGCCTTCGTAACGTTGAGTCCGATGTCTGCGCTTTCTCGCGCGCAAGCCTCGCGCGCCCGCGGCGGCGGCGAACGGCGGAGGTGCCGATCTCACGTGTCGCCATATTCAGTTGATTTTACTTATAGAATTCTCTTCCCCACACGTGCCCGCCGGGTGATGCACCTATTCCGCGGGATTAGAGGCCGTCACCGTTTTCCTGCCGCCGTCTTCGGCAGGCGCCGCACGCCCCCGGCCGAGCCAGTAGACCGGAATGCCGGCGACGAGGATGGCGAGCCCCACGAGCGCGCCTATGCCCGTGTACACGACGCTCGAATAAAAGAGGTAGATGCACATCGCGCAGAAGATCAGCGGCGGCAGCGGATAGAGCGGTACGCGGAACGACGCGGGCCGCCCGGGCTCGCGGTTGCGGAAGAGGATGACCGAAAGGCCGATCAGGAACAGGAACGCCCAGAATGTCGGCGCGGTGTATTCCACCATCGCCTTGAAGCCGTCGCGCGCGCCGGCGCCGGCTCCGACGAGGAGGAGCGCGATCGCGCACTGAACGAGAAGCGCGGTCATGGGCGTCGCGTTGGCGCCGCTCAATCTGCCGAGCGGGGCGAACAGGGGGAAGTCCTTCCCCAGCGCGTACATCGAGCGGGCGCCCGTGAAGATGGTGGCATTGATCGTGCTGATCGCGGCCGCGCAGATGATCAATGCGATGACGGTCGTGCCCACGGTGCCGAACACGTCGGCGATGGGACCTTCGACGATGGTTCTCGTCTCGCGCAGGCCGTCGAAGCCGAAAATGTAGAGCAGCGCACTGTTGTAAACGAAATAGAGCGCGAGGATGAAAACCGTACCGAGCAGGAGCACGCGCACCATATTTCGGCGCGCATCCTTCACCTCGCCGGAGAGGTAGGCCGCCTCGTTCCATCCGCCATAGGTCAGCAGGATGAAGACGAGCGCGAGGCCGGCCGACGACGCAGGCGCGGAAGACGTTGCGTCGCTCTGCGGCGCGATGGCGGCAGGCTCTGCGAAAAACGCCGCGCCGATCACCAGGAAAAGCGTTCCGATGGTCAGGATCGTCAGCGTCAACTGTGACTTGCCGGTGATGTTCGTGCCGAGCAGTTGCAGCACCGTGAACAGGACAATGCACGACGCGGCGTGGATGGCCGATCCGTAGGCGCCCAGCGGAAAGAGAACGTTGGCGTAGTCTCCATACGCAAAGGCGACGGCCGCCAGCGCGCCCGTCTGCATGACCGTCATACGGCCGAACGCAAATAGGAAACCCGGAAATCGGCCGTAGGCGCGATGGAGATAGTGATACTCGCCGCCCGAATTGGGATACGCGGAGCCGAGCTCCGCGTAGCACAATGCGCCGATGATCATCAAAAGACCGCCGGCAACCCAGAGAGCCAGAAACTCCGCGGGCCCCGCGACATTTGCCGCAACGACCGGCGGCGTTCTGAAAATCCCGATCCCGACGACGACGCCTACGAGCATTGCACTTGCCTGAAGCACCGACAACGTCGGGCGACGGCCACTGGTGCTCACGTCCATTCACAATGCTCCCGTGCGGCG
>ERZ869909.489-NODE-489-length-46376-cov-7.172963_pt1 | contig 46376 bp, 46 predicted proteins | sample MGYA00520892_ERZ869909 | MGnify/ENA primary metagenome ERZ869909 (study PRJEB32215, sample SAMEA104723947) | bioreactor metagenome | biome: bioreactor; feature: anaerobic bioreactor; material: water | place: China | collected 2015-03-12 ... | reverse complement strand
ATGCGATCTTTGTGGTTAATTCATGCTGACGCGGTCACCACACGAGGGCTTGGATTCATATTCTAAGTGCGGCGCCGCGGAACGCCAAGTGGACCGGGGTCACAACCAAGCTGACGGGACCTTTCTTCTTCACACCCCCGCCTTCGGTGGTTTAAACTCGCGGGTACGCTCGCCCTCCCCGCGACGATCCAAACGCGTCACACGGGAGGGCGAGCGTACCCGCGAGCCGAGGTCGGCGTGGTTGCCTCCACCAAACTTGAGAGCCAGGAAACTCGAATGTGTCCGGGTCCTTATTCAGCTTCTTCCGCCGTCAACTCATCCATCAACGCGAATGGGATGTGCCATGCGCGGATGCGCTGGCGTTGCCAGGTGTAGCTGAGGGCGAAGCCTTGCTCCGTGCGTACGATGGCGGGGTAGGAAAACTCGTTGCCTTCGGTCAGGTCGTCCTCGACATGGGCGAAGATGCGCCAGGTCTCGCCGTTATCGTGCGAAACCGCGAGGGAAAGCGGGAATCGCGCGCCCCAGTTTGCGCCCACGGGATTGTAGAAGAGGATGAGGCGGTCGTCGCCAAGCGGCTCGATGTCGAAGCCGCTGTTGTTGTTCGGCAGATCCGTGCGGTAGAGCGGGGTCCAGGTATCGCCGAAATCCGTCGAGTCCGCGCGGACGGCCACGCCGCCATTCGTGCGCATCAGGGCGTGCAGATGTCCCGGCTGCGATTCCCACACGGCGGGCTGAATCGCCCCACGAATGAGAAGCCCCTCGACATCCAGTTCAAAATCGTCCGAGCGGGTCCAGGTCTCGCCGCCGTCCGTCGAGCGATCGGCAAAGGGCCGCCAGCCCTGCTGCTCGGTGGAAGAGCCCACAAACCAGGAGCCGTCACTCAGGATGATGGGTTTCGAGCGCACGGGGCCGCGGCCACCCTCATCGCCGGGCACCAACTCGACGGGCTCGGTCCATGTTTGGCCATGGTCTTCGCTTCGCATCCAGAATTGCTGCCAATGCGAGATTTCCGGGCCAACCTTGAAGAAGAGATAGAGCGCATCGCCCTCGGGGCGAAACAGGACGGGATTCCAGTGCGGGGCGGTCTCCCCCGTGCGGGCGTCGGGAATCTTGGCCACCTCGACGGGATCCGTCCACTCGCCGCCCTCAAGGCGGCTCAGCCAGATGCCGACATCCGGGTTCTTTTCCCGCGTGCCGCCGAACCATGCCGTCACGAGTGTGCCATCCGCCGCCTGCGCGATGGTGGAGGCGTGGCACTGCGCGAAGGGGCGGTCATCCTCGAAAACGAAATCCACGCGGCCACCGGCGTCCTCGACTCGATCTGCGAACGCGGCCATGGGCATGACTTCCGAGCCGGGCAAAGGTATTTCTCCCGAGTCCTCGGCAAATGCGTCGAGGGCGATGGCCGATCCGAGTACAAGGCATCCGAGTACCATAAAAAATCCGCGCGCACGAGTCATAAATCAGTCTCCCCAGGGTATCGCTTTCGTGTCGTGAACACTCAGTGTACCCATCGGCGAGCGGGTGGCGCCAGTGCACCACGGTTGCACGCGGGTTGAGTAGAAGCGGCACGGCCCGTATAGTGCCGCCCGCAATTCGTCTCGAAACCACCCCCAGGGCAGGAAAGGATTTTAAATATATGGAACCGGATAGCCCTCCCCCACGCGTGCGCGTGGCGGCCCTGGTGACGCGGGGCGACTCGCTGTTGCTCGTGCGGCATGAAAAGTGCCAAGAGGACAACTACTGGCTCGTGCCGGGCGGCGGACTGCACTTCGGCGAGAGCATGGAGGAGGCGGCTTTGCGTGAGCTGCGCGAGGAAGTCTGCCTGACCGAGGTGACCATCGGCGGGTTGGCCTTCGCGCATGACACCATCGCCCCGGACGGAACGCGGCATCTGGTGAACCTGTATTTCGCCGTGAAATCGTGGAGCGGCGAGCCGTGCATCGGCGAGGATCCCGTGGTGGCGGAGGTGCGCTTCGTGCCCTTCGCCGAAATCCCCGGCCTGCGGATGTATCCGGCGATCAACGAGGCGCTGGCGGACTACTTCGGCAATGGCGCTCCCGATGCGGCCTACCACGGGCGGCTGTGGCTGGATAAGTGATTGTGGGGGCTGGATTTCGCTTTCGTGGTATAGTTTCAAGCAGGTTCCGCCGATAAATACGGGATAGTACACCACCTCAATAGGGATCCCTCATGCGCGTAGCGTTTCTCAACCCCATGTTCGGCAAGGATTTCACCAAGTCCGCCCGCTGGTTTGCGCGGTCGCGCGGGCGTGTGCAACGCCACCCGGATTACTTCTGCACCGCCGCGGCGGTGGTGGAGTCGGCTGGCCACGAGATATTCTTCCTCGATTCCCAGGCCAAAAACATGCCGACCGAGGAGACCATACCGCTCCTTCAGAAATTTCAGCCGGACATGTGCGTCTATCAGGTCTCGACGCCGTCAGTGTACGCGGATATCGACTCGGCCCGCATGTGCAAGGAAGCGCTGGGCGGCATCCATGTGATGATTGGCCCGCATGTGACGGCGGAGCCGAAGGACACGCTGGAGGCGGCCGATGGCGCGGTGGATGCCTGCGCGATCGCGGAGTACGACTTCACGCTGCGGGATCTGGCCAATGGAATGCCTATCAAGGATTGCCCCGGCCTGGGCTGGATGGACGGCGGGGTCTACCGGCAGAACGCGGACCGTCCCTACATCGAGAACCTCGACGAGTTGCCCTTCCCCGCGTGGAAGCACATCGACATTCACGACTACCACGATTTCGGGAAGCTCTTCCCCTTCCTGACGCTCATCAGCGGGCGCGGGTGCCGGGCGAAGTGCACTTTCTGCCAATTGCCGCAGGTGATGAACGGGCATGCCTACCGCACGCGGAGCGTGGAGCATGTGTGCGATGAGATCGAGTACGACAAGAAGCTCTTCCCGAACCTTCAGGAAATCATGTTCGAGGACGACACCCTGACGATGCGCTCGCACCAGGACCGTATGGTGGCGTTGTGCGAGGAGATGATTCGTCGGGATCTGAAAATCTCGTGGAGCGCCAACGCCCGGGTGGATGTGAATGACCTCGAGGTACTGAAGATCATGAAGCGCAGCGGGTGCCGCTGGCTGTGCGTCGGATTCGAGTTTGGCGATCAGCAGGTCTTGAACGCGGTGAAGAAGGGCGCAACCGTCAACCAGATGCGGCGCTTCGCTGATAACGCCCACAAGGCCGGCATCCGCGTGCACGGCTGCTTCATGTTTGGCGGACCCGGCGAGACGCGCGAGACGATGCAGAAGACGATCGACCTGTCTCGCGAGTTGCCGATCGACACGGCGCAATTCACGGCGGTGGTGGCGTATCCCGGCACGGCGTATTACAAGTGGGCCGAGGAAAACGGCCTGCTGAAGCAGAAGAACTGGCGCAATTGGGTGGACGCGGATTTCGAGCAGCAGGCCACGCAAGATTTGCCCGGCCTGCCGTCGGAAGACATCAACGAGTTCATCGATCGCGGCCTGCGGGGCTTCTACCTCCGCCCGGCGCAGATGTGGCGGATGCTGCGGAACATTCAGTCCTGGTCGGATGTGCGGGCGAAGGCCCACGGACTCAAGAGCTTCGTGGAGTATTTCCGCTCCGCCGAGAGCCGGCCCTTCGTGGGATTCACGGGCAACAACTGACCGCGCGTACTTCGGACTAACAAGCACAAAAGAAAGGCCTCCCCGGCTGCCCGGGGAGGCCTTTTTTGCTTGTCGCTATCGAAACTACTACGGAATCGTCGTGATCTCCACGCGGCGATTCTTGGCCATGTTGGCCTCGGAATCGTTCGGACGCACGGGGCGCAGTTCGCTGTAGCCCATGGTCTCCATACGCTGCGCGGGGATTCCGCGATCGATGAGTGCCTGCCGAACGCTGTTGGCGCGGCGCTCGCTCAAGCCCTGGTTGTAGGCCACTGATCCACGCGAATCCGTGTGGCCGTCGATGCGCACCCGTACGGCAGGGTTCAACTGGAGCACGAACGCAACCTCGTCGATGACGGAATCGAACTGAGGCTTGATGTTGTAGCGGTCGTAATCGAACAGGACGCCGTCGATGACCCAGCAGCCGCGCTCATCCACTCGGGCGCCGCGCGGGGTGTCGGGGCATTCGTCGTAGATGTCGGGAACGCCGTCGCCATCGCTGTCTGCAAGACCCTGAAAGAAGATCCGGCGGACCACCGCCTCGAGGCCTGCGGGCGAATTGACATCTTCGTGCTTCCAGACTTGGCCGCACCGGGCAATGTGGGTCAACTCATTCAGGAGCCATGCGCCCTCGGGGTCATCGCCGAACTGGACGGCGAAGACGCACAGGTCGCCGTCGTACGCATCCACCAAGGCCTTGGTGGCGAGCATGGTGTCTACCAAGGGTGCACGGCCATCGGAAAGGATGAGAACCGCGGCACGTCCCTCGCGAAGACTGACATCATCCTGCCAGGAATTCAGCCAGAGGTGCATGTCGGTGGTGCCACCGAGGTGCTCGAGATGATCGGCGAAATACTCCAACCGGGGGCGCTCGAACCAGGCAAGGGGAAGTTCCTTCCACTCCTCTGGCCGGGGTCCGGCGAAGTTGCCCGCAGCCACTTCATAGTTGGCTGACGGCATGGCCGCAACAAACGCCTGGAGAAAGGCCTTCTTCTCGGGATATCGATCGGGCACCTGCATGGAGCTCGATGTATCCGCGACGATGAAGAGCTGGTCCAGGATGACGCTCTCGTAGCGCTGAGGCTGGACCTCGGTCATGGGCATTGGATGCACCGGTTGAAGGGTGTGGCAGCCGGTGACGACCGCCAGGGCGAGCCCGAGCAGGCCCAGCGAGCATTGTCGCGTAATGCGCATCATGATTTTATCCTCCCCATTCGCTACAGACTGGGCGGCAGTATAGCGGCCTTCGCTCCGGTTGTCTATTGACATATGCCCGACTGGGCACAGTTATCCCGTGAGGGTGGGTATTACTGGTAACTGTTCACCAGCTCGCCGACGATGAGATACCAGCCGTCGGCGAGGACGAACATGATGATTTTGAAGGGCAAGGAGACGAAAACGGGGGGCAACATCATCATGCCCATGGCCATGAGGGTGCTGGCGACGACCATATCGATGATGAGGAAGGGAATGTAGATGAGAAACCCGATCTGGAAGGCCACGCGCAGCTCGCTGATGACGAAGGCGGGGACGAGTACATGGGTGGGGATGTCGGCGGGGGTTTGGGGCGGGTCGAGCTGGGCCATGCGCACGAACAGGGCGAGGTCCTTGGTGCGGGTATGGCGGAAGAGGAACTCGCGCACCGGTTCCATGCCGCGCTCGAGGGCCTCGGCCTGGGAAATGGGGTATTCCTCATGGGTTTCATCGGTATAGGGCACGATGGCCTGCTGATAGACCTGGGTGTAGGTGGGCATCATGATGAAAAGGGTGAGGAAGAGGGCGAGGCCGATGAGCACCTGGTTGGGCGGGGATTGCTGGGTGGCCATGGCTTGGCGCAGAAAGCCGAGCACGACGATGATGCGGGTGAAGGAGGTCGTCATCACGAGGAAGGCCGGCGCGAGCGTGAGGGCCGTCAGGAGGACGAACATGGTGAGGGTGGTGCTGAGATTCTCGGGCTGGACGGCCGTCCCGGGGTTCGGAAAGAAGATGTTAAGCCCGTCGACATTCGGATCGGCTTGCGCGAATGCGGGTGCGGCAGCAAGTATCAGGGCGATGCCCCCCGCCGCTGTCCCCCATCGTTTATTCACGCGTGGCTTCCCGCAGCATGCGCTGGAGACGCTCGATATCGCCGCGCAGCGTGGCGATGTCGCCGTCGTGGGCGGGCTCGCTCTCGGCGGGCTGCCGCATGCGGTTGGTTTGCTCGCGCAATTGGGCCAGAAAGGCGCTTCCCTTCGTCATCGCGCCGCCACTTTCCTGCGATGGCTCGGTGGAATCAGCCTGTGCGGGCAGGTGCTGGAAGGCTTCTGCGTCGAATGTCTCCACCAGTTGGACGGAATCCTGCGTCACGCCGACGACGAGCACTTTGCCGCCGGTACGCACGAAGTGGAGGCTGGCTTTCGGGGTGAGGTAGACGCGGCCAAGCACCTGGCCAAGATTCACGCCGGCGAGAAACGGCGTACGGCCGCCGAATCGCCGCACGAGCATGAGGAGAAGCACGATCAGGGCGAGTACGATGCACAGGGCCGTGACAACCTCGGCTACTGATCGGGTGCCGAATTCGGGGGGGGCGCTGTCCGCCGCACCGGGTGGGGTGTCTGCGGTGGCTTGCTGCAACTCGAGCAGGCGTTGCTCCCCGGCAGTGCTCGGGGGGGATGCGGGCCTGGGCGTTCCCTCAAGGACGGGGTCGGGCCCCGCGAAGTCCTCGTAACTGATGGTGGGGGGGGATACGGCCTCGAACTCGGCGTCATAGGTCACCGGTTCGCCGTTGATTGCCACGGGGGGAGGGTTTTCCTCGGCGGCGGCCGTCAGCAGAAGCAGCGTGACGCACCAGGCCGCGAGGGCTCGAAGCAGGGTGATCCTAGTCATCGGCCTCGGGCACCTTCTCAGCCGTTCCGGTGATTTCACCGATACGAACATGGAGCCTGTCACCGATCACAACGACCTCACCCTTGGCGAGGGTCTGGTGATTGAGGAAGATATCCGTCATTTCGCCGGCTTGCTTATCGAGTTGCACGACGGCTCCCGCCCGAAGCCCCAGCACTTCCCGCACGGTCATGCGGCACCGGCCCAGGTCGGCGTGAATGGAGAGGCGGACATTCTCCAAATCCTCCAGGGCGAGATGCTCCGCCGGGCTGTGAGTCTCCCCCAGCGGCTCGTATTCGTGGTCATGCATGCTGCGCGGTGGGCGCGTGGCCATTGGCCTTCTCCTGCCGTCTAATCCTGCACGACATATTGCTCGTGAAACACATCCAAGACGCGATCCCGGTCGGTGGCGCCGAGGCGCCGCAAGAGTTCATTGGCGCGATCACGGATGTTGCGCTGAATACTCTGCTTCACGAGGGGGTCTTCCAATTCCGCACGGGACCGAAAGCTGTGCACCTCGATGATCATGGCGTGAAAGCGGGCGCGATGCCGATCGATGGTTGCGACTGCCTGGGGGCTGGTCACATCGAAGGCCACCTTGAAGGCGAAGGTGGAGGCCGGGTACTCCTCGCTCTCGCGCAGGACGGCGGTGTATTGCTGGTCAAACTGGATGGTCTGGACGCTGTCGGGGATGCGATCGTTGGCGACGGTTGGCACATTTCCCGCCGTGGACGGATCGGCCATGCGTTGCGTTGCAAACCGGTAGGTGACAAAGGCCATGATGGTGGGCACGATGATAATCGCCGCTGCAATGGCAATGGTGAACACAATGCTGCGCGACGACTCTTCTGCCACCGCTCCCTCGGTAGGACGGGTATCTTCCGCCATGACGGCTCCTTCTTACGGCAGAACCACGGGGGGCGCGGTGCGCTCCACGGGCACGGTCTGCAATTCCTCGATGCCACGGCGCACCCGCTGAACGGTGTCTTCGCCGAGGTCACCCCGTACAAATATTTCCACGCGGCGGTTTTCAGCCCGCCCCTCCGGTGTGTCGTTCGTCGCAATCGGTTGGCTGGGCCCGCACGCGATCATCTCAAATTGCTGCATCGGCAATTGGCCGATGGTCTGCAACGACTGCGTGACCGACTTCGAGCGCGCGTAGCTCAAGTCGAAGTTGTCACGATACAGGCCTCCCGCGCCAATCGGAATGTCGTCGGTATGGCCGCGCACCTCGATGGTGGCCGACGGCGCCATATTCAACACTTCCGCCACCTCCCGCAGCACCGGCTCGGCGCCGGTGCGCAATTGGGCGCTTCCGGAATCGAACAGGACTGTATTGGGCAGCGTAATCTGCAGGATACCCTCTTCTTCGTTCACTTTTACATCGACTTGGGTCTCCATGCCGGAGACCTGCATGCGGCGGCGCAGTTCCCGGGCCATGCGCCGCATGCGCTCGTTGCTGGCACTGGCGTGGTCTTGAGGCATGAACTGAATGGAGACATTGTCGGGCAGTACGCCCAGGGCCGTGCGAATCGACATGATCGCGTCGTGAAACTTCTGGGGCTCGGCCATGGTGGAGAAGGACAGCAGCAAGACAAAGAAGGTGAGCAGCAGGCTCATCAAGTCGCCATAGGTGACCATCCAAGCCGGCGCACCCGCCGCTTGCTCGCCCTTCTTTTTTTTTCGGCTTCCGGCCATGGCTTACACCTGTCCGATGCGTTCCCGCACCGCCGGCGCGACGAATGCCTTGAGCTTCTGCTCGACCACGCGGGGATTGTCACCTGATTGAATGGAAAGGATTCCCTCGATGATGACTTCCTTGATGAGAAGCTCGCTGGCCGTGCGCACCTTGAGCTTGCCGGCGGCGGGCAGGCAGACGACATTGGCGATGAGGGCGCCGTAGAGGGTCGTGAGCAGGGCGATGGCCATGGCGCCGCCGATCTGGGAGGGATCATCGAGCGTCGCGAGCATGTTGACGAGGCCGATCAGGGTGCCGATCATGCCGAATGCGGGGGCCGCGGCGCCCATGGCGAGCAGGATCGACTGTCCGATGGCGTGACGATCCTCAAGGAAGGCCAGCTCGGTGGTGAGAATGTCTTTGATGAGTTCCGGCGGGGTGCCGTCGATGGCGAGCTGGACGCTCTTCTGGAGGAATTCGTCGCCGGCGTCCTGCGCGTGGGACTCGAGCGCGAGGATGCCCTCGCGGCGGGCGATGGTGGCGAAGCTGACGAGCTTCTGGATGATCGTTTCGGGGTCGGTCTCTTTGTGGACCAGGGCGTTCTTGAAGGTGTTGAAGGTACTGAGCACATCGCGCAACGGGTAGTTGATGAGCGTGGCGGCCAAGGTGCCGCCAATCACGATGAGCATCGAGGGTGGATTGACGAAAATCTGGGGCTGACCGCCCATAATGATGGCGATCGAGACGAGGCCAAACCCCGCCACCAAGCCTATGAGTGTGGCGATATCCATGATGCCGATGCGTTCCCCCCATGCGGTTCAACCGGGTATCCCTTGACGACCCGGGGTGCATTCTAGCAGCAGCGACAGCCCCCCACAACCGAGAGGTGCGGCGGGGGAGAGACCATCGCTGGCCTCTCCCCCGCGCGCGGCGCCTTACGCGGTCATCGGGCCCATGCGGGCCGATGGGTTAGCGGATGAGATTCACGACCTCCTGGAGCAGGGTGTCGGAGGTGGTGATGGTACGCGCATTGGCCTGGAAGGCCCGCTGCGTGATGATCAGGTTGCTGAACTCGATGCCGAGGTCGACATTGGAGCGCTCGAGCACACCGCCGGAGACGCGGCCCCGATTGCCCGTTCCGGACAGGCCAATCTGCGGATTGCCGGAGGAGGGGGTGTCCCGAAAGGCGTTGTCGCCGATGCGCTCAAGGCCGCCGTTGTTGGCGAACGAGGCAATGGCCACCTGGCCGATGGTCTGGGTCAGCCCGTTGCTGAACACACCGTTGATGATGCCATCCTGGGTGATGTTGAACAGCTCGAGCGTGCCGCGGGGAAAGCCGTTCTGGCTGACCACGGAGGCATCGCTATCGTCGGCCAGCTGCGTCAACTGGTTGAAGTTGACCGTAAACTCGAACGGGTCAATCGGCTGGGACGAGCCCGGGGGCGGGTCAAACGCGACGCTGATGGTTTCGTTGGTCACGGCGATGAGGTCGCCCGTGGGGCTGAACTGCATCGTGCCGGTACCGGCAACCGTCGTGGCGGGATCGTTGTCGTCCGCCGTCCAGGTCCACTCGTTCGTGTTGTCGGTCTTGGTGAAGGTGATGGTGATCTCACGCCCGGCGCCCAAGCTGTCGAAGACACGCACGGTGCGTTGGAACGAGCCATTCTGGGGGGTCAGATCCGGGTCCCCGGCGATTTCAGTCGGCCCGGGCGTTTCGGAATCAAGGTTGCCCGCGAAGGTCACCTGCGTGGTGGCCCGAACGAGCGACTGCGATCCAACGGGCACCACGATATTCTGCAAGGGGAGCGTCGTGTCGATGAATCCGTTCTCGTCTGCCAGAAACCCCTGGACCACCGCGCCGGTTGCGGGATTGGTGAGCGTGCCGGTCTGATCGAGCCCGAAGGAGCCATCGCGGGTGTAGATGAAGCCCTCGCGACCGCCTTCGCTGAGCACGAAGAAGCCGTTGCCTTGAATCGCCAGGTCCGACGCAATGCCTGTCGTGAACAGCGAACCCTGGCTATGGTTCACATCGATGCTGGCGATTTTCACGCCCAAACCGATCTGTTGCGGGTTGACGCCGCCGAAGCGGGCCACGGGTTGGCGCGGCCCGGCGATCGTCTGGGAGAATTGGTCCTGAAAGAGCACGCGCGAGCTGCGATAGCCCGTCGTGTTCACATTGGCGATGTTCGATGCAATCACATCCAGCGAGCGCTGGTTGACCTGAAGGGCGCTGACGCCCGTGAACATTGCAGATCCCATGTTAGATACCCTCCTTGATGTGGCCGCGTCGATCGATCGGCGGCCACGGGGCTTCCCGCGAGGGGTCCAGCCCGGGTGAAGTGTTCGTGTTTGCCGCGCGTCCAACGACGACGGCGCTGTCTATCTTGGTGAATACGGTGTGATCGGCCTCATCCGCGGGGACGAGGGTAACCACGGTGCGGCTGGGCACATTGACGACGAGCGCCAACGGGTCCATGAGGAATACGGCGTCGCGCGCGCCCTTGGCGGCGGCGGCGTCCACGGCGGCGGCCAGTCGGGTCTGGTCGTCTGGCGACAGCTCGATGCCCCGCTGCTGCATCCGCTCAACGGCGTGCGCCGAGAAGCGGAGTGGGCGTGGCGGGGCCTGCATGGCCGCCTGCAACTCGCGGGCAAACCCTCCCTGTTGGGAGGGCGCGGCGCGGGCCGGGCGGACGCTGTCAACCGCTGGGGGCCGTGCCACGCCGGGCGGGGTGAAGGCGATGCGGTCCACCATCGCTTATTCCACCACGCTCACGGCGTTGAGCGGCACGACAAGGCCATCCACGCGCAACTGGACATTGCCATCGTTGAGGGTGACGGCCTCAACCACGCCCTTCTGCGGACCTTCCTCGTTGAACCAGGTAACGGTGCGGCCAATCATGGACGAACCGGCCATGAACGACAGCGATTGCTGGAGCGAGGTGCTGAGGGCCTGCACGCCGGCGTTGAGGTTGTTCATCTGCTCGAGTGCCGAAAATTGGGCGAGCTGCGCCACCATGGCGGAGTTGTCCATCGGGTCAAGCGGATCTTGATTACGGATTTGCTCCATCAGGAGCAGCAAGAAGGCGTCGCGGTCCAGCTCGTTGTTGAATGAGCGGGAAATACCTTCTGTTTGCTTGGATTGGGCCTCGCCAGACTTCTGCATCGCGGAGGCCGGATCGGCCTCGGCGGGCATCAGCTGTTCGAGCATGCCCGCAGCGCGCAACCGGCCGATGATGTTCGCGCGAAAGTTCGCGGTCACTTCCTCGGCTGCCTGCAGGCGCTGCTTTGGGGTCGGGCTGAGAAGTCCAGTCGAATTGGACCGGACTCCAACGAGTGCATTCATGGTGTGCACTCCTCCTTTCATGGGGTTACCGGCTATGGCCGGGGTTTGGGTTCGCCACCCGCGGTGGATGCGCTCAGGCGAACAGGTCGAGCACGGCATCCGGTGCGCGCGGGGCGTACCGGTAGGCGGAGAGCAGTTCATCACCCGGGCTGGCAATGCCCATGGATGAATGCCCGCCCGCATTTGCCTGCGATTGGCCTGCGTCATTGCCGGATTGGCGCGCCGACGCGTGTTGTCCGGCGGTTTCCGACCCAACCGTGACGCGGGCGAGGTCGATGCCTTCCTTGGAGAGGGCATCACGCAGGCCTTGCATCTGGCTGTCGAACGCGTCGCGAACGGCCGCACTGGCCGCCACGACATGAACATGGACGCTGTCGCCGGCCGTTCGTACGGTCAGCTTCAGTTCGCCCAGGCTCTCGGGCACGAGCCGCACGGTCATCGTGTGCTCGCCATCGGCTGCGAGGACCCTCACGGCACGCACGGTGAATTCACCGAGTGTTCCGAGCGAGGGACGCTCCGCTGCGATGCCGGCACGCATGGCCGCCGCTTCGTTGCGGGCTTCGAGCCCCGGATTGGACGCCGGGGATGGCCCTTGGCCCGTCAACGGAACGGACTCACCCGCCGGTCGCACGATATCGGCGCGAACCGGTGATTGCGGGGCCGTGTCGCCATCGGCCGCCGGGGCCGCCAGGACGCGCAGGGCATCCCGAGCGAGTCCGGCCTCGACTTGAGCGCCTTGCGCCGCGAACGCAGAAGCCGCGAATGCGCCCGCACCGCCCAATCGCGAGCCGGTGTAGGACTCGGCCTCGATTCGCCAAGGAGTCGCCTCGGTGACGACGCGGTTCGTGTTGGCCTGGGTTTGAGCCGATTCGGCCTTGCCTTCCGCCGATGCGGCACGCACCGGGGTTGGCGGGACCGTTTCGACATTGCGCAAGCGGGAATCGGCGTCCTTCGCAGGGCTGGCCTCGGGCTTGGAATCGCCCGGGGTAGCCATCGCGATGGGCACGGCCTGTGGCGCTTCCGTTGACGAGGCCTCGGCGTCCGTTTCACCGCCTTCCGGCTGGGGAACGGTGACCTCCGAATCTTCGACAACAGGCTGGCCAAAGGCCGTCAGTTGGGTGCCGTCGGGCAGGACCAGCAATGCCCCGAGGGGAATCGCCTCGCCTTCCACGGCGGCGGAGAGGGTGCCATCGGGCCAAAGCAGGACCGGGGCGCCCGTGGTTTCGGCCAGGAGCGCTGCCTGCTGCTCGCCAAACAATGCGGCGAACAAGCCTTTCGGCGCCCCGTCGGCCGTGGGCAGTCCCGGGGCCGAGCCGATGGGCTCGATGCCAAGGAACTGCACAAGTGGGTTGATCATCATGTCATTTTTCACCTCCTTTCATGGAAAATCGAAACGGTACACACGGGCGTGTGTACCGGGTTCGGCAGAATTGGGGAAGGGGGGCCGAGAAAACGGACGGACAGCTTTCAATCCGCGCGAGTCCGCACGAGCCCGTTAGAGTCCGTGTCCGTCCGTGCGCTTCGGGGCCTCGGCTAGTACCGTGGTTCCTGGAAGCGGCTGAGGATGCGCGCGGCGAGTTCGGGCTCGAGATTGGAGAGAATCTCACCGCGCGAGCGGTCGGCAATGCGGCCGAGCACCATCACCTGGATGTCTTCGTCCAGCCCGGCGATGGTCTGCGCAGCCTTGCGAGCCTCCATGCTGCCGAGCGACTTCGCGACTTCCTCGAGCCGGGCCTCGCGGTCCTCGTCGAGGGCATCGAGGGATGCGTTGAAGTCGGAGAGCAAGGCATTCAATTGTGCGTAGAGGCCGGTGAGGTCTTGCCGGGCCATGGTGATGCGCTGTTCCTGCTGCTGGAGCGCCTGTTCGCGGCGGTCGAGGGCTTCCTCACGCGCCCGCTGTTGCCGGGCGAGGGCGTCGAGGGGCTCGGAGACCATGGCCGGGGTTGTTCCATTAACGGCCGCAGGCCCTTGCAGCACCTGCTGAACGGCGTCCTGTGTGAGCAGTCCCTGTGAGAACAGCAGCCCAAGCAGCACGCCCGCGTAAATGAGCAGAGCGCCGATGGGAATCGCGAGGAGCTTAATCATGGCGCGAGCTTCCTCCTTGCTGCGTTGCGGTTGACGGCCACTTCGTCAATGAGTTTTCGTTCGGATTCACTTATCGCTGTCTGCCGCGCCGTAGCGGCGTTCTCGGCGAGGCGTTCCATCGTTCGTTTGCGGCGATTGGCGAGCTGCAAGTCTTCGAGGCGCTCGGCCTCGACCGTGCGCATTTCCTGGATGGCCGCATCGGCATCCGTGGCGACATTGGAGAGGTGGCGCTCGAACAGGTAAAAGCGTTGCATTTCGTCGGCGTTGAACTGCGAGCGGGCGCGCTCGGCGGCGCCCTCGAGCATGGAGCGCTGCATGGCGCCGATTTCGTCGCGTTGGCGTTCGGCCGCGGCGATGTCCCGCCGCACGGCTGACAACTCAAGCACGCGGGCGTCTTCCTCCTGCTTGCGGAGCCGCGCGAGATTCTGGAGCCGGCGCATTCGTCGTGATATCACTTCGCTAGCCTCCCAGTGCCCGCTGCATGGCTGGCACGAGGCCGTCAAAGGCGTTGTTCTCGGCCAGATCCTGACACAATAGCGCATTGATGGCAGCGCGCAGGTGGCGCGCGCGATCAATTTCCTTGTTGCTGCCCTCGACATACGCGCCGATGTTGATGAGGTCCTCGGCATCGCGGTAAATGGCGAGCATTTCGCGCACTTGCTGGGCGAGCTTGCGGTGCTCGGGGCTGACGACATCAATCATGATGCGGCTGTTGCTCTCGAGCACATCGATGGCCGGGTAATGCCCACGCGATGCCAGGCCCCTCGACAACACGAGATGGCCGTCGAGTATCGACCGGACGGCATCGCCGATGGGGTCGTTCATGTCGTCCTGCTCGACGAGGACCGTATACATCCCCGTGATGCTGCCGTGGGCCTGGGCGCCGGGGCGCTCGAGGAGCTTGGGCAGCAGGGCGTACACCGAGGGCGGATAACCGCGCGTGGTCGGTGGCTCCCCGACGGCAAGGCCAACTTCGCGTTGCGCCATGGCAAAGCGCGTAACCGAGTCGAACATCAACATGACATCGTTGCCCTGGTCGCGAAAATACTCGGCGATGGCCGTGGCGAGGTAGGCGCCGTTGATGCGCATCAGGGCGGGCTCATCGGAGGTTGCCACAACGACGACCGAGCGCGCGAGCCCCTCCTCGCCAAGGTCTTTTTCGACGAAATCACGCACTTCGCGGCCGCGTTCGCCGATCAGGGCGATGACATTGATGTCGGCATTGGTGTTTCGCGCCATCATGCCGAGCAGTTTGCTCTTCCCCACGCCGCTTCCCGCCATGATGCCCATGCGCTGCCCCTTGCCGCAGGTGGTGAGGGCGTCAATGGCGCGAATGCCGGTCGCGATGGGCTCGCGAATGCTGGTGCGGTCCATCGGTCGTGGCGGCGAGGCCTGCAGCGGGGCCGTCTCTTCGCAGCGGCCGAGGGGTCGCCCATCGAGCGGGTGCCCCATGCTGTTGAGCACGCGCCCGAGCACGGCCGGGCCCACGCGCACGGTCTGGGGTTGATGCGTCGGAATCAACAGGCTGTCTGGCGCAATGCCGTCCATGCCACCCAGGGGCATCAGCAGGATGCGCCCTTGCCGGAACCCCATCACCTCGACGGGCACAAGCGATACGCGGTCCGGGGGTTTGACATAGCAGAGGTCCCCGATGCGCATCGTCGGCCCGGTGGCCTCGATGGTAAGGCCGACGACATCGACCACCTTGCCCATGGCAAGCATGGGCTTGGCGGTGGCGACTTTCGAATGAAAGCGGGTCAGATCGAGCATGGCTGAAGCCTCGGCATGGCTGCTCACTCCAGCATCGCGTCGAAAATACGCTGCAATTGCGTCTTGAGCGTGCCATCGACCTGCATGACGGAAGTATCGGCGATGCAACCGCCGGGTTCCACGCTCTCATCGGCGCGAATGTCGAGTTGGGCGACGCCGTCAAACTCGTCAAGCAGGGCAACCTGTTGCTCCCGCAGGACGGCGAGGTCGGTCGGGTTCACCCGCAGCGTGACGCGCTCGGAATCGAGCATCAACTCGAGCGCCGCGCGCACGGTGCGGGAGATGAGGGCCGCGTCGGATTGCATCTCGCGGCGAACGACGCGCTCGGTGACCAGGCGCACCATCGTCAGCACCTCGGGCTCGAGCGACTCCAGGAAGCGCTGGCGGGCCTGTTGAATCGCATGGGCGGCCGTCGTGAGGGTTTCGGCCGCATGCGCAACCGTCTCGAGAAATTGCTCGCGGCCGGCTTCCTCGCCCCGGCGCAAACCCTCGGCGTAGGCCTCACGCACTTGGGCCTCGGCCTCGGCCTTGAAGGCGGCGAGCCGTTCCTCGGGCGTGGGCTCATGGGGTTTGGCTTCCGCGTCGCCGGTGACGGAAGTCGGCGTCACGGCAAGCGCGGCCGGTTCGAATGCGGGGTAATGCGCCGCGTCTTTGGATTTGACTACTTTCGGCATGATGGGCGCCTCGACCCGTTACACCACGATTTCGTCTTCGGAGCCTGCGCCGCCCTCGATGACGATCTCGCCGGCTTCCTCGAGTCTTCGGATGATGCCCACGATCTTTTGTTGGGCCTCCTCGACCTGCCGCAGACGCACGGGGCCCATGTATTCCATCTCTTCCTTGATCATCTCGCGCGCGCGCTCGGAGAGGTTGCGGAGCATCTTTTCCGACATGTCCTCGTTCGCGGCCTTGAGGGCCAACGCGAGGTCGCGTTGCTCGATCTCGCGCAGGGCTTTCTGGATGCCCTGGTCGTCGACGCGGATAAGGTCCTCGAAGGTGAACATCAAGCGGGCGATCTCGTCGGCGATCTCGGGGTCGCGCTCCTCGATATCGGCCATGATGGCCTTCTCGGTGTTGCGCTCGACTCGGTTCAAAATCTCGGCCACTTCCTTCACGCCACCGGCGAAAGTAAAGCCACCGCTGAAGATGGCGGCCATCTTGCGCTGCAAGACGCGCTCGACTTCGCGCACGATCTCCGGGGCGGTGCGGTCCATAGTGGCGACGCGCATGACCACCTCGCTGCGCACTTCCTGCGGCAAGGCAGCAATCACGACGGCGGAGACAGCCGGCTCCAGGTGGGCGAGGATGAGGGAGATGGTCTGGGGGTGCTCGTCTTGAATGAAGCTGGTGATCTGGCTGGGGTCGGCCTTGGCCAGGAACTCGAAGGGGACTTCCTGCAGACTGTTCTGGAGTTTGGTGAGAATCTCGAGGGCACGCTCAGGGCCGAGGGCGGATTCGAGCAAATTGCGGGCGTATTCCACCCCGCCGCTGGTGACATAGCGGTTGGCCAGCATGAGGTGGTTGAATTCTTGCACGACGGTCTGGCGGGTCTCGGGGCTGATGACGCCCAGGCTGGAGAGCATCAGGGTGAGGGACTCGATCTCCTCGTCGGACATGTTTTGCAGCACGCGGCTCGCGGCAGCGGGATCCAGCGAGGCAAGCAGCACGGCCGCCTTCTGGCGGCCGTCCAGTCCGTCGTCGTGATGATCATCGGGCCTATTGGCTAGCACCGGCTCGATCGCCCTCCGTGATCCAAGTCCGCAACAGGGACGCGACCAACGCGGGGTCGTCTTGGGCCAATTGTTCGATGCCCTGCGTCAGGCCGCGGGTAATGTCTTCGGGCTGGGGCTCGCGCCCTTCTTCCTCTTCCAAGGTCTGTTCCTGTACGGGGAGCAGAGAGCCGAGGAGGAATCGCCGTACCAAGATCAATCCTACCACAAGCACTGCTAGCTGCAAAGCGAGGGGGCCGTAATCGAACAGGGCGTTTTGCCACCAGGGGCGGTCCAAAAGGGCCGCGACCTCGCGTGTTTCATCAGCTCGGCGGGTCTCGAACACATGCGGATGCACGACGATATCGTCGGGCAGGGCCTCGACGCCCGCGGCGGCGGCAATAAGCGAGCGGTAGCGGTTCTCGTCGAATTCCTCGCGCTCGTATTGGCCCGTGGGGAGGCCGTCGTCGTCCATGACCGACACGAAGCGCTGCTCGATGAGGGCCATCACCCGGACCCGCTCGATATCCCCCGGCGTCACGATGATCTCGGTGGTGGTGGTGGTGGGATCGAAGTTCTCAATGCGCTCGGTGGTCTCTTCGCTCAGCGTGATCTCGCGGTTGTCGAAGGCGCCATCGGGCAGGTTGGCCTGCACGCCGGGCGCGCCCTCGGGCAGGGATTCGCTCGAGGTGGTGCTCGTCGTGGTCGCCATGGAGCTGAGGAGGGCGGCGTCTTCCGTCGCGTAGCGGCGCTCGGTGCGGCGCTCGTGATTAATGCCCGCACTCACGGTGATGACGGAACGCACGCCGGCCTGCTCGAGTGCGTGGCGGATTTTCCGCTCAATGGCGGACTCGACTTCCATCTTGTGCTCGAACTTGGAATTGGCCACGGAGGCAAAGTCGTCGCTGGGCGGCAGGTGGAGGGGCTCGCCGTCCGTGGTGGTGATGGTGATGTGATTCCGGTCGAGGTTGGCCCCGCCGAAGGAGGCGATCATGCTCACCATCGCCTGGATCTGGCGCTTGGTGGGCCGGGCATTGACCTGGAGCTGCACGGTGGCCTCGGAGGGTTTTTGCTCGCTCAGGAAGAGGCTGTCCTCGGCCTCACGAATCATGACCCAGGCGCGGTCAACGAAACTCAGGAATTCCAGCTGGTTCTGCAGGGTGCCCAGCAGCGCCCGCATATAGGTAATGTCTTGAAGGTAACGGTTCGACATGATGTCGGTCTGGTCGAACAGCTCGAAGCCGGGCACGGAGCCGTATCGAGCGGGTACGCCGCGATCTTGAAGGTTGAGAAGCAGCTCAGAGCGGCGATTGCGCGGCACGAGGATTTCGGCGCCGTTGCGCATGGCGCGGTAAGGGCTGCCGGATTCATCGAGGGCAGAGCGCACGGCGATGCTGTCCTCACGGGAGAGGCCATCGTAAAGGCGGACATAGTCGGCCCGGGTGCCCCACCAGAGCATGCCGAGGATGAAGAGCAGGGTGGCAACCCCCGCGAGGCCCATGTTGAGCCGGGCGGACATGTCGAGCCGCTGCCAGGCATCGGCGATGCCCGTGCCCAATTGCTGGAAAAATTCGCGCAAGCGATCCACCGTGCCGCCCCCATGCTTACCCCCGCGCGGGCATTACGCCCTTTCGCGGGGAAACCGTGCCGGGTCAGGTCGCGCTGCTGGTCCGCTCGGGCGCATCGGATTCCTCCGGTGCGCCGAGATGCGATAGTTCAATTATCAGCTCCGCACGCAGGGAGGCCGGCACCAAAATGGTCTGCCCGCCTTCCGTCGTTGCATACGGCACTTGGCGCGAGCGCAGCTCGTCGAGCAACACCTGCACCGTTGCGGGGTCGAGGTTTTCCCCGAGCACCACCATGCCCTCATGGGCGGGGTGGGCGGCGAGGGCCCCGACAATGGTCAACGGGACGCACAAAGCCAAGAGGAGGAACCGCCACCGGTCACCCTTTGAACTCCGCTGCCACCGTTGCCAACCGCGTGCCATAAGCTGATGAAGAACACCCAACAGTCGACTCTGAACCTCTATCCAGCCGTTCGCCGTGCGGACCCCATGCCCGCGCGGCCACGGAACTAGACTTGCATCCGCATGATTTCCTCGTAGGCAGCGACGATACGGTTGCGCACCTGCATCATGCTCTGGAAGGCGACATCGGCTTTCTGCACCGCGATGACGGCCTCGGTCACATCGGTGACCTCGCCCGCCACATAGCGCTTGATGCTTTCGTCGGCTTCCGTCTGCAGGCGCTGCACTTCCCCGATCGTGTCGGTCAACACTTCCTTGAACGAGGGGGTCTCCCCCCCCGAGGGACGCGTGGACCGCGTGCGGAGTTGCTGGGGATCCAGCTGGGCAGGGTTTACCCGCCGCAGGTCGATCTCCGAGCGTTGGATGGGTTCAGACATCGATCAGATGCCTCCTAGGCACGCAGGATTTCGAGCGATTTGTCCGACATGCGGCCTGCCGACGCGATTACCGCGACATTGGCCTCGTACGCTCGTTGCGCTGCCACCAAGTTTACCATCTCCTCCGACACATTCACATTCGGGTACAGCACATACCCATCGACATTCGCATCGGGATGCGAGGGATCAAATACCGGGCGCAAGGGCGATAAATCGCTCCGCACCCCCTTGACCCGCACCCCGAACTTCGCCGGATCCACGACCGGCCGGATGTTTTCGCCTCGGAAAATCGCAAGCTGGCGCCGGAAGGCCCCGCCCTCTGGCGTGCGGGTCGTCATCGCGTTCGCCACATTGTTGGCAATCACGCTGATTCGCACCCGCTGGGCCTTCATGCCCGTTACTGCGATGTCCCGGGGCGAAAGCCCCTCTGGCCGTGCAATCATGGTTCCGCCGCCTTACTTAGCGCAGGTCTTGAAGCATCGACTTGATGCTCTGGAACCGTTGCGCCAGAACATCGCCATAGGTGGTGAATCGCCCCGTATTCTCGGACAAACGGACCATCTCCTCGTCCAGGTCGACCTTGTTGGTGTCGTTCTTCGACAGCAACACCGATCGATCCATCGACGGGCGAATGCGGACGCTGTCCAAATGCCGCGGGTCAGCCTTCCGGAGCCGGAAGGTGCCCACGCCATCGACGGCGCGCCGCAGGGTCTGCTTGAAATCCAACCGGGACGGGTTGAAATTCGGCGTGTCGGCGTTCGCGATGTTGTTGGCGATGAGGCGCTGGTTGAACTGAGCAACCCGCATCCCCTCCATCAGCACCTGCGTCGTATCGACTCGCCCATACGGTGTCACGAGGTCCCTCCTTTCTGCTGGTTGGTCTTCATCGCTTTGCGAGAGAGCAACCGGCATGCCATAGGGGTCCACACCGTAACACCATTGATTGCAAACACTTCATGATTCCACGCACCCGCCCGGCGAAGCATGCGCCGGGTCGATTTCTCCCCTTGGTGGACTTTTCTGCCGCCGGGAGCGGGGGTCCAGCCAATGAGGCTAAAAGTGCGTGAAATGTCCATTGAATCCTCTCGATCTCATCGTCGACCGAAACACTACATTTTGTGTTGGTGCAGAGAATAACACTAAATATGGCTAGACGCAAGCGGAATCTGCGGGACCACTCCATACCTTGCCCATCGGCAAAGTATTGAAACAACGCGTCTTGAGTGAGAGCAAAAAGGGCCACAAGGAGCGATCGGCAGTCTCCAATGCTCCCCCATGGGTTGTGGTGACATAACTCTTTACAAAATGCAGAGTTAGCTGACTTGCGGTACAATTTTGGTGACAGAATGGCTTGACAGGCGGATTGAGCGTAAGGCACAATACCGAAAGACAAGCGAAAGTATGGCAGGAGGTACATCCCATGGTGAGAAGCGACAACCGAGGCCGAGTCCAGACCCGACCGCGTCAGCTTCGCCTTCCCACTTCCGGGATGTCATCGGATGTGCAGGCGGCGCTGAACCGGCTCCAGGAAAAGCTGGAGGCCGTGCCCACGCAAGTGCGCGAGGAACGGGAGCGCCGCTTCGAGGCGCTGGAGCACGCATTGCGCCGCGGGCGCAACTAGACACGAGCCCTGCACACGGAGGTTGCGCCGGGCTGCATGGTGGAACGCAATCGTGTAGGATGGCGGTCCAGTACCTTTCCCACGCCCTGTGCCGCGCCCTTGAAGGCGTGAGCGCGCAAATGCCCAGGTGTCGTCAGGCCGTTGTTCAACAATGCATTCATACGCGGGTTGGGGGTGATTTGCCTGCTGGGCATCGCCCTGATCGCCCTATTGATCTTGCTGACCCCGCGTCATGCCCGGCAGGCCGCCGAATTGGTCCGGATGCCGCTGGACGGCCGCTACCGCGCGCCTGCGCTGGTCGCAATGCCCGAGGCGGATGGGCACATCCTGGCGGCCATGGCATCGCAGCCGGTGCGCTGGCTCCCCACGGAGTGGGAGCCCGTCCGCGCGACCGGCTCCGCCGCGGGCGTTGAGCTGGTCTTGGCGGGCGAGGCCGGTTACGCCTTGGTCCGCAGTCATCACCAGCACGACCTCGTGACGGCCAACCGGTTGGGCGAGGAACACCTGCATGTGGTCGTGGCGAACGATGCGCCCATGACGACTTTTGCCGACCTCAGCGGGACGCGGGTCGGCATCGGGCCGGCCTTCAGCGACACGGCCATGCTTTCGGATTGGCTGGTGTTCGGGTTTCGGATGAATCCGCCGGCGGAAACCTTGGCGATGCCGCTCATACCCATGCTGAATGCGCTGGACGACGGAGAGCTATCGGCGGCCCTGGTGCTTGCCCCGCTCCACGACCCGGTGATGGCGGAGTTGCTGGCTGACGGCGAATACCGCCTGCTTCCAATTCCGCAACACGAGGCCTTGAGCCGATCCTTGCCGGGGGTCCACGCGTCGACGATTCCTGCGGGCTCCTATGGCCCGAACCGAAGCATCCCCAGCTTGGAGATGGGCGATCTGCCCACGATCTCGGTGGATGTCCTGCTCGCTGCGAGCCCGACGGCCCCCTATTGGCAAGTGTGGAGCCTCGTTCGTGCGACGCATGCCCCGGAATTTGCCCGCGCGGCGCCGTGGCACAGCGCATCGGCCCCGATCGGCCTGCTGGAATCCAACCTCCCGCTCCACGCGGCGACGCGCGATTACTTGCGGCGCACGGAGCCGGAGCCGGCGGGCCGTATCGAACGCATCGGCTTCGTGATTGCGGCGATGATCCTCCTCGCGGCGACGGCCGCCGCGTTGCGTTCCCGGAGTCATGCAAGACTCTCGGCCGAACGCCGGGCGGCGGTGGTGCCGTATTTCGAGTCGGTGGAGAAGCTCCGGCATGCCATGGAGCGGGCACGCGAGGCGGGCGACCTGCGCACGGTGCAGAACGGGCTGGCGCAGATTCAGCAGCAGGCGGAGGACGAGTGGCTCGAGGGCTATCTCGACACGGCGGACATGGGCAACCTGTACACGGCAATCGCGGGCAACGGCGCCCGGGCCGCGCGCCGTCAGCTCCGGCTGGAGCTGGCCCAACTGCGCGAACAAGTGGAGCAGGTGCAACGCAATCTGTTGGCCGCACCGCGCGTGGCGCAGGAATCCCCCAAGGCCTCGCCTCCACCCTCCCGGGTGAAACCACCGGAAATTGACGACGAACTCGAGGACGATGTCCCGAGTATATTGCTGGAGCCGGGACAAGACGACGAAGCGAAGGAAAGCAGGCGATGAATGCAGCACCATTGGAGTCTTCGAGCACCGGCTTGCCGGAAGGTACCGGGGTGATCCTCGTGGACCATGGCTCGAAGCGCGAGGCGGCGAACGCGATGCTCCTCGATGTCGCCCGGATGTACCGCGAGGCAAGCGGGGCGGCAATCGTCGAGCCGGCGCACATGGAGTTGGCGGAGCCCACGATCGCGGAAGCGTTCGCCCGGTGCGTGGAACAGGGCGCCCGCCGCGTGGTGATTCACCCCTATTTCCTCTCCCCCGGCCGGCACAGCACGAGCGATATCCCCCAGCTGGCGGCGGAGGCAGCGGCGGCACACCCCGGCATCGAATACCGCGTCACGGAACCGCTGGGACTGGACGAACGCATGATGGCCGTGGTGCAACGGCGCATTCTTGAGGCACTAGGGGAGACCTGAAGCATGACCACGGCAGCGGGGGGAGTATTCGAGGCCATCAAGGCGGCGATCGGCGCGGATGCAGTCGACAATTCGGACGCCACGCGCGACCACTACGCCCGCTCGACCGGTGGGTTCGCGACGCGACCGGCGATGGTGTGCTACCCCACGAGCACCGAGCAGGTGCAGGCGGTCGTGCGCGCGGTGCAGGGAATGGACACGGTCCTCTACCCCATCTCCGGCGGCTGCAACTGGGGTTATGGCGACGCCTGCGCCCCGACCGAGGGCGCGGTGATCATGGACCTCGGCCGGATGAACCGGATTCTGGAGGTGGATACGGACCTGGCGTATTGCGTGATCGAGCCGGGCGTGTCGCAGGGGCAGCTTTACAAGCACTTGCAGGACAACAACACGGGCCTGTGGATGGATTCGACGGCGGCGGGTCTCAAGGCGAGCCTGATGGGCAACACCGTCGACCGCGGCTTCGGGCACACGCGCTATGCCGACCACTACCTCACCAGCTGCGGATTCGAGATCGTGCTGGCGGATGGGCGCGTGCTGCAGACCGGTTTCGCGCACTACGAAAACGCCCACGCCAAGTATGTGTATCGACACGGCGTCGGCCCTGCGCTGGACGGCCTCTTCACGCAGTCGAACTTCGGCATTGTGACGCGCATTGCGCTGTGGCTGATGCCCGAGCCGGAGGAGTTCGCCTTCTTCTACTTCCGCGCGCCGGAAAAGGAAGCGCTCGGTCCGATTATTGACGCGCTGCGCCCATTGCGGCTGCACGGCACCCTGCAGACGGCCGTGCATGTGGGCAACGACATGCGCCTGCTCGCCGCCGCGCGCCAATACCCTTGGGAAGAAACCGGTGGTACGACCCCGATGCCCCCGGAGGTGCGCAAAAAACTGCGCGATGACCTCTCGGCCGGGTGCTGGACCGCGAGCGGTTCGTTGGCGGGCAGCAAGGCACTCGTGCGCGAGGGCAAGCAGAAATTGCGCTCGGCCCTCAAGGGTTTGGGCAAAATCCGATTCGCCAATGATCAAACGCTTGCGATTCTGAAGAATTCGTCGCGCTTGCTGGGTTTCACGAAGTGGGGCAAGGATTGGGCCTACAAACTCGGCACCCTCGGGCCGAATTACGGCATGTTGAAGGGAATCCCCACCGACGAACCCCTGCGGGGCTCGCAATGGCGCGTGCGCGGGGCCAAACACGCCGCGCCGCAGGACCCGCGCGACACGAACGCGGGGGTGCTGTGGCTCGCCCCGGTGATGCCCGCGCGCGGCCGTGATGCCAGGGCGGTGCATGACATCGTCGAGCCGATCTTTCTGCGCAACGGGCTGGATCCGTTGATGACCTTCACGACCATCAACGAGCGCTCGCTGGTGGCCATCCTCAATGCCGCGTTCGACCGCACCGTGCCCGAAGAGCAGGAAGGCGCGCACCGCTGGTACGACGAGGCCTCGACGGCGCTGATCGAGGCGGGGTATATCCCCTATCGCGCCAGTCCACAGACCATGCCCAAGCTCCGCCCCGAGGGCGATGTCTATTGGGATGTGGCGACGGCCATCAAGAAAACGCTGGACCCGCAGGACATTCTATCGCGCGGGCGGTATATACCGCCGCTCAACGGCGCCAACGGACCGGAAGACGACGCGCACGAGTAACGCGTGCCGGGATAGAGCGAGCGGACGCGCAAGCTGCGGTTTTCGCCCTACCTGCCCTCCGCGATCCGCTTCCCAAAAGGCAGGGCGCCGAAGAGCCGCGCGAGCAATTCACGCACAATCATCTCGGTAAGTTGGTCCTCGAGGTGTGGCGACACGAATGAGGCGCAGGAAGGGCGTGATGTCGGGTGGATGTGTCTCATGGCAATGCTCCTAGGGATAGGGTTGTGGTGGTACCTTCTTCACGAGCGCGGCACCGCTAAAGGATTTCGTGTTTGATTCCCTCGACGATCTGCACGAAGGAGTAGAATGTGGGCCCTCCCCATGTCTGGGAGACGAAAATGCCCCATTCGCCATCGCGGTACTCAAGGCACACGCGATTGGGCTCGCCGGTCCAGACGCTGGCCACGCCGGGCCGGGTCGTGGCATTGACATGCTTCATGAGTGGAATCCCTCCGATTTCTGTCACCCCTACGGATTTCCTGTTCGAGCCGGAAGTCGGCGGCGCCGCGAGCTTGCCGTTTCCGGCTAGTCTCCCCGCCCAATTACCTTCGAACAGATCGGGCAGGCGAAGCATCGGGATGTCAGGGAATTGAGGCGCCAAATCAAACTCTCAAGTGGCGTGCTTGGCGGAGCAAACATCGCTGCTGGCACGGGACGCCGGCGCGTAATCGAATGCAAGACTGCCTTGGGTTTCATTGTTGTTTCTCCCTGTTGAGGGCCGACCGGGCGACCCTATTCCTTTCGCGTCGTGCTCGCCGTGAGCACCGAATTCTCGAACTCGATTCGATAGCACTTGGTCAGGCCGCAGCCCTCGAACAGCACGGCGTTGACGATCCATGGGCTCGCGACCGCGGGCCGCGAATTTGGACGAATGTGTTTCATGGATGGGACTCCTCGCGAGCCTGCTCCGCCCGCTTTCCCCTAAATGGGTTTATGCACCCCTTGTTTCACACCTGCGGCGGCCACGATGCCCCACACTCCCCGATTTGTCAACCCGATTTCTAATCTCCGCCTAAAATTGCTACTCTATGCGCTTGCCGCGCGGAATTGCGGCCTATCTGAAAGGGGAGTCATGGCAGTCGCTGAAGTTGCATCGCATTATGTCGGGTCGCCGTTTCGTGAGCGGACCATGGAGATCGATACACGCCGGGCGATGAATTTTGCCGCGAGCGTGTTTGACCAGAACCCGTTCTTCCTGGACGACGAGCGCGAGGGGGGCATCGTGGTGCACCCGATGATCGCTTGCGCGATTACCTGGCCCTCGTCGCTGGATATCGGCCAATATCTCGTCGCCGACGATTTTCCGGCGCATCTCAACCGCTATCAGGTTCACTACACCGAGAGCATTGTGTGGCACCGGCCCATGCGGCCGGGCGATGTGCTCGCGGTGCGTGGGGAGCTGAGCGCCATCGTGCCTCATCGTGCGGGCACGCACCTGATTGTGCGCTACGACGCCGTGGACCAGAAGGGCGAGCCGGTGTTCACCGAGTTCACGGGAGCGATGCTGCGCGATGTGAAGTGCCTGGATGAGGGCCGCGGGGCGGACTCCGTGCCGCCCTTGCCGAAGTTTCGCAGCACGGAGGTGCTTTGGGAGGCGCCCATCGACCTGCACCCGCTTTCGGCGCACATCTACGACGGCTGCGCGGATATTCATTTCCCGATTCACAGCTCGGTGGCCTTCGCCCATATGGTGGGACTGCCGGATATCATCATCCAAGGCACGGCGACGGTGTCGTACGCGGTGAGCGAGTTGATCCGGCGCGAGGCGGACGGCGACCCGACCCGCGTGCAGGCCCTGGACTGCCGTTTCACGGGCATGGTCATTCCGGGCTCGCGCATCGCGGTGAAGCTGAAGGGCCGCGAGCAGGATGGCGACCACACGGACCTCTACTGGGATGTGGTGGATCACAAGGACCGGCGGGTGGTGACGAATTGCCGGTTGCGGGTTGCCCGCAGATAAGTTTTTTTCTTGGACGGCCGACAGAAGGAAGGGGGAAATTCCCATGGAAAGCCTGACGCGTACCTTTGAATATGTAGACAAATGGGCCGCGGAGACGCCGGATGCCGAGGCAGTCGTCTTCGAGGACCGGCGCATCTCGTATGCCGAACTCGCCGCCGCCGTGGATGCCGCGGCCAAGGCCTTCCTGGAAGCCGGCGTGGAGCGGGGCGACCGTGTGGCGATGCTGGCGATGGGCTGCCCTGAGTTTTTTATCTCCTACATGGCCGCGAACAAGGTGGGGGCCTCGTGGTTGGGCCTGAGCCCGAAATTCGGCGCACGCGAGATCAGCTATATCGTCGGAGACTGCCGGCCGAAAGTATTCATTACCTTGCGGTCGTACATGGACGCCGACCTGTCCGCCGAGTTGAGCAAGGTCGACTTCATCGGCAGCGGGGTATCGAAGATGCTCGTCATCGGCGAGCCCTTTGCCGGCGCCGAGTCGTTCGATGCTTTCATCCGCACACCGCGCCCCCACTTGGACGAGGCGCTGGCAGCGCGCGCGGCCGAGGTGGACCCACAGGACGATGCGCTCCTGATGTACACCTCGGGCTCGACGGGTCAGCCGAAGGGGGTGATCCAGACGCACGCGAGCATCCTGGTGAATGTGGAAAAGCAGGTGAAGCATTTCCTCATGGAGGGCAAGCCGCGCTCGCTGCTGCATTTCCCGATCAACCATGTTGCGGCGGATGTGGAAATTGGCTTCGCGACGCTCTATGTCGGCGGCACGACGGTGATGATGGACCGGTTCGACCCGGCGGCCTCGTTGGCGATCATCGGCAAGGAAAAGATCACGATGCTGGGGCAGATCCCGGCGATGTTCCTGATGCAAGCGGGCGTGCCGGGCTTCATGGAGACGGATTTCAGCAGCCTCCAGACGATTATCTGGGGCGGGGCCGCTGCGCCCATCGAATTGCTGCGTGGCCTTCAGATGATCGGCGCGGTGTCCGGCGCGAAATTGATGACGGGCTATGGCTCGACGGAGGCCTGCGGATTCATCACCTACACGAAGCCGGACGATGACCTTGAGATGTTGGCGAAAAGCGTCGGGTACGCGGCGGAGGGCTTCGAGGTCCGCATCGTGGATAACGAGCGGAAGCCAGTGCCCGCCGGCACGCAGGGCGAAGTGGCCCTTCGCGGCCCGTTCCTGTTCAAGGAGTACCTCAACAAGCCCGAGGCAACGGCCGAGGCGATGGATTCCGAGGGGTGGTACTACACGAACGACTTGGGCTACCTCGACGAGAACGGGGCGCTGTTCCTCAACGGCCGCAAGTCGGAGATGTACAAAACCGGCGGTGAGAATGTGTTCCCGGCGGAGATCGAGGAAGTGCTGTGTGCGCATGAGGCGATCGTGATGGCGGCCGTCATCGGCGTGCCGGACCCGACATTCCAGGAAGTTGGGCATGCATTCGTGATGCTTCGACCCGGAAGGACGGTGACGGCGGAGGAACTCAAGGCGCATTGCAAGGAAAACCTGGCGAATTTCAAGGTGCCCAAGGAGTACGACATCCGCCCGATGCTGCCGTTGCTCGCCAATGGCAAGGTGAACAAGATGGAGCTGAAGAAGGGCGTCGCAGCGGAGGGGTAGGCCCGGGGTGGAGTTGATCAGGTTCGTGAACGATGGTTTGGCCCCCGCGTGAAATAGTGGCCATGCTTCGCCGCGTTGGTTTGGTTGTGTGTGAGAATAGCGGAAATGCGGCCCGGTTCCCGGGTTCGCAGGGAGGATTGATTCGATGTTGAGTAAGAAGATGGCCAAGGCCCTCAACGAGCACATGACCTATGAATTCGCGTCGTGGTACCACTACGCGGCGATGATGGCCTATTTCGAGGACATGGGCATGATGGGCTTCGCGAACTGGATGCATGTGCAGGCCCAGGAGGAAATGGCCCACGCGATGAAGTTCTACCGCTTCATTTCCGACTCCGATGCGCGCGTTGAGTTCGGCACGATCCAGAAGCCGAAGCAGGATTACGGCACCGTGCTGGAGGCCTTCGAGGAGGTCTTGAAGCATGAGCAATCCGTGACCAAGCGCATCCACGCCCTCACGGATCTCGCAATTGAAGAGCGCGACCATGCGACGCACCAGTTCCTGCAATGGTTCATCGCCGAACAGGTAGAGGAAGAGGCCTCGGTGGGAGAGGTCGTAGCGCAGGTACGCTTCGTGAAGGAAAATGCCAGCGCCCTGTTCATGATTGACCGCGAACTGGCCAAGCGCTCGATCGAGGCCGGCCTGGGCGTGACCATCAGCACCTCCCCCGGCGAGGGCTGAGCCGGGCCGCAGAACGGAAAGATAAAAAATGCCCGCATCTCGCTTTGCCGCGAGATGCGGGCATTTTCTGATCTCAATGCTTTCTGCGTAGAGCAGACCGGTGTTACTCGTTACGGCACCACCATCTCGACCGTGATGACTTCGGTTTCCCCGAAACCGTTGACGGGGAAGGAGGTGCTGAAGTTTCCGGGCGCCAGCCCGGTGCGATCCACGAGGACGGTCACTACCTGCTCGACTCCGGCACCGGCTTGTCCGGTGATCGGCAGAACGGTAATCCACGATGGCAGCCCGGTCGTGTCAATGGACCAGACGAGGGTGCTCTGACCGGCATTGCGCACGAGCATGGTGGCCGTGTCGAAGGTATCGCCGAAATCGATGGAATTGCCCGGGCCGGAAGTCTCGACCTCGAGGTTGGGCACGCCAATGGTGGTACGCAGCGTGATCTCCGCTGCACCGCCGTATCCAAGCGTGCCGGTGTCGTACCCGATGAAGAGGGGCTCCGAGTACGCGCCAACGGGTCCGTCCCGATTGAGCTGCACCGTAATCAATGTGCTCTGGCGGGTGGCCGTGAAGCTTCCGAAAGGCTGCCCATTCGGGCCCGTGGCGGAGGAGACGAAGCTCGGTGTGGAGCCGATCTCCCAGTTGAGCAACACGCCCGTTGGCAGGTACACGCCACCGGTGTTGCGCAACAGGATCTGAACGGAATCCGTTCCGCTGGGAATGTCGATGGCCAAGGGCTGCTCGATGATGTCGATTGTGGTCGGGTCTACATCAACCTCGGGCGTCGGGAAGGCCTGCGCGAGGGCGTCCTGCCCGGTTACCACACGGATGATGGTGGGGTGGATGAAATAGCGGGAGTTGTTCGGCGGCGCCGCGTAGAGCGCATTGTTCACGGCAAGGTTCACCTCCAGCGCGGCCGCCGCGAAGGGATTGAACACGAGGCGGAGCATGGGGCCAAAGCTGCCATAAGGCAGCGCTCCATCGGGCGAATCGAGCGTGAAGGTATTGCCAACCTGCGTGAGGTTCCAGTCAGACACGATGCCGCCCAGCTCGGGCTCGACACGCTCGACGAAGAAGGCCTCGGTCGCGGTGAGGGTGAACTCGAAGGTGTCGATATTGCGCGGAATGTAGTCGGCGCGGATGAGTACCTCGGCGGAACCGTCGGGCTGGATGCCCACGGAGCGCATGGATAGCTGCCCCATGCGTGAATCGCCTGCGAGACTGATAGGCGTGGCATCCTGCTCGAAACTGCCTTGGATCACCCCTTGGTTCTGCGGGGTTCCGTCATCTTCCGGCGGGTCGAATGCGGCCGTGACCCGCACGGCAGCCGTGGGCGACTCGTTCAGCGTGACATAGGTCAGCAGGTATTGGTTCTCGAGGTCAAAGATGATCTCCTCCAGGCGGTCACTCAGGGCCTGCTGGGAAGGAAGCTCGTTGTCGTCCCCGTCGAGGGTGTTCTGCGTGACATAGAGGTGACCGCCGGTCTCGGTTGACACGACGCCGGGTACCGCAAAGTTCTGGTTCACGCCCCAAACGATGTTGAAGAAGCGCGCGCGCGTGAACTCAATGCCATCGACGAACTCGCTGACCTCACCGGGAGGCGTCGTGCCGCGACCGTCGGTGATGGCAACGACCGCACGGACATCGGGGTCGTCGAAGGGCACATTGAACCCTGCCGCCCTGTTGAGGAGCAGCGCGCTATCCTGCAGTGCGGGAATCAACTCGGTGGCGCCGAATTGCCCGATCGAGGTGCGAAGTAACTCAAGTGCGGCGATCGTTTCGGCGCGGTCGCGCGTGAAATTCGATTGAAGGCGCGAGGGTTGGTCGCGATCGAAGAAAGCAAGCAACGATACTTTGTACCGCGGCGGTAGTTGATTGATGAAATCCGGGAGGGTCGCCTCGTACAGGTCCTGAAGCGGGTTGGCGGTCGCGAACAGGCGCGACGCGGCGACCTGCATACTGCCGGAGTAGTCCAAAGCGATGACCATGTTCACATCGTATTGGTCGGTGAGGAACAGGTTGGTTTCAGTGAGATCTAGCGGCACGCCTTCTTCCAGGATGGAGAATGCGTTGGTGGTAATCAGCTCGGCCGGCGTCGTGACCGTGTTGAAGAAGAGATCGCGCATGCCGAAGGTGAAGCGGATGATCGAGGGGCGTCGGCCTCGGAAAAGGGACTGCTCGAAGGAAAGCGAGGTCGCTTCGACCGTAACCCGGACGGTTGCGGTGGGAACTTCGGAAGGATCTTGCGCGGTGTCGACACCGGTGGCGCGCAAGGTCAAGGTGCCGACCCCGCTGCTGCCGCTCAGGCGTGAACGATCGATGAAGATGTTGTGCTGACGGAAGTCCTTGAACGGCGGAGGCGTTGCCGTTCCCTGGCTTGAACCGCTGTCAGGACTGACGAACAGCCATTCGCGATCGCTGACGATTTCGTATTCCACCGTCGTGCCGGCATCGCCGAAGTTCGCCGCGAGGAACACCCCGGTGCTTTCGGTGGTGCCGAGACTGACTTGCGCCGGTTCGACGCCCAAGGCGGCCTTCTTGGTGATGGTCCGGGCCACGATTACCGAACCGCTACCGGCATTGGAACTGACGGCCAAGGTGGCGGAGTCTCCCCCGAAGGGGCCCTCACGCGTGACCGCCACGGCGACCGTCTGGGACTGGCCGGCGGTCAGCGAGCCCTGGATGGGATTGAGGGTGAACCACGGCTGAATCTGCGCGGGATTGATCTCCCAATTCAACACGCCGGTGCCCGAGTTGGTGACGGTGAAGGAAGCCGTGTTGAGGCTTGTGCCCAAATCCACGATGGGAATGCCGGCCTGGGTCGTGGCGGGGTTGCCCTGGCTGTTGTTCAATCCACTCGTGATGGTCAACTCCGGCTGCAGGACAGACATCGACACGCTCACGGTGGCACTGCCGGCATTGGAGGTGACTTGGAAGGTGGTGTTGAACAACTCGGGCGGAAGGCCGCTGCGGTCCACGGTGACGAGCACGGAATCCGCGCCGGTGGTGACCGTGCCGCCAGTGTTGCTCACCGTAAGCCACGATGGAAGCGAGGCGGGATTAATGGCCCAAGTAACGGAGCCGACACCCGCATTGCTGATGGAGAGCAGCTTGGTGGTCTGGTTGTTTCCGTAATTCAGGGTGGTCGGCGTGACCACAAGGGTTGCATCGAGCACAAGGGCGGAGACTTCGACCTCCACTTCCTGGCCGTCGGACGAGCGCACGAAGAAGCTGCCCTCAAGCGGGCCGGCGGGCTGCCCCGCACGGCTCACGGTGACTGTGAGCACATCGGACTCGGTTGTCGTCGTGCCGAGCAGAGGGGTGACCTGAAGCCACGGAAGGCTCTCATCCACCTCCCAGGAGAGGGTGCCGCTGCCGGTGTTGCGAACGGTGACGGTGCGGGTATTGATATTGGTGTTGAAGTCGAGCGTGGTGGGCGTGACGGACAACTCCGGCACTTCGGAAGACACCTCCATGCGCACGGCAACGACGACAGGGTCGAGGTCCGGGGCACTGACGGTGACGGTACCGTTGTACTCACCGTCGGCAAGGCCCGCGCGCGACACGGTGACGGTCACGACGATGGAATTGGTGCCGACATTGCCCGTGCTGGGCGTGATCGCGTCGATCCAGGGCTGATTGCCCGTAGCGGTGAAGGTGAAATTGCCCTGAATGCCGGCATTGCTGACGGTGAAGGTGCGCTCGGTGTCCCGGCGACCGAAATCGAGCGATACGGGGGTGACGCGAATGGAAGGTTGGAGGGTAACCGCGCCGACGCCGATGACGACGGGAATCTGGATGCGGCCACCGTTCGACGCGACGACCACAAAGCCGGTGAAGACGCCGTCGTCGAGTCCTTCGGTATCGGTTTCCAGCAGAACGCGGAACGATTGGGTGGTGGTGAGGGAACCGCTGGTGGCGGAGTTGACCACGAGCCAGTCGGGTACGCTCTCGATTTCCCATGTGAGCACACCGCCGCCACCATTGGTGATGGTGAAGGAATCCTCGGTAAGGACATCGGTGAACTCGAAGGCAGCGGGAATGATGCGCAGCTGTGGGCTGGGGCTGGTGAAATTACCCAGCAGGGGACAGCCCGCCAGCGTCAAGACAGCGACGAGCCAAAGCCCGTGTGTTGCACGCAATGTCAAACTACGCATGGCGAACTCCTTTGCGTGGCCATTCGGCGGCGTTGCCGCTCCCCCGGCCTTCCGCCCGCCCCCAGCGGGTCATGGTGGCCCTAACTGAAATTGGGGTTTTCCGGGTCGAGGTCGTCAAAATCAGCCACTCCGTCTTCATCCCTGTCGAAGGCGAAGGGGTCATCGGGATCAAAGTCATCCTCGAGCAACAAGGGGAACTCGGAAGCCGTCGCCGGCTCCGGTCCCACGGTGATGCTGAAGGGGTATTGGAAGAATCGCGCGGTGGGCGGCGCAAGGTAAACGCGGTTGTCCACGCGGAAGCCCATCTCGAAGGGCGCGGGGCCCAGTCCTTGGAACTCGACGCGCAGAAGATTGCCGAAGATGCCGTATTGAAGCGGGTTGGCCTCGTTCGTGATCGCAAGGAAGACACCGCCGCCCTCGTCGATGAGGACCCAATCGGCGATGGGGCCATCGGGGTCGAGGTCAACCGTGAATGGCTCGGGCGAAAGGATGCGGAAACGAATCTGCGTGACGGCGCGCGGGGTGTATTCCGTGCGGACGAATACCGTGGCGTTGCCGCCCTCGTTGCCGGAGGTCGTGAGTGTGATCTGGCCCGCGCGCACATCGCCGTTGATGGCGATGACGGCGTCGCGCTCGAAGCTGCCGCGATTGCCGTCGAGTTCGGCGGTAATGAGATAGGTGTTGCTTCCGTCCTGGAAAAGCGTGATGTAGGTGAGCACGATCTGGCGCTCGAGGTCGCGAATGATCTCGCCGGGGGCGTCCGCGCCAGCGCCGGACTCGCTCTCGAGCAGGCTGCGCAGTGCGGCGTTGTTGGCAGCGGGGTAGTAGTGGCCGCCGGTGGCCGTGGCCATCTGGATCAGCGGGGCCGTGCGTACATTGCTGCCAAAACCGATCGGGTACAGGCGCACGCGCAACTCTTCGGCCGTGGTGATGACATCATCAACGGTAGCAAAGGACGAAGTGTCGCGGCCATCCGTGACGAAAATGACGGCACGCAAATCGGCGTCATCGAAGGGCAGCACATTGGCGTCCTGGTTGGCCAGGCGCTCGCAGGCCTCGATGATCGCGTCGTAAAGTTCCGATGCGCCGTGCTCACCCGGCAGGAGGGAGAAGCCATCCAATGCCGTGATGGTCGAGGCGCGATCCGTGGAGAAACCGTTGATTAGGCGCGTGGCCTGCTGGCGATCATGGAACTCCATCAAGGCCAAGCGGTAGGAATCCGGCAAATCGGTGATGAATTCGCGGGCAGCGCTTCGAATGGTGTTGATGGCGGCCCCGTTCCCTGCCCCTGCGTTGAACATGGTGCCGGTGAAGTCGAACAGGAACACCGCATTCGACCGGAGCCCCGTGGCGGGGGACACGAAGACGGAGGTTTCGTCCAGCTCGAGCGGGAAGCCGTTCTCCTGAATGCTGAAGGCGGTCTGGAGCTGCTCCAGCACATTCGGATCCGTCGTGTCGACCGTGCGGCCGAGTTGATCGCGAATGGTGAAGATGAATCGAAGAATGAAGGGCGGCCGCGTGCGGTTCTGCGCACCCTCGAGGGTCAAGGGGGCCTGGCCGGCGGTAAAGGGCACCTCGACCGTGTCGAGCCCTTCGGACTCGATGAAGATCGTCCCGCCCTCGAGTGCGGACTGGAGGGCCGAGCGGTTGAGGGTCACGATAACCGGAACCGGATCGCGCTGGCTGATGGTGCCGATGCTGGTAATGGCGCCGAGGCTCACGCCGCTGGAGGGATCGAAGGCGATCAGTTCCGGGCGATCGGTTCGCAGGGAGAACTCGAGCAGGGTGCCGGCAGGGCCGTCATTGAAGACGGTGAGGGTCAGCACGCTTTGCTGCTGGCCGAAGTCAAGAACCTGGGGCTCGACGCCGATGACCCCGCGGCTGGTGGACTGAATAAAGCTGAGCGACACCACGGTGGCGCCCGCGTTCGTCTGGACGCGAAGCGGGAAGATCACCGGCGCTTCGGGCGTGCCCTCGGCCGGGGAGAAGGTGACCGTCACCGTGGAGGTCTCGCCGGGCCCCGTGCCGCCTGCCGAGGGTGAGAAACTGAGGTACGGGGGAACGGGAATGCTGCTGGATGGGTTGCCCGGGTCGCGAAGACTGATGCTCCAATTCAGCAGGTCGTCACCTTCATTCTCGATGGTGAATTGCTGGCTGATGGGCTGCTGACTGGTGCCGAAGGGAAAGGTCAGGGTGGTGGGCGATACATTGCTGGTGGGCGTACCATCCACGCGTACCCCGACGCGCACCTCGATATCGTCTCCCCCGTTGGAGCGCACGATCACGGTGCCATTTCTGCGGCCGGGGGTGTCGAAGAAGGTGCGATCCGCCGAAAGGATGACGCGATCGGTACCGCCGGTCACGCTGCCCTCGGAAATATCCGCGCTGATCCATGGGTCGGGGAAAATCAGCTCCCAATTGAGGGCGCCACTACCGGTATTGCGGATGGTGAAGGTCTGGGTGTTGGCGTTCGAGCCAAAATCCAGCGCTGTCGGTGACACGCTGATTTGCGGCGTGCCGGGGACGGTTCCCCCAGTGCCGGGAAACAAGAGCGGACATCCCGACAACACGGCGCAGGCCACTACCAAGCCCAGCCGGCCGAGGTGCGTTTGTATACCCATCATGCCTCCAGCCCTCTCCATGCTTCCCGTGTCCGCCTCATCGCGGGGTGGGCAATAGCCGCACGGATGCTCGCGAGCACCGCGCGGGGATTGGTGTTTGACGCCATTAACCGCAGCAGGACAACTCCACGCCGGCATCCTGAAGGACCGCAATGCTGGCAGGATCGAGTTCCTCAAGGCTGCAATCGAACACAACCACATCGCCGAAACCCAGGCCCTCGGTGCTGTCGCCCGTACCGGCGCCCGCCGTGGCGTTGATGGCCAAGGGGGTGAGCGAAGTGATCCGGTTGCCGCAGATGTTCAGGTTGCGCAGAAACACGAGTCCACGCAGCGCGGTGATGTCAAAGATGTCGTTGTTCTCGAGGTCCAGGGTCTCCAGCGTCGCCCCGAGCCCCGTCAACGGCGTCAAATCCGTGATGTTGTTGTTCGAGGCATCCAGGAAGCGCAGGTTCGAGGCGAACTGCAATCCCTCGAGCGAACTGATGCTCAAGCCGCGTGCGTCCAGGGTCACCAGGCGCGCCATGCTGCTGCGCGTAATGAAGCCGAAGGGTTGGCCGATCTGCACGCGGATGGCGGCCTCAAGATTTGCGTCGCGCACGGCGACGGGTGGGTCCCCAGGGCACCCGGTGGTGACAGTCACCACGAGGGCAAACAGAACCGCCCAGACCCCATTTTTCACCTGCAACATAGGAGGCGCCTCCCTTTCGTGCGGCACGACAGCGCGCCGATTCGAGAAAATATGAAGGATTCGGCGTCGCGAAAGAGCGTAACCCCGAGCCCCATGCCTATCTAGCCGGTGGCATTATGCGCGAGGATCCTTGTTTTGTCAACAGTTTCCTCACGGTCCGCGATCGAAAATTTCCCCCAGTCCCGTTGATACTATCATGTAAATTGATTTCGTGGGCAAGAATGTTGGCAAAATAGCTCGTAGCAGGGCTCAATCATAGTGAATACTGATAAAAATGTAACGACCGGGCTTGGTGGGGAGAAAAAAGTACGCTCCTGCCCGGACACATCGCATGGCCAGGCAGGAGCGTGAAATGTCTGTACAGTGGACTTAAGTGGTCGGGTCGCACTTGTCCAGCAGGACATTGAGACCCGGCGAGGCGGCCCCGAAGGAACCAAAGAGCACGCCGATGAAGTTGACGACGACGCATACGGTGTCTTGCCATGTGGCGGCCTTGGCTGTGTGATTCTTGGTGACGGTACGAAGGTGCTTCATGTCGGTCTTCCTCCTGTAACTCGGTTCCGCATTGGGAGTTGAACTGCCTAATCGGTGACGATTGTCCCCACTTGTAAAGAGATTACCTAGCCGGACGCGTTCTGTCAAGCACTGGATACACCCTCCCCACCCGCGCTGATCGCCTTCATCCGACGGCAAACCTCGGTGAGATAGGCCTCATCCCCACCGGGCAACTCCGCGGTACACCAGCCGGTGAACTCGACCTCGACGAAGGCATCGTGAACGGCGCGCCAATCGATCGTGCCTTCGCCGAGCTTGGTCCACTCGCGGTCATCCCGGTGGAAGTCCTTGTAGTGGACGCGCCGGATACGATGACCGAGGGTGAGAATCCAATCCTGGGGGTAGCCGTATGCGACGATATTGGCGGTATCAAAGTAGGCTTGGAGCCAGGGACTGTTGAATTCGTCGATGTAGCGGGCGAATTCGATGGGACTGAGGAGGAAATCGTTCCAAACATTCTCGACGGCAATGACGACCCCCAGCTCCTCGGCGAGGGGAAATAGCTCGGGAATTCGCTCCTGCGTGCGCTCGTAGCACTCGATATAGCGTACGGTGGGCGTGACGCGGGCCGGAACCAGAAGCACGGTGTCGGCCCCCATGGCATTCGCCGTACGCATGGCCTGGGCGAGGTCTTCCTTGCCCTGCTGCGCCGTGCCCGGGTCGGGGTCGGAGAGCAGCGCATGCCAGCCCCCGTAAATGATGCAGTGCACGGGAACCCCGGCAGCGGCCGCCAGATCGCCGATCTGCTTGGCCTCGTCGAGGTTATCCATCGAGGGGGCCTCGATGCCATCGAAGCCACAGCGGGCGGCCAAGGCGACACGGGCCGCGGGCTCAAGCTCGCTCGGCAGCATGCCCCACTGCACCGCGCAGGGGCGAACAGGGCCTTCAACCGGCTCGCCGCGCAACTCCGCCTCGAGTTCGCCGATCTCGGCTGCGGCACCGGCCGACTGCAGGGCAGACGCCGCCATGGCGCCGGCAACGCCTGCCGTGAGGAAGGAGCGGCGGTTCAGCCCCGCATTGCGGGGTTGTTCTTCGCGCCCACTCATGCTGGCAAGACCCAAGGCGCACGGTAGTCGGGCCAGAGCCTGCGGGTGGCCTCTTCGTCACCGGGGCAGGTCATGGTGTCGGCATCGAAGCGGATGCTTCGCCCAAGGTCGTAGGAAAGCTGACCGAGGTTGAGCGCGATGGCCAGGGGCTGGTGATTCCGGATGTCGCAATTCGGGCGCTCTCGCGTCTTGATGCAGTTGAGGAACTCGCGGGCGTGGCCGGGCGAGCGGCGCAGGTAGCGATCGGGGAGGACGGCATCCTTGAGGCTGTCCTCCTCGCTGAAGATCTGGTAGGAGCCGTAGTCGGACAGGAGGGTGCCGTTGACACCGTGGAAGGCGACACCAAGGCGGCGGCCCTTGTTGTAGTGCTCGATGCCGTTGTCGAGGGTGCCGTTCATGCCCCTCTGGAAGCCCATGCCGTAGCTGCTGGAGTTCATGTTGGACCATGCCATCGTGAAGTTGTCGTACTCCCAGAGCACTTGCATGGTGTCGGGCACGGTGGTCATGTCCTGGGTGGTATCCATCGCGAACTGCCCGCCCATGGCCGTCACGGCGCGGGGCGGTCCAAGCTCGAGTGCCCAATAGGGCAGGTCCACGATGTGCGGGCCCATCTCGTGGATCCAGGAACCGACGAGGTCATGGAAGAATCGATGATGGCCGCTGGTGAACATGTCCCAGTGGTAGGGAAGAATGGGTTTGGGGCCGCACCACATGTCCCAGTCCATCCCTTCGGGGGGCGCCTCGGCGGCTTTGCGGGGGATGCGGATGGGCGCCTTGTTCATGTGCAACTGGGTGTGCACATGGCTGATCGGCCCGAGAATGCCGGAGCGGACGATCTCGACCACGCGGTGGTAGTTCTCGTCGGAGTGAATCTGGGTGCCGACCTGCGACACGCGGTGGTTTTTCTCGACGGCACGCGCCATGGCGTTGGCCTCGGCCACGGCGAGGCTCATCGGCTTCTCGCAGTAGACATCGAGTCCGGCTTCGCAAGCGTGAATGGTGATCAGCGCGTGCCAATGGGGCGGGGTGGCGCAGATGACGGCATCCAGGTCCTTGTTGGCGAGCAGTTCGCGATAATCCTTGTAGGCCTTGGCCTTGCCGCCGGTCTGCTCGACCGCACGCTGGGTGTGGGGGTCGTAGACATCGCACACGGCGATGCACTCGCAATCCTGCTCGAAGAGGAAACGATCGAGCACATGCTGGCCGCGTCCGCCGCAGCCGATGAGACCGACCTGAATCTTCTCGTTCGCCGTGGCCCTGCCCGGGCCGACGGTGGCCTGAATGGCCGGAGCGGCGGCCATGGGGGCCTGGGCCATCTGGACGGATTCGCGTTGCGTGGCGCAGCCGGCGGCTGCTCCCGCACTCACCGTGGCCACGCCGGAGCGCTTCAAGAAATCCCTGCGATTGATGCGTGCCATGTCGTCATTCTCCTGGAAGCCGTGCTCTTGGAGGCCGAGGCCGTTTCGTACGAATATCCAATGATGATGCCGTGAGCCGACGGGGACGATCAATGCGGTCCCCCACGGCTACGCGACAGGAGTTACTCTGCTGCCGACACCACCTCGGGTGCTCTCACCTCGGGGACGGCCGCCTCGAGCGATTCCTCGACCGTGGCGGGGACGGCCTCGGCAAAGTTCGGCTCCGACATCGTCTCCCCCGCGCCCGCTGCCCAGCGGATGGCGTCCTCAATGTGGGCCTGAAAAACCGGGTGCTCCCACACATCCTCGCGGTGGCCCATGCCGTTGTAGAAGAGGCGACCGTCGCCAATCTCCTTGCTCCAAATCATCGGGTAGTCGGGCACATTGTAGCGCTCCTGCTTTGCGCGCTCATCGCCAATTTGCAGCACGGCGATCACATGCATGTTCTCGTCGTGGTTCAGATGCGCGAACATGTACCACTCGTCGTTCAGCGTCCACCCCTGCGGGAAGCGGGCGACGGAGGGATGGTCCGGGCTCGTCAGTCGCATTGTGCCGACGAACTGCTGCCCGTGCCAGAGAAACTCGCCGCCAATCATCTCGACATAGGGCGTTGGCGGATTCTCCGCGCCGGAGCGGAAGGTGTCGGTCGCCGCATGGAACCCGACGAAGCCGCCACCGGCCTCGATCCAGTCCTTCAGTGCCTCAACGCCATTAGCGGGCATCGGGGGGTAGCCCTCGGGCTCGCCCTCGGTAAGGACGCCCGTGGTGTACGAGACGATCACATCGTAGTTGGCAAGGTTGGCCTCGTTGAGGAGGCTGGCGTTCTTCGTGGTCGTGACGGAAGCGCCCATGGTGTCGGCCACGCCGATCAGCACGCGCTCGACAAGGGACAGCTCGCCATCGGCACGCCTCACTACGCTGTGCTCGAAGCCCTGACTCGTGGTGATGACGAGAATGTTGAGGCCGTCGTTCGTCGCGGCATCGTCGGTGTCCTGGGCGTACGCACTCAGCCCGACGGTAGCCATGGTGGCGATGGCCACGGTAAGAATCCAACGCATGATTCGTTCTCCCTCGCAGATTTGGGTAATCGCTGTATCGGTAATCGTTGCACCTGCCGCAGGCTATGCAGCGGACATCCCCGTCAGCATAGTTTGCTTTTACGGCCGGGTCAATGCCGGGGGGTTGCAGGGGCGAAAATGGGGGTGCGGATGAAAAAAATTGCGCTATAGTAGTTTTCTGGTGTAAGTGGCGAGGGAGACGGCCATGGATATCGTGACTTCCAACGGGCACGCCCGGATTCCCGTGCTCATCGAAATGGCCCGGAAGATGAGCATTGCCCGGGACCCTACGGAAGTTCTCCACGCATACCTGGGCGGCATACGCGATGCCTACGGCTCGGGGGCCTTCGTGCGATTGACCACGATGGGCCTGCCGAGTGGGCACTACCGCGTGGTGCGGGTTGCGACGACTGCCGAGGAAGACATCGTGGAGGATCCTCGCGATTCGGGGCGTTTTCCCGTGCACGAGGGCGGCATTCTGGGCGAATTGGTTTCCACGCCGGATGCCAAACTGGTCAATGGCCTCGATATACCGAATGACCCCGTTCTGGGCGATGCCCTGGCGGCGTATGGCGCGGCACTGGCGATCCCCGGGTACATCGGGGGTGAAATGGTGCAATGGGTGGTCTTGCTGTACGACAAGGGCGTGGTGCTGACTCCAGCGGAGCTGGAGGAATCGGTGGTCCGCATCAGCATGCTGTACAGCAATGTTCGCACGGCCAGCATCGCGCGGGAGCTGCACAAGGCCACTCGCTGGATCAAAAACGAGGTCCAAACGATAGCGGATATCCAGCGGGCACTGCTGCCGCCGGAGATTCCCAAAATCCCCTTCCTCGTGGGGGCAGCCCACTACGAGACCTTCGAACAGGCCGGGGGTGACTACTACGACTTCCGCCCCCTCCGTACGCGCGATGGTCTGCCGGACCCGGACGGCCCGTGGGCGATGATCGTGGCGGACGCGGCAGGTCATGGACCGGCAGCGGCGGTGGTGATGGCCATCATGCGGACCGTCTTCCACGGCTGCGAGGAAGGGACGGCTGGACCGGGCGCGATCCTTGAGTACTGCAGCCGCCAGCTCGATTCCGCGAAGCTGCGCTTTGCCTTTGTAACCGCCTTCGTGGCGGTATACGACCCCGCGACTCGCATCCTGCGCTACGCCCGAGCCGGGCATGATCCGCCCCTGCTCGCCCATGGGCCGGGCTCAGGCGTCGTGGAGCGCCTGGATGCCGTGAACGGCCTGCCCCTCGGCATCGGTATGCGGGTGGACTCGGAAGAGGCCTGCGTCGAGTTGAAGCCGGGGCAGTCGCTGGTGCTCTATACGGATGGCGTGACCGAGGCACGATCGCCCGATGGCGTCATGTTCGGCATGGAGGGGATTGAGCGCGCCCTTGCCTCGTGCAACGGCGAGGCCCGGTGCGTCGTGGAGACGATCGTTGCAGCATTGCGGGCCCACGAGGCGGGCGTGCATCCGCGTGATGACCAGACCCTCGTGGCATTGTCGGTTGGTGGCGAGGGCGCGGCCATCACGAAAAGGCCTTGATGCCCGTCAGGGCATCGCCGACGATGAGGGCGTGGATGTGCTCGGTGCCTTCGTAGGTGACAACCGTCTCGAGATCGACCATGCGGCGGCCGATGGCAAGGTCGTGGGTGACGCCGTTGGCGCCGAGAAGGTCGCGGCATTGTCGGGCAATATCGAGGGCCTTGCGGCAGTTGTGCATCTTGGCGACGCTGACGGCCGCGGGGGTCATGGCATCGCGCGCCTTGAGGGAAGTCAGTTGGCGGGCGATGAGCGTCATGGCGGCGAGGTCGGCGGTCATCCAGGCGAGTTTTTCTTGAATCAACTGGTGGGATGCGAGCGGTTTCCCGTTGAATTGCTTGCGATCGAGCAGGTAGTCGCGTGTTTCCTCGATGCAGGCCCCGGCGGCCCCGCATACGCCCCAGGCGATGCCGTGGCGGGCATCGGCAAGGCAGGCGAGGGCCTTGCCGAGGGAGGTGGCGCCGGGCAGGGCAGCCTCGGCGGGCAAGGTCACGCCATGGAAAATCAGCTCGGCGCTGTCGCTGGCGCGGAAGCTCCACTTGTTGGCGATGGAACGCCGCTCGACCCCGGGGGTATCTAAGGGGAGGAGGAATCCACGGATACCGGTTCCACATTGAGCCCATACGACGGCGACATCGGCGAAATTACCATTGGTCACCCAGCGCTTGTGGCCGTCGAGCAGGAATCCACCGTCTGGCAGGGGTGTTGCCGTAGTGTGCATGGAAGCGGGGTTGCTGCCAATGCTTGGCTCCGTCAGGGCGAAAGAGCCAATGGCCTCGAACCGGCTGAGTGGTCCAACCCAACGCTCCTGTTGCTCGGGGCTTCCGTAACGACGGATTGCATTCATACACAAAGCGCCTTGGACGCTGAAGCAACTGCGAATGGGCGAGCCGCCGCGCTCGAGTTCCCGCATGACGAGTCCATAGGCGAGGGGCGAGATGGTATTGGAAACGACGGCTTGTAGAACCCCGAGGGCGCCAAGCGAGTCAAACAAAGCCCGGGGAAAGGTGCCGTCGTCGTGCCATTTTGAGGCATACGGCAGAACCTCCGCATCCATCAGGGTGCGGGCTCGGCCGGCCCACTCGGCGTCCTGCGCAGGAATATCATCGTCAATGTGCAGCAGGTCGATGGAAAAAGTCATTTTGTCGTCCTTGTTTACGGCTTGGTTTGAGCCACCATCTTTTGGGATCCGTGGCAATCTACCAGACCTTCTGATATAGTTCCCACGCGTTTTCCGGTGGTTGCCAAAGCAACCATCCCAGCCCCGAATATCGGAGGATCTCCATGCGCAACTCCAAATTCCAATTCGTCGCCCTGGCCGCGTTCCTGTGCGCAACCATCGTGGTGGTGACAAACGCATTCGCCCCTCGAATCTTCGCGCAAGGGCAGCGCACGGATCCGTTCCACAGTATTGAGCCCATCGGGGCCGCATTGCACGAGATTTTGAGCCAATATGTGGAAGAACCGGACATCGACAAGGTGGTCGAGGGCGCACTGGTCGGCATGATGCGCTCGCTGGATCGCCACAGCGCATTCGTTCCCCCGCAAGAGTTTACGGAAATGCACGAGGACACGCAGGGCGAGTTTTTCGGCATCGGCGTATCCATCGAGCTTGACGAGAATGAGAATGTGCAGGTCCGCCAGACAATCCCGAATACGCCGGCGGCGGCATCGGGCATGTTCATGGGTGACATCATCCTCGAGGTAGACGGCACCCCGATCGCGGAGCTGGAACCTCAGGGCGAGCGGCGCTTGTCCGCGGTTGCCAACTTGATCAAGGGCCCCGAGGGGACCGTAGTGACGGTCAAGGTGTTCCGCCCAGGAACGGAAAATAGCGAAGGTGAATTGCTCGAATTCGAGATCAAGCGTGGCCGTATCCCGCTGGAAAGCATCGTGGAGCGCCGCCTGCTGGACGGCGGCATCGGTTACATCCGCATCAGCGACTTCAAGAGCAACACCGCGGCCGACATGGAGCGGGCCATCAAGGATTTCCGCGACGAAGGCATGCGCGCGATGGTGCTGGACCTGCGCTGGAACCGCGGCGGATTGCTGACGGCCTCGCAGGAGGTGTCGGAGCTGTTCCTGCCGAAGAATACCTTGGTGACCTACACCCGTGGCCGCCCGAATGGTCCTGCCACGGAGAACATGGTGCTGCGGACGCGCAAGAACCCGGTGATGCCGGTGGACATGCCCCTGATCATTCTCGTGACGAACCAGACGGCCAGCTCCGCGGAGATCGTCACGGGCGCCTTGCAGTTCCACGAGCGTGCGATCATCGTGGGCGAAACGACTTACGGCAAAGGCAGCGTGCAGACCATAATCCCGCTGGAACGGCCTCAGGGCTCCGCGCTTCGACTCACGACGGCGCTGTATTACACGCCGGCGGATGTGACCATCGACGAGTCCGGGATCAAGCCGGATGTCGAGGTGGAAATGGACATCGAGACGCAGCGGCAGTTGCTGACGCAGATGTGGCGTTCCTACGCGTCCGACCCGACGATGGAACACGAGCAGAACCATGGCACCGTGACGGGCAACACCGATGGTGAACTCGATGCGGAAGGCAACCAGATGGACTTGGTGCAGGATTCCGTGCTGCAGCGTGCCGTGGAAATCCTCAATGAGGACACGGTGTGGAGCAACCTGATCGAGCGGTATCACAAGCCTGCGTCCGAGACGCAGGTGGCCAAGGCCGATGGCGTCCAACAGGGCGAAGGCCAATAAGTCCGTAGCATGCTTTGAATGAACCATGGCGCCCCCGCTCCGTTTACGGAACGGGGGCGCTTTCGTTTGGGCGGCGCCATCGGCACGATTCGGGCAGCCCGCGCCTACCAGGGAGATTGATCATGATAGTCGCCGCACTTGTCCTCGCGTCGCTCCTGGGGGGACAGGCTCTCGCCGAGACGGCATCCCCGGACCCGGTCGTGCAGGCGCAGCCGGCCCCCACGGAGACCGACGCCGCCGAGGCCAGCACGACAGAGACCGATATCGCCGGGGAAGAGGATGAACCGCTCGAGCCGGAACCGTCCGCGCCAGAAGCACACTCGTTCGGGCCGCCCCCGGCGGCGCCATTGCCCGGCGCCCCCACCCCGGAGGAGCCGGGTGTGGAGGAACCGCTGGGTTTCGACGAGGCGCCAACCTTTCCCTGTGATCGGCTGGAGTACTTGTGGAACGGTCCGTATGCGGGCCAGCCGGGCGCGGAGGACGACCCGGACCGCCCAGCTTCCCTCGAGGATGCAGCGCGTGTGTATACCGCGTATTTCCGCTACCTGTTCTTGAGCCAGGAGTACGCGCTGCCGTGCGAGGTTCCGCACGACCCCCTCATCAGCACGGCGAACGCATGCGCGGCGATCGCCCGCGGCCGCGGCACGGCATCGGAGTTGGCGGGGCTGCTGGCCCGCGAGCCAGACGCGGCGACCGCGATATGGATGCTCGACGCCGTGATCCGGCATGACCGCGAATACGCGGTGGTCTGGCGCAATTACTTCGGGCCGGGCCCGGCGTTTCGCGTGATTGACCTGATGTTTGACGGACTGCCGCGTGGCGGCGTCGTGAACTACGAGGGCCTGCTGCGCCTTACCGAGAGCGCGCAGGGCGTGTACGCGAACTACATCGCGAGCCGCTTTATCGCCCTGTTCGCGAATCAACCGCAATGGGTGCTGATCAATGCCGAGCGATTCATCCCCTTTGGCCCAGCCCTGCGGATCATTTTCTGCAATTACCTCAGCATCCCCGAGCGGGAGGCCCTCGTGGTGCGCTACAGCGAATTCCCCTACAGCGATGCCCAAGCCGCCATCATTGAGCTGGTCGCCTGCATGTAAGGGGATTGCCCGCTGGCCCCTTGGAATCTGGCCCACCTGGGGCTGAAGGCGCAGGCCAATCCCTTCCGGAATACGACACGGATTTCATGGATTCCACGGATGAAGAGCGGCCCGTCTGTCGGGTGTCTGGCAAGATCCGTGCAATCCTTGAAATCCGTGTCCCCTATCCCCGTTCGGAGCCTTCCAAAAAATTCCAGGGCATGCTTCGGTGGTAGAAAATTGTGACCAATCCCCTTCAAATCCCCCTCGGTCCCCCTTTGCCAAAGGGGGAAGAATGCGGGCGACTTCAAATATGGAGTGCGACCGAAAGCCCCTGAATTCAGGTGGGTTTCGGGCTGTCACCGTTGCTTCTGCCCATAGTGAAGCGCGCAAA
>ERZ869909.488-NODE-488-length-46382-cov-4.614037_pt1 | contig 46382 bp, 40 predicted proteins | sample MGYA00520892_ERZ869909 | MGnify/ENA primary metagenome ERZ869909 (study PRJEB32215, sample SAMEA104723947) | bioreactor metagenome | biome: bioreactor; feature: anaerobic bioreactor; material: water | place: China | collected 2015-03-12 ... | reverse complement strand
TGTGAATGCTGAGCGACGCTCGCTAATAGAGTCCCAACAGAAACGATCACCATCCATGCGGTCAGGCCTCGCAAGCTCCAAGCACCGAGTGCGCCCACAGCACCAAACGCTAGTGTTGCCAGTGCAAGCGGCCAGAGCCATTGGAAAATTTGTTCATTCAGACCTGTATCGTTTTGAAAAACCAAATAAAACACGCGAATAATGGCATAAATGCCAATTTTGGTCATGATTGCGAACAGCGCAGCTATCGGCGCTGCGGCGGCTGCATACGCGCGCGGTAACCAGAACAGTAACGGCAGCATGGCTGCTTTGATACCAAACACGATGAGCAGTAACGCGCCCGCAGCGTGAATAAAGGGTAACTCACTCGCAGGTAAAGCATTAATGCGTAATGCCATGTCGGCCATGTTTAGGGTACCGGTAATACCGTAAAGTACGCCTAAAGCGATGAGGAATAATGCCGAACCGACCAGGTTGATAATGACGTAACGCAGGCCTGCACGACTACGGGCACGACCACCGCCATGCAAGAGCAAGGCGTATGATGCAATGAGTAGTATTTCAAAAAAGACGAATAGGTTGAACATGTCACCAGTTAGGACCGCACCATTCAAGCCGAGCAACTGAAACTGAATCAGTGCATGGAAGTGCGCGCCAGCTTGGTCGTGCGTCTTCTTGCGGCCGGTCGTGGCGTAGGCAATGCAAAATACGCTAAGTGTTGAGATCATCACCAACATGAGAGCGCTGAGTTGGTCTAATACCAACACGATACCAAAAGGTGCTTGCCAGTTTCCGAGCTGGTAAACACTGTAATTGCCATCCATTGCTAGGTTTAGCAAAACGATAGCAACAACGACTTGAGCGCTCGCTGCGAGTAAGCTGAGCCCGCGTTGATCTTTGATATTCAATGCATGCAATACGGTCAGCAAGGCACCAAAAAATAGCGGAATGAGTATCGGTAAAATCATGAGGTGCATGGTTAAATCGGCTCCTCATTTTTATCGACGCCATCGACATGGTCATTCTTTAACTCAAGCACGGAGCGCAGTGCCAAGACGACAACGAACGCAGTCATGGCAAAGCCAATCACAATTGCAGTGAGTACTAACGCCTGTGGTAGTGGGTCAGCATGTTGTGCGGCTTCACCGATGACTGCGGGTGCATTCGTGTGCAGTCGCCCCATGCTGAATAAGAATAAATTGACTGCGTGTGACAGCAAGGTTAATCCGAGCACCACTGAGAATGTGCGGGCTCGTAAAATTAAAAACACGCCGCTTGCCGTTAAAACACCTAATAGAATGGCGACCAATATTTCCATTAGCCAATCTCCTTGCCGGGGCCGTGGATGGTCATAAGGCGACCCATGTTGGCCAAAATTAATAACGTGGCACCAACGACCGTGACATACACACCTAAGTCAAACAGGAGCGCGGTGGCAAGTTCAAATTCTCCAATGAAGGGTAATTCAAAATGCCCGAACCACGAGGTCAGGAACGGTTTGCCAAAGACAAGGCTGCCGACTCCTGTCGTTCCGGCTATCAATAAACCAGCGCCAACGAGAGGGCGGAACTGAGTCAACATGCGCACATGCGCCCAGCGAATACCGCAGGCGACATACTGTAAGCTCAGCGCTGCGGCAGTGATTAAGCCGGCAATAAAACCACCGCCAGGAAGGTTATGACCGCGCAAGAAAATATAGGCAGAAACTAACAAGGCCATAGGTAAAATGGGTCGTGCGAGAACCCGTAAAAACAACGGGTGGGACTCGGCAAAACCATTCCAGTATTCGTTCTGTTGATGGTTCGGTCGGTCTTTCAAACGCAAGTTTCTGGTCAAGGCGAATACGGCGAGGGCTGCAATGGCCAGAACCGTGATTTCACCGAGCGTATCGAAGCCTCGGAAGTCGACCAGAATCACGTTGACCACGTTGGTGCCGCCGCCGCCGGATACGCTGTTGGCCAGGAAGTAATCAGAGATTGATGACTGCGGGCGTGTCATAACCGCAAAGCTCAACAACGCAACACCAATGCCTGCGATACTGGCGATGATCACGTCGCGAGACCAGCGGAAACGACTGGATTCATGCGGTGACGTTTGCGGCAAAAACGAAAGCGCCAACATCATAATCATGATCGCCATGACTTCAACTGAGAACTGGGTCAGCGCAAGGTCTGGCGCAGAGAAGCGCGCAAAACCAATGGTAATAAACAAGCCTGTTGCACCGGTAAACAGCAGTGCTGTAATACGTTGATGGTGCAAGAAGCTGACCGCTAATGCCATCGCTGCAAGCAAAACAATCCCACCTGCGGTCATGGCGTCGATGGGCATGAGTTCGCGGTTGCCTCGCCAGACATCTAAGCCAATTAACGGCCAACCGGTGAACACCAAGGCGGTCACCAGTAAATATAAAACGTAACGTTGTAAGGAACCATTTTCGACCATGTGAACGGCATTTTGCGACCAACCAATCAGGGTTTGCATCAGCTTTTCAAAATGATCTTTGGCATTTAAGTTTGGTAGCTTTGCATGCCACGCGAATAATGTTTTTCGTGCGCTATACATAGCGAGACCGCCGAGGAAGGTCACGGCCGAAATCAGCGACAACCACGGATGGTCTTGAATCACCGAGAGGTCATAGCTGACGATATGTGGCGCACTTGTGGCGGGAATTAATAAGTCGGAACTGACATTCGCTGCATTTGCTGCGGCGGCAATGAGTCCATGCAACATAAGCTCTGGCCATAGGCCAAGAATGACGCACGCAGCAGCGAAAAAAACGAGTGGCGCATAAGTCCAATTGCTAGGTTTTTTCGGCGGCCAATTCGGTAAATCGACCGGCTTACCATTGAAGAAGGTATTGTGGAATAACCGCAAGGCATAGCCGACCGAGAAAGCGGCGCCAAGAATTGCCAAAATTGGAATAAGTGTCGCAATCATGCCTGAGTGCGGGCCATTGAGGCTTTCAACAATGAACAGTTTCTTACTGAAGTAGCCGTTTAAATAGGGCAGTCCAGCCATTGCAGCGGTTGGAATAAAGCTCAATATCATCAGGAGTGGAAAGTGCTTGGCCATGCCATTCACTTGCCGCAGATCACGAGTGCCCGCGGCCTTGTCGACTAGACCAGCCATCATAAACAACGGTGCTTTAAAGAGTGCATGGTTGACTAAATGGAAGAGGGCGACGGTTAAGGCACCATGGGTACCGAAGCCAATTAGCAATGTAATAAGCCCCAAATGGCTAATGGTTGAATAAGCTAGCAAGCCCTTCATGTCGTGCATGAAAATGGCAACAAACGAGCCGACTAACAAAGTCACCACGCCAATTCCGGCAACCCAATAAAACCAAGCTTCATGGCCACTAAACACAGGGAACAAACGGATAAGCAAGAAGATCCCAGCTTTTACCATGGTGGCCGAATGCAGGTAGGCAGAAACAGGGGTTGGTGCTGACATCGCATGGGGCAGCCACAAATGAAAAGGGAACTGCGCTGACTTCGTAAATGCACCCAGCAATATCAAGCCAAGAATCCACGGGAAACGGCTATCGTTTTGGATTAACTCGCGTGCTGCGAGAATATCGGTGAGCTGGTAACTGCCGACAACTTGACCAATTAAAATAATACCGCCGAGCAGTGCTAAACCGCCACCGCCAGTGATGAACAATGATAAACGCGCACCGCGCCGAGAAATTTGTTTATTACCATAGAAACCGATGAGCAAAAACGAAATGAGGCTCGTAAGCTCCCAAAAAATGAGCATCAAGATCAAGTTCTCGGCGAGCACGATACCGAGCATTGCCGCCATGAAGGCAAGAATCAGGGTATAAAAACGAGCAGCTTCAGGTTTACCGGCAAAATAATGGTGAGCGTAATACATCACGGTGACACCAATACCGGTAATCAGTAATGCGAATAATGCCGACAGCGCATCAAGTCGCAGTGCGACGCTGAGGCCAAGCTCTGGAATCCAGTCAAACTGGTAAAGGAGAACCTGCCCTTGCATGACAGTGGGGAGTAACTGCAGTAATAGAATAAAAGCAATAAGAGGCGGTAAACTCGCAAGCCCAACAGCCCACCGCGGCGCGTGACGCAGCAAGAGTGGACCCGGCAAAAATAGCAGGGGCAATAAGAGGATGAGCAGTAGCATAGGCAATTATTTTTCTTAGCTAAAAAGGCGAGTTCTCGTTAATGTTGTTACTGTATGTGATCATGACACAAAAGTGCTGATCTAGCTCAATATTTGCCGAAAAACTCACTTAATAGTACCAAGTTATTCATTTATTAATCCTTAGTAGGTATATCAACCTATTCAGTCAGTCAAACGAGTACCCGTTTGATAAAAAAGTCGCCGTCATTGCGACAGGGCTAATTTAAGATTAAAGTTAAGTCACTTAGATACTTAAAGTTGGGCTCAAATCGGTGAGAGATAACCAGCCACGGCCTTATGCAAACTTGGATGCAGGGGGCTCAACCCTTCATTTGTCTCCGCGGCGCACGGGGACTCGCTCGTTGCGGCCGATGATCGTGGCGGTCAGTTGGTTAATTCTGCTTGTTTTTCTGATCACATCCATCGCCTTGTGGCTGCGGACGACCACTCAGCACGAGCAAGAGCTGGCGCATTATGCCGAGCTACAAGAACAGCATTTAAAAACGAATTTGGGCAATATTGAGCAGTTTTTAACTCAGTTAAGTGGACAAATTATTGCGCTACCCCGCCAAGATTTTCAAACTCATGTCACTGAGTTGCTGCAACAAGCGTTACCGTATCATTTAAATGTTGAAGGCTTGGCGCTGCTCGACACTCAAGGCAGGTTTGTTGCTGCTGACTTTCCTATGACAGTGGGCGAGGTGGCGCTGCCGGCAGCTGGTGGCATTCTGCAAGATTATCTATTTATGATGAGCAATCCGAGCTTTCAGGTTGGTCGTCCTTATTATTTTGAGCCACTGCAGCAATGGGTCATTCCATTGCGTCAGCCGCTTTATAATCAACAAGGGCGGCTGATCGGGGCCATTTCCGTGGCATTTCGTGCCGACGAAAGCTTAGCCATCCTCAACCGCGATGATTTGCCTGAGGGAACGCAAATCGCACTTGTACGGAATGATGGCTACCTAACGCATTTATACCCAGTTAGCCCAGAGCACTATGAACCGCTTGAGATGTATCAAGAACCCGTTTCAGAAGCGCTTCGACCTATCCTTTCACAACAGACGGGGCTTTATAGCTATTTACGCCCAGGTACTGATCATCGTGGCCTCCAGAGTTATTCTGCATACGTATTGCCGCTACCTGAATATCAACAGGTGATTGTCGTCTTGCAGTCGAAACGCTCAGTGGTGATTGCATGGCTGCAAAGTATGGTATTACCGCTAATATTATTAGTGCTTTGCGGTATTGCTGTGTATTACTCGTATCGTTATGCGCAGCGGATTATTAGCGAGTCTGAGCAAGAAGTTCTGACTCGACAGGCGGCCTTAGTAAAATCACTGAACCGCTACTCGCAGTTGACGAGTATGATTCCTGCTGGTGTTTACCAAGTGCTTCTCACCCATGAAGGTCCTCGTCACTTTATTTATTTGAGCCAACGTGTGCGTGATATTTTTGCGATTCCAGAAGGTTTGCCGCTGCAGCAAGCCATGGAGTCCATTATTGGTATGATGCATCCGGACGATCTCAATCGCTTTATCGAACTTGAAGAGCGAGCCACCGCAGCGAGCAAACCGTTTCGCTGGGAAGGTCGGTTTTTAGTGGAAGGCGAGATCAAACATATTGTGATTCATTCGTCACCCGGAAATGAAGAGTCAAATGGGGTGGTTTGGCACGGGATTATGGTTGATGTCACGCAAGAGCGGCAGGCACAAACACAGCTCGACGAACTCACGAATATCGACCCAATCACATCGCTACCCAACCGCGCGTTTTTACACAAGCACTTGCATGAAGCGCTAGTTGAAGCGCGTAAGAAAAGGCAGTTTGGTTATGTGCTGTCGATCGACGTTGATAACTTCAAACTATTAAATGACAGCGTCGGACAAGTTGAAGGCGATTATGCACTCTATTTGGTCGGTGAACGCTTAGCGCGCATCCTTGACGAAGGCGAATTGGCAGCACGCATTCTTGCTGATGAGTTTATCTTTGTTGTGCCGAACTGCGGAATGTCTCGAGAGCAGGCGCAGCAGCGTGCCGATCAGCAAGTCAAGCTACTGCAGGAGGTCTTCGCAGAGCCGATTCGTCTCCATCAAGATGATTTTCATATCACTTTAAGTATCGGTATTGCCATCTTAACGCCGGAATCAAGCTCAGTAGAAAGCATTCTCCAGCAAGCTGACCAAGCCATGTACGAGGCCAAGTCACAGGGTCGAAACACGGCGGTATTCTTTAATTCGGCCATGGAAGAGCGGCTACAAGCGCGCTTACAACTGCAGCGCGAGTTGCATCGCGCTGTATTGAGCGAAGAGATCGAGCTTTACTATCAACCCAAAGTTGATGCAGACGGTCAAGTCTATGGCGTTGAAGCCTTGTCGCGCTGGTTGCATCCGGTGAAGGGGATGATTAGTCCGGTTGATTTTATTAGTGTTGCCGAACAATCTGCCGATATTTTGATTCTTGGGCGATGGGTGTTAAGAACGGCCTGTAAACAGCTTGTCGAGTGGTCGAAAAATCCAGACCGGCAACATTGGACGATGGCCGTTAATGTCAGTGTAAAACAACTTCGGGAACCTAATTTCGTTGAACAGGTTGAAGAAATCATCGAACAGTTTGGTGCTCCAGCCGACAAGTTGATTATCGAAATTACCGAATCGATGTTGCTCGGTAACACCGAAAGCGCTATTGAAAAAATGAATCGATTGAAGAGTATCGGCGTGCGTTTTGCCTTAGACGATTTTGGTACCGGTTACTCTAACCTCAACTATTTATATCGTCTGCCAATTGATCAAATCAAAATCGACCAGTCTTTCGTACGTAGTATGAATAAAAACAAGTCTCAGAAGCAGGTGACCAAAAGCATTATTGCCTTAGGTCATGCGTTGCAATTGAAAGTTGTGGCTGAAGGCGTTGAAACAAAAGAGCAGTTTAATACGTTACAAGAACAAGGCTGCGACCTTTTCCAAGGTTATTTCTTCAGTGCTGCCGTACGTGTCAATGCGCTACAAAATGACTATGTGCCTGCGAATGCCACAAAGTAGTCGCTGAAATCAGCTGCTTTATCGGCTTTTGCTTGTAACGCATGACTAAATTAGGCAGCCTTAATATCGTTCATCTAATCATAATCGACCTAAAGAGAGGAAAGTGACATGAAGCTCATGCGTGGCTTTGTGGCTGTTGTAAGTATGATGATGTTGCCGCTAGCTGCATCAGCCGAGTACTTGAACACCACGTTTACGTTTTCAAATCAGTCTGCGAATGCAGATACTCGTGTTTTATTATTGCCTGAATTTGAAGGTGATGTTGCCGCGCAAGGTTGGGCAACTAGCTTAAGCGCAGACACAGTGCACCAGTTAAATCGTGCGATTCAGGCACAAGAGTTTACTGGGAAAGCGAAGCAGCAACTAGATATCATCGCACCAGTTGGCCTTGATGAAGTGCGTTTGGTGTTGGTTGGTGTTGGTCAAGCGGATAGTTTAACCCGGACAACTGCAGAGGAAATTGGCGCAGCGCTTTCGGTTTATTTGAATCGCGTCAAAGCCGATTCAGTGCTTGTCGATACCCGTGCAATTAACTCAGCAACTGAAAATGCTCGGATTACCGCAGCGGTGGCTCATGGCGTCGATTTACGGAATTATCGTTTCGACCGGTTTAAGAGTGAGCCGGCTGCTCGTCCAGCCCAAAATGTTCATTGGCAAGTGGTAACAAATTCTGACGCAGAGCAACAATATGCTGCAAAGCGGGCGTTGGCAGAAGGCGTATTTTTGGCGCGTGAGTTAACCAACTTACCAGGTTCTGACGGTTACCCAGCTCGTTTTGCAGAAATCGCTCGGCAACAACTGGAGCCACTGGGTGTGGAAGTAACTATCCTCGGTCCAGAGCAAGTGAAAGAGCTGGGCATGGGCTCACTGTATAGTGTTTCGCAAGGTAGCCAACATAAGGCGCACTTGCTTGTGATGCACTGGAAAGGCAGCGACGACCAGCCGATTGCGTTTGTTGGTAAAGGGAATACCTTTGATACCGGCGGTTACAACCTGAAAACCGCTGCAGCATCAATCCTCGCAATGCAAACCGACAAAGCCGGTGGTGCTGCGGTGGTTGGCGCAGTCAAAGCGCTGGCAGGTGAGCGTGCAGCGATTAATGTCGTAGGTGTTGTACCTTTGTCACAGAATGCAATTTCTGGCGAAGCGACTTTACCAGGTGATGTGGTTACTGCTGGTGATGGCACGACCATCGAAGTGGCAAACACCGATGCGGAAGGCCGCCTCATTCTTGCTGATGGCATTTGGTATGCACGCGAGTTCTTTAATCCGCGCGCAATCGCTGATATTGCAACCTTAACCGGTGCAAAAGTTGGTGCCTTAGGCACAGAGTATTCAGCAATTTTCAGTAATCATGATGACATTATCGAAACGCTGCGTGTGGCTGGTGAGAATACCCAAGAACTCGTGTGGCAACTGCCATTAGAACCCTATCGGAACGTAGTCACTAGCCGTATTGCTGATATGAAAAATACCGGTTCGCCGGGCGCTCAAGCGGGTGCTATTTTCCTGCAGCACTTCGCTGGCGATACACCGTGGGTTCATATCGATATGGCCGGTAATGCTATGATTCAAAGTGGCAGCGGCATTCACCCTGAGGGTGCAACTGGTTATGGCGTGCGGTTGCTCGCCGAGTGGGCGAAAATCTACTCAGCCCAGTAAGATTTTGCAATAAAGAAACCGGAGCTGGTGACGGCTCCGGTTTCTTATATCCAGGGAGTGGACTTCGGTACTGCTCTCACCCAGCACCGAAGTCCGTTGTCATGACCGATTTACTTTTTGTATTCAAGCGCATCGGTATTTTTAATGGCAATGCTCCGAGCTTTCATGGCTTCTGGGATTTCTTTCACCAGATAAATATTCAATAAACCATTTTTCAATTCTGCGTCGGTTACTTCCACGTGCTCGGCAAGATTGAACTTGCGCTCGAACGAACGCGCGGCAATGCCTTGGTACAAGTAGTTGCGATCTTTATCTTCCGCTGCTTTCTTGCCGCGGACGGTTAAGACACCGCGTTCTACTTGAATGTCTAATTCGTTATCTGTGAAGCCTGCAACCGCAATGGTAATGGTGTAGCGGTTTTCACTTGTGGCTTCAATATTGTACGGAGGATAGCCTCCAGTACCAGTGTCGCCGCGAAGGGCGTTGTCGAGCATAGATGCTAAACGGTCGAAACCTACGCTGCTGCGATAAAGTGGGGTTAAATCGATTGTATTCATAGTCTTGTATCCTCATTTGAGCGATGACAGTTAGTTGACATTGTAGGGTGAGCGTTCTCTTTGAGACCCGCTGCCTACACTCTAGATGTATGATCGCTGCGCAGCTTTTCAAGGGGTAATCGGAAAATTTTTGCAAGCTCGCGTCCGCTCAGGTAGCTTGTTAGCAGTTTTTGTTAATTGGAGTGTTCACATGAGTGCGGAAGTAAAAGAAGGATGCGTACGCGTCGAAGAGAAAATGGCTCCGTATACTAATCAGGTTACCACCCATCGCCATCGTTGGCTTGCTGACGAACCCGAGTCTTTAGGTGGTGCAGATGAAGGCCCTGCGCCCTTTGAAATGGTGTTAGCAGGACTCGGTGCGTGTACGTCCATGACCCTTCGCATGTACGCTAAGCGCAAAGAATGGCCGGTAGAGAAAATTACTGTCGACTTACGTCATGTCCGCGGTGACAAAGGCGCAGATAAATTTGAACGGCACATTAAAATTGACGGGGATTTAAGTGATGAACAGCGCCAACGCCTATTAGAAATCGCCAATAAATGCCCCGTACACCGCACTTTGTTAAATGCAGAGTTGGATATTCCGACGTCATTAATCGATTAAGAAATGAGGAAATCATGAGTTTGTTACCTTGCGTTGAAGTCAATCCGCAACAATCCCCTAATGCTGCCGTTATTTGGTTGCACGGCTTAGGTGCCGATGGCCATGACTTCGAACCGATTGTTCCGCATATTCAGTTCACAGCGGGTGTTCATGCGCGGTTTGTTTTTCCTCATGCACCGAAAATCCCAGTGACGATCAATGGCGGCATGCGCATGCCAGCCTGGTACGACATTTTGGAAATGAGTATTGACCGCAGTGTCGACGAAACGCAGCTGCGAGCGTCGGCGGAGCAGGCGATTGCATTAATAGAAAGAGAGATTGAACGTGGTATTCCAGCAGAACGAATTGTTTTAGCGGGATTCTCTCAGGGTGGAGCAGTTGCTTACGAAGCTGCGCTAACTACGGAGCATAAGCTTGCAGGCGTCATGTGTTTGTCGACCTATTTAGCAACGCATGCATCGATTCAGCCGACCAGTGCGCAGCAGGACACGCCATTCTTGGTGCAGCACGGCAGCCAAGATCCGGTTGTACCGGAGGTACTCGGACGTCAGGCGCAGCAATGGTTAAACGAACGTGGTTATGACGTGACCTACCAGACTTACCCAATGGCACATCAAGTCTGCCCACCACAAATTCAAGATATTAGCCGGTTTTTGCAGCGTGTGTTGCCTGCCTAACGTACCAGTTTCAACAATAAAAAGAGGCCAAAACAATGAAACTAAAAGCATATCTGGCTGCGGCCTGGTTGGTATTGCTCTGGGCTATACCAACCGCCCAAGCCAGTGAGCAGTCGCGTTTATTCAGCCCTGAGGATATTTTTGCCCTCGAGTGGGCCAATGATGTACAGGTGTCACCTGACGGCAAATACGTTGTTTACGTGCGCCATAGCAATGACATTATGACCGACAGTACCGGGCGTAGCCTCTGGTTGGTCGATATTAAGTCGGGTCAACATTCACCTTTGTTTGCCGATGAGTATCAGTACAGCAGTCCAAAGTGGTCGCCTGACAGCAAGCGTTTAGCGTTTGTTTCGAACCGCTCGGGTTCGTCACAAGTCCATGTTTATTGGTTTGAACAAGACAAATCGGCACGGATTACTGATGTACGCCGTGCGCCAAGCGATGTGACTTGGTCGCCTGACGGTAAGCACATTGCGTTTAGCCAAGAAGTGCTAGCGCCAGCAACCGATTTCGCTCGCAGTGTGTATCGGCCAAAACGTCCTGACGGGGCGCGCTGGTCGGATCCAGCGATTATTGTTGAGCGAACGTATTACCAAGCAGACGGCCGTGGTTTACTCGACAGTGCGTACCGTCAGTTGTTCGTGGTCAGCAGTGACGGTGGTGTTGCACGTCAGCTCACGGAAGGTTCTTATAATCATGGTGGCACACTTGCGTGGACACCAGACAGCAGCGCCATTGTATTCTCAGCGAATCGTCGCGATGACTGGGAGTATCACACTTTAGAAGCGAACTTATATCAAGTCACAGTAGCGACAGGTGAGGTGAAGGCATTGGTTGCGGAGCCAGGGCGGCAATCGCAGCCAGTATTTTCACCAGATGGCCGTTACTTGGCGTTTTTACACGCTTCGGGCGAGGCAGTGCCATATCGAAATGCCAAGCTTCGCGTGATGGATTGGCGTTCGCAAGAAGTGAATGAGCTACTCTCAGATTTCGACCGTTCGATCGAGTCACCTGGTTGGTTGAATAACAACACGGTCGTTTTTCAGTATGCGGATCAAGGCCAAGTGAAAATCGCCCGAATTGCAGCGCGTGGTGGTCGCCTCACTGACTTAGTCCGCGACGTTGCGACTGGCAGCAATGGCCGGCCGTATCTTGGAGGTATGTTTTCGGCGTCAGGTAATGGTGTCATTGCATTTACCCATGGCACGGCATACCGTCTAGGTAACGTGGGTGTTTGGCAAGGAGGTAATGAGCGTGTCTTAACTGCGTTGAATGAGAACTTGCTTGGTCAACGTGACTTAGGGCAAGTGCATGAGTTTCGTTATGCATCAAGCTACGACGAAACGGAAATTCATGGCTGGTACATCACCCCGCCTGATTTCGATCCAAGTAAGCAATATCCATTACTGATTGAAATTCATGGCGGTCCGCATTTAGCTTATGGTCCTTACTTTGCCGCGGAATTACAACGTTATGCGGCAGCGGGTTATGTGGTTTTCTACAATAACTACCGTGGCAGCACATCCTATGGCACCGATTTCGCTATGTTGCTCGATAACAACTATTCATCACCATATGACTTTGCTGATCACATGTCAGGTATCGATGCATTGATCGCAAAAGGCTTTATCGACGAGTCGAACTTGTTTATTACCGGTGGTTCGGCAGGTGGTATTGCAACAGCCTATGCTATTGGTTTAACCGATCGCTTTAATGCGGCGGTAGCGACCAATCCAGTCATCAACTGGGTGTCTAAGGTATTAACTGCAGACAGCTATATCGGCCAAATTGCGAATCAGTTCCCGGGCCTACCTTGGGATGAGCACGAGCACTACTGGCAACGTTCGCCATTATCGTTAGTGGGGAATGTGACAACGCCAACATTATTGTTCACAGGTGAAGAAGACCGGCGGACGCCAATCTCCGACACCGAACAGTTTTATCAAGCGTTACAGTTGCTAGGCGTAGACACGGCAATGGTGCGTGTGCCAGGTGCATCGCACGGTGTCTCTAGTCGACCATCGCGCATGATCATGAAGATTGAACATGCACTGGCTTGGTTCGAACGTTATAAGAAGCTCGAACCGTAGTCGGTCGCAGGCAAACCGAGGTGCGTCGCGATACTTTGGCCAATATCGGCAAAGGTGTCGCGGCGACCAATAAAACCACCAGCAGCTGGCAGCTTTAAGTCAGGTCCAAAGCAAATCACAGGAATATATTCACGTGTATGGTCGGTGCCTGGCCAAGTTGGATCGCAGCCATGATCTGCGGCCATAAACACCCTGTCTCCAGGCTGTAATGCTGCATACAATTCTGGCAATCGCCGGTCAAACGCCTCAAGTGCGCGAGCATAACCTGCGACGTCGCGACGGTGCCCATACTCCATATCAAAGTCGACAAAGTTTGGAAAAATCACACTTTGCGCTGGCGCTGTGCGAATAGCTTCCAGTGTGGCGTCAAAAATAGCTTCGTTGCCACTCGCTTTTACTTTCTGGGTAATGCCTTGGTGGGCATAAATATCGGCAATTTTACCAATACTGATCACTTCGCCACCGGCAGCAGCTAACTGGTCCAGTACTGTTGGAGCAGGAGGAAGGACAGAGTAGTCGCGACGATTACCCGTGCGTTTGAAATTCTCGGAGTTATCTCCAACAAATGGGCGCGCGATAACTCGCCCAACCCGCAAGTTGTGTTGATCAAGAAGTTCGCGCGCAAGCTCACTTAGTGCAAGCAACCGCTCGAGACCAAAACTCTCTTCGTGCGCAGCAATTTGCAGGACGCTATCGGCCGAGGTATAGATAATCGGCTTACCGCTCTGCATATGTTCTTCACCAAGGCGAGCGATGATCTCGGTACCTGAGGCATGGCAATCACCAAGAATACCGGGCAGGTTGCCTTTTTCGACAAGTTCAGCCATAAAATCGGCAGGAAATGTCGGGACACGGTTCGGGAAATAGTGCCAGTCGAATAGCACAGGGACGCCTGCAATTTCCCAATGTCCGCTTGGCGTGTCTTTGCCACGGCTTAGCTCTTGTGCGAAACCATAAAGCGCTTCGGCAGGACCGTTGAAATGAAAGCCTGGTGGGCGCTTGCCTGAACTTGCTTCAGCAAGCAAGCCTAGGCCTAGGCGCTCAAGGTTCGGCAAGTGCAATGGACCCTTGCGGCCGATATCAGCTTCGCCACGCGCACACGCTTCGGCGATATGGCCGAATGTATTCGCGCCGACGTCACCAAATTCTTCTGCGTCGGCAGCTGCGCCGACACCGAATGAATCTAACATCAGAATAATTGCACGTGCCATAACCCGCTCCTAAATCTGCGCTTGTTCTGGGCTGATTGTCTCATAAACCACAGGATCAAGCTTAGGCAAGTTTTCGCTTAAGGCAATCGATGCCTTCAATTCAACTGCTGCCGCTGCTGCGCTGACGTCGTCCCGAGCATGAATGAATGCAAGTGGGCGCTCACTATCAACATATGTTCCGATAGGCTGAATATCAGTTAGGCCAACCGCATGATCAATGCTATCAGCAGGGTTACTGCGGCCACCACCTAAAGTAACGACAACAAGGCCAAGTTCACGAGTCGCAACTTCACTGATATAACCGGGTGCGTCAGCATAAACTGGCATCACCACTGGTGCTTTCGGTAAGTAGCCCTGCCAGTTTTCGAGGAAATCAGCTGGACCACCTAAGGCATGAACCATCTTGCCAAAGACTTCCGCAGCTTTGCCGTTGTCGAGGACTTGGTTGAGCTTGAATTCGGCTTCGTCTTTGGTGCGCGCAATGCCACTTAACAGCAGCATCTGTCCACATAAGGTCATGGTCACCTCGTGTAAACGAGGATTCCGACGCACGCCCGTTAAGTACTCGATTGCTTCCCGCATTTCGGTCGCATTTCCAGCGGTATCCCCGAGTGCTTGGTTCATATCGGTAATGGTAGCAGAAGTCTTCACACCGGCGCCGTTGGCAACTGCGACAATGCTATTCGCTAATGCTCGCGAGTCGTCGAGGCTGGTCATGAATGCGCCGTTACCGGTTTTAACGTCCATCGCTAGTGACTCGAGCCCGGCAGATAATTTCTTCGACAGAATCGATGCAGTAATTAATGGAATCGAATCGACCGTCGCGGTAACGTCGCGAATACTATAGAAGCGTTTATCAGCCGGTGCTATTTCCGCGGTTTGACCAATAATGGCGACGCCGATTTCTTTTACAATACGTTGGAAGTCTTCCTGCGAAGGCTGGATGTTGTAACCAGGAATACTTTCAAACTTATCTAAGGTGCCACCTGTATGACCTAAACCACGGCCTGCAATCATCGGCACATAGCCACCGCATGCGGCAACCATTGGACCAAGCATGAGACTGACCGAGTCGCTGACACCACCGGTTGAATGCTTGTCCACAATTGGGCCTGGTAGATCAAAACCATCCCATGACACAACACGACCGGAGTTCATCATTTCTTCAGTTAAAGCCACCCGCTCTGGCATGGCCATACCGTTGAAATAAACCGCCATGGCAAAAGCGCCAATTTGTTCGTTGGTGACTTTGCCATTGGTAATGCCCTGAACAAAGTAGGCGATTTGCTCACGCGATAGTGTTTTTCCGTCTCTTTTTGCTTTGATAATTTCTTGTGGCAACATCTTAATAGCCTCCTACAGCAGTTGCTTCGTCATTCCCTTCCAGGATGGCAACTAAATTACTTCGTACTGAACTCGCTCCCAAGCGGAATCGGCTAGCATGCAAGCTCTCGCTGCCAACCGCATTGCTCATTGCGTTCATGTACACGAGTGCGTCATCGAGTGTGCGAATACCACCAGCTGGCTTAAAGCCAATCCGATGAATACCGTGCGCTGCTGCTTTTTCTTCAGTTTGTTTTTGCTCGTAAGCAGCGATTTCATTCACCATAATGGCCGCCGCTTCAGCGGTTGCATTCACTGGGACTTTCCCCGTCGAGGTTTTAATGAAATCCGCACCGCCTTGAATAGCAATACGACTTGCGAGCGCGATAAGTTCGGCGCTTTTGAGTTCACCTGTTTCTAAAATAACTTTCAATTGTGCTTGGTTACCGCACTCTGCTTTACACGCTTGAATGAGCTGCAAAGCAAGTGTTTGGTCGCCTTGCATGAGTGCTTGGTATGGCAGCACGACGTCAACTTCATCAGCGCCGTAGGCAACTGCGGCGCGCGTTTCTTTGACGGCGATATCGATATCGTCACCGCCCAACGGAAAATTAGTCACGGTCGCGATACGCACGGCGTAAAGGTCTTGCGCATCGAGTAACTTGCGAGCAAGTGGGATAAAGCGTGGAAAAACGCACAATGCAGCAACATGGATTCGCTCGCCTTCGGCATTTCGCCAACTCGCGTTATCGACCAAAGCTTGAATGTCAGCAACGGTTTCTTGGTCCGTTAAACTGGTTAAATCCAATAATGAAAACGCTTGCGCCGCTTGTTGTTGGCGCGTGGTGAGTGCTGTCATGAGTCCTTCCTTAACCGGCCTGTTTTGGTACGAGGTGCTCAGGCCCAAACGAGTAGGGTAACAATTCACTGATGGTAATGACCTTACGTACCCCTTCTGGGCCGCAAATGTGAATCGTGGTGTTCGGGTTAGAAAACTCGCGAATGCGTTGACGACAGCCACCGCAGGGCGACACTAAGCCGTCACCATTGCCAATGACATAGATTTCCGCGATGTCGCGGCCGCCATGCATGACCATGTTGGCAATGGCTCCCGCCTCGGCGCAGGTTCCCTCTGGATATGACGCATTCTCGACGTTACAGCCAGAATAGATTTGACCACCTGCCGTGCGAATCACTGCACCAACCGGAAAGTTCGAGTAGGGTGCGTAGGCTTGTTTCTGTGCTTCTTTCACCGCAGCGACTAAATCGTGCTCGCTTAAGCTTTTTTCGCTTGTTTGCGGGGCGCTGTTTGGCATAGCAACTCTCATTAATTTTCAAAAAAGGGGAGTTATTCTACCTGACTTTTGCCACCGCTGCTAACCAACGTTGGTAGAGTTTATCACGTTCATTGGAGGTAATTTCCGCCGTAAATGTCCCTTTTGTGCGGCAAAGTTGTTGTAGATCATGAAGTTGCTTAAATAAACCGACCTGTAAACCAGCTAAAAACGCTGTACCGCGCGCCGTTATTTCCGCTGTATCTGCGCGCAGTACGGTATAGCCTGTGATGTCAGCTAAGGCCTGCATAAACCATCCGTTATCCGTCATACCCCCATCGACTTTCACGGTTTCGATGGTCTGACCGTCTTCGACCATGGCTTGTAAAAGGTCGCGGGTTTGCAACGCGACACTGCGTAGCGCAGCGGCGGCAAGTTGTTTCTTACCCGTGTCACGAGTCATGCCGAATATGGCAGCTCGTGCATCTGGATCCCAGTAGGGTGCGCCAAGCCCGGTAAAGGCAGGAATAAGGAGCTCACTTTGGTCACAGGGTACACCTTCCGCTAACCGCTCAGTTTCTGCTGCGGTTTGGATAATGCCAAGTTTGTCCCGCAACCATTGGACAATGGCGCCGGCCATAAAAATACTGCCTTCCAATGCATAAGTAGGTTGGCCGTTTAACTGATAGCCCAGCGTGGTCAATAGGCGATGCTCAGAATGCACTTGCTCTTGCCCAGTGTTGACGAGGGCAAAGCAGCCCGTTCCATAAGTGCTTTTAATATGCCCGGGTTCTAAACAGGCCTGACCGACGAGCGCACCTTGTTGATCGCCAATCATGGCAGCAATCGGAATTTCTGCACCAAACCAACTGCTGTCGGCCATACCGAAGTGATGGGCATTGTCTTCAATGCTTGGCAGCATGGGCATGGGCACGGCAAACAATGCACAGAGCTCAGAGTCCCACTGCCGCGAGCTGAGGTTCATCAGTTGTGTACGTGAAGCATTGGTCGCGTCGGTCGCATGAACTTGGCCTTTGGTTAAGCGCCACAGCAGAAAACTGTCGATGGTACCAAAGGCGAGTTCGCCCGCTTCAGCGCGGGCTCGGGCGCCTTTTACATGATCCAGCATCCAAGCAACTTTGGTCGCTGAAAAGTAAGGGTCAAGAAGTAGGCCGGTGCGCTTCTGTACCCATGGTTCGTGATTGGCTTGCTGAAGCTGACGGCACTTTTCTGCGGTGCGTCGGTCTTGCCAAACAATGGCGCGATGAATCGGCTTGCCAGTTTTGCGGTCCCATACCACGCTGGTTTCGCGTTGGTTGGTAATACCAATGGCAGCTACTTCATAAGCTTGCACATTGGCGTCGGAGAGTGCCTGGCGGCAGGCTTGTAGGGTGGTTTGCCAAATTTCTTCGGGGTCGTGTTCGACAAAACCATTGGCTGGAAAGTACTGTTTGAATTCGAACTGACCGCGCCCGACAACCTGCAAGCGGGCGTTATAGAGCATGGCACGACTTGAAGTCGTGCCTTGGTCGATGGCTAAGATATAAGTTTTGCTCACTATCGTTACTCTTTCCAACCATGGGAAAGTCTACGATAGCAGCTGCAGCGCCTCTGTCCAGTCTGAAACTAAGGCATGAGCTTGTTGTTCACTGATATCACGGAAATTAATGTGCCCAACTTTACGGCCAACACGCGGCTCTTTGCCATACCAATACACTTGGCTGTGCGGGTGCTGCCAAAGTGTTTGTGGCACTTGCTCGCAGCCAATGGCGTTCAGCATAAGCGTTGGGGTCATCGACAGCTCTGGGAAAGGCATGTTAGTTAGCGCCCGAATATGCAAGTCGAATTGACTGGCGTTACAACCAGTTAACGTCCAATGCCCTGAGTTGTGAACTCGAGGAGCAATTTCATTCACCAGTAATTCCGCTTGTTCGCCTTCACCGACGACAAAAAACTCGATGGCTAACGTGCCAACATAACCTAAATGTTCGGTGATTTTACGAAAAGCCGCTTCGGCAGCGTTCTGTAGATGCGTTGGGAAGGTCTGAAAGCCTGCAAACGTATGACTTAAAATGCCTTGGCGATGGACGTTTTCAACGAGCGGGTAGCAAAGAATGCGACCGTCACGCGCGCGTGCGCCAACAATCGACACCTCACAACGGAACGGTATCATGGCTTCAATAATGCCCGGTTGTTGGCCTGCTTCTGCTACGAGCATTTGTTCGTCGTCGCCCGGCTGCCAACGCCACTGGCTTTTACCATCGTAACCGCCAAATGAAGCCTTAATAACGACCGGTTGTTGCCACTCGGTCATGGCTTCTAAGAATGAACTTTGTGAGTCGTATGAATTCCATGGCGCGGTTGCAATGCCGAGCGCGTCGCACATGGCTTTTTCGAGCTGGCGGTGCGTCAGTGGTCTAATTTTCTCGGCGTCGGTGAGTAGCTTATCGGCAGCTAATTGCACGTGCTCAGGGTCGAGTTGTTCATGTTCCCAACTGACAATGTCAGCCCATTCCATGGCTTCAGCAATACTCATAGGCAGTGCAACATGGGCTGCGGCTGGCACAACTTGGTTACTGCGAGTATTCACCAAAAGTACTTCATGTCCCAGCTGAATGCAGCTCTGTGCAAGCATTTGCCCGAGTTGACCGTTGCCCAAAATCAGAAGTTTCATGCTTATCTCTCGCTCCAACTTATTCATGGCCTGCCGCAGAGGATGATTAATTTAGCTCCAGCTTACTATTGGCTAGAACTTTCTCACGTTGCTCGTGGCGAAAAGCGATCACTTTCTCGCGAACACTTGGCTCCGTGGTCGCTATCACTTGTGCTGCAAGCAAGCCAGCATTCGCTGCACCAGCTTCACCAACGGCCAAGGTGCCGACGGCAACGCCTTTCGGCATCTGCACAATTGACAGTAAGCTGTCGAGGCCTTTCAATTGCTTGCTCGGTACTGGAACACCAAATACCGGTAAATGCGTAAAGGCTGCGAGCATGCCGGGCAAGTGGGCGGCACCGCCTGCGCCGGCAATCACTACGCGAACGTCGCCTTGCTCGGCTTCTTGCATCGTAGTTGCTAATAAATCTGGCGTGCGATGCGCAGAAACGACGCGCGCTTCCCATTGCACACCGAGATCTTCAAGCATGCGCGCTGCGGCTTGCATGACTGGCCAGTCCGAGGTTGAACCCATTAAAATCAGCACAGATGCCATGGTTTGCTCCTGCAGTAGCGGTTGCGGAAAAATTAAGGCGCGGATTATAGCAGCATCCGAGGGTTTTTTGCACGGATTCTAAACAAGGTTGCCGACAGGCCTGTTAAAAAAATGTGTAATTTTAATCCGGTCACATCGAAACTGGCGTACAATTGAAGCGGACAACCTCAGCTAGGAAAGGACATGGATTTAGCCCGAACACGCTCATCGTTTGCTTCTGCAGCCGCTCACATCTGCGGCTGCGCTGCTGTTCTGTGTGCGGTTTTGCTCAGCTCGGTGGGTGCAGAAGAAGGACTTTGGTTACCCGAGCAGTCACCGCCATGGTCGCCTCCGCCTGCTTCAGCGGTCGTCAAAGTTGGTGGTTGTTCAGGTACGTTTGTCTCGCCTACCGGTTTAGTCCTGACCAACCATCATTGTATTTTAGAAGTACTGCAATACCGTTCAACAGTCGACCAAAACTACTTTAGCGATGGCTATTTAGGGCTGCGGCCAGAGCTCGAGCTGCGCGCTCCGCGTGATTTCACAGTGCAAGTTACCCTAAGCCGCACCGATGTAACCGAGCAAGTCCTCCAAGGTATCACGCCAAGGCTGACTGGTGCAGCGCGGTTTAACCAAATTGCGAATAACCGCAATGAGGTTTTGCGCCGCTGTGAACAACAGAAAAACGTGCAATGCAGAGTGGTTGAACACTACGGTGGCCAAGGCTATTTGTTGGTTGCAGATCGGGTTTTTCCGCAGGTTCGTTTAGTTTGGGCTCCACCTGTGGCAGTGGGACATTTCGGCGGCGTTGAAGATAACTGGCAATGGCCGCGTCATAGTGCCGACCTCGCATTAATTCGAGTGTACGATGAAAACGGTAAGCCCTATCAACCGCCGGAATGGTTGCCATTGTCGCCTGCCGCGACCGCTGAGGACGAGCATGTTTTTGTCGCAGGCTTTCCGGGTGTAACTCAGCGCTATCGGCCGGTTGCAGAAGCACAATTGGCGTTTACGCATTTCTACCCAAACGCCATTCGTTATTTGCAAACTTGGCAAAATATCGTCAATTCGTTAGCGATTGATAATCCTGACGTTGAGCTACGTTACGCCCCGACGCGCGTGCGCTGGGGCAATCGGTTACAGAATTATCGTGGCATGCTCGAAGAGGGTGAGCATGAGGCAATATTGACCCAGTTAGCCGAGGCTCAAAACGACTATCGACAGTGGCTGCAGGCGCAGGAGCGGGGAGAGCAGTACCAGCAAAGTTTGGCATTGCTGCAGCGAGCTATTGCCACTCGCGAAAATCATATTCAACGTCAGTTGTGGTGGAGTTTCTTTCAAGAACTGCGTTTGCCGGCTATCGCGCAGCATCTGTATCGCCTTGGGCAAGAAGCAAGTCGGCCCGATGACCGTCGCACCCGTGGTTATCAAGTGCAACAAATCCCCGCATTACGATCACAGCTATTAAGTTTACAACGACAGTTTGACCGCACAGTTGAAATAGAACTGCTCGTGTCGTTGCTTTTAGCGCACGAAGAGCTTCCTGAAAATCAACAAATTGGCTTTATTCGGGAATTCTTCCAACTCGACAGTCAGGCTTCAGAGTCTGACTTGCGTGAATTTGTGACAGAAATTTATGCGTCGACCCAATTACACGATAGTGACACGATCGAAGCGCTTATGGGGGCCAACTTAACTGACTTGCGGCGCAGCTCTGACGCCTGGATTCAATTTTCCGTGACGACAGCAGGCAGTCGCTTGGAGTGGGATTTGCTTGAACGTGAACTGCGAGGTCTTGAGCAACAAGGTAATGCTTTGTGGTACACGGGCTTGCGCCAGTATAAGCGAGCACAACAAAATCGCTTGGCAGACAATGCCAACCGAACGTATCGTTTAAGTCGAGGTCAGGTGACAGCGGTTACCGAAGGCACAAGCAAAACCACCATGAGTTCGTTGTTTAACTTAGCTGGCAGTGCGGAGCGGTATGAGCTGCCATTTGCAATGCATGCGGCTGTCGCAGTGCACGGCGCAGGCTGTTTGGCGAGCAACATGGATGAACTTACCTTAAATTTCCTGTCAACGGCAGATGGTACCGGTGGTAGCTCCGGTAGTCCGACTCTAAACGAAAAAGGCGAGCTTATTGGCTTGGTCTTTGACAGCACCACGCCCGCAATTCTGAGCGACTGGTTATTTTCTGCGGAGCGTCATCGACTGATTCACGCCGATGTTCGCTACTTACTGTGGCTGTTGCGATACGTCTATCAAGCCAACGAATTGCTTGAGGAGCTTGGCTTTAGCGAAAGTGAGGACGGCTGCTTTTTACATGGCGAAGCGATTATTCCAAGTCCAACTCTAACTGACGCTGTTCATCCGGATCCGGAAGGGTAATGCCGAGTCCCAATAAGCGGACAGAGCGGTCTCGGCTGCGCGGCCAAGCTTCCTGCAATAATTGATAATACAGAGCCGGCGATACCCGATTCGACACTTTACTGACCGTCGTCTGATTAAAGTCATGGAACTTCAGTTTGACCGTTTGCGCCTTGGCGCGGATATCTTGCCACCTTAGGTTTTCCATGTTTTTGTAATCAGGCACCTGCTGCAGTCTTTTGCGCAATGCCGGAAGCAGGGTGGTTTCCAAAAATCGCTCAGCTTCTTTGACGTGATGGAAATCGCGGTGCAGGGTTTCCTCAACACTGATTTGTTTCCGAGTTCGCGACAGGCTCACTGGCCGATCATCGACGCCAAGGCAGCGTTGAAAGAGCAACATTCCAGCATGGTCGCCCAATAGCCGTTGCAGCTTCGCCGGATCGCACTGTTGAATATCGCGAACGAAATTAAAACCAGCAGCCGCTAATCGCTCTTGGCTTTTGGGCCCAACGCCAGGAATTCGCCGAATCGGCAAGGCCGCTAAATAGTTGACAATTTGCTCCGGTGGAACGACAAACTGACCGTCCGGCTTGTTCTCTTCGGACGCAATTTTCGCCACCATTTTCTGACTAGAAACACCAGCTGAGGCGGTAATGCCGATGTTACGCAACTCACTACGAATGGCTTCGAGTGTGCGTGTTGCGCTACCTTGATATGCAGCGTTGGTGGTTAAATCAAGATAAAACTCGTCAATCGATGCCGGTTCAACTAAGTCGGTGTAACGTAATAAAATTTCATAAACACGCTTCGACATGGCTTTGTATTTTGCCATGTTGGGCTTGACGAAAATGAGTTGTGGGCAAAGCTTGCGTGCTTGATGGCCGGGCATTGCACTGCGCACACCAAATTGACGAGCAAGATAGTTGCAGGTTGCTACAACACCGCGCTCACCGCCGCCGCCAACCGCAAAGGGCTGGTTACGGAGTTCTGGGTTGTCGAGTACTTCGACTGCAGCGAAGAACGCGTCGAGGTCGAGCAAGGCGATTTTCCGCACTCGCGTTGTTGCCATAACGTGCACCGAACATTGAACCGAATTGGGCTGCGTATCGTTTTAAAGTTGACGGCGATGTTAACACAATTCTTAGTAACAAGAGTTTCATCCAAAGAATTTTGGCGTTATAATCGCCGCAAACCTATCTCAGAATTTGAGATAATCGCCACTGAATTGATCAGGAGAAGGCCGTGAAGTTGTCAAATCTGTTAAGTTGGAAAAAAGTTGTAACTGTTGTTGCGGGTATTGCCGTAGCAGGTGGTGTCATGGCGATGTCTGCACAAGACATGTCTCGCGAAGCCATCGCTGAGCGCATTAAGCCAGTGGCGAAAGTTCGCTTAGCTGGTGACGAAACAGCGCAAGCAAATGGTCAGCAGGCCGCAGAAGGTGGTCGTTCGGCAGAGCAAGTTTATAACCAAGCGTGTGCAGCGTGTCATACGTCTGGCGTCCTCGGTGCTCCGCGCAAAGGTAACGCAGACGACTGGACCGACCGTTTAGCGCAAGGCATGGATGTTCTTCTTGAGCACTCTATTAACGGCTTCAATGCAATGCCTCCACGTGGTGGCTGCATGAACTGTACTGACGAAGAAATTGAAGCAGCAATCGAATATATGATTGAAGGCCTATAAGCCACGTCACTGCTGATTTTTAGCTTTTCAAAAGCAAAAATAATAGCTAGAAAACCGCTCCTTGTGAGCGGTTTTTTGTTTCTGTAACATCCACTTAACAAATTCGTTGCTTTCTTGTGTAGTCAATATATACTGAAAGTTGTGCTTGTTAAGCTCATGATGAGTTAAACGCAAGCCAATGCCGAGTAAAAACAACAATATATTCTATCTACGGCAAGTGAGAAGCAATGAGTGCTGCGGCGGAAGATAATCATTCGTCAATGACAATTCGGCGGCTCGAGAAGGTTGTCGCCCGATTAAAAATACTGACGCAAAAATACCGTCAAGCTGAAGTAATTCAGCAGGCGCTCTTTCGCATTTCCGAATTAGCAGCTTCCGCACAAAACATGGACCAAATCTATACCTCGGTCCATCGCATTATTGGTAAGCTCATGGCTGCCAAAAACTTCTACATTTGTGTTTACTCCGAAGACCGTAAAACTTTCAACTTCCCATACTTTGTCGACCAATACGACGACGCTCGTACCATTGCTGAGATTCCTGTTGAGAACCTAATGCGTGGTATGACGGGTTATATTTTGCGCAGCGGCCAGCCATTATTGGCGCCAAAATCACATATTGAGCAGTTGGTTGAAGAGGGTGAGATTCGGTTCCTTGGCTCATTGCCGGTGGACTGGCTTGGCGTACCATTAATCGCCAACGACGAGCTCATTGGCGCCATGGTTGTCCAGAGTTATGAAGAAGAAGTGCGTTACGGCAACGAAGATCTCGAGCTGCTGATGTTCGTATCGCAGCACGTAGTGAACGCGTTAGAACGCTTTCGCCAACGCGAATTCCTCGAGTCACAAGTCGCCAAGCGTACCGCTGAGCTCAGCAGTATTAACAAAAACTTACGCAAAGAGATTGTCGACCGCGAGAAAGCAGAGCTGCAGAATGCGGTACTGTACTCAATTTCTGAATTGACGAACTCAGCTGCAGATATGCAAAGCTTTTATCAGGCATTGCATCGAGAGGTTTCGCGCTTAATTACCGCCGACAACTTCTTTATTGCCTTAATGACAGAGAATCGTCAGCAGGTTTACTTTCCGTATTATGTCGATGAAAGTGGCTTCAAAGCGAAGCAACGCAGTTTGCAAAAAGGCTTAACAGAGTACGTTATCCGTTCGCGTAAACCCTTGTTTGTTGACCGTAAAGTTCGTGACGCACTGGTTGCCAAAGGTGAGATTGCGGTTTCCGAATCGCGAGGCCAATTGGCGTACCAATGGTTAGGTTCACCGCTCATGGTGGACGGTAAAACCTTCGGCGTTATTGCGACCCAAACGTATTCCAAAGACAAGTCGTTTTCTCCTGAGGATCTCGAGCTACTGAATTTCGTTGCCCATCATGTTTCGGTTGCAATTGAGCGCCGGCGTGCAGCTGAGCAATTGGCCAAAGCAAATACGTTCCTTGAGCGACGCATTGCCGAGCGTACCGAAGAGCTCGTCGAAGAGATTGAACGACGAAAAGAAATCGAAGCAAAGCTGTTTCACGATGCGCACCATGACACGCTTACAGGTTTACCGAACCGCGCCATGTTTAGTGAGCGGGTGAAAACCGCACTGTTGCGTCAGAAGCGCCATCCGGAAGAAAACTTCGCTTTGCTTTTCGTTGACCTCGACCGCTTCAAAAATATTAATGACACCTTAGGACACTCAGCGGGTGACTTGTTCCTACTGGAAGTGAGTCGACGGATTAACAGTGCTATTCGTGAGCTCGATTTTTTAGCTCGCTTGGGTGGTGATGAGTTCGTTATTTTACTTGAGCCGATTAAAACCTTGGATGACGCGAAAGACGTGGCAACGCGTATTATCGATGTGATGAAAGAACCGTTTGAGCTGAATGGTCAGCAGCACTTTTCGGGTGCGAGTATCGGTATTGCTACCAGCCATGGGCCGGATGATTCGGTCGACCGCCTACTGCGCGACGCAGACGCGGCTATGTACGAAGCGAAAAGTATGGGGCGTGGCCGGTATGTGATTTTCGATGAAGCCATTCGCAATGGTTTGGTGACCGCTTTAAATCAAGAAATGGCGCTGCGTCACGCACAAGCGAAGAAAGACTTCCTACTGTGGATGCAACCTATTTATCAACTGGCGGGTGATGAGTCGCAGCGTCAAGTGGTTGCCTACGAAGCGTTGGTTCGTTGGCAGCGTGGTGAAAATACCATTCTTCCAAGTGAGTTCTTGGCCTTGGCGGAACGCTCGGGAGCAATTATAGAAATTGACCGTTGGGTGCTTGAGCATGCCATTAAGCTGCAAAAAAGTGTGTGTCAGAGTAAGTCCGACTGCGCTCCAGTCCATGTCAACTTGTGCGTGCAGCACTTATTGCGCCCGCGCCATATTCAAGCGCTAATTGACACAGCAACAGAAGCCCAAGCTCAATTTGACAAAATTGTCTTAGAGTTTGGTGAGGAAGCGCTGCAGCAGGAAGACTCACGGCGCATTATGGCTAGCCTGCGGAAGTTAAAAGACGCTGGTTTTACGCTGGCATTGGACGACTTTGGCCGCACGACAGGGCCATTGCATTTTATTTACAACTTCCCGTTCGACATTATTAAGCTCGATCGTCGTTTTATTAAGCAGGTTGGCCACAAAGAACGCGCCCAAGCCATGGTTCGCCACATCGTGACCCTGTGTCAGGATTTATGTATTGAGCTCACCGCGGAAGGCATTGAAACAGAAGAGCAAATTGATGTGCTGCTTGAGCTTGGAGTGCGCATCGGACAGGGGAATTTGCTCGGTGAAGCTGGAACTTTGCCATTACCACAGCAAGTCGTTAGTCAAAAAACGAAGAACACCGGCAAACTAGCCGAATCTCCGACAAAGACGGTGACGGCAACCTAAGACCCTCGCAACATTGCCCGCAAACGCGCTACATTCGACTCCGTTCGTTGTTGCTTTTGTTCTAATGACTCCGGTTTACGTTGGTCTTCCCACTCAATATCGTCCTGTGGCAACTCCATTAAAAAGCGACTCACTTCTGGCCTTATGACTTCCCCGTATTGGCGACGCTCTTTTGCCAGCGTAAAGACGAGCTTTTGTTGGGCGCGAGTAATGCCAACGTAGGCTAACCGCCGCTCTTCTTCAATATCGTCATTATCGATACTGGTTTGATGCGGCAGCAGGCCTTCTTCCATACCGACGAGGAAAACATAAGGAAACTCGAGTCCTTTAGAGGCGTGTAACGTCATAAGTTGCACTTGGTCGCCGTCTTCGTCTTCTTCTTGGCGCGAAAGCATGTCGCGTAACACTAAACGCGCTACGACTTGCTCCAACGACATCGGCTCGTTGTCGTCGTTGCCCATCAGCATTTCACTAACCCAACGGTAGAGCTCGTTGACGTTTTTAATGCGCATTTCCGCCGCCGTCGGGCTGCCACTGGTTTCAAACAACCAGTCTTCGTAGTGAATGTCTTGCAAGAGCTGTTTCACCGCAGTGGTGGCGTGCTGTTCACCCGAATCAGACTCGCGCGCCGCATGTTGAATCAGCTGACAAAACTGTTGTAAGTCTTGGTAAGCACGGGTGGCCAAAATCGTTTTTAAGCCGGGATGCAAAGCTGCGGCAAATAAACTCAGCTTTTCCTGATGGGCAAACTCGCCAATTCGTTCCATGGTTTGCGGGCCGATGCCACGACGCGGGGTGTTCACGATCCGCAAAAACGCATTGTCGTCGTCGGGGTTCACCACTAAACGCAAGTAAGCCAGAATATCTTTGATTTCCGCGCGCGCAAAAAATGATTGCCCACCAGTAATTTTGTAAGGGATACGGTTGTTCATCAGCGCCTTTTCAAACAAGCGCGATTGATGATTACCACGATAGAGAATGGCGTAGTCACCATAGCGGGTATTGTCTAAAAAGCGCTCACGTATAATTTCGGCCACCACGCGTTCGGCTTCGTTCTCTTCGTTCTTGCCGTAAATCACGCGCAACGGGTCGCCGTACTGCATGGACGACACTAATTTCTTTTCAAACAAGTGCGGATTATTCGCAATTAAGATGTTGGCACTTTTTAGAATGCGCCCAACCGAACGGTAATTTTGTTCAAGTTTGATCACTTTTAAACTTGGAAAATGTTGCTGCAGTAATCCTAAGTTTTCTGGCTGTGCGCCGCGCCATGAGTAAATACTCTGATCGTCGTCGCCCACCACGGTAAAGCGAGCTCGTTCGCCGACGAGCAAGCGCACTAACTGATACTGGCTACTATTGGTGTCTTGATATTCGTCGACGAGGAGATAGCGAATACGCTGTTGCCAGCGCTGGCGCACTTCTGGAACTTGTTGTAAGAGCAAGGTTGGCAACAAGATCAGGTCGTCAAAGTCGAGCGCATTGCAGGCTTTCATGTTGCGTTGGTAGGCCGTGTAGAGTTCAGCAAAAAGCTGTTCTTCAGCGTCGCCAGGCGTTGGTTGTACCTGCTCAGGTAGCAACATCGCGTTCTTCCAGTGGCTAATCTTTTGCTGCAAGCGCTGCAAAATTGCTTTGTCACCGTCGATGCTATCTTCCGATAAAGCATTGAGCAGCGCAAAACTGTCTTGATCATCAAACAATGAAAAGCCAGGTTTGAAGCCAAGCATGCTAACTTCGCGTCGGATCATGTCGAGACCAAGCGTATGGAAAGTGGAGACGCGCAGCCCACGACAATTCTTCCGACCTAAACGCAAACTGATGCGCTCGCGCATTTCGCGGGCGGCCTTATTAGTAAAGGTCACTGCAGCTATATGATGTGGTTTATAGCCGGCACTATTGACTAGATAGGCAATCTTTTCGGTGATCACGCGGGTTTTGCCACTACCAGCACCAGCGAGCACCAAAGTTGGGCCACTAATGTATTCCACGGCTGCTTGCTGTTGTGGGTTGAGTTGCATGTCGCACAGGTCCTGCTAGTGATCAACGGGAAAACAAAGGAGCCGGTATTGTAACGAGAGTTGCGCTGAGAATATAGCAATACGCTCGCCAATCAGCCCGTGCTATAGTAAATAATCAGGTAATAAAGACGCGAATGAAACCACGAATAAAACTGCTGAAAAGAGTGTAACTGTATGATCGACCCTAAGAAAATTGAACAAATTGCCCGCCAAATTACCGCCAGCATTCCTGCAGGTGTGCGTGAAGCGGCTGACAATATCGAATTGAAAGTTAAACAAGCGGTACAGTCGCAGTTAGGCAAACTCGATGTCGTGACCCGTGAAGAAATGGATATTCAGCAGGAGCTCGTGATGCGCCTGCGCAAGCGCGTCGAAGAGCTCGAAGATCGCCTCGATGCCCTCGATGGCAAAAGCAACCAAGAGTAAACGCCATTGCTGCGTCGCTTAAGCACCCAACAACAGCTTTTTTTAGCCATTGCCGGTACCGGAGTGTTTCTGGTGATTGTGGTGTTGCTCGGTGTGCGCAGCTACTTCTTGCAGAATTTCTCCGACTACTTGGCCGAACAAGAGCAACGGCGTTTGCAGCAAGTTGCGGTGGTGTTGTCGGAATATTATGAAACCATTCATCGGCAAATGCCGGCTCGCGTCCGCGCTGAGTTTTCCGAGCGCGAACTTTGGCGTCAAGTGATTCAAACCATTCAACGCGATTCGGTGATTAATCCGGAACGAGTCAACCTTGACCCGGAACTGAGTTTTAGCGCGCTCACGCTTGAAACTGTTAGTGGCGAGCGCATTTTCGGGCCGGATATTCGTGAACCCGTGTCGGTGTTAGTGCTTGCCGAAGGGCAAATTATTGCGACCTTAAGCACGGAGCTGCCGACCAGCCAAATGCAGCCGCTCGACGAAGTCTTTCGCGAGCAGCAAATGCAATCCTTGCTCTGGGCAGGCGCCTTAGCGCTATTGGTCGGTGCCTTGGTTGCATGGCTCATTGCCAGTCAGTTGCGTGCGCGTTTAGCGTTATTAAAACGCACCACCCAAGAGATTGCGGCGGGGAACTACAGTAGCGAATTGAGTCCACGGCTATTGGGTAGTGAACAACGTGATGACATTGCTGAACTTGCGCGAGCGCTGCAAAGTATGGCTACGACCCTCAATAATACCGAGCAACAGCGGCGCGCATTTATGGCCGATATTGCGCATGAACTGCGTACTCCTTTAACTGTGCTGAAAGGTGAGCTTGAAGCTGTTGAAGATGGCATTCGTGAGCCCGATCGGGTGCTCTGTGCACGTTTGCAACAGCAAACCGAGCAGTTAACTCGTTTGGTCGCCGACATCGACACCTTGGCGCAGGCTCAAGCCGGCGGCATGAGTTACCAACGTCGAAGCCTTGCCATTCGCGCGTGGCTTGAGCAGCAGATCGCACAATTCCAACCGCTTGCGCAGCAACAGCAACTCGAACTGCGTTTCACTGCCACAGCTGCGGCTGAGATCACTGTGTTTGCAGACTCGGCACGCTTGCAACAAGCACTGCAGAATTTGCTCCAAAATAGCCTACGTTATACCCAAGCGCCTGGCGTGATTCAGGTGACCCTGACAACAAGTGGCACTGCGGTGCTTATTGAGGTTGAAGACAGCGCCCCAGGTGTTGCTACCGAACATCTTGAACATCTTTTTGAACGCTTCTATCGGACTGAGTCGCATCGCCAACGCAGCACAGGCGGCAGTGGCTTGGGCTTAGCGATTAGCCGTCAAATTTTGCAAGCGCACCAAGGCGACATTCGCGCGGAACCAAGTGCGCTCGGCGGCCTCAAAGTGACCATATCACTGCCACGGGAACGGTCATGAGTAGAATATTAATCGCCGAAGATGAACAGGATATTCGCCAACTGTTGGTTGATTATTTGCAGCAAAGCGGTTTCACCACAGTCGCTGTCGACAATGGCAATGATGCGTTGAGCCAAGCGCGTACAGAACAGCCTGACCTAGTGCTGCTGGATGTCATGATGCCAGGTTTGGACGGTTTAGAAGTCTGCCGGCAATTGCGCGAAGTGTCGCATGTACCCGTGATATTTATTACCGCTCGGCATGACGAAGTGGATCGGATTGTGGGCTTGCGCATGGGCGCTGACGATTACATCGTCAAACCGTTTAGCCCACGTGAGGTGGTTGCCCGGGTTGAGGCTTTGTTGCGACGTGCACGCTGGCGCGCCGAAGCAGAGGTTGTGCAGACGGGTTTGCAGTTGAATACCGAGACTTACGTCGCCCGCTGGCAAGGGCAGGTTTTAGACTTAACACCCGTTGAATTTCGTTTGCTGCACACCCTGAGTAAGCACCCACAGCGCGTTTTTCGCCGCGACGAGCTGATTGGCGCAGCGTACGATGACCACCGGATCGTCAGTGATCGGACAGTCGACAGTCACATCAAGAATTTGCGCCAGAAGCTACAAGCGGTTGGCGCTGCTGACGTGATTCAGGCGGTGTACGGGGTTGGTTACCGTTATACCGAATAAATTTTTCTCCACAATTTCTCCATAATTTCAGCATATTCTCTCCATGGTCAGGGGTTAAAGTCAGTACCGTGTGAAGTGAACTCTCCCAAAGTTTGACTTAAATGTATCTCGTAATGAGAGGAAGTGATGATGAAAAAGATGACTAAACTTGCCAGCCTGATGGCGCTTGTACTCCCAGCACTCGCAGTGACCGGCGCGACGGTTGCAGCTGACGAGCCACAAGAGAAGCGCGAGCGAATTCGTGTGATTACGGTACAGGGTGACGAAGTCACTGTGAATATGGACGAGGCGCGTCGAGCACGTGGTGACATGCGCGGCCAACGAATGATGTGGACCCAGCATTTAACTGACAGTGACGGCGAGCCATTGAGCCGAGAAGAAATTCGTGGTCGCGTGATGATTCATCGTGAAGCTGCTCTCGAAAAGCAGTTCGAGAACTTTGACTTAAACCGTGATGGTTACATTACTCAAGACGAAGTGACTGAGTACATGGTCAAGCAAGCACAAGAAAATGCCGAGCGCATGTTCCAGCGCCTTGACCAAGCGGGCACTGGTCGCATTGACCAAGAAACCTTTGTCGAACGTTTTCAGGCAATGGGTCAAGAACGTCGCGTGGAACAGGGTTCGCGTGTGATTCATATGCGTGACCTGAGTGAAGAAGATCGTGAGCGTATTCGTGAAGCTCGCGAGAAAGCCCGCGAAGCCCGTGAATTAGCCGGTGAAAAAGTGCGAGAAATTCGCATTGAACGTCGCCGAGCACAGCAAGAAAATAACGACTAAGCGTGACAATTGATGACAAAAATAGCGGCTCCGGCCGCTATTTTTTTTACCCGATCGGCACTAATCTGTGTCAATCGAGTCGAACGTTTAAACAATAACAACAAGGAATTCGCATGCGGCACTGGATTTTAGCAGTATTAATTGGCCTCGCGACCGCCTTTGGCGGCACTGCCATGGCACAGCAGAGTATCAACTTCGAACAGTTTGACTCAATTTATCAGCCGCTAGAGGAAGCGTTTCGCAATGGCGACCACAAGGCTGCGCAACGGGTGCTGAAGGGCTTGGAGCGACAGCATGGTAAAACCGCCGACTTTGAGTTTCTCAGCGGTATCGTCACGCTCTTGCAAATGAATGACGCGGGCGCACTGCGCTTGCCTTTTCTAGCGCGACGGATGCGCAATCATTGGCTACAAGCCGTAGAGTATGATCCGAATCATGAGTTGGCACATTTTAGCTTGGTGCAATATCTCGCCAACGCACCGGGAATCGTCGGCGGTAGTTTGGACGATGCACTCAAACATCGAGACCGTCTGCACGAGCTCGACAGCGAGCACCGCTTTATGGCGGATATCGTCATTGCCATGGTGCAAGAAGATGAAGCTGCCGAGTTAGCAGCGTGGGACGCGCTGTTTGCATCGCAACCGGAGAATGCCCAAATTCGTGTCAACTATGCGGCACAAAAAATCAATCAAGAGCAGTATGAACGTGCGCTCGAACAGCTACAGGCTGCGCTAACACTGGTTGCTGCAAGTGACGACGAAGCGGATACTCTCGTGTTGACGCAGTTACAGTATCAATGGGGTAAGTTAGCCGCAGTATCGGGGCATGAACTTGACCAAGGCGCCGATTTTCTCGCTGACTTGCTTGCGGAAGACCGCTTACCCGAAGGCATGAGCCAAGGCTGGGTGCAATTTCGCTTGGCTCAGGTCGAGCAGCATCGGCAAAATAACGATCGTGCGCAGCAGCTTTTCAGTGCTGCTGAACAGTTTGCTAGTGACGATGAGAATTTGCGCAAGGCATTAACCGAACAAGGCCGCTGCCAACGCACTTGCTAACGCTTAGGCCGACTCTGTGATTACAGGTTGGCCCGAAAAAATGCGATCACATCGGTGATAAAATCGTCTTGATAAGGCGCCAGTTGATGGTTGGCATGGGAGTATATTGTCAATTCGTGCTGGCGCCCAGCAGCTTCAAGTGCAGCTGCAAATTGTTCGGACTGAGCACGATCCACTTCCCAATCGCGGCCGCCATGAATAAGTAAAATGGGTAGATTGGCCGGAAGTTCATCGGCCCATTGCAGGGCACTACGGGCACGCATTTGTGCCTCACCATCGGTGGCAAAATTAGGAATATAACGACTGGCCGGATGGTGCTCAGCACCCCAATCGTCGACCCACGCATTCAAGTCGCTAATCGTCACTGCAGAAGCAATGGCTTTGAAGGTGTTCGGTTGTGCTTTGGCGGCGAGGAAACTCATCATTGAGCCACGTACGCGGCCGAGCAGGCCAATACGCTGCTCGTCAATGTCGGCAATTTGGGCGGCAACACTCGGCAAAGCTAAAACGTCTAACACGTCAGCGCCACCATATTCGTCGGTGCCATTGGGCATTTGCGGGAACACGCCACCACCGCCACGATACTGACTACCAATGACCATAAAACCGGCTTCGGCCAGCGGCCGCAGTTCGTTCACGAGCTGATCAAAATTCACGGCGCCCGTCGGTCCGTGACCTGCACGATTATAAATAATGACTGGCAGAGGGCCTTCAATGTTGCGTGGAATGAGGGCAAAGCCACCAACATAAACGCCGTCATGCTGATAAACAATCCAGCGACAATTAATGTCGCGCCGCATAGCATTGAACGTCTCTTCGCTTAAACGCTGCTGAAATTGCTCTGCGGTTCGCCCTGGATTGCGTTGCAAGAACTGGGCTTGCATGGCGGCATAGCTGTCATTCGGTGCTGTATAACAGGTTGCATTGTACTCGACGGAAGCTGCCTGAGCATGAGCATTGGCAAACACAGCAATTATGGCGCAAAGCGCATAAATAGTTCGCAACATGGGCGTCCTGTAACAGATTATGAGATACAAAAAGATTTAGGGCTGCGCCCAAAGGAGCAGCTTAACATGCTCAGGCAGTCGCTGCGACATACGGTTTTGTGCGAGTGCAGCGACTTACAAGAAATTTGCTTACTGACTACCGTTGTTAGACTCGGCAGGGATATTCCGCTCGACCTCTTTCATCGGCGGATTGACCCAAATCACACGGTTACTGCCGGCGGCAGCTGACCGCTCAACTTGGTTGACCTTGTCCCAATCAATTTCGGACTTTGCTGCGGTTTGATAACCTCCGGTGCTAGTGCATCCTGCGAGCATCAGAAGCGCGAAACCTCCAATTACACATGCTTTCATAAACACCTCCGCATCAATTTTACGATGCACCAATAACTATAGATCAAAATGGCGCTGTTTGCTTTGTAGGCAAATTCATGGTTGCGGACGGTAGGGGATTGGGTTATAACAATTATCATGTACAAAAAATGACTCATTTAGAAAGTCATTATATTTCAGAGGGATATTGAGAAAGTGCTGATGTGCAGGGCAGTGGAAATGCACGTTCGGCAAATGTCCCGCCAGCAAACAAGGAGTTGTTTTAATGCTTAACTACCTAAGTCGAACGTTGCTAATTTCAACGCTTGCCCTCACGTCATTTTCGCTCGCGGCTAATGAAGTTCCCCCATGGCAGCCTGCCAGCCCTCAAGATTACAACGTCGCCGAGCAGTTTTTCCTGCAGCATGACTGTAGGCTCATTTTTCCAGCGGTTTACTTTTACGACCCGCAAAATGAAACTTGGCTAAGTTCAACCGCTGCCACTGAAAAATTCCCTGACGCTGCGCCGCTTATTCGAGAAAATAACTGCCAAGAGAATATCCCTCGTACGACTGTTGCCGAAACCTTCCAAATCACCATCGATGACAACGCTGAGTTTATTGTCCTTTTCGTTGGACCGCTTGAAGGGATGCTCGGGGTGATGTATCCACCGGGCTCGCCGCAACGCACAGAATTAGATCAGCAATTAGAGTCCCTCGACAGTTATGCACATTACCCGCGCTTTTGGGTCACGCCCCCGATGACAGGTGTCCGTCCCCAATAAACTGAAGAGAAGTCGCAGTGATGCTAGAGATTCCAAGAAAATCGAGTACCTTACAACGGTTACTTTGGCCGACCCTGATTGGTTTAGGTGTGTTTCTCGCCCTCTTTTTTATGTTGAGAGCGTGGCAAGCATTGACCGGAGGGGCGCCACAAAGTGTGGCGACTGCACAGGTCGAAATGGGCGATGTGACTGCGGCCGTGGCGGGACGGGGTATTTTGCTGCCGCGGCAAAGTTATAGTGTGATGGCGGAAGTTGATGGTGTGATTCAGCAACTCGAGTTGTATCCGGGAACGCGTGTGCAGTCGAGCGATATTATTCTGACGATGCGTAACCCGCTCCTCGAGCGCGAACGTGAGCGTGCGGAACTCGCTGTTCTGGAAGCGACCGCAGCCATGCAGTCAGGGCAGGCACGGCTCGATCGAGAGAGTATTTCACTGGAAAACGAGATTGCGCTTTTGGAAGCAGATATCCGTTTTGCCAAGCAAGAACTTGAAACCCTACAAACCCTGCTGGAACAGCAAATCCTTGCGCGTTTAGACTATTTGCGGGCACAAATTAATTTAGAAAAATCACAGCTGAGATTCGAACTTGCGCGGCGTAACATGGAGGCGTACGAGCAATCACGGCGTGCCGACGCAAGGGCATATGAATACCGTCTCGAGGAAGCGCAAAAACACTTAGCGATGATCGAGCAAGATATTCGTTACCTGCAAGTGCGCGCCGAAAGCGAAGGGATTTTGAATGAGCTGAGTGAACAAATCGAAGTCGGTAAACCGATTCGGCGGGGCGATATTATTGCTCAGATTACTAATCCCGATAGCTTATACGCGGACGTATTGATTGCGGCTAGTGCAGCAAATCGTGTTGTCCCAGGCCATAAGGTTGAAGTGCAAGTTCGTCAACAACAGGTGATCGGCGAAGTCATTCGCGTCCATCCGAGTATTCAACATGGTCAGGTGCGGGTTGAAGTACTCTTACCTGAACAATTACCGGCTGAAGCACGTGCGAATCTCGATGTTCAAGCGCGTATTATCACAGCTGAGTCGCACAATACGATGCGCGTAAATACACCGCTTGGACTTACCGAACAAAGCTACAGTGGTCACGTATTTGTCGAACAAAACAATGGCTTTGTCCGTCGCGACGTCCAATTTGGGGTAATAGGTAGTGACTTTACCGAAATTCTTGAAGGGCTGCGGGTGGGTGAGCGTATTTTACTCGATGTACCAAGCCGCTTGCGTCACCAGGAGTTCATTGAATGGAAGGAGCTAACGCGTGACTGAGTTGATTCGCTTAGAGAAATTGCAGCGCACATTTGCGCAAGGTGAAACGGAGTTACCGGTACTCAAAGACTTGTCGTTAACCATTCAAGATGGTGAGAGCTTGGCCATTGTTGGCCCATCGGGCAGCGGTAAATCCACCTTGCTGTCTATCCTCGGCTTGCTTGATGACGCCACGGGCGGACACTACTGGCTGCGTGGTGAAGACGTGAATCAGCTTACCCGTCAGCAAAAAAGCTTTGTGCGTAATCGGCATTTGGGTTGGATCTTCCAGAACTTTAACTTAATTGGCGATATGACGGCACTGGAGAATGTCGTGCTACCGATGCGTTATAACAGCGATATTCCGAGCAGTGACTATCAGTCGCGTGCCGAAGCACTGCTACAACGTGTCGGCTTAGGTCATAAATTGAACGCATTACCTTCTGAATTATCCGGTGGCCAACAACAACGCGTGGCCATCGCTCGCGCCCTAGTCAATAAACCGAGTTTATTGCTTGCCGATGAACCGACAGGTAACTTGGACTCCGGCAGTGGTCAAAGTATCGTTGATTTGTTGCTGGAACTATCCACAGAAGGTGCAACGGTCATCCTAGTCACACACAACCCGGACGTGGCTCAACAGTGTCAGCGAACAATTCATTTGGTCGATGGTGTGATTACTAATGCGAGCCAATAACCCACAATTTTTTCTGACCATGGAGTGGCGGACTTGGCTGGGACAACGCGGCAAGCTGCTGTTTTTACTCGTTGGTTTCGCCCTCATGTGCGCATTGCTAGCACTGTTGCTAAGGCTGGGTGACAAACTCTTCCATGAGCCGCCGGCTTGGGCGAATCCGGGGAGTCATGTCTACACATTCGCACGCGAGCATGCGGATGGTCGTCTGTCGCCAATTCCGAAAATTGCACTTGAACGCATACAAGAAGCCCCCGGTATTCGTGGCCAAACATCCTTTGTGCAGCGGACCATGACGGTTAACTTTTTGGGCCTGCCGGAGGAAGAATTACAAACCCTATTCATTGCCGATAATTTCGCTGCGTTGCTCGGTATCGAAGCGCTAGGCCAGCACCAGCAGGAAGGGGCATGGGTAAGCGCCCGTTATTTTCAGGACGTACTGCAAGGTGACGAACAGCGCTTGAACAGCTCGCTGCAACATCGTCGTATCCCGCGCCAAATTCCAATTTTAGGGGTGTTACCCGCAGAGCTTAATCGCATAGGTGGTATTCAACCAGACATTTGGCTCAGTCAACATTACCTTAGCTACCTGACACCTTTCGTCGCCGAATCCACGACGGCCGTTGAACGTTTTCTGCTCGCAGCGCCAGATCATTACGGTCTACTTGTCGCCGATCAGCCGATGTCTGTGGTTGGCTTGAATGAGTACATTGGCCAGCAAGATCTCTCGGTACCGGGAATGAACATGGCCAGTGACGGCTCACAGTTTGTGATTTACCGTGGAATTAATCTCGATCCACCAGCCAAACAGCGTTTGTTGCAGCAATGGCAACTGCTGCTCGTTGTTATTGTGGCGTTTGTCGTGGTTTTAGCATTGAATACCTTTAGTATGTTTACCAGCCGACTCATTCAACAAGCCAATAGTTATCGGATTCAGCGTGTGCTCGGTGCCAATGTTCCGCACCTGATTGTCGGGCCGCTGCTCGCCAGTGCGATTATGATCTTGGTCGTTGCGTTGCTTTCTTTATTGTTCCTTGCCGGCCTAAATAGTTTCGTGTCAGTGCAAAGCGCTTATTTAGAAAGTGTTGGTAATACGCGCTTAGCTATTCATTTTGGCCAGTGGTTGGCAGCACTTGGCTTGGTTGCATTGTTGCTGATTGGTTGCGCTTGTTTGCCCGTATTGCGCTTTAGCCGCCAACCACTATTTGGGCGTCAGACCGGCGAGAGCCGCAGCAAAGGTCAAAAGTGGCTGGCGCAAACGAATCTTGCCAGTCAACTGGTCATCGCACTCATCGCTATTTCGTTTTTAAGTACCTTGGGATATCAACAGTGGCGACTGTTCCAAAGTTATGAATTAAACAGTTCCATCCAAACCTTTTCGGTACGCCAACTGAGTACAGGGTTTGATTTGACGGCAATATCCACGGGTAACCTTGCGCAGTTGGTGGCAGACGACGTGGCTTTCGAGCTGAGTGAGTTTACCAGTCATTTCACCAATGAGCTGAATGACGACCGCCTAGCAGAGGCCGTTGCTGTGCAGCAGCGTATTGTTAGTGGTAATTATTTCAATAAGCTTGGTGTGCCTTTAATCGAGGGTGAAACGGACTGGCAGCAAGGGTTGGTGATTAACCAAACTTTGGCACGCCTGCTGCGCTACAACACATCGACGCCTTTAATTGGTAGTTCATTAAATTTGGGGATGCTCGGTTCTATACCGATTGTTGGGATCGTCGCTGATCTGCCGCATCAAGGGTTTAGCCAGACGCCTACTCCGGCGTTTTACCTGCATTTCACTTCTGCAGGGTTATTCACGCAAAGTGCAAGACAACTTGAGCTTTATTATCATGCAGCCGATGCGGCACGGATCCGGCCAGCTTTGCAGGTCTGGTTCGAGGACACGACTATGCAGCCGCATTTTTCAACCGAGCGGCATCTTGCCAGTGTCGTGGCCGAACGTGACCGCACAAGTCGAGCGCTCTTGCTGTTTTGCGCAGTGATGATTGCCTTAGTGGTAAGCCTCGTGTTTACCAGCTTGCGTTACCAGATTCGCAATCGTATGGTATTAGAACGTCAAGAGTATGGCGTTATGATGGCTCTCGGCGCTCCAGATTGGCGACTATTCCTCAGAGCAGCCGCACAAGCTTTATTCGCGTTAGCCGTAGCAATCCCATTTGGTTTAATATTGCTCAGTTGGCTTCTTCAGGATACGGGCTGGTTGTCTGCGTTTGAACTAACCTTCTCAGCACCTTTGTTTATGTTTGGCCTAATGTTGCTGTGCTTACTCACGTTCGTCGCCGCACAACTACCGGTGTGGCAACTCACACGACAACCGATATTTTCATTGCTGCGGACGTATTAAATCGTAGTCTTAAAGTTATCCAGCTAAGGAATTTTTTTGAAAAAATCAGGACTAGTATTCATCATTATTTTGAGTTTGGTGGTCGGCGTTTATGTTTTGTCTAACGTGGATGAAGACGAGCGATCCTCGCCTGTACCATTGAATAACTCGATTCAAACGAATGGCTCAATGAATGAAGGCGATTCACAAGGGTTAAATACGGGTTCAATGGCAAATAACGAAACAATTGGTCGTGATCAGCAGTTGATTACAGCACCAGATAGCGACCTTATCCAATCGTTCTCTCGAAACAATGAGGCTTTTAAAGCAGAAAAATATGACTCGCTTATACATTCAGCGGATTTTATGTCTAAAGCATACGAGTTTATGAGCGCTGATACGACAAGCGAAAGCGTTAATAACCAAATGTACCTATATAACAGCTTTCGTGAATCGATCGCGACGACTCCAGAATTCTCAAGTTTGTCTCTGGAAATGGCAGAGTGTGATGTTGATCTGTGTTTGGTCTCTGTATCAGGCGTAGAGCAACTATCAGACGATGACAGAATGCAGTTACAACGTGAAATGCTTTTTAATAGACAAGGACTGTCGAAAGTCGCGGCACAGGGTGTCGGCGGAACGTTTGGAGTATTTGAAGACGATGATGGACGGACCTACTTTCGAATAATATACGTGACCAATTCTAGATTCTCAGGAGTTAATTAAAAGAACTCCTTCGAACGAGCGCTGGATGACTACTGCAATCCACTAAAATAGCCTCTCTACTAGCCCTGTCAGCGATCGCTGAAATCGATGGTCGATAGGCGTGCTTTGTCGCCGACTCAGGTAGACTACATTTTTTTGCGACATCGGCGGGTGTGCAGTGAATAAGTCGCAAATCATCATCCACATCATTGGAGGTTTACTAATTGTAAACTTATGTCGGCCCTGATATAGTTTACCTATAGTAAACGGAGTTAAGGATGCACGTTATTTCACGAAAGCCATTTGCTGATGCAATTAAAAAATTTCCGAACCATGCAGTAGCAATCGAGAGTACATACAATGTTCTAAGGCGCGGTCATTTTAAAAGTCCGACGGAACTCAAATCTGTATTTAGTTCGTTGGATAACTTTAAGTACAAGGATAAGTGGTGGATTATTGACATAGGTGGCAATAATTTGAGGTTACTTGCCTTTATCGAATTTAGACACAACCGGATTTACGTAAAACATATCCTTACCCACAGTGAGTACGATGCGCTTTGTAAAAAGTATCGAAAATAGGAGGCTTAAATGTTAGTTGTCGCCGAAGTATCCAAGCTGGCCAAGACAATTATGGCGAATGTGCCGCTACTGGCTGGAATTAGCAACGATAAGGAGTATGAGGAGGCGCTTGAACTATTCGAGGAGCTCTTGGATAACTATGACGCTAACCTTGTCGTGATTGAAGCGCTAAGCAATGTTATTGAGCGCTATGAGGACGAATCTCTCAGATTTGAGACATTTAACCTCCGGCAGGCAGGGCTAGACCCAGCTGTCGAAACGCTGAAAGTCTTAATGGACCAAAATGGTCTGAACACCACTGATTTTGAAAACGAAATCGGTAAAAAGAGCATGGTTTCACAAGTGTTAACGGGTAAGAAGCATCTGACCAGAGCTCACATCACCAAGCTGGCTGAGCGCTTTGGCGTAGCACCGGCAATATTTTTCTAAATTGAAATAATAATACGCTACTTCCGTCCTCGAAAATCTACGTTTCTTGCAGGACAACACGATGCCCCGGTTACTAACTCTGTCAGCGATCGCTGAAATCCATGGTCGATAGGCGTGCTTTGTCGCCGACTCAGGTAGACTGTTTGTTTTGCAGGATGCAGAGAGGTTGCGATGGGATTAGCAGTGGTGCGGACGCGAGCGCAGTTAGGGATGGAAGCGCCGGCGGTGCGGGTTGAAGTAAATGTGGGTAAACGCGGCGTGCCAACCTTTCAGATTATTGGCATGCCAGAGACGACGGTACGCGAAGCGCGTGATCGGGTAAAAACTGCGATTCTCAACAGTGAATTTGACTTTCCGATCGCCAAAATTGTAGTTAATTTATCGCCCGCCGAGTTGCCGAAGCAGGGTGCACGATTTGATTTAGCAATCGCTCTTGGCATTTTGGTTGCCAGCGAGCAACTCGATGACCAACAGTTGGACGAACTAGAAGTCTATGGCGAACTTGCGCTCGATGGGGCGGTACGCAATATGAGCGGTGCGTTACCGTCTTTGCTTGCCTGTCAACAAGCAGGACGACGCGCACTGATTCCCAAGGGTAATGAGTCTGAAGCGGGTTTGCTTCGCCAACCGGTCGCTTACACCGTGCCTTCTTTAAAGGTTGCTGCCGAGCACTTAGGTGGACAACGTCGGTTGGATGTTGTCCAGCCCACCAAGCTAGCGGTCGCCCCAGTGTTAACGGGTGATATTGCCGACGTGCATGGTCAAGAGCAAGCGAAGCGGGCACTGCTACTTGCCGCGGCGGGCGGGCATCATGTTTTGTTTGTTGGACCACCGGGGACGGGCAAAACGATGTTGGCACAGCGTTTACTCGGTTTGATGCCGCCGCTTGAGGAGGCTGCGGCACTTGAAGTTGCGGCTATCGAGTCATTGGCGGGTATTCCTTTTTCCCCCGAACGTTGGCGTCAGCGCCCCTTCCGTGCTCCTCATCATTCTTGTTCTGCTGCAGCATTGGTGGGTGGTGGTTGTGAGATACAATTAAATATGATAATATACAATTAAAAATGATACTAAATTCCAGCAGCAAAAAGCCATCAAATTTACAATAAATCAAATAAAATCAATATGTTGATTAATTTCTCTGGTTAGGGTGGAGTTTAATCAAGGCACCGATTTGAACGTAAAAAGGGATTTTTTGGGGAGAATTCCGCGCAATCCGCTGGCGCACATGCGAAAGAATCTGCGTACAGGCAAAATGAGTAAGCACTCCAAAGACACGTCCGTAAGTCAGTATCATTGTTTTAACGCGGCGTGTACGCATAATCATCCGGCGAAGAAAATTCATGCCGATGTGAACGCAGCGGATAACATTGTTCGGCGCAAGATAAGTCGGCTGCGGGTGGCGTGAAGGTACGAAAATCGTAAACGGTTTGTTGCAGCCCCTCTAGGGGTCTGCCATAATTAAGCTGTATCTGATTAAAGATTTACCACCTGCTGAGTGTCCCGCCAAGGCACTCAGCAAAAAAACCACCGTGCAAGAGTGTATAGCCAAAAGTGCGACAGTGCCTTCTCTGCAAGCGCAATGTCGCAATCATTTGGATGCTGTTTGGCTCCGACCTGATGCGCTCAACTGGTGAAATCAAAACTACTTTCACAATCCCCAGCTCGTATCTTTAGTCTACACACTCTAATAGGGGTTCTGCTTCGACTTTAATTTTGCCTGAGCGCTCTAATTGCTGCATGTCATACTCAGCTTGTCGAGATAGCCAGTATTGAGCAGAAACCCCCAGTTGCGGCCTCTAACTTGAGGGCTAGAGTGTTAGACACCGACGTATGACCATTGATAAAGCGAGAGAGCTGTGGGCGTTTCATACGCAGCTTGTCGGCAGCCATCTGAACCTTGATATTGTAGCGCTCTAAAAATCGGGCGCGGAATAGCACGCCAGGATGGTCTATTGTTAGTTTGGTGCGAAACGCGGTACTCATAGTTTACCCCTCACAGAAGTAATCAACATCAAACACAAGAAAATTTCTTGATAATGTTACGCATCAATTGATTTCTGCCGGTTTGTACAACACGACCGAACGCCACTAAGTGGCGCTCGGTGCAATTAAATTGTTGCGGAATGGATGTGTTACGGTTAGAAGCGATTTTAGAGTTCCGACGTCAACTTCGCTATGGGAGGACGTTCGACGCTTCACTCTAGTTTGGGTTCGCTCGTTCGTTGTAGTTCATTCGCCAGATTGATGCCAATTCGCGGAATTGCTCAAGCGTCAGGAACGAAGACGCGCTTAGAAACTCCGCCTTAAATGATTGATGGAATCGCTCGATACGAGCACCTAGGCTTGGACTAATGTTGTTGATATAACCAAGTTTGACGTTGTGTTCATCACACCAATTCTGCAATCCATTACTGAAACTTCCTGAGCTTTTATCTACGTGTATGCAGGTTGGTAATCCCCGCTCCAACTTTAGTTGGTCCAGCACGTTGATAATGCCCTCCGCTGAAAGTGACAGTCCAGCATCGATTGCTAAGCAGTTATGTGTGCTGATATCCACAACATACAACGCATGATGACGCTGACCACACTCGAGCGAAGCGTTAGTACCGCCTATGGCCCATTCATGGCCAGCGCATTCACTAGCGTCAACAGGGTGAGCTCGCTTGTTAATCAATGTCTGCTTTTCAATAAAACCTAGAGTAGTTCCCATTTCGTTAATGCTCCTACTAAATAGCTGCCTGATGGAGTGGACCTAAACACTCATGAACATAGCTCTTTTAAAAGGTGCAGGCAAAAGGATTAGCACTGTTTTTCGGTCGGAAACTAACCTTTCAGCCTTGAGGTTAGTAATTGATCTCATTATAGGAGCGAACGAATCATCGGATGTTGTGCTATCGCATTTTCCCATGCTCTCGCCCAGCGGTTATAAATATGGAAGTAATCCACTGTATGATGCCCTTTCTATTGAAACCTTCCATCTCGAAGCGTAACTTGAGGGTTTAGCACCCAATATCGTCTACGAGATGAGTATGAAATGAATGATACAACCGAGATAATCCTGATTGATGCGAATAAATATTTGGACTTATATCGCATAAATACTGCACCGGGGCTACTAACGATGATGTCCGGAGTGAGTCCATATATTTTTATAACTCAGCAGATCGTAGATGAAGTGCAGAGAAATAAGTTAAGTGTTTTAGCTTTATTTCTAAATGAGCAACAAAAAGGTCTGACCGGCCTCAATGTGAATCTGCCGCGGCAGTTTGCCAACGGAGCAAGGTGGAGTGAGTTACGAGAAACATTCCGCGAGGCTCAAGAAGCGCTCAAATCAGCTCAAGAAAAAATGAAAGACCATTTTTCTCAAGTCGTGGAGTCTGCCTCGAGATCAGAAGACGATGTTTCTGTAAAACTAACTGACATATTTTCTAATGCTAAAAAGCCAACTCAGCAGCAACTTCGAAATGCTCGAATACGAAAAGAAAGAGGCAATCCACCGGGAAAGCGAAGTGACCCACTTGGGGATGAAGTAACGTGGGAGCAACTCCTTAGCGTGATTAAAGGAAAAAAGCGTTTGTGGATAATCTCTCGCGATAATGATTATGGAACCAAGTTCGACAAATCAGACCATCTGAATTCATTTTTGTTGTCGGAGCTGAGAAGCATCCAAAAGGACATAGAAGTATTTTTATTTCGAGATACGACTGAAGCGCTCGCTCATTTTAAACAGAAAACGAAAATTGTGGCGGAAGAAGAGTTGACCGAGACCGAGGTAAAAGAAATTGCACATGAAGAGCGTTCATTGCAACCAATAGAGTTATCGCGATTGAATTCGATTCTATCAGATTTTGATTTGCTCTCAGACGCTCCCGCCAATGCCTTGCAGTTGACTCCGGGGTTGCCCGAAATTTACTCAACCCAAAAAGGCATTTTGACAGGCATCCAATCCGGACTCACGATCTCCGAGCAATGGTCAGCAATGCAAGCGCAGCAGAATATCATGAAGGCTCAAATAGCTTCAGGAGTACTCAATGCTGATTTGAGTGAACTAGTTGGGACTGTAAGAACTGGGAGTTTAATAGATGGAGTGAATGATCTGCATAACGCACCGCAACAGTTCACCTTATCGGACGATCAAAATCCGTTAAACACATTTTTATCCAGCGATGCCGGAGATTGCAAAGACGATGACGAGAACTAAGAAATACAAAGCCTAGTTTCTTAATAAGTCACGACGGACCGACCTCGGTAATTGTCGTGTAAATATCGAGATTCAGGAGCGAATAAACACCAAAAAACTCAGCCATCAAACCATTTTACTTATCTGGCGATTTATTATTTTTCAAATTTCGAGAGACTGAGACAACATACAGAGGATAGATTTCCGTTTGATAGAACTGAAAGTATGGACTCTGTGATACGCTTGCGCGTTGGCTACCTTGGGAGAAATTGTCCAGCAATTGAGATGGTGATGGGATTTCATTTGAACAGTTATACATTGCTTGGTATCGGACACCTATGCCAGTATCGTGCAGATACTTTCTAACTGCTAGCTCTATTTTCTCCTGAGGAAAATGTCCATTGGACTGGAGCTCGTAATACAACCGATAGCGGTTAACAAAGTCGATACCTTCACGGTAGCCCGTTTCGAAGTGATCTTCGTACAAACCTGGAGAGGCGATTATTAGGGAGTCAGCTATTGCGGAAGCTAATTCATTCATTTTCTCAATGTTAGATTCAGCACGTTCGTTCTCGTGTTTTAATTGCACGACATTGCCTGCGAGCGTGAATGCCTGAATTTTATCACTAAATGCGATTAGAGCAGACGCAAGCAGCCCTAAAGTCAGTAAAGCAACGAACTCAGCGCCCGTGATTTTTGAGGCATGAATAAGGTAGAGTGCAAGTGTCATAAACAGCAGAAAAACTACTATAGAAATAATTGATTTAATCTTCGCCCCCAAGAAAAATTAATGCGAATCTGATATCCCATAGTAAGAGCTCGTGGCTTCAGTAGCAATTGCTTTAGCACCTATACTCAAAAAAGTAGCGATGTTTTAAGCGACAATTACGGTGGCGCTACAAGCTCAAAGTGTGAATTCTTAATTAGACAATACGATTGGCCACGACAATTGACGTGTATGGACTCCTCCTCTTTTGCAAGCATTTTGTTCAATCGCGAGTAGGTACGACTGCCTACGTGTATTCGGT